>Ga0335072_10016437_pt1 | contig 10489 bp, 8 predicted proteins | sample Lox_Sample_21_FD_206725 | JGI IMG/M metagenome (GOLD analysis project Ga0335072, IMG submission 206725) | Soil microbial communities from Loxahatchee National Wildlife Refuge, Florida, United States - Lox_Sample_2.1 | ecosystem: Environmental > Terrestrial > Soil > Wetlands | place: USA: Florida... | reverse complement strand
CGCAGGGGACCGGCGTTCATCCCGTTGTCTCCAGCGGCCGGTCGGCATTGGCCGGCACCGGCAGCGCGATGGTGAAGACCGCGCCGGAACGATCGGTGCGGTTGGCGGCGGTGATGGTGCCGCCCATAGCCTCGATGAAGCCGCGGCAGATGGAGAGGCCGAGGCCGGTGCCGGCGCGGCGGTGATCCGCACCGCCGCCACGATAGAACTTGTCGAAGATGCGTTCGAGATCGTCGGGCGGAATACCGGGGCCTTCATCAGCGACCTGCAGCTTCACCCGGCCATTCTCGCGCCAGGCACCGACGGCGATGCCCGAACCGGGCGGCGTGTATTTCGCCGCGTTGTCGAGCAAGTTGAAGACCGCTTGCTCGACCAGTACTTCGTCGAGGTCGAGAAGCGGCAGATCCGGTTCCAGGCGCACCTCGACCTTGTGGTCAACCAGGACTTTGCTGGCGCGGCGCAGAGCGCTGCCGATCACGTCGGAGAGGTCGGTCAACGTGGTCTTTACCGGCAGCGGGCCGGATTCCAGACGCGTCATGTCGAGCAGGTTGCCGATGAAGCGGTTCAACCGTTCGGCCTCGTCCTGGATGTTGTGGATCAGGCCGTCGCGGGTCTTGTCGTCGGTGGCGCCGGGCAGGCTGGTTGCGGAACCCAGGATCGAAGCCAGCGGCGTGCGCAGGTCATGCGAGATCGATGTCAGCAGGGCGGCGCGCAGCCGGTCGGTTTCCACCGCCAGCCGGGCGCGGTCGACGGCTTCCACGAGATTGACGCGCTCGATCGCCAGCGCCGCCTGGTCTGCGAGCGCATCCAGCAGGCGCTGCTGGTCGGGGGTGAGCATGGGGCCTGGCTCGTCGCGGTCGATGCCGATCACACCGACGGCGCCGCGGCCGGTCTGCATGGGCAGGAACAAGCGCTTGGCACCAGGAAGAGTGTCGGCACCGCGGCCGGCGGGGTGGTTCTTTTCCCAGCACCAGCGGGCGGCGGCGAGGTCGGCGTCGTCGAGCTGATCTTCCGGCGGGAAGCCGGCGCGGACGGCGATGCCGTTGTCTTCCGGGAGCAGCAGGACGACGCGGACCTTCAGCATCAGGGCGATCTGGTGGACGGTGGCCCACAGCAGGTCGTCGAGGTTCGTGGCGACGGCAAGCTTGCGGGAGAAAAGATAGAGTTCCTCGGTCGTGCGGGCGCGGGCGCGCGCGGTGATCGCCTGGGCCCGCACACGGGCGGTGAGGTTGCTGACAATCACCGCCGCCACCACGAAGAAGAACAATGCGATGACGTTTTCCGGGTCGGCGATGGTGAAGGTGTAGAGCGGGGGTAAGAACAGAAAGTTGTAGGTCAGCGTGGCGATGACACAGGCGAACAAGGCGGGCCACAGGCCGAACATCACGGCGCTGACCAGCACCGCGGTGAGGAAGAGCAGGGAAATGCTGCCGACGCCGATCGCCTCCCGCACGGGGAGGCCGAGCAAGGCGGCGACCGCGACGCAGGCCAGGCTGCCGAACCAGATCTGCGGCTGCCAGCCGAATGCCGGACGCTGCGCAGGCCGGGACGATGGCTCCTCGGTTTCCACCTTGCGGGGCTGGCTGACCACATAGACGGTTGCGCCCTCGGCCTTGCGGATGATCCGCTGCGCCACGGATTCCGAAAACCAGTCGCGCCAGCGCGAACGAGGCGACTGCACCGCCATGATCTGCGTGACGTTGTTGGCGCGGGCGTAGTCGGCGACCGTTTCGGCGACGTCCTGGCCGGGGAGGGTGACCGCCTCGCCGCCGAGACGTTGCGCCAGACGCAGGGCTTCGGCGACGCGGTTGCGCTCGGCTTCCGTCATGCGCAGGTTGCGCGCGGTCTCGACGTGCAGCGCGGTCCATGGTGCCTTCAGCCGGTCCGCCATGCGGCGGGCGTAGCGCACCACCGTGGTGACGTCCGGATCCCCGCTGACGCAGACCAGCACGCGCTCGCTGGTGGCCCACGGCCCCTTGATCGCGTGCGCCTGCATATAGCGCACCATTTGCTCGTCCACCCGCTGCGCGGTGCGGCGCAAGGCGAGTTCGCGCAGGGCGGTCAGGTTGCCGGGCGCGAAATAGTGGCGGATGGCGCGTTCCGCCTGGTGCGGGATGTAAACTTTGCCTTCCTTCAGGCGCTGGATCAGGTCTTCGGGCGTGAGGTCGATCAGCTCGATGTCGTCAGCCTTGTCGATCACCGAATCGGGCACGGTCTCGCGGACGCGGATCCGGGTGATGCGCGCGACCACATCGTTCAGGCTTTCGACGTGCTGGATGTTCAGCGTGGTGTAGATGTCGATGCCGGCGGCCAGCAGTTCCTCGACATCCTGGTAGCGTTTGGGATGGCGGCTGCCGGGGGCATTGGTGTGGGCGAGTTCATCGATCAGGGCAAGCTGGGGGTGGCGCTGGAGCAATGCGTCCAGGTCCATTTCCTCAAGTGCGCGTCCGCGATAGTCCACCTGGCGGCGGGGCACGATTTCGAGCCCCGCGACGAGCGCCTGCGTGTCCTTGCGACCGTGGGTCTCGACAATGCCCACCACCACGTCGGCGCCGTCGCGGGCGCGCGCCTGGGCGGCGGACAGCATTTCGAAGGTCTTGCCGACGCCGGGGGCGGCGCCGAGGAAGATCTTCAGGCGTCCGCGGGCTTCGCGCTGGGCTTCCGCCAACAGCGCGTCGGGCGATGGGCGGCCCTCGCGGAGATCAGAACTGGACATGGGGGGCGAGTGTAGGCCGTCCGCGCGCGGTTGCGGAGGGGTGGCAGGGTTGCGTGCGACGGGCGGCACCCTCACCCTGGCGGTTACGTGCGGCGAGCGGCACCCTCACCCTGCCCTCTCCCGCAAGCGGGAGAGGGAGTCATTTGTATGGACGCGTTGACGATCTGCTTTGCCCATGCCGCCTACCAGATGAAAGCGACATTCGATGTGCTGGGCACCGGCGCGTCCAATTTTGAAGTCCGCGACCGGGCCGCGCTGGAGGCGCGGATCGGGGACGCGGACGTGCTGGTGATCTCCGGGCTTTGGCATAACGGGCTGATCCCGCTGGCGGGGAAGCTGCGGTTCATCCAGTCGATCGGCTCCGGCACGGATCAGTTCGACAAGGCGGCGTTGGCGGCGCGCGGCATCAGGCTGGCGAGCGCGGCAGGGGTGAACGCGCGGGCGGTGGCAGAGCATGCGATGGCGCTGATCCTGGGGCTGGCGCGGCGGCTGCCGGAGGCTCGGGACAATCAGGCTGGGCGAGTCTGGCGGGGGATGATCAGCGACCTGACGCGGCGCGAGGACGAGCTGGGCGGGAAGACGCTGCTGGTGATCGGGCTGGGGCGGATCGGCGGCCGGCTAGCGCAACTGGGGAAAGCGTTCGACATGCGGGTGGTGGGGTTCCGGCGCGATCCGTCAGCCGGCGCAGGCGCGGCGGATTCCGCGCACGCCCTGGCGGCACTGCCGGAGTTCCTGCCGCGCGCCGATTTCGTCGCGCTGACCTGCCCGCTGACGGACGAGACGCGCGGCGTGATCGATGCCCGGGCGTTGGCACTGCTGCCGGCGGGGGCGTGCGTGGTGAACGTGGCGCGCGGGCCGTGCGTGGTGGAGGCCGATCTGGTGGCCGCGTTGCAATCCGGGCGGCTGTTCGGCGCTGCACTGGATTGCACGGACCCAGAGCCTCCAGCGGTTGATTCGCCGCTGTGGAGCATGGCGAATGTGCTGATCACGCCGCACACCGCGGGGGAGACGCGGCAATACGAGGCGAATGTGATCGAGATTCTGCGGGAGAATCTGGAGCGGTTGGAGCGGGGCGAGACGGTGCTGCGGAATGGGGTGGTTTGAGGGGGCCGCACGTTGCCAAGTCGTGGATGCCGACCTTCGTCGGCATGACGCGAGGAGCCAGGTCGTACGTCAATCTTTTCGCCGGTTGGTATTGGTTTGACCGCAATTGCATGAGTTGGAAACTCGACGCCGTCCGGCCTCGCTAGCTCGGCCTTGCTGTCGAATCACGTGGCCGTCAGGGAAACCGTCGGGGAGTGGCCTGTCTTGCGCGTCCACTCCTCGATCGGGGTTGCTTCGTCGCTGCGCTCCTCGCAATGACATGGGATGGGGATGGACCGTGTCATCCCACCGCGCAATCGATGCTCAGCCGCGGCCGCCGCCGAAATGGCCTCCTGCCATGCCGATATGGGCGAATCCGCCATGGAAGCCGCCAAACCCTGGGTGGAATCCTCCAAATCCGGGATGCACCCCTTCGTGCATCGCGAAGTCATGGTGCGCGAAGCCGGGATGCCAGCCGTGGTGAAAACCATGATCGCCGTGCCACCACCCGCCGTAGTACCCGCCATAGTAAGGATAGAGGCCGGCATCGTCATAGAGACCGAGGCCGTCATCCGGATAAGAGCCGACACACCAGGCAGGGTCGGCGCAATATGTGGCGACCTCGCCAGGCTCGACGGGATCGGCAGCACAGCCGGTCACCACGAGTAATGCCGCCACCGCTGCCCATCGGCCGGCTCGACGAAAACTGCGCAATTTCATAACTTCAATCGTGCCTCGTTCCCGTCTTCGACGGTCCGATGCCCGCTCCTTGCGATCGCTGCCCTGTGCAGCAATTTGGTTGAGAGCAAATGGGCACTGTGTTCGTCGTGCCACATTGCAATGTCCGCACAGGATTTGTACGCGGTGCGGTTAAATTGCCGATTCTAAATGACGTGTTTGACACTTCCGAAGCACACCGGGCTGCCCGGCACCTTGGATCGCGCTGCGGTGATCAAATGCCGTGGTGGGTGCGCGCGATTGGGCGTCACGCGCACCCGGTCTGCTTCACACGTGAGCGTTACATGTGCTGGCCGCCGGAGGTCCCAGCGCCGGGGTTCTGGCCCCCCATGGGCCCCGCCGGCATCGAACCGGCACCTGGGTTCTGCATCCCGGCCGGGCCGCCGCCCGGCGACATGGTGTTGCCGCCCATCCCGCCCATGCTGCCGTTACCCGGTGCTCCCGCCTGGAACGATTGGCCCTGGCGCGCGGCCTGCAGGCTCTGATCGTTCAGTTGGTCAACCTGTGCGTCCTGCGACCTGTCCGACTGGCCCGCGTGCGACGAATGCATGCGCATCGCATGATGCGCCCAGTGGTGGTGGGTGCCTGTGGTATTCGTGCCATTGTTCATGTTGGTGGTGGCCTGGTCGGCCGGCGCGCCCGTGGTGGTGTCGTTTGTCCCCGCTGTGGCGGCGAGAGCCGGCGCAGCAAGCACCAGTGCCAGCGCGCAGACCGAACCCAGAAGGCGTCCTTTGCCCATACCCATTCTCCTTCCCCTGTGCCAACGACCCGGCGCGACGCCGCCGCAGCATGCGAACGTGTCAGGCCAGGACTGCAATCAACGTGGGAAAGCGCCGGGCGTGACGCCATCACATCCCGTTGCGCCCGTCACAGCACCAACTGCGTCTGGGTGACTTTTGCCAGCAGCCGGCCGTTCTCGCCGGTGAGGCGGGTTTCCCAGACCTGGGTGCGGCGGCCGCGGTGCAATGGCACGCTTTCTGCCGTCACGCGCGTGCCCACGGATGCGCCGGCGAAGAAATTAGTCTTACTCTCCAATGTCGTGGTGGATTGGCCCTGGCGCAAATTCAACACGGTGCCGAGCGCGCCCAGCGTGTCGGCGAATGCCATGATCGCGCCACCGTGAATGGTGTGGCCGACGGTGCAATGTTCTTCCGCCACGACAAGTTCCGCCACCACGCGGCCAGGTTCGGCAGTGGTGACGGTCATGCCGAGAAACTGCGGCAATCCCAGCGATGTCAGCAGCGCAATCGCATCCATTCTCGTGCCTCCCCCTGCCCTTGGGATCTTGCCGCCGGCCGCCCGCTCGTCCAAGAGCGTTGCGGCATCCGGACGAGGGGGCAGCATGAACGATCACGCCGCGGGCGAAATCCGCCAGATCATTGACAGCCCGGCATTTCAGTCGGCCTGCGCCACGCTGCGCGCCGAGCATGAGCGGACGGTGCAGGACATTATCACGCTGACACAGGTCGAGGCGCCGTCCTTTCAGGAGGCCAACCGCGCTGCCGCGTGGCGGGACATGGCGCTGGCGCATGGTCTTCAGGACGTGGAAACCGACGCTGAAGGCAACGTGATGGGGCTGCGGCGCGGGATCGGCAACGGCACGCTGATCTGCGTCGCCGCGCATCTGGATACTGTGTTTCCGCCCGGCACGGACCTGACGGTTCGCCGCGAGGGCACGCGCCTGCTTGCCCCCGGCATCGGCGACGACACGCGCAGCCTGGCGGTGTTGCTGGCATGGCTGCGTGCCATGGACGCCGCGGGACTCCGCACGCGCGCCGACATCCTGTTCGTTGCCGATGTGGGCGAGGAGGGCCCGGGCGACCTGCGCGGCATGCGGCATCTGTTCCAGCAGGGGCGCTACAAGGACCGCATCAGCGCGTTCATCACGGTGGACAGTCCGAACATGGAACGGATCGTCACCGGCGGCGTCGGGTCGAAGCGGTACCGCGTGACGTTCAAGGGGCCGGGTGGGCACAGCTATGGCGCATTCGGGCTGGTGAACCCGATGTATGCCATGGCCGATGCGATTGTGCGGCTGGGACAGGTGCAGGTGCCGGCACGGCCGAAGACAACGTTCAGCGCGTCGGTCACCGGCGGTGGCACATCGATCAACTCGATTCCCAACGGCGTGTGGACGGAATTCGACCTGCGTTCGGAATCGCCGGAGGAACTTGCCAGGCTGGAGGCGCGGTTTTTGGCGATTGTGGCGGAGGCGGTGGCTGCGGAGAATGCCGCGCGCTCCACGCGCACCGGTGCGGTCAGCGCGGACATTGCGAAGATCGGCGACCGCCCTGCGGGCCATACGGATGAGGCGCTCGAATTGCCGCGCCTGGCACAGGCGGCGTTGGCGGCACATGGGTTTGCGACGTCGTTCGAAGCGTCGTCCACGGATGCGAACATCCCGATGAGTTTGGGAATTCCGGCGATCAAGATCGGATCGGGCGGAGCAGGAGGGCGCGGACATTCGCTGGAGGAGTGGATTGATGTGGAGCCGGAAGCGAGCACGCGCGGCATGTGCGCCGGGCTGGCGACATTGCTCGCGGTAGCGGGGATGGCAGAGTAGGGCGGCGGGCCAATAGGGAGAGGGATATGACCGAGGTTGCTTCCGTGACCGAGGTTGCTTCCGTGACCGGGGTTGCTTCCGTGACCGGGGTTGCTTTTGTGACCCGGGTTGCTTCTGTGACCGAGGTTGCTTCGTCGCTTTGCTCCTCGCAATGACATGGAGGGGGAAGACCCTCAATGCCCACATTGATTTTGCTCGGCGACGTGAACCTGATGAACGTGGACGATCCGGCCGTACCGTTCGCGCGCGTGCGCGACATGTTCTGCGCTGCCGATTGCGTGTTCGCCAATTTGGAATGCTGCCTGTATCGGCCGCCGCAGACGCATTCCTTCCATAACGAGGGCTTTTTCGCCGATCCGGACATTGGCAGCCGGGCGCTGCTGGATGCCGGCATATCAGCCGTCGGCATCGCCAACAACGTGAATTATGGCGACGCTGCGATCCTTGGCTCGATCGCGCGGCTGGATGCGATCGGTCTGCCGCATACCGGTGCCGGCGCCAATCTGGATGCGGCGCGCGCACCGGCCGTCGTGCAACGCGGCGGTCTGCGCTCGGGCTTTTTGCAGCGCAGCTCGGTGTACTGGCCGACCAACCACGAGGCCGGAGCGCACGATCCCGGTATTGCGGTGATTCGGGGCCATACCGCCTACCAGGTGCCGATGCACAAGATCCGGCCGGAGATCCCGCCGATGAACCGCCCGGGCATTCCGCCGGTCATCGTCACCTGGGCCGATCCCGCGTATCTGCGTGCGTTCACGGAAGACATCGCGGCTTTGCGCGCGCGGGCCGACGTGGTGGTGGCGTCGTGCCATTGGGGCCTGCACAAGGAGGTGCTGACCTATATGCGCGAGATCGCGCACGCGGCGATCGACGCCGGCGCCGATATCGTCATTGGCCATGGGCCGCATTATTCGCTGGCCGTGGAGGCCTATCGCGGCAAGCCGATCTTCTACGGGCTTGGCAGCTTCAGTTTCCATACCGGGCACGGCGGGCGCCGGCATGGCGACTGGATCGGCATGATGGCCACCGCAACGTTCGACGGCACAGACCTGACCGGTGCCGGCTTCCGTTTCGTTCGCCACAACGATCGCAACGAGACGGTGCCGTGCGCGTTGGCGGCAGAGCAAGGGGAGTTGGACGACATCACAACCCGCAGTGCGGCCCTCGGCACGCGGCTGGCGGTCAGCGGCGACGACGTGCGGATCGAGCTTAGGGGTTGAGGCGGAATAAACGAATCACTTGAGGAGCGCACCGGCCCCCATGTGCCACAGTGCGCGCAGCCTGCCCCGGTGAATTGGCCGGGGCCGCACCATCCGCGTCTTCGCAGAGTACAGCACAGAAAGTCGTGGATGGCCGGCCTGCGCCCATGCGCGCTAACTTAACGAGTCGAGCGTGGCATCAGTTTGGAGCAATCCATGCAGTTAGTCTCGTTTCCCGGAGTGTCCTTTCCAATCGTTGTTCGATCTGCACGCCACGAAAATCATCTCCACGTCCTCTCCTGCCTCCGCTTCCTCTCCTGACAATGAGCCAGCCGCCCACAGCCTGTGTCGCTGCGGCGTTCGCTCGGTCGTGCCTGATCCCGTAGCGCTCGTGAGGCTGGCCGCTGGCTTTTATGCGGGGAGGAAGCGGAGACAGGAGAGGAAGCGGAGGTGGCATAAATGCTGCCTTGCAGGCCAGGCCGCTTACGTTAGCGCCTATGGGCCTGCGCTGGCCATGACACGGTACGCGCGACCGCTGCGCCGATTGGAGCACTTGTTTCGCCTCAATCCCTTAGCTGATTGTTAACCGTCCCGGGTTATGTCTAGGATTGCAGGTCCGGCGACGTGTTGTGCGCCGGACAGGACCGGCGGAAGACGCAGCCATGTTCGAATCGGCAGAGCTCGGCCATCGCATCGCAAAAGCCGATTACGAGCGCGAAGAGCCCCTGCTCCGCGCCCGCCTTCTGACGCTGCAATACGACATGCTGCATGGTGCCGAATTTGCCGCGGTGATCGTCATCGGCGGTGTGGATGGCGCCGGCAAGGGCGAAACGCTCAATATGCTGCATGCGTGGATGGATCCTCGGCACATCGTCACCACGGCATTTGGCGAAATGTCGGATGAGGAACGTGAACGGCCGCGCATGTGGCGCTATTGGCGCGCGCTGCCACCGAAAGGGCGCATCGGCATTCTGGCGGGTGGCTGGCATTCCAATCCCATCCTCGACCGCGTCGCCGGGAAGATCAGCGAAGACGAGCTGGTGCGCGCCGCGGAGCGCATCGTTCGCTTCGAACGCATGCTGGTGGAAGAAGGCGTTCTGCTGCTGAAATTCTGGTTCCATCTGTCGAAGGCGGCGCAGAAGGACCGCATGAAGGCGCTGGAGGGCGATTCGCAAACAAGCTGGCGCGTCTCTGACACTGACCGCGCGCATTTCAAGCTGTATGACAAGTTCCGCAAGGCAGCGGAGCTGACATTGCGCCGCACCAGCACGGGACATGCTCCCTGGCTGGTGGTGGAGGGCACCGACCCGAATTACCGCTATCTCACTGTCGGCCGTGCCATTGCCGATGCGGTGCAGCGTCGGCTGGATGGCGACAAGCCGTCCACGGTACGAGCCGCGGCGCTGCCGGAGCCTCCGGCTGACGGCCGCACCATATTGTCCACGCTCAACTACAGCCTGGCGTTGCCGCACAAGGAATACCGGCGTGATGTTGAAAAATACCAGGGCACGCTGGCCTTGCTGTCTCGGCATAAACGGTTCGCGCAACGCTCGGTGATCGCGGTGTTCGAAGGCATGGACGCCGCCGGCAAGGGGAGTGCGATCCGCCGCGTGGTGTGGCCACTGGATGCGCGGCACTACCGTGTGATTCCGATTGCCGCGCCGACCGAGGAAGAACGGGCCCAGCCCTATCTGTGGCGGTTCTGGCGGCATCTGACGCGGCTGGGCCGGGTGACGATCTTCGACCGATCCTGGTATGGCCGTGTGCTGGTGGAACGGGTCGAAGGCTTTTGCTCCGAGGCCGATTGGATGCGCGCCTATGGCGAGATCAACGATTTCGAAGAGCAGATGGCGGAGGCCGGCGGGATCGTGGTGAAGTTCTGGCTGACGGTCACGCCGGAGGAGCAATTGAAGCGGTTCCGCGCGCGGGAGACGTCGCCGTTCAAGAGCTTCAAGCTGACCGAGGACGATTGGCGGAACCGGGAGAAGGCGCCGGCGTATGACCGCGCCGTGTGCGACATGATCGACCGCACCAACACCGCGGTCGCGCCCTGGGTGCTGGTGCCGGCGAACGACAAGTATTTCGCTCGCGTCGCAGTGCTGCGCACGCTGTGCGAGCGGATCGAGGCGGGGCTGTAGCGCCGCGACTGGATGTCATTGTGGGGAACGCAGTGGTGAGGGAACCCCGATC
>Ga0335072_10016436_pt1 | contig 10489 bp, 7 predicted proteins | sample Lox_Sample_21_FD_206725 | JGI IMG/M metagenome (GOLD analysis project Ga0335072, IMG submission 206725) | Soil microbial communities from Loxahatchee National Wildlife Refuge, Florida, United States - Lox_Sample_2.1 | ecosystem: Environmental > Terrestrial > Soil > Wetlands | place: USA: Florida... | reverse complement strand
CGAGCCGACCGAGGCCGGCGTGCCACGCTTCGACACCGGCGCGGCGTTTGGTCTGTATCAAGCCGTGCTGGCGCCGGTCGCGCCGCAGCTTGCAGGCGTGAAGGCACTTGTGGTCGCTCCATCGGGCTCGTTGCTGTCGCTGCCATTTGCCGTGCTGTTGACTGGGTCGGCCGAGCCCGACCGGCTGGCCGAAGCGCCTTGGCTGATCCGGGACATGACCATCGCGCACGTGCCGTCGGCAGCGAATTTCGTCGCTCTGCGCCGGATAGTCGACACATCCCATGCGCAACGCCCCTGGTTCGGCTTTGGCGATTTTCATCCGGTAACCCTGGCACAGGCCGAGCGTAGCTTCCCCTCGGCCGCCTGCGCCGACAGCGCCCGTTTGTTTGCGGGCCTGCCCCCTCTGCCCTTTGCCCGTCGTGAACTGGAGGCTGCGCGGGCGCTGCTGGGGGCCGCGCCGTCCGATGAACTACTGGGCGCCGCATTCACCGTCCCCGCGGTAGAGAATGCGCACCTGAAGGATTACCGCGTCCTGCATTTTGCGACGCACGCGCTGCTGCCCGCCGAACTGCGCTGCCAGAGCGAGCCCGCCATCGTCACCTCGGCGCCACCCGGCGCGCTTGATGCGTCTGGTGCCCTGCTGACGACCAGCGACGTGATGGGGCTCGATCTAGACGCCGACGCGGTGATTCTGTCCGCGTGCAATTCCGGCGGGCCGGGCGGCGCCGATGGCGGGGATAGCCTCTCGGGACTGGCGCGCGCCTTCTTTTTTGCCGGGGCGCGGGCGCTGCTGGTGACCCATTGGTCGATCAGCGACCAATCGTCGGCGTTCCTGGTGGCGGATACGTTGCGCCGCTTTGCCGCCGGCAGCGATGGCGGCCTGGGCGGTGCCTTACGCGCGGCGCAACTCGGTATGCTGGATGCGGCGGGACGCTCGCTGCCGGCGGCGCTCGCGCATCCGTTCTACTGGGCGCCCTTCGCACTGATTGGCGAGGGACAGGTCCGCCTGCCGACCCGCACCGCAGCAGGGTCCCAACGCGCTATGTAACGCAATTCGGATTTTTGCGTGTGCCACCGACGGATCGCTCCACGTGTCATCGCGAGTTGACGACCGGCATGCCTCACGTCATGGCCGGGCCCGACCCCCACAGGCATCAGGATAAGGCGCGGGCTTGCAGAACGCTTTCCTCTTGCGGGCTTGGCTCGCCAAGCGGACCAAAGTCTGGGGGGAGGGGGCGAATGGCTCTGAATTCGGGTGCCGTACCCCTCCCCCTGGCCACCTCCATTGGCGGGGGAATGCTTTTCTCCGCCTGCGCGTTATCCTGATGCCTATGGGAGCCAGCTCCATCCAATAGCAGTCGAACCTTGGAAAGCTCTGTATTACGACGCAGCCGGTTCGAACATCTCGCCGCGCAGCAGATAACCCGGGGCGCGGTAGTACAACTTGATGTCGTGGAACGGGTCCGTCAGGATCTTGGTCGCCCACACCAGCCCCGTCTTCACGTCGCGAATGAAGAAGAGCTGCACGGTGCGGAACACCAGCCCGGCGCCGCCCAGCGCCAGCCACAGATAACCGAGATTGCGCCAGAAATCGCCGAACGAGCGCGGCGGGCGCATCGTGTGCAGCAGGGTCGGGTCCCACCAGAGCAAGAGCGGCGACAGCCCCCACAGCGTCAGCAGCACCGCCTTGCGCTTCAGGTTGTAGCCAACCTTGATCGCTTCCTTGAACTCGTGTGTCGCCTGGTTGATGACGTCATAGGTCTTCGGCTCGAATACGATATGGCCGATCTGCCGCGAGGTCATGGCCAGCAGCCAACCCAGCAGAGCCGCCATGGCCGGATCCTTGAACGCCACCACATAGGCGCAGACGAACGTCATCGCGCTGACCAGGTGCAGAGACTGATTGATCCGGCTGTGATGATAGTACCGGTGATCATCCCAGCGCTGCACCCTCAGGCATTCACGGAAACTGCACATCGCGATCCTTTCTCATTGTCATCGCTCGCGGCCCAACCCCGTGCCGGGCCGCACCCCAGTCGTGGACGAACTGATCGTTGCTCAGCCTTTGGACGACCCGTTTTAGTTATTCAGCTCCGGACGCCTGGCGAACCGGATCAGGGAGAAATGCCCGAGCGGCGGCAGCGCGCGCCGTTCAAGCAGGCGTACCCCGGGGGTCCGCTCGGCCCAACCGGCGTAGCGGTCCCAGGCGAATTCGGTGCGGAAGCCGAGCTTGCTTGTCACCGGCATCAGCTTCTTTTCCACCGTGCCGCGCAGCCCGGCCTCGGCGCCGATGCGGCTGGTGATCACGATCTCGCCGCCCGGCCGCACCACGCGCGCGAACTCGTCCAGCGCTTGCTCCGGGTGCGGCACCGCCGTGACGACGTATTGCGCCACCACAACGTCGAACGACGCATCGGGGAACTCAAGCTCCTCGGCATCCATCACCGCGAGGCCCTCGACATGCCGCAGCCGCATCCGTGCCACGCGGTTGCGCGCGCGCTGGAGCATCGGCGCCGAGATATCGACCCCGAACACCTTATTGCGACCGGAATACCCAGGCAGCGACAGACCGGTGCCAACACCCACTTCCAGAATGCGGCCGCCGACCTTCTCCGCCGCCGCGATCGCCGCGCGGCGACCGGCGCGGAAGACGGGACCGAATACCAGGTCATAAACCGGCGCCCAGCGCCCATAGGCCTGGATGACGGTATCCAGCTGCATATCTGTCATCATGGTGTCACACGCCTTGGCTTCAGACACGGTGATAACGTCTGGCGCCAAACGCAACGGCCGGCATGTGTTTCAACTCCGCGAATCGATGCAATGTCAGCAAGGTGACATTGGCGGCGCCGGCTGGCATGTGAAAGTTTTATAAACACCGACGGCGCGGCCCAAGCAGTACCCGGCCGCGCCGCAATTCCCGATTTGGATGGATGCCGCGATGAAGCCGCGGCAGGCTCGCGGAGAAGGGGATTCCCCTCTCCTTGTGGGAGGGGGGCTGGGGAGAATGGGCGGCACGCGAAGGTGAGGGGGTTAGGCGCCTCGCCGGGGGGCGATCTGCTTCCGGTCCGGCCGCCCATTTCGACGGGTATTGAAGAATTGCCTGACTGGTGGACCCACCCACTCGGTGTTTCTCTGCGTTCCCAGGACATTATCAACCCAGGTCATCCAATAGGCATATAGGCATGCGCCGTCGCGCCGGCGGCGCGCCCGTTGCCGCTCCGTGGGTTGATGATATCGCCTGATCTCTGCAATAGGCCGGATGCGGTTGCTGCGCCACCATCCAGTGGCACAGATACTGGCCGGCCGTGAGATTGTCTGAGCCCAGGGCAGGGCAATCGCATTTGCCTTTGGCCGTCCGGCGCCACGATCCGGGGCAGACAGCGCCCACAAGTGCAGTATCCGGCAATATAAGTCAGTTCACCACAGATAACACGGGTGCGCCGGGAGACCGGCAGGAAGGAGAGGGTGCAAGTCCCTTACGATGAAGGAAGAGCGAGCCACATCGGCCCCGAGTCATGCGCAACGGCCTGCGAGGGCTGGGGCGAAGCGTTGACAGGGGAACCGGCGGGCCAGCCATTGAGCCACGTAACAAATGCAGTTCGGGATGCCGACGCTTTCTGTGTAGCGGAAGGCAATACGGTGGGGTGCGCTATCGCCAGTGCTCTGCCGGTCCCGCGTGGTCTGAGACCCTGGCACGCCGGCGACACTTCTTGCACGGGAACCGGGAGGTCTCAGGTCTGGCCGCGCCGCAAGGCACGGCCCGCGTCGGGAAGGCTGGAAGGCCGAAGCTGACGATGCACGGAACTGAGAAGTCAGACCTCGCCATAGTAGCAGCGAAGTTGGCGAACAAAGGCGGGCAACCGCTGGCGGAGCCGACGGAGCGAAGGGCGGGGGCCAAGGAGAACATGGTCGAGCACGGCACGCCCCGGACACCGAGCCGGTCCAGCGTGTCCCCCGGGCTGGACCGTGTACGGCGAACAGCAAGGGAGAGCCAGGCCAAGCTCACCGCCCTGCTGCACCATGTCGATGTGAACCTGCTGCGGTCGGCCTATGGCTGGCTGGGCAAGGACGCAGCGGCGGGGGTGGATGGGGTGACATGGCGGGAGTACGGGCAGGACCTCGAGCGCAAGCTCGTGGACTTGCATGCGCGTATTCACCGCAATGCCTATCGGGCGCTGCCGTCGCGGCGGGTTTATATTCCGAAGCCGGACGGACGACAGCGGCCCCTCGGCATCGCGGCGCTGGAGGACAAGATCGTCCAGCGTGCGGTGGTCGAGGTGCTGAACGCGATCTGGGAAGGCGACTTCCTGGGGTTCAGCTATGGGTTCCGGCCGGGACGCGGCCAGCATGATGCGCTGGACGCACTCGCGGTTGGGGTCACCGAGCGGCGGGTGAACTGGGTGCTGGATGCCGACATCGCCGGGTTCTTGGATGCGGTGAGTCATGAGTGGCTCATCAAGTTCGTGGAGCACCGGATCGGTGATCGGCGGATCATCCGTCTGATCCGCAAATGGCTGAAAGCCGGGGTGATGGAGGACGGGGAAGTGACGCCGGGAACGGTGGGGACGCCGCAAGGCGCGGTGGTCTCGCCGGTATTGGCGAACATCTTCCTGCACTATGTCTTCGACCTGTGGGCGAACCAGTGGCGGCAACGCCATGGCCGCGGGGATATCATCATGGTGCGGTATGCCGACGACATCGTCATCGGCTTCGAACACCGGGCTGAAGCGGAGCGGTTCCTAACGGAGATGCGGGAGCGGATGTCAGCGTTCGGCTTGACGCTGCATTCGCAGAAGACGCGGCTTATCGAGTTCGGCCGCCATGCGGCGCGGGACCGCGAGAGCCGTGGCGAGGGCAGGCCGGAGACGTTCAACTTCCTTGGCTTCACGCACATCAGCGGGCAAAGCCGGCGCGGCGCCTTCCAGCTCAAGCGGAAGTCACGCAGCGACCGGGTGCGCGCCAAGCTGCGGGAGATCGGGGAGACGTTGCGCCGACGGATGCATCAGACGATCGACGAGCAGGGGAAATGGCTGCAATCGGTAGTGCGTGGGTTCTATGCGTATCACGCGGTGCCGACCAACTTCGTGGCCCTGTCGGACTTCCGTTTTAACGTCACCGATATCTGGCGGCGCGCGCTGCGGCGGCGCGGTCAGAAGCATGGGATGACGTGGCGGCGGATGACCGTGCTCCAGAACCGCTGGCTGCCCCGACCGCGTATCACCCATCCCTGGCCGAGCCAACGGTTCGCCGTCAAACATCCAAGGTGGGAGCCCGGTGCGGGAATCCTGCACGCCGGGATCTGTGCGGGGGGTGTCCGGTGACGGGCATTCCTACCGCGATAATAACGCTTGGATAGTAATGGAATTTTATCGAGACTCGACCTCAAATGCGATTGCCCTGAAGCACTGGGAAGGATTGTGCTTCATCTACACCACCCGGAGGTCTGGTGAGGCCCAGATCTACCCCTACCCCTCGGAATCGGTCTGCCAACCTGCTGCAGACGCCTCATCCAGATAGACAATCTGCCCGTCCGAGAACCCGGACGTGCTGGCCACCTGGACGGAATATGGGCCGTACTTAACATTAACGCAGGCAATGCAATCGCAACTTTCCCGTTAGTTAGTACGCGCGTTTGGGCCAGTTTGAGGGACAGCACGACCGCATCCCAATAAACACGCCGGCGGCTATGCCGCCAGCTCCGCCGGCCCTACTGGATACAAAGTCGCCCCACCAAGGTGGAGCTCTACCTCAATCAGTCCACTGAACGGTTCGAACATTGCAGACGGCAATACGGCATCGCCATCGGTCCATCGCACGCCGATCTCCGGCTCAAACCCGTGGAACCCTTGCGTCAGCCGAGGATCATCCGCCTCCAGCACCACTAGCCGCGCGCCTTGCCGTACCAGCACACGCCGCAACGCCACCCCCAGTGGTCGAGGATCACGTGCAAGACCCAGTTCGTCCGGTACGCCACTTCTGGAAACCACGCGCGCGCAGCCTGGCCTGCCCGCGAGGCGGAAAACATGAACGTCTCCGCGCCGCCAGGCCGGACGGACGCGCAAGCCATCGACCTGAAGATGCAAACTCGGATCGTCGGTCACCGGCACGCCAGGACGTTCCCCCGCGCGGTCCAACAAGCGGCGCCACACCCCGTCAACCACCGGACCGCCGGTCAACACCGGCGCGCAGGGTGGCAACGCCGGCAGCCCCCACCCGCTGTTGGCGTTGCTGAACAACCAACGGTTCCCGTCATCGCGATAACTCTCCGCGGGCGCTCCGTTCGCGAGCAACACGTCGTGGTGATCCACTTCCACATGGTACAGCGAGACTTCCTGCGCCCGATCGTCCCATAAGACGGAACGGTGGTTCACCAGAAATTCCACCGGAATCAGCACGCCGTCGAACCACAACGCGTGACCCTTGGTGAGGTGCAGGTCGTGATGGGGCACATTGTCTGCCAGCGCGCCCTTGCGGACGATCACCGGGGTCGCCGCACTGCGCCGGCCACGCGTGGCCAACACTTTGCCAGCTCCGATCCAGACAATGCGCCGTAGCGTGCCACTCGCGGTCAGTACATGATCCCCGACTGCCAGCCGTTCCACAGGCACTTCGCCGCTCGGCGTCGCAAGCAGGGTCCCAACGCAGAAGCACAGCGGGGTTACATTGGCACCGTTTGCTCCATCCGTCGTTACCTGAATGCTGCCCTTCTTGGAAAGCGCCAGATCAAACGAGGCGCTGCCGCCGCCCGGTGCCGTGTAGTCCAGCACACCGTTCGCGTAGGATACGCTGGACGGAGCCACGCCGCGAAGGTCGATGGTATCGCCGGTGGCGAATTGGCCCACGGCGCCGGCGATGCTGGCGCCACTCTCCACCGCCAGTGTTGCGTTGCTGCCGCTGAACAAGATCGTTTGGCTGCTTGCGATCGTGCCGGTGACATCCAGCGTGGCATTTGCCGCCAGGCTGATCGCGTCGGTATCGGCGGTGTTGCCCTCCTGCAGCAACCAGTGCGCGCCCGCATCGACAATGACCTGGTTGAAATTGACATATTGGCTGCCCAGGCCAGTCAGCGTACCGGTGCTGGCGGCCGAAGCCAGCTCCAGGGTGCTGACCGCCGTGGAGCCGTCCGCGTTCCCGCCATTGACCGTGCCGGCGAATGTCGCGCCGGGATCGATAACCAGCTGGTTGGCGTAGCCCGCACCGAAAACCACCGCCGTTCCGGAATTTCCGATGATCGTCCCAGCGTTCGTCACAGTGCCACCCCCGGACACGTCAACGCCGAACATCGTACCCTTGATTGAAGCGGATGCGGCATTGGTGATCTCACCGCCGGAGCCCGCTACAATGCCGACGCCTTGGGCGGCCGTACCCACGATGTAGCCGTGGTTGATCACACTCCCGGCGGGTCCAACGATGACAACACCAAAGTTACCGCCGGCGATCGAAGCGGCCGCCGCATTGATGACCGAGCCTCCGGACGTCAGATCGACGCCCGTATTGCCGCTGATGTTGCCGCCGCTTTGGTTGGTAACACTGCCCCCGGCCCCGAGAATAACGCCTGTACCACCCTGGGACGAGGATCCGGCAATTCGGCCGTAGTTGACGACAGTCCCCATGCCACCGCTGGCGACGATAGTCCCCACGCCACTGTTGATATTAATGCCGTCATAGCCGCTGATCGAAGCAGAGGCTGCGTTGGTGATGACGCCACCGGAACCTTGGGTGTTGTAAAGATAGATACCGCTGTAGTTGGCAGAAGCGATGCTGCCGTTGTTCACGATCGTCCAAGTTCCGCTAAGCCCGTAGACAGCGTTTTGGGCGGTCGAGACGGAGATCGTAACGCCAGGATTCACTATAATAGGATTTGTAGAAGAGGATGATTTGAGATGAATTGGGTTGGTCGAGCTTGAGCTGATCGTGGTCATGGTTCCCTCCAAACGGTTGCGTGATGCTTGGGCACGGCTGGAGTCGGGCAGTCTCCATCAGCTCATCTATTACGTCAGTCGATCGGCTTCAGCGCGCGCTTCGCTCAGCGGCGCTGTAACATTGCCTATTGTCTCGCATGGGGGGCGCGCCTCGCGCTGCCGTCGCCTGACGGCAGTGAGCGAGAGGAGTGTGGTCACGCTTGAGGCAACGTCGCTCTCTTTCAGCTCATAACATAACATATCCGATCAAAGGCTGACCGAGCCAGAGGGGGTACGTCAACTGTCGGTGAAGCTACCACCATTATTTGAGGCAGGTAAAGGCCCGCAGATGCAAAGACACTGCTATCGCCCTTTTCTTGTTCACAAAAAATTTAGGGTTCACAATATTGCCCGCTAATCAGCCAAGAAAGGCTTGTCAAGAAGGTCCTGAATCTCTGATTTAGAGCAAAAGGCAAAAATCCTAAACGTTTCGCGAGATCCGTCACAGTTCCGGGGATGCGTCATCAATCCACGTTGTGGTTATCCAGTACCACTGGAACATGTATTCCCGCGACAAAGACAGTGCAAACGCCTTTGGCTGACTCGGCAGCTCGTAACGGGCGTCGGCTGCCCACCGGTCATGCAGTTTCTGGAAAAGCCTGTGATCTTGCCTATCCAACTCCACCGCTGCTTCGTGAGCCGGCTTCAGAGGTCTCGTTACAAGAGGGCACAATAGGGAGGCAAAAGCCAACGGCAATTCCTTCCCCCTAAAGGAGGAACATTTCGACCGCCTGCGGGTGGAAGCCCTTAAGCTTACCAAGAGATACGGTGCCTGGTAGTCTTTACGGTAGGGTGCACAATGGCTCGGTTTGACGGGCACGAGTAGAGGCACACTCGCGCCGCCATTGGCCGCACATTCAGTCTCGCCCGCCAGATTCTGAAGTTTTGGCTTGGACGGTCGGACGCTCGAACCGCTTACGAGCAGAATATGCGCGACTGACGACAAACGTTGGCCCCTTGTGCACGTCATCTGACGAGCTACCCCGCGGCAGGTGTCTAGAATACTCACCCTGCGTCATCGCGTGAGTCAGCAGATGACCAACGGCAATTCAGAGCAAAGTGAGACGATGCTGTCACTTCTGCACAAGTTTCCTCATGGACTAAAGTCGCTCTTGCCGTGCATTCTGGAGACTCGGGCGAGGCCGTAGGCGTCGAGGCGGTCCCCTAACAAATGAAGCATAGCTGCCGAGGCTTCCGCCTGCTGAGCGGGAGAGATTGAACGGTCTGCGGTATAGACAGCACCTTGGATCAGTGCGCCGATGAGCACATAAGGGTCTTCCAGCCTCGCGACGAGTGCTCGGGTGGCGGCGCAGAGCGCCGCCACCGCATCGGGGCCCGCACCGAAGTTCCAGCGATCATCGTAATTGGCGTCCTTGGCAGCCTCGGGATACGTCCGTTATTATGTCAGGGGAATCGCTCGAAAAGTTCAGCCTGTGCCGAGCAGGATAGCGTGGAGGTAATGTGGGTCCCATGCGGCCAGCTTGCGGTGGACCTTGAGGCGCCCGTGGTCGCCATCGGTGGTCTGGATGGTTTGCAGTTCGGCGGCCGGGGCGTCGTCGAAATAGCGCCTGTTATTATGTAGAGAATCCTTGCGCATGGCTGCATTTTGGTCTACATAAAGACGTTAACACCATTCGGTCCATCATGCTATGCACCCGAATCTGCAACAGACCCAACGACGGCTCTCGGAGCCGGCGTTGGGTAGATCGTTTCTCTGCATCGCGCTCTCTGATCATCTGGAAGGGGCCACAGCTGGGAAGGGACAACCGTATAGGTGAATTCTCAGACCAGAGCTTCTCGCGGCAGTAGGAGATGTTCCCCAACGCGAAGAACTCTCCATGCCGGTCAGGAAGCCGATGATGGCAGTAGTGAACGATTGGCGTCGATGCCATCAGTGACTACAGGACGGCTGTCATTCTAGAGAGGTAGCGACCTCGCGATCCTCTATCCTCACCTCTCGATCAATATGTTGTTGAGCAATCCGTGTTTGCCGGTTTCGCGAGCTTGGTGAGTTGGGTCGGTTGGCGTTTAGCGTCTATCTTGCTGCACTGCGTGAGATCAATCCGGGGCCCGCTATCGCTCGGATCATGGCTGATCAGCATGGAAGAGGCGGCATTCATTCAGGCACTTCATGCGGGCGGTGCGTGGAGCTACGGGTACTCCCGATCCGACCGCAGAGGCGCTGCAAGCGATCGTCGAGCTCGATCTCGAAGATTTAGTAACCATTGAGCTGCCTCGCGGTTACGGACGCGACTGAACTGGCAAGTTCCGCTTAACCACCGTCGGTCGTGCGCGACATGAGCCGATTGGAGCTGCCGGAGCACCGCCACCTGGACGCCACCGCCTCAGAACAGAGGACGTCATCAGATTAGAACAGGTGAACGCTTCGCGATCAGAACGGTAAGCGTGGCGGCGCCAGCACATTGCGGCGCGGGGCGTGGACGTGATGGAAGACGGGGATGGATTCGCGCCCCGACATCGCTGCCCTGGATGAGAGCGCTCATACGACCAGTCGTAAGAGCGCA
>Ga0335072_10016435_pt1 | contig 10489 bp, 10 predicted proteins | sample Lox_Sample_21_FD_206725 | JGI IMG/M metagenome (GOLD analysis project Ga0335072, IMG submission 206725) | Soil microbial communities from Loxahatchee National Wildlife Refuge, Florida, United States - Lox_Sample_2.1 | ecosystem: Environmental > Terrestrial > Soil > Wetlands | place: USA... | reverse complement strand
AAACGTCAAGTCCGGCCCGGCTTGACCACTATGACGGTGTCTCAGGCGCGCGGGTGGAACGCCTGGCCAGGGCCGGATTCCACGCTGCGGTCGGGGCCCCGATCATGGTCCAGGGCCACCTGTGGGGTGCCGTGCTGGCCGCGTCCTTCGATCAGCGCGCGCTGTCACAAGACGCAGAGGCACGCATTGGCTCGTTCACTGACCTGGTGGCGAGCGCCGTGTCTAACGCCGAGAATCTGGCCGAGCTGACGGCGTCGCGGGCGCGCGTGCTTGCCGCCGCTGACGAGGCTCGCCGACAGATCGAGCGCGACCTGCACGACGGCGCCCAGCAGCGCTTGGTATCCCTCACTGTCGCGGTCCGAACGGCGCGGGCAGCGGTGCCGCCGAAGTCCGATCGCCTCAGCGACGAGCTGGCAGGCGTAGCTGACGGGCTGGCCAGCGTTCTGGACGACTTGCGTGAACTTGCCCGCGGCATCCACCCCGCTGTGCTGTCTGACGGTGGTCTCGGGCCAGCCCTGAAGACCCTCGCTCGTCGCAGCGTCGTCCCGGTCGAACTCGACCTGCAGGCTATCGAGCGACTGCCGGAACCGGTGGAAGTCGCCGCGTATTACGTGCTCTCCGAAGCCCTCACCAATGCGGCTAAGCACTCAAACGCCACGGTGGTCCGGATCGGCGCCGAGATCGCCGGGAACACGCTGCACCTGCACGTACTCGACGACGGTGATGGCGGCGCCGACCCGGCGCTTGGCTCAGGGCTGGTGGGACTGAAGGACCGGGTGGAAGCGCTCGGCGGCACGATCGCCGTGAGCAGCCAGGCTGGCACAGGCACGAGTCTGGACGCTGACCTGCCGCTGGCCGCTTGACCAGGAGATCCGGAGTTCGGGCCAGAGCTTCCAGCTAGCCGCAATGCGCGGCGCGGGCGGGTACTGCGATGCTGGAGGGGTGGGATTCGGTCTAGTCGTAGTGGATGACAACCGGTCATTCGCTGATTGCGCGCGCGTTCACCTCGAGCGGCAGGGCGAGCGCGTACTTGGGCTCGCCAGCACGTCCGCTGAGGCTGTGAAGCTCGTCGCCCGGCTACGGCCGGACGTCGTACTCGTCGACATGGCGCTCGGTGATGAGTGCGGTCTCGATGTGGCCCAGCTGCTGGCCCAACCGGGCTGCGAACAGGCGCCGGTAGTCATTCTGATCTCCGCGTACTCGCCGCTCGACGTCGCAGAGCTCATCGCCGCCAGTCCCGCTGCCGGATTCTTGCCGAAATCCGAGTTGTCATCGGATGCAATCCGCCAGATCGTGGCGACCAGCGACCGCGCCGCGGCCGGAGGCCACCTGGCCGGGAAGAATCGCTGACCTGCTCGGAGCTTCCGCCTGCAGCTGCCGCGTAAGTTGCCCGCCCCGCGAGAGTGCAGCCTTCGTACCAGCGGATAGTTTCAAGTAATGACGAGCGGCGCGGAGCCCAGACAGCCCGGATCGAACTCTGACATACCGGCCACGGGTGGGCTGCGGGTCGTTCTGGCCGAGGACGATATCTTGCTTCGCGAGGGCCTGGCCAGCCTGTTCGAGCGCTCCGGCCTCGCTGTAGTCGGACAGGCAAGTGACAGCCCGCAGCTTCTCGAGCTGGTCCGCGAGACCGTGCCCGACCTGGTGGTCGCCGACATCCGCATGCCGCCAACTAACACGACTGAGGGGCTTGAGGCCGCGAAGGTAATCCGCGCCGAGCGGCCCGAGATCGCCATCTTGTTGCTGTCGGCTTACGCGGACGTCGAGCATGCGATGGAACTGCTCGCTAGCGGCCGGGCGATCGGCTACCTGCTCAAGAGCCGCATCACCAACGTGGAGGACTTCCTCGACACAGTCCATCGCGTCGCCGATGGTGGCTCGGTGGTAGATCCCGCGCTGGTCCAGGAACTGGTGACCGCTCGCCGGCGCGACGACCCTCTTGCAGTGCTGAGCTCGCGGGAAATCGAAGTACTCTCACTGATGGCCGAGGGGCGATCCAACAGCGGCATCGCCAAGCGCCTCTGGGTGACCGAGGGAACCGTAGAAAAGCACGTCCGGAGCATCCTCACCAAGCTCAACTTGCCAGAGGCCGAGGATGACCACCGCCGCGTCCTGGCGGTCGTGACATTCCTCGAGGCTCGCTGACTAGCGGGCACGTCGCCGACAAGACCGCGCAGCTCGTCGCCTCCGCTGCGGTCCTCTTCCAGCTAGCAGGAAGGCCCGGGTCCGGATATCCGTACCTGAGAGCGGGGGTCTGCCACGATGCCGGCGACGCGTCCCGAAGGCAACATGGATAACACACGGGGGGCACGTCGATTTGGGAGGTTACTCAAAGTGGCACGGGTGATGCAGCTTACCGGGGGCGGGTACCAGGTGACGATGACGGGAACTGAACTCGCGCTCATCAAGACCACGCTGGACGAAGCTGAGCGAGTGTCCCGTTTCGGGATCGAGGTGCTCGACGGGGCAGACCAGGCCAGGGACGCCGAGCCCGCGGAAAACAGCCGGATTCGGCAGGAGATAGAAGCTCTCGTGATGCGCGAAGCGTCGCTCAGCTCGCTGCGGAAGACCCTGTCGGAGGTTGACAGCGCCGGCAAGCCGGCACCGGTTCACCGCCCTGCTCTTGACGACATCAGGCCCGGAGGAGCCCTGCCAGTACCGCGGCCTCGCTGGCGGCAGGGTCTCTGGTCGCTGTGAGCAGCGTGAGGTGCTGCTGGTCGTGCGACAACGAGCGAAGGCGTTCCAGTGCTTCTGTCCGCAGGGGATCTTCGAGTTCCCGCTGATAGCGGCGGGAGAACTCGGCGAACCGGTCGGGATCGTGGCGATACCACTTGCGGAGCTCATCCGACGGCGCAACGTCCTTGCACCAGTCGTCAAGCGCGGCCTTGGCCTTCGTCAGGCCACGCGGCCAGAGCCGGTCGACAAGCACTCGGATGCCGTCGGATGGCTCCGGATCGTCATAGACCCGGCGCACCCGGACTTTCTCCTCGGCCATGGCAAACTCCTTGCCACCAAGTATCTCGCAATCTGCGGCTGCGCTTCCCCCCGGTGGGGGGCTCCGGAGGGAAGCGCAGCCGCTCGCGCTAGCTGTGCCGATGTTGTTCAGTTTTTGGTCCGCGCCGGGAATCCGCGGACTGAATCAGGGGAAGGAAGGCGGCGGTCGCGGAACCGCGCGCCTCGCAGCCCCGAAGGGACCAGGAGTGAAGACTGGCGACGGGCAACCTGGCGACCTGCGTGTCGCGGTGCTCGGAGCTGGCTTCCTCGGGTCCGCGGTGTCTGCAAAACTCGTGGCGGCCGGATTGCATACGACGGTCTGGGGCACCTCGCCGTCGGTGAGCGCGCAGCTGGTTAATGCTGGCGCAATCGTGGCAGCCTCGCCGGCGGAGGCGGCCACGAATGCGGAAGTTGTCATCACCATCCTGCCCACAGTGGCCGCGGTGCAGTCAGTGATCTTCGACGGGGGCGTGGCCCGATCCTTCGTTCCGGGCGCTGTGTGGGCACAGATGAGCACGATCGGCGGCGCGGCTACGGCCGACATCACGAGCCGGCTCGACCGGCTCCGGCCCGACGTCCTGTTCGTGGACGCTCCGGTCTCCGGCGTTGACACGCTCACGGAAGCCGGCCAGCTACTTATCCTGGCCGCCGGCCCGCTCGCCGCCGAGGCGGTAGTTAGCCCGGCGTTTTCGGCCATCTGCCGCAGAACCGTGTGGTGGACGAGGGCGGCTAGATCAGCCTGACGAAACGCGAGGGACCGTGCGCTGTGCCCATGCGGTGAACGACGTCCAGCCGACGGCGGGAAAGTCACGGCGCAGCGCGGCGATGTCAGCCTGGTAACCGGGCCCGCGAAGGAACTCCCACATGGCGGCCATATCCGAACTGCGGCGCTGCACGTCGGCGAGTGGCGTCTCGCGGAACTCGACCGGCCGGCCGAGCGCCTCCGACAGTGCGTCTCTCATCTGCACCGGCGTGGGCGCGTCGCTCGCCAGCTCGAACCGGCTACCGGCGCAGGCAGCAGGGTCGGAGAGCAGTATGGCGACGAACGCGCCAAGGTCGGAACGGTCGAGCTGCTGGAGACGATGGTCTGCCGGGAGCGGGAGCTCCAGCAGGCCTGATAGCAGGTCCTGGCGGCCGCCCAGAGCATTGTCATAAAAGTAGGTGGGCGCCGCCACGGTGTGAGTCAGGCCGCTTGCCGCGAGCGCCTGCTCCACCCGGGCCTTGCTCTCGAAATGCGGAACCCCCGTGTGCGCGGTGGCCCCTGCGACCGAAGAGAACACCAGGTACGGCAAGCCGACTGCGACGGCAGCCTCGATGATCGCATTGCCCTGCGCCAGTTCGGCGGCCGGGCCTGACTCGAACGGTGTCGTCAGCGCGAACGCGGCGGCCGCCCCGCGCATGGCCACCGCGAGCGCGGTCCGGTCAGTGAAATCACCGGCGACCAGCTGGGCACCGGCCGCGCCGAGCTTGCGCGCCGATGCTGACTGCGGATCTCTGACCAGGGCGCGCACTGACCGCCCGGCACGTATCAGCGCCGCGGCGACCGCACCGCCCTGGCCACCGGTGGCGCCGAGCACTAGCACCGGAGCTGATCCTGGCCCGTCCGGCTCCATATCAGTCCTCCGCGGTCACGAGCGTTAGATGGGCGACCTAGTGCTCATCCCCGCTGTCTCATGGCCCGAAGCGCGCGGATCGGCAAGCGCAGTCTGGGTAGGACGATTGCCAGGACCATGCCTGAGGAGCTTGTCGAGCTGGCAATCGAAGCGGCCGGGGGTCACCGGCTGTGGAGCACAGTGCGCGGCCTGAAGATCGACGTCTCGATTGGCGGGCCGATCTGGGCGATCAAGGGCTGGCCGCCAGGCCAGACGTTCGACCAGGTCCTGACCCTGGACGCGGCGGCCGAGCACATCGTGTTCACCCCGTTTACCCGCTCCGACCAGCAGATGGTGTTCGATGCTGCTGCCGACAGCGTCACCATGCAGACCCTCAGCGGCGAACCAGTCCAGGCCCTCGCTCAGCCGCGCGCGGCGTTCAAGGGGATCCTGCGGAGCAGCGCCTGGGACGCGCTGCACCTCGGCTATCTCCTGGGCTATGCGTGCTGGAACTACTTCACGACGCCGTTCCTATTCGCCCGCCAGGACGTGCAGGCCCGCGAGGGCGACCCGTGGCACGAGGCCGGCCAACAGTGGCGTCGGCTGCAGGTGCGCTTCCCTCCGCAGGCCACGCACAACCCCGACCAGGTGTTTTACTTCGACGCGACCGGACTGCAACGGCGCATGGACTACATCACTGAAGTCACCGGCAGCACTCTCGTCGGCCACTACACCGGCCGCTACGAGACCTTCGACGGCCTGGTCGTGGCCACCCGCCGCCGGGTCTTCCGCCGCAACCCCGACAATACGGTCAACCTCAACCTGCCCTCCATCACCCTCGACATCCGCGACGTCGAGCTAGTCCGCTCCGGCGACGAACAGGCCCGCCAATGACCACACGCGATGCTGCCATCGACCATCCAGCACGGCGGCTCGTTGTGGCGCTTCCGCGCGGCTATGACGATGCCCGCGCGCACTACGAAACCCTCGTTCCTGAGGCCGATATGGCCTGGTTCTTCCAGCTGGCGTCCTGGCCGGCCACGCTGGAGCTAGCCGAGATCAACGCGCCGCACGGGTTCATGCGCTACTACCGCAACGACATCACCGCCGTCATGGCTGGATCACCGTCGTCGTGGAAGGCGACGCAGTACCTGATGGGCAATCACGCAATCGCCGAGCGCATGTTCCGCCACGACCCATCCGCCATGATGGCCGCCCCGTTGCTTACGCTGCTCTACGCCGATGCTGACGGTGACACCCAACTGGCCATCAACCAGCCCAGCACGATATTCGCGAGCTACCACGATCCGCCTATCGCCGATGTCGGCCGCGACCTCGACACCCTCCTCGCCACGCTAATCACCCTGCTCGGCGGCGACCCGCCGGCTCAACTCCAGGCCGCCGAACTCCGGTTACACACCGGCACCCTGCCGAGGTACCGGCTATCGACTCTCAATTCGGAACTTTCCGCTTAGTCACATGCGGCCACGGGATACCCTGCCGCGTCGAGCAGGCCGCGCCGCTCCAGCTCCAGCCTGGCGGACATGTGCGAGCGCTTGTCGCGCTCAGTGGCGCCGTGCTTGGTACCGCGCCAGATGCACCAGAGATCAGCGACAGAAAGAGTACTCATGATGGCGAGCCGGACCTGATCAGTGCGGGCAGCGTTGCGCAAAAGATCTGATACCCACCCGCATTCATCCGATCCGGACGGCAGTTGCCATGGGTCTGCCGACTGCCAAGCTTTACTAATGGCGCTCATGAAGGCGATCCCCCCCGACATTCACGTGCGCGCAACTCTTGCGGTTCTACTCTCGCGCGAGGCGTGATCCGTCGGCCCGGGGGGATACCCGGGCTCGGTCCCCTGGGTCCTAATCCCCGCAGGTCTTTGCGCGAGGTAATGCCGAGTTTGCCGAAGACGTTGCCCAGGTGCCACTCGACGGTGCGCGGGCTGATGAACATCTGAGCTGCTATCTCAGGATTTGTTAGCCCTTCCTTGGCCAGATCGACGACCTGGGCCTCCTGCGCCGTCAGGTCCGCGAGCTTGTCGACAGTGCGCTTTCTGACCGTCTCCCCGGTGGCCAGGAGCTCGCGCTGGGCGCGTCCGCCAAACCCGAGGATCCCTGCCCGGCTGAAAATCTCGTCCGCTCGGTGGAACGCATCGCGCGCCTCCTGGCGACGGTTTTCACGGCGCAGCCACTCGCCGTGGAGTAGGTAAGCCCTGGCCAGATGGATAACAACGCGCGTGCGCGCGAGCCGCTCAATTGACTGCCGGTACAGACTGTCAGCGATCTCCCCGTCACTGAGCAACGCCCGGCAGAATGCTTCGACCCCCAGCGCCCAGTCGGTCCCGGCGGCCTGTGTCCGCTCGGCCAGCGTCCCCAGCGCTTGCGCGCCGGCCTGCTGATCGCCGCTACGAGCAGCTGCCTCGATCACCTCGATGAGCGACCAGTTGAAGAAGCACAGGTCGTCGTACCTGCAGGCGCGCTGGGCAGCTGCCAGGGCCGTTTCGTAGCGACCCAGGCCGTTGTATAGCAGAGCGGTCGAATATTCGGCCACGCCAACGCACCGTCCCTCGCCGCGCACGATGGCGTCCTTGAGGCCAGCCTCGATCAGGTCGAGCGCCGGCCCCTCCTCGCCACGCCAGGCAGCGAGAACCAGATCGGTGTAGGTGATCACGGCGCTGCCCATCGCCTCTGAGATGGCCTGCCCCTCGTCTTTCAGCGTCGCGGCATCGGTGAAGTTCCCGGCGTGCAAGTCGGAGCACGCCTTCGAGCTCAGCGCTACCGGCAGAGCGGTGACCGCACCAGCGTCGCGGGCAACTTCGACAGCGCGGGTCGCGAGTTCATCCCAGGCCCGGTCGTCCCACACCTCGGGCGCAATGGGCTCTGGCGTCAGTGAGCACTCAACCCAGAGCAAGTACCAGTACATGTCATCCTCGGCCGGCCGGGCCGGTAGCCGCGTCAATGCCTGCACCGCGGACCTGAGCGGCGCAAGGCCTGCCGAGTAGCCGCCCGTCAATCTCGCTGTCAGGCCGTCCAGAAGGATGTCTATCGCGCTGGCCGGGCGGGCCGCCGGCGGCGCGTTAGCAGCCGCGGCGGCGACCTCCGCCAGCCCCCCGCTGCGGCCAAGCCGGCCCGCGAAGATCGCTGCTTCAATCGCTTCAAGGTAAGTCTCACGGGCTTGCCTTGGGTCGAGCGGAGCGAGCCGGCGTGCGGCGTCGAGGAAAAGTGCCGGAGCATCGCTGCCGCGGGTCCAGGAGAAGGCGAGCCGCGCGCGGAGCCGCTCGAGCCGCGCCTGCTGCAGCGCGTCGAGCGGACCGGCCGCCGCAGTCGCCAGCAGTTCGTACGCCGCGTCCGCGGAGCCTGCGCTGAACTTAGCTTGCGCTGCCGCCAGGGCTCGGACACTGCGGAGAGCCGGGTCGGGCGTCAGTTCGGTTGCCAGGCGCAGGAATTCGGCCGCCGCCGCAAGGCCGCCGCGGGCTTGCGCGCGGCCAGCGCTGCGCTCCAGTTCGGCGGCTACCTCCTCGTCAGGACCGGTAGCTGCCTGCGCCCGATGCCATGCCCTGCGGTCGGCATCGGCGCGGGTGTCGAGCACCTCGGCGATCGCCCGGTGTACCGTCCGCCGCTCATCTGGCGTGGCGGACTGGTAGGTCGCAGAACGGACCAGCGGATGGCGGAAGCGAACCTGCGCGCCGAAGTCGATCAGCTCCAGAGCTTCGGCAGGCGCGGCCGCATCCGTGCCGATCCCTAGGGACGTCGCGGCGCGCCACAGCAATGTTCCGCTGCCTGTCCGCTCAGCCGCAGCGGCGAGCAGAAGCTGGCGGGTCGCAGGCGGAAGCGACTGAACCTGCTGGCGGAAACCGTCCTCGATGCGGCCTGGCAAGGGCCCGGCGGTGCCGGGCACTATAAAGCCACCTCCCAGATCGGCCGGACTCAGCCTGCGCGAGAACTGAAGGATTGCCAGCGGGTTGCCGTGTGTCTCGCCAACAATCCGGTCCGCCACCGATGGGTCGAGCCGCCCGTGCACAGCCGACGCCAGTAGCGCGCGAGCATCAGGATCATGGAGCCTGGCCAACGTTAGCTCGGGCAGGCCGGCTAGCTCAGACACGTCGCTGCCCGCACGTACGCAGAAGACGACAACAACACGATCGGCCACTAGCCGCCTGGCAGCGAACGCGAGTGCCTGCAGTGAGGACTGATCGAGCCACTGCACATCGTCGACCAGACAGGCCAGCGGCTGCTCTTCTGCCAGGTCGGCCAGCAGGTTGAGGACCGCTAGCCCGACCAGCAGCCGGTCAGACGCGCGACCGTCGCGGACACCGAGAGCTACCTCGAGCGCCTCGCGCTGCGGGCCAGGCAGGCGTTCCAGCCGGTCAGCCATCGACCCGAACAACAGGTGCAGGCCCGCGAACGGGAGTTCCATTTCGGACTGAACAGCGCAGAACCGGTCAACCCGGAAGCCACGTGCGCGGCTGACCAGGTAGTCGAGCAACGCCGTCTTGCCGATCCCCGGCTCTCCGCACAAGACCAGCACGCCACTAGTGCCCGCCCTGGCCTTGTTCAGCAGCTCATCAAGCACCGCGAGCTCGCGGTACCTTCCGCGCAAGTGCGTCGTCGGATAAGTACTGGTCAGGCTCATGGTTAGCACACCAGAGCAATAGCAAGGCAGATTCCCCCGAAACCATCAGCATAGGCCGTGCGAGGGGCGGGCACGATCTGGACCGCCTGCGTGGGGTTGGCTGACGAAACCGGGGGTCACGATCATGAGTATGCGCACAGCGCCCGTTCCCGCCATTCCGGACGTACTTGAGGACCCGATCCGGGACAAGGGGACGGCCTTCACCGAAGCAGAACGCGATGCTCTCGGACTTACCGGCCGCTTGCCATCGGCCGTGCTCACACTTGACCAGCAAGCCCAGCGCGCCTACCAGCAGATGCAGCGACAGGGCGATGACCTGGCCAAGAACATCTACATGGAGCAGTTGCACGACCGGAACGAGGTGCTGTACTACCGCGTACTCGCGAATCATCTCGCCGAGCTGCTGCCGATCGTCTATGACCCGGTCATCGGCGACGCCATCGAGAACTACTCGCACGAGTACCGCCGGCCACGGGGTCTGTACCTGTCGATCGACAGGCCAGACGATATGGACAAAGCCTTCGACAGTCTGGGTCTGCGACCAGACGACATCGACCTGATCGTCTGCAGTGACGCTGAAGAGATCCTTGGTATCGGCGACTGGGGGGTAGCCGGCAGCACGATCGCTGTCGGCAAGCTCGCCGTCTACACCGCTGCCGCCGGCATCGATCCGCGACGAGTGATCCCGGTGTCACTGGATGTCGGGACTAACAACGAGGCGCTGTTGAACGACCCGCTCTACCTGGGGAACCGGCATGCCCGCGTCCGCGGCCCGCGCTACGACGCGTTCATCAAGAAGTACCTGGAGACGGCGTCGTCGCGGTTCCCGAATGCGCTGCTGCACTTCGAGGACTTCGGCGCGGACAACGCCCGGCGGATCCTGGTCACCTACCGGGACAAGTACCGGATCTTCAATGACGACATGCAGGGCACCGGCGTGATCGCCATGGCTGGTCTGTTCAGCGCGGTGAAAGTGGCCGGCAAACGGTGGCGGGACCAGCGAGTCGTAGTCTTCGGTGGCGGCACTGCCGGGATCGGCATCGCTGACCAGATCCACGGCCAGATGGTCCGCGACGGGCTGGACCGCAGCCAGGCGATCCGCCAGATCTGGATCGTCGATCTGCCCGGCCTGCTCACCGACGACATGCTTGACGGCATGCTGGACTACCAGCGCCCGTACGTCCGCCCGGCCGCCGAGGCCGCGGGCTGGGAGAAGTCGCCCGTCCAGATCGACCCAGCGGCTTCGGTGCGCTGGCCGGAAATGG
>Ga0335072_10016433_pt1 | contig 10490 bp, 10 predicted proteins | sample Lox_Sample_21_FD_206725 | JGI IMG/M metagenome (GOLD analysis project Ga0335072, IMG submission 206725) | Soil microbial communities from Loxahatchee National Wildlife Refuge, Florida, United States - Lox_Sample_2.1 | ecosystem: Environmental > Terrestrial > Soil > Wetlands | place: USA... | reverse complement strand
TGTCAGAGCGGGGGCACGCGGTCCGGTTCTGGGAGCCTGCGACGGTGAGCGGTCGATGAGCGTCATCTGGCACGACCTCGAGTGCGGCGGCTACGGCGAGGACCTGCCGCTGTGGCGCTCGCTCGCGGCCGAGCACGGCGACCCCGTGCTCGATATCGGCGCCGGCACGGGCCGCGTCGCTCTGGATCTCGCCGCCGCGGGGTACCGCGTGACCGCCCTGGACCGCGATCCTGAGCTCCTCGCCGCACTGGCCGCGCGGGGCTCGGGAAGAAACCCCGATATGGACGGGGTTTCTTCCCAGACGCTCGTCACGACGGTGGTCGCGGACGCTCGGGACTTCGATCTCGGCGAGCTCTTTCCGCTGGCGATCGTGCCGATGCAGACGGTCCAGCTGCTCGGCGGCCCGGACGGCCGAGGCGCGTTCCTGCGCTGCGCGCTCCGCCACCTGCGGAGCCGAGGCGTGCTGGCGATCGCGATCGCCGAGGCCCTCGATCTGTACGACGTGACCGACGGCGTGCCCTCCCCCCTGCCCGACATCCGCGAGCTCGACGGGGTCGTGTACTCGAGCCTGCCGGTCGCGGTCCGCGCCGATCCCGATGGGTTCGTGCTCGAGCGCCTGCGGGAGACGGTGGCGGTGGCGGGCGAACGAACCGTCGAGCGCGACCTGATCCGACTCGACCGGCTGACCGCACGCGGGCTCGAGCGCGAGGGCCGGGCCGCCGGGTTCGGACGCGTGCAGCGAGCCAGGGTGCCGGAGACCGCCGAGTACGTCGGCAGCGAGGTGGTGATCCTCCATGCACCCGGCAACTAACGGCGGCGGAGGAGGTGGGGCGCCCGTGCTGCGGGTGTGTGCGCTGTATCCCGACCTGATGAACATCTACGCCGACCGCGGCAACCTGCTCGTGCTCGAGCGCCGCTGCCGCTGGCGCGGGATCGGGTTCGAGCTGCAGGCGAGCGGGCTCGGCGAGGCACTCGACCCCGACGGCGCCGACCTCTACTACATCGGCGGCGGGCAGGACCGCGACCAGCAGCTGTGCGCGCTCGACCTGGCCGAGGTCAAGCGCGACGCGCTGCACGCGGCGGCCGCCCGCGGGGCCGTGATCCTCGGGGTATGTGGTGGGTATCAGCTCCTCGGACACTCCTACCAGCTCGGCGACGAGACCCTCCCCGGCGCCGGATTGGTCGACCTCGTGACGGTCCGCTCGGACGGTCCGCGGCTGATCGGCAACGTCGCGATCGAGGTCGAGCTCGATCCCGCCGTTCGGCGAGTCCTGGCCGGGTTCGAGAACCATGGTGGTCGCACAAATCTCGGGGCGGAAGCGACGCCGCTCGGCCGGGTGCTGAAAGGCCATGGCAACAACGACGCCGACGGCCACGAGGGCGTCCGCAGTGGGAACGTGATCGGGACGTATCTCCACGGGCCCTTGCTCCCGAAGAACGCGTGGTTCGCCGATTGGCTGATCGAGACAGCGCTCTCAATGGAAGGACCGCTAGGTCCGCTCGACGACAGGCTCGAGACGGACGCCCACGCGGACGCGCGCCGGGCCGCGGGAGTATGAGAATCTGAGGCGATGTCGCGCGGGGCTAGGTTCATCGGCTCTATCGGGTCGGCGCTGGCGTGCGGTGCCGCGGCCGTCGGCCTCGCGGGCTGCGGCGCGGGCTCGCGTCCGGCCACCGCTGCCGTCCCCGGCACGACGACGGTGACGACGACCGCGACGACCACGACCACGACCACGACGACCGCCACCACCACCGCCACCACGACCGTGTCGCTTCCGGGCACCGGGCGGCCACCGGTGACGATCGGCGACGAGAACACCCCGGAGCAGTTCGTGCTTGGCCAGCTCTACTACCAGGCGCTCAAGGCCGAGGGCTTCGCGGTCTCGCTGAACCAGAGCATCGGCCCGACCCAGGTGATCCTCCAGGCGCTCGCGAACGGCCAGCTCGCGATGTACCCGGAGTACCTCAACACGTGGGACACGAGCGTCGCCGGCACCCAGGACGCGTCGCGGTCGCTCCGCGAGGCATATCTCTCGGGTCAGCACTACGCCCTCAGGCACGGCCTCGAGCTGCTGAGCGAGACGCCGTTCAGCGACACGAGCGCGATCGCGGTGGCGTTCGACTACGCCGTCGAGAACCAGCTGCAGTCGATCCCGGACCTGATCAAGATGTCCCACCTCACGCTCGGTGGGCCGCCCCAGTTTCAGCAGAGCCCCGGCGGGCTGCCGGCGCTTCAGAGCACGTACGGCGTCGTGCCGTCGACGTTCACGCCGCTCGAGCTCGGCTCGCAGTACCAGGCGCTTGACCAGGGGCGCGTCCAGGCGGCCGTCGTCCAGACGACCGACCCGCAGCTGCTGAGCGGGAGCTATCCGTTGCTGCACGACCCCGCGGACATCTTCGGCTGGGGCAACATCGTCCCGGTGGCGTCGGCCCGGGCGCTCGACGCCGAGGGTCCGGACTTCGAGGCGACGATCAACCGCGTGAGCGCGCTGCTGACGCTGCCGACGATGCGCGAGCTGAACGCGCAGGTACAGCTCGACGGTCAGGATCCCGCGGCCGTCGCGGCCCAGTTCCTCGAGCAGGAGGGCCTGCTCCCAGCGTCCTCGAGCTCGACCTCGACGTCGAACACGACCTCGACCGGGTAGCGCTAGCCGCTCGAGCCGAAGCCGCCCGCGCCGCGCTCGGAGGTGGCCAGCTCGTCGACCTCGACGACCTCCGGCGTCTCGACTCGCACCAGCACGAGCTGGGCGATCCGCTCGCCGGTTCTGACCGTGAACGACGCGTCCCGGTCCGTGTTCAGCAGCAGCACCCGGATCTCGCCGCGATATCCGGCATCAATCAGGCCGGGCGCGTTCACGATCGCTATGCCATGCCTGGCGGCCAACCCTGAACGTGGCAGCACGAGGCCCGCCTGGCCGTCGGGAATCTCGACCGCGATCCCCGTGCCGACCGAAGCGCGCCCTCCCGGGGCGAGCGTCGCCTCCTCGAGCGCGTACAGATCGAGGCCGGCGTCGCCGGGGTACGCCCGGCTCGGGAGCTGCGCCCGCTCGTCCAGGCGCCGCACCTGGAGCGTCATGCGTATGGGCGGCTGAGCGCGAACCCCTGGTAGCGCGCGGCGACGGGCGCCGGCAGCCGGGCGAGCACGCGCACGCCGTCGGGCGTGTCCTCGCGCTCGAGATCGCCGGCGATCGCGTGCAGCTCGGCGAGCCGTGCGCCGGCGTCGTACGGGATCAGCAGCTCCACGTCCTGCAGCGTCCTCGCGAACTCCTCCTCGATCCGCTGCTCGAGCGCCTCCAGCCCTTCGCCGGTGACCGCCGAGATCAGCACCGCGTCGGCGTGCCGGTGTTCGAGCTCGGCGCGGCGCTCCTCGTCGATCCGGTCGGCCTTGGCGAGCACCAGGATCTGGGGCACCGCGTCGGCGCCGATCTCGAGCAGCACGTCCTCGACCGCCCGCGTCATCGCGATCAGCTCCTCTTCGGGAACCGAGGCGTCGACGACGTGCAGGATCAGATCCGCGAGCTTCGTCTCCTCGAGCGTCGCGCCGAACGCCTCGACGAGCTGGTGGGGAAGCTTGCGGATGAAGCCGACGGTGTCGGTCACCAGGTAGTCGCGCCCGCCGCTTCGGAGCAGGCGAGTGGTCGGGTCGAGCGTATGGAACAGGCTGTCGCGGACGCCGACGGTCGAGCCGGTGAGCGCGTTCAGCAGCGTCGATTTCCCCGCGTTGGTGTAGCCGGCGAGCGCCACCGAGGGCAGCTGGGTCCGCTCGCGCTCGGCTCGCATCACCGAGCGACTCGAGGCGACGTGGTCGAGCTTGCGCTTCAGCGCGGAGATCCGGTCGCGGGCCAATCTGCGGTCGGTCTCGATCTGCGTCTCGCCCGGTCCCCGCGTGCCGATGCCGCCGTCGATGCGGCCGGCGCCGAGTCGCTCGAGGTGGGACCACAGCCCGCGCATCCGGGCGAGGTTGTACTCGAGTTGCGCGAGCTCGACCTGGAGCTTGCCCTCCGCGGTGTGCGCGTGCGACGCGAAGATGTCGAGGATGATCGCGGTCCGGTCGATCACCGGGAGCCCGAGCGCCGCCTCGAGGTTGCGCTCCTGGCGCGGCGACAGCTCGTCGTCGACCGCGACCAGGTTCGCGTCCGAGCCGGCGAGCTCGGCCTTCAGCTCGTCGATCTTGCCCGGGCCGAGATACGTGTTGGGATGCGGGTGGTCGCGCCTCTGGACCAGCTCCCCGACGCCGGCGACGCCCGCGGTCTTCAGCAGCTCGCGTAGCTCGGCGAGCTGCTCCTCGCCGCCGTCGGGCACGACGGCGACCAGGTAGGCGCGCTGGCGGGCACGGCCCTGGGGCCGCTGGCCGTTCAGCGCTGAGCCCGGTCCCCGGCTATTCGCTTGGCGATTTTGCACAAATTTGATGGTAGCTCCGGCCCTCTCAACCATAACCCTCTACCCGGCGGCGTAGTCGCGGTGTAGGGGAAGTGTTAAGGCTGGCTACAGCCGGCGGATCCGCTCGACCGCCTCGAGCAGCCGCTCGTCGGGAGTCGTGAGCGAAATCCGGAAGTACCCCTCGCCGCTGGCGCCGTAGGCGCCGCCGGGCGAGATCACGACCGCCGCCTGCTCGAGCACGTGCTCGCAGTACGCGGCCGAGGACTCGAAGCCCGACGGGATCGGCGCCCAGATGTAGATCGTCCCCTTCGGCGGCGTGACCTCGACGCCGGCCTGGGCGAGCGCCTCGCACACGAGATCGCGCCGGCGCTGGTAGACGGCGTTCATCTCGCGCTTGTAGTGGTCGACCTCCGGGGCGAGCGCGGCGGCCCCGGCGAGCTGGACGGCCTCGAAGTTGCCCGAATCGATGTTCGACTTCAGATGCCAGTAGTGCGCGATCGCCTCGGCGTTACCGACGATCGCGGCGCACCGCCAGCCGGTCATGTTGTAGCCCTTGGACAGCGAGAAGACCTCGACTCCGACCTCCTTGGCGCCCGGGGTCTGTAGGAACGACGGGGCGACGTACCCGTCGAACGTGGTCTCGCTGTAGGCGTTGTCGTGGACGGCGAGGATCTCGTTCTGCCCGGCGAACGCGACGACCTCCTCGAACAACCCCGCGGGAACGATCGCGCCGGTGGGGTTGTTGGGGTAGTTGAGGAACATGAGCCGTGATTTTTCGCGTACCTCGGCGGGGATCGCGTCGAGGTCGGGGGCGAACCCGTGGTCGGGCAGCAGCGGCAGCAGCACCGGCTCGCCGCCGGCGAGGAGGGGGCCGCCGGTGTACACGGGATAGCCCGGGTCCGACGCGAGCGCGACGTCGCCGGAGTCGAGGAACGCCAGGTTCAGGTTGAAGATGCACTCCTTGGCGCCGATCGCCGGCATCACCTCGGTCTCCGGGTCGAGCTCGACGCCGAAGCGGCGCGCGTAGAACGCGGCGACGGCCTCCCTGAACTCCTTGCGGCCCCGGTTGCTCGGGTACTGGTGGGTGCTCGGATCCGCAACCGCGCTTTGCGCCGCCGTCACGATCGGCGGGTACGTCGGCCTGTCCGGATCACCGATCCCGAGGCTGATCACGTCGACGCCGGCCTCGCGCTTGACGCGGACCTTGCGTTCGAGCTCGGCGAACATGTACGGGGGGATTCGGTCCAGCCGGCTACTGCGTCGCATTCAGCTCCTCTACGAACGCCTCGGCGAGCGTGCCCCGGAACACCGGGACCGCCCAGCCCGAGAGCTTGATCTCCAGGTCCTCTCCGACCTCGACCCCGAGCTCGCCGCCATCGAGGACGACCGTCACCGGCGAGCTGCCTCCGTCAAGCACGTAGGCCACGGCGGCGCCGGTCGCGCCCGTGCCACTGGCCGACGTCTCCCCCACCCCGCGTTCGAAGATCCGGGCGCGGATCCGGGGGCGCGACGGGTCCGAATCGGCCAGCTCGGCGTACCAGGACACGTTCGTGCGGTTGGGGAACAGCTCGTGGTGCTCGATCCCGGGTCCGTACGCGCGGACGTCGAGCGTCGCGAGCTCGCGCTCGTCGGCGACTCGGATCGCGCACTGGGGATTGCCAACCTGGACGAACTGGAAGTGCCAGGTGCGGCCGGCTGCGGCCAGCTCCCCGCGGCCGTTCTGCGACCCTGAGGGATAACTCTGGCTGGTGAGGCTCGCGCGGCCCATGTCGACCGTGCATTCGGTGTCCGACGTGATTCGGGGGCGGATCTCGCCGGCTGCGGTCTCGATCGCGAACGAGTCGGAGTCCGTCCACTCGTGGCGGCGCAGGTACATGACGGCCTCGCGTGCCCCGTTGCCCGACAGTTCGGCCTCTGAGCCGTCCGGGTTGAAGATCCTCAGGTGCGCGACGTGGCCATCTTGCTCGGGCGCCGACAGCAGCAGGATGCCGTCCGCCGACACCCCGGTGTGCGGGGCGCAAATCGCCTGGATGCGGGCCCCGGTCAACTCGAACGGCACGTTCGCCGCCTCGAGAATCACGTAGTCGTTGCCGAGCGCGTGCCACTTCTCGAACTCCACGGGGCGGCAGTGTAAGGCGCTTCCGTCGGGCGCCACCGGTATCGAGATCTGTACCGTCGCGCGCGCAATGCTCAAGCGGCTGCAAGCCTGGGCCCGCCGGCGGCCCTCATTGCCGCTGTGGCTGCTCGTCGCCCTGCTCGTGGTGTCGACGGTGGCCCGGCTGGCCTGGATCGCCGAGCCGTGCCGAGCGCCGTGCCGCTCGTCGACCGACCACATCCTGATCTTCGACGAGGACTACTACGTCAACGCGGCGCGCGTGATCGACCGGATCACGCCGCCGAACGGCGTTCCGTACGCGAACTCGCCGCTCGGCACCGACCCGAACTCGGAGCATCCGCCGCTGGCCAAGCTGATCATCGCCGGTGCGATCGAGTTGTTCGGCGACGGGCCGATCGCGTGGCGGCTACCGAGCGTCTTGCTGGGAACGGTCGCGTTGCTGGGGATGTTCGCGCTGGTTCGGGCGGCGGGCGGGGGTCGCTGGACCGCGCTCGGCGCGGCCGCGCTGATGGCCGCCGACAACCTGCTCCTGGTCCACAGCCGGATCGGCACCCTCGACATCTATGCGACCGCGGCGATGATCTGGGGGGCGGCGCTGTACCTGCGCAACCGGCCCGTGCTCGCGGGGGTGGTGATCGGCGTCGGGGCATGCGCCAAGGAGGTGACGCCGTACGTGCTGTTCGCCCTCCTGGCGCTCGAGGTGCTGCGATGGATTCCTCGGCGCGCCGGGGCGGTCGCCGGCGTCCGCCGGCTGGCGGCGTGCGTGATCGCGTCCGCGGGGGCGTTCGTGGCGTTGCTCGCCGTGCTCACGCAGGTCGCGCATCCGTTCGACCCCCAAACGGGCAAGCTCGTCTCGGACCTGCCGTTCGGCGAGATCTGGCGCATCCTCAGCTACGCCGCGAACCAAACGAGCCCGCACGGACCGCAGGGGATCGCGTCCTACCCGTGGGACTGGCTGGTCGACATCAAGCCGATCACCTACCTCCAGATCAACCCGGGCCACCCGACCGCCCAGCTCAGCCAGATCGAGCCGGCGGTGCACTTCCTCGGCGTGATCAGCCCGCCGATCCTGCTGCTCGCGATCCCGGCGCTGGTGTTCGCGGCCCTTGGCGTGACCAGCCGCCGGTTCCGGCCCCGCGACGAGGTGGGGCTCGTCGCCCTGGCCTGGTTCATCGGGACCTACGCGCCGTTCGTGCTGACCAGCCTGTTCGAGAGCAGGACCAGCTACCTGTACTACATGGTGATCGTGATGCCGGGGATCTACGTGGCGGTCGCCGACCTGATCGGACGGATCGGACCCGGGCGGCCGCTGTGCATCGCGTGGATGGTGAGCGTCCTCGCCGCGGTCGTGGTGATGTACCCGTTCACCCCGCTGCCGTGAGGGTGACGGGCAGCGGTCCATAACGGAGGATCGTCGCGAGGTCCTTGGCGGTTTGGGTCGTGAAGCTCCCGGCGATGCTCGCGCCGTTTGCCGCGTCGATTCCGTTGGGGTACTGCTTGAAGTCGATGTACGGGACGGTGAGCAGCCGGCCGTCGAGCGCGATCGCAAAGTGCTGGTTGAGCGTCTGCCCGACGCCGCTGAGGCGATCTCCGCGGTCGGAGATGGCGCTTGTGAGGGCCTTGAAGCTGACGGCGCCGTTCGCGGTGAAGTCGAACGCGACGCCGGGCCCGGCGACGTTGGGGTCCGTGCTCGTCCGCGGGCGGGTGATGCCGGCACCCGTCACGCGCGGGTCGTTCTTCAGCACGTAGAACCGGGCACCCGGATCCCTCAAGTTCGCCGGTGCAAAGCCGCTGGGGCTGGCTGCCTCGAGCACCACATAGTGGGACCGAAGGCCGGGCTGGAAGCCTTCGGAGGGGATGGCGAGGCCGAGTTGGCCAGGCTCGCGGAGCAGCCGCTTCAGACCAGACAGCTTCGCGAACAGTGCGCTGACCTGATTGAGCGACAGGCCGCCGGCGCTGGCGTCACCGGGGGCGGAAGAGCCCGATCCTTGGCTGATCTCCACCGCCGTCGGATCTTGTGTCTGGAGCTGCGAGGCGACGGTCTTGCCGCTCGGTGTGAACACGTCGGCCTCCCAGTCGTACATGGCGAGCTGGCCGGGCACGGCGAGGGCGAGGATCCGGGCGCGGGCCCCGGCGGCGGCGTTCGGCGCGTCCACGACAATCTCGTTTCCCACTCGCATAACCCGGATGGCGGGGAAGAACGTCCGCAGACGCTCGCGCAGGACCACGACCGAGCGGTCGAGCGCCGCGCTTGGCCGGGTCTGAGGAGCGATCACGGACGCGTCGAACGTGACCGTCACCGCCTTGCCGGCGGTGGATGTCGGCACCGGGGTGCTTGACCCGTGGACGAGGAGGAACACGCCGGCGACGACGATCACCACGGCCGCCGCCGCCGCCGTGGCCAGATAGCCGGAGATGGACGGGCGCCGCGAGGATCGCGGCACGCCGTCCTGCACCCTCTGCACGATCTGACGCTCGACCCGATCGAAGTAGTCGCTCACCGCTCACGCTCCGTCATTTGATCTCTTAGCCGCGAGAGGCCACGACTCACCCGCTGCCGGGCCACGAGCTCCGAGCAGTTGAGCTCTCGCGCGATGTCGCCGTATTCGCGGTCGTCGAGCACGCGGGAGCGGACCGCGTCGCGCTGCCCCTTGGGCAGCTGTTCGACGAGGTGAAGCACTCCCTGCTCGGGCGCCGCCGCGAGCTCGTCGACGCGGGCGAGGTCGTGATCGTCGAGCATCTCGGGCTCGAACGCGAGCCGCCGGCGCGCGCGATCCTCGACCCGGCCACGACGCCTGCTCTCGAGCAGCTTGTTGCGGGCGATCCCCAGCACCCACGGACGTGCCGAGCCGGCGTCTCGGGGGCGGAAGCGCCGTGCGACCAGGAAGATCGCGGCGAACACCTCCGCGGTCAGGTCGGCCGTCGCCTCGCGGTCGCCCGTCTCACGCAGCAGGAAGCCGACAACCGTGGGGAGATGGCGCCGGTAGAAGGTGGCGAAAGCCGCCCCGTCGCCGGCCACGACCGCGGCCAGCAGCTCTCCGTCGGTCCGCTCGGGGTTTGGTGGCATCTCACCAACAGACTTTGCGCGAGGGGCGGGTTATGTGACGTTTCGTTTCCGGTCAGCTCCCGCTGCCGAGCCAGATCTGGAGTACCTCGCCGGCGGTCTCCGTCGGCGAACGGCCCGTCGTGTCGACGATGTGGACGTCGGCGAGCTTTCGCATCCAGGTCAGCTGCCGGCGCGCGTAGTTCCGGGTTCTTCGCTTCATCGAGTCGACGTCGCCGGCCAGCAGCTCCTCGAAGCCCAGCGCCTTGCGCGCGGTCGGTGAGGCCCCGGCGGCGTAGGCTCGCCGGACCTCATCCTCCGCGCCGCCGGCGACCATCGCGTCGACCCGCGCGTCGATCCTGTCGTACAGCTGCGGGCGCTCGAGCACCAGCCCGACCAGCAGCGTCGGATGGCGGACCTCGCTGGTCCAGAGCTGGGAGTCCTCGGTCTGGCGGTCGAGCTCCCCGGCGTCGAGCAGCTCGAGCGCGCGGACGATTCGCTGGCGGTCGCCGGGATCGATCTCCGATGCCGCCCACGGCGCGCGCTCACGCAGCAGGCCGTGCAGCGCCGGCGCGCCGCGGCGCTCGAGCTCGGCCACCCAGTACTCGCGCGCACCCTCGGGGGGCGGCGGGCGAAGGCTCAGCTCGGCGAGCGCGGCGCGCAGGTACAGGCCGGTTCCACCGACGACGATCGGCCGGTCGCCGGCGGCGAGCAGCGCATCGATCTCCGCGTGTGCGAGCTCCGCGTACTGGCCGGCGCTGAAGCTGGCATCGACGGGCAGGAACGAGATCAGCCGGTGCTCGAGCTGCGTTCGCTCGCGCTGGGTGGCGGCTCCGGTCAGCGTCTCGAGGCCTTGATAGACCTGGAGCGCGTCGGCCGAGACCGCGACCGGCCGCTCGCCCAGCCCACGAAGGCGGCGAGCGAGCTCGATCGCGACGTCGGTCTTGCCGA
>Ga0335072_10016430_pt1 | contig 10490 bp, 12 predicted proteins | sample Lox_Sample_21_FD_206725 | JGI IMG/M metagenome (GOLD analysis project Ga0335072, IMG submission 206725) | Soil microbial communities from Loxahatchee National Wildlife Refuge, Florida, United States - Lox_Sample_2.1 | ecosystem: Environmental > Terrestrial > Soil > Wetlands | place: USA... | reverse complement strand
AGCACGGCCCGTGCCCTGAGCACCGGATGTCGTTCGTCAATGTCCGCGGCCGTAGCCCCGCTGACCTTGGGGTGGTACTGGACAACTCGGAAGCAGCGAACTCGTGCTACCTGCCTGGCAGTGGGCAGAATGGCCCTATCGTTGACGTCATCGACGAGCATGGTTGGCCGACGGCAGGCTTCGCGGCAGTCGCTCGCGGCGCCTGATCGGAGGGGAGAACATGAGCGCGGAGGATCTCGAGAAGTACGAGACCGAGATGGAGCTCCAGCTCTACCGCGAGTATCGCGATGTCGTCGGCCTGTTCAGCCACGTGGTGGAGACGGAGCGCCGGTTCTACCTGACGAACCAGGTCGAGCTCAACGTCCGGCAGGCCGAGAACGGCGAGGTTTTCTTCGAGGTCACGATGCAGGACGCATGGGTGTGGGATATGTATCGCCCGGCCAGGTTTGTGAAGAATGTGCGGGTTGTGACGTTCAAGGACGTCAACGTCGAGGAGCTCGCCAAGAGCGACCTGGAGATCCCGGATCCGAAGTAGGCCGGGGCTCGGTCGCGGCTAACAGTCATTGGGCCTGCATGCCAGGGCAGCGCATTAAACCAGCTGGAGCTGACAATCCGCGCGGGCTCCTGGCTGCGGCTGTGCAGCACGACAGCCTCGTGCACAGGGGTCTCGCGCCGCCTGAGCGGTCATCGGCCATCGGGGGCAAGTTAGCTACCGGAGGTGGGCCAGATGAACGCAAAAGGCTTGCTTGGCCAGCAGGGTGAGCAGTTAGCCGCGGACTTCCTGACTGAGGCCGGCCTGGAAATTCTGGACGGCAACTGGCGCTGCCGGCAGGGCGAGATCGACATCGTCGCCCGGGATGGCCAGACGCTGGTCATCTGCGAGGTGAAGACCAGGTCCGGAGTGCGGTTCGGCACCCCGCTCGAGGCGATCACCAGGCAGAAGGCGGCGAGGCTGCGCCGCCTCGCCGTGGCCTGGGTGACGGCGCACAGCCTGTTCTTCGAAGAGATCAGGATCGACGCTATCTGCGTGTTGCGAGCGGCCAGTGGCGAGTTCAGGATCGAGCACATTCGCCGGGTGGGCTAGCAGGGTGGGCTAGCTGACCCTCGCGCGCGGGTCTCGTCCTCTCGGCAATGTGTCCAAGGATGTCTGGCTTCGGGATACGCAATGCCAGCCTGGCCAACGCCGGGACCGGGTCGGGTTGAGAGGTTCGGGCGGCGCCCTCGGGGGCAGGGCTTGGAGAACCGAGGCCGACGGGGGTGGACATGATCTCCGACGTAGATGTAGTGATCGCCGGCGCCGGTCCCACCGGTCTGCTGCTGGCCGGCGACCTCGCGCGGACAGGGGTGAACTGCGCGGTCTTCGAACGTCGCCCCGGGCGTTCCGGCTTGACAAGGGCCTTCGCCGTCCATACCAGGACGCTCGAGCAACTAGACGCGCGCGGAGTAGCGGACCAGCTGATCGCCTCTGGTACCCCGCTCCCGCAACTTGAGCTGCTTACCGGCGCCCGGCTCGACCTTTCTCGGCTCCCGAGCCGCTTCCCCTACGTGCTCATTGCCCCTCAGTACGAAACCGAGCGGGTGCTCGAGGAGCGGGCAAAGCACCTAGGGGCCCACATCCGCTACGGGGCAGAGGTCACCGGCCTCACCCAGTATCCCGACGGGGTAGAGGTTGCAGTCACGCAGGACGGTCAGCGGGGCCAGGTACGAGCGGCGTACGTGGTGGGCGCCGACGGGATCCACAGCACTGTCCGCCAGGCTCTGGGGATACCGTTTCCAGGCAAACCGGTGGTGCGGTCGGTGATGCTGGCTGATGTCCTGCTCACCCAGCCGCCTCTGCACGCGCTGACCGTGAATTCCACCGGCGATGCCTTCGCTCTCGTGGCACCGTTCGGCGACGGCTGGTACCGGCTCATCGCCTGGGACCTCAACAACCAGCCGCCCGAGGACACGCCAGTCAGCCTGGCCGAGGTCAGCGACGCGGTTCGCCGGGCTCTGGGCACCGACTACGGCATGCACGATCCGCGGTGGCTGTCCCGCTTCCACAGCGACGAACGGCAGGTTCCCCGCTACCGCGACGGCCGGGCGCTGCTGGCCGGCGACGCCGCCCACGCCCATTCCCCGGCGGGCGGGCAAGGGATGAACACCAGCATTCAGGACGCAGCCAACCTGGGCTGGAAACTAGCCGCCACCGTGCAGGGCTGGGCACCGGACCCCCTGCTTGACACCTACCAAGCTGAGCGACACAAGGTCGGGCAGCGGGTCCTGCGCGATAGCGGCGCCCTGCTGCGGATCGGGCTCACCTGCCCGCCCGCTCTGGTCCCTGTACGCAACATGCTGCTCTATGCCGTCACCAGGGTTCCGATGACCGCGCGTTTCCTCGCCGAGGCGCTATCGGGACTGAACGTTTCCTACCCGGCGCCTCGCGGCGGGCACCCGCTCACCGGGAAACGCGTCGCCGACCTGCCGCTAGCGGACGGGCGCCGCCTTTATGAAGCCCTGCGCGGCGGCGGGTTCCTGCTCGCTTCCAGTCCTGGTGCGCTGCTGGCGGAAGCGACGAGCGGTTACGACGACCGAGTGGAGGCGGTCACTGTGGCCCGTTCGTCTGGCACGATCGCGCTCATCCGTCCCGACGCCTACATCGCCTGGGCCGGCAGCCTCGCCACCGCCGACCACCAGCCTCCGGACTTCCGCGGCGCACTGGCCCGCTGGTGCGGAAGGCCTGGTCAGGCAACTGTGCCGGCCGGTCAGCGCCACTGAGCGGCAGCTGGCTACAGCCGGCAAAGCACGGCGACGCAGCCGGCAGCCTGCCGTCCTTGTCAGGGCGCTGGGCGATCCAGCGAGAAGTTGCGCAGGCCACCAGCGGCGCCGTCCTCCCGGAAGCCCGCGTGCCTCAGAACACCAGCAGAGGCTGCGTTACCTTCATCGGTCTTCGCGATGACCCTGGCAACCCCTGGCCGGGACCAGGCCAGGCCGCAAAAGGCCACGGCGGATTCACCCGCCAGGCCGCGCCCGCGATACTGCTCGACGATGCCGTAGCCGATCTCGACAGTCCCGGCCTCATCCGGCGGCCCGTGGAAACCGATGTCGCCGATCACCTCACCGGTCTCGCGCAAGATGATCTCGAACATGCCCCACTGACCGGTGCCGCCATCCCTGGCGGCCGCAGCCTGCCGCACGAAACTCCGTGCGGCCACGAGCGTGCCGGGGAGCGGGTAGCCGGGCGCCCAAGACCGAGGTTCACGGTCGGCCGCGTCCGGGTCGGCCAGGAGCCGTGCGAGCCCGATCGGCACTTGCCGCAGCTCGACACGCTCGGCCACGACGCGGTCAGGCTGCGCAACACTCATCGCTCTCCCCATCATGATCTGCTTATGCCTTATGTCCGGCCCGAACACTCAGTCAGCACTTCGCACCATTGTCCCGGCTGCCAGTCCCCAGGGTTTCGGCGGTGGCGTGACAACCTCAGGCGGCCGGTGCCGGGGCGTTGGCTAAGCACGACTGCTGCTCGGTCGGCCTGAACACGGGCCGTGACCACCCGGTGTCCGGCACATGGTTGTCGAGGGCGGTGCTGATGGCGCGTTCCTCGTATCCGAAATGCGACGCTGCGATCGCGGCGAGGCCGTCGAGTTCACGTCGCAGCCATGGAAGACTTGCCGCCGGAGTCGTTGCCGCCTCCATGGCCAGAGCTCGGACCTGGGAGAGTATCGCAGCCATCGCGGCGTGGTCATCGATCAGGTTCTGGATCGTCGGCGCAAGGTCTGGCCGTGCTGTGAGCAGTTCGGTGAACATGCCGTCGTCTTCGCCCGTGTGATGCGTTGTCACGGCCGAGCAGAACGTCAGGCAGTGGACCAGTAGCTCGGTATCCGCGTGGTCGATCCGGCCAAGGTCCGTGCGGATCCTGGTGAGCTGGTCTCTCAGATGCTGGTGGGCTTGCCGCAGCTGCCGGCTGAACGCGTCGGCCCGCTGGCTGTCGTTGGTGGCCACGCAGACGTGGTCCCTTTCGTTTCACGCCTCCATGCCTGACGCAGCCCGTCACCGGCACGCGACGCTGACTCATTCCACCACTGTGCGGCGCGATGCGGAAATCGGCGACCGAGCGTTCGGCTCATGCACGGCCGGTTTAGTGCAGCAGGCTGGCGAAGACGTTGATCGCAGCAGCCAGGATGACGGCGCCGAATAGATAGGACAGCAGCGCGTGCTGCAGTGCTAGGCGACGGATGTTTTTCCTCGTTATGTTCGTGTCTGAGACCTGGAACGTCATGCCGATCGTGAACGAGAAATAGGCGAAGTCCATATAGGCCGGGAGGTCTTCTTCGTTGAAGCCAATTCCGCCAGCGGGCTCTGTGTAATAGCTGCGCGCATACCGCAGCATGTAGACGGTGTGGACCACGAGCCACGACACAACGACGCTGACAGTGCCGAGCGCGATGAGCAACGCCTTGGTGCTTCCTGTTGTCTGGCCGGCCCTGACGAGCGCGAAGCCGACGGCCACGAGGGCAACGATGCTCGCCGTAACCACGAGGAGTTCGGCGACGGGACTGCTGGGATCCTCTCGGCCCGCCATGCGCGAGGTCACCTCCGCGTTCATCCGATACACCGCAAGCCACACCATGGCGAGGTAGATCACCGCGGCGATGTCCCAGCCTGTCAGCAGGGCTGGCGCCGGGATGGTGAACTGCCACGCCACGGCAGCGAACGCCGCGCCGATGAGCATGCACGCCGCCACCTGGCCTCCAGGAGGCGGTCGCCGCAGGAAGGCGATTCGAGCTGAGGGCACCCAAGATTCTTACCGCGCCTGTAGCTCGCCCGCCGCGCGGCCAGGCATTGAAGCAGGCGGCGCCGACAATCGTGCTGCGACATTGCACATGACGACGCTGTCTGACCTGGCCGTCCACAACCCCGCCGTTGGCCGGCTCGCTGGCGGGCGGCACTCCGGCACTGTCGGGACCGGAGGTGGTGGGAGATGGCGCTTGCCCGGACACATTCGATCGCGCTGGCCGGCGTGCAGGGACATGTGGTCGAGATTGAGGCCGATATTGAGAACGGCCTTGTCGGCCTGCAGATTATTGGCTTGCCAGATACCGCGTTGCGGGAGGCGCGGGACCGCATCAGGTCCGCGGTTATCAACAGCGGACATGACTGGCCGATGCGGCGCATCACCGTCGGACTGTCACCTGCCAGCTTGCCGAAGCGGGGCAGTGGCTTCGACGTAGCGATCGCGGTGGCCGTTCTGTCGGCCGATGGAATGCTGCCGAGCGACTGCCTCGCAGGGACGGTTTTCCTCGGCGAGCTTGGTCTTGATGGCAGGATTCGCGCCGTGCCGGGGGTGTTGCCGTCCATCGCCGCCGCTGTGGCGGCCGGCTTCGGGCGGGTTGTCGTGCCAGTCGAGAACGCCGCGGAGGCAGCTTTAGTGCCGGCGGTGCGAGTTGTTTCGGTGCCTACGCTGAGCGGGCTGATCGGCTGGCTGCGCGCCGGAGGCCCGGACGCGCCCGGCTGGGGAGCAGAGGTGGTGGACTCTGGTGCCGGCCTGGCTGCGGTGCCACCGGAGGCGGCGGGTACGGGTTCGCCCGGCGACCTGGCCGACGTGGTCGGCCAGCCGGTCGCGAGGCGAGCCGCTGAGATCTGCGCGGCTGGCGGCCACCACATGATGCTGCTAGGACCGCCAGGCGTGGGCAAGACGATGTTGGCCGAGAGGTTGCCGGGGATCATGCCGCCGCTGGAGCCTGCTGCAGCGCTGGAGGTCAGCGCGATTCACTCGGTGGCAGGCGCGTTGAAGCCGGACCGGCCGCTGGTGACTGAGCCGCCGTTCTGCGCGCCGCATCACACTGCGACTAAGGCAGCGATCGTGGGCGGCGGTAGTGGAGTGATCCGGCCAGGTATGGCTTCGCTCGCGCACCATGGCTGCCTGTTTCTGGACGAGGCACCGGAGTTCGACAGGGATGTACTGGATGCGCTGCGCCAGCCGCTGGAATCGGGCGAGGTTGTCGTGGCCCGGTCAGGGCTGACAGCGCGGTTCCCGGCCCGGTTCACCCTCGTGCTGGCGGCTAATCCGTGTCCGTGCGCCCGGACTACGGCGGGCGGCTCGAACTGTACGTGTACCCCGCTGGTGCGGCGGCGGTATCTGGCCAGGCTGTCCGGGCCGCTGCTGGACCGGGTGGATGTGAAGGTGGAGCTGCTGCCGGTGGGCCGGGCTGAGCTGCTTAGTGACAGGCAATTCGCCGAGCCCAGCGCCGCAGTGGCGGAGCGGGTTCGTCAGGCGCGGCTGCGGGCCGCTCACCGGTTGCGGGGCACCAGGTGGCGGCTGAACGCCGAGGTTCCTGGCAGCGAGCTGCGGCGTAGCTTCCGTCCTGAGCCGGGCGCGCTGGTGCCGCTCGAACGAGCCATGGATCGCGGGCAGGTCAGTGCGCGTGGCGCGGACCGGATCATCCGGATGTCCTGGACGTTTGCCGATCTGGCTGGCCAGGCGCGGCCGCGGCTGGCCGAGATCGGCGCCGCTCTGGGCTTGTGGCTCGGCACCGGGCTATGAGACTCGCAGATCCGCAGCCAGCTCCCCGCAGCCAGTCCGCCAGCCGCCCGCTCGACCAGTGCCTCACGCCCATGGCCTGCAGCGCCTCCGGGGCGGGGCCGAGGCCACCTCATTGTCCGAAGCCGCCATGCACTACCTGCTCGATGAGGAGGCGCGCGGTTGCGACGCGAATGCCGACCGCAGACTCGAGGCCCCGGAGCAAGGGCGGACGTGCCATCCTCAGCGTCGAGACTGACGCGACGGCTCCCGCAGGTACATCGCAGTGCTGATATCGCTGGTGTGCTGCCTGACTGCTGACGCCGGGCTGTCTCGCCTAATATCTTGGCTTCCAGTATATTGCTGTCATGGCTAGTCAGCCGATGACAGGGCAGGCGTTCTTCGTGCTTACCGCGCTGGCCGATGGCCCGCGGCATGGATACGGCATCGTCGGCGAGGTTGCTGAGCTGTCGGGCGGCCGGGTCAAGCTGAAGATCGGCAGCTTGTACGGGGTGCTGGAGCGACTTACCGCCGAGGGGCTGATCGAGCCTGACCGGGAGGAAGCGCACGATGGCCGCCTGCGCCGCTATTACCGGCTGACCAGGGACGGGCGGGGGGCGCTGGCTGAGGAGGCCGAGCTCCGCGCCGTCACCGCCCGGGTGGTGCGGGCGAGGTTGCGCTTGACCGGTTCGGGGGCAGCCGGGTGAGCGGCAACCTGGAGTGGCGGTACCGGCGGGTGCTGCGGCTGCTGCCCGACTGGTACCGGGAGCGGTGGGAAGAGGACATGGTCGCCGCGTTCCTGGACAGCTGGCTGACCGGCGACCCGGAGGCAGATGCCTACATCAGTAAGGCTGCCGGGCCCAGCTCGGCGGAGATCGCCAGCGTGGCCAGCCTGGCCGCCCGGCTGTACCTGGGCGGCGCGGGCGCTCTGCTACGCCGGAACTTCGGCTGGAGCCAGGCCACACGGCGCGCGGTTCTCGCCGTGATGCTGGTCAACGCGGTGCGGGGCCTTGACGGGCTCGTCGTGACGGCCTGGAGCCGCCATTTGCTCGGCTGGCTTCCGGCGTCGCCCGCGAGTATGGCATCCAGCTCGCCTGGCCCCTGGGCGCCCGTGGTCTGGTATCTGGTTGACTACGCGTTGATCGTGGTATTCGTGCTGCTGGTCCTGAGGTATTACCGGACAGCCCAGGTCCTCGCGGCGGTGGCCATCGTCCCGGACCTGGCGCGGCTGCTGTATGGCGAGTTCATCGGCGCCTTCCAGGGGCCTTCCTTGGGGCCGTGGGCCTTCTGGGTCCTGCTCTTTCTTGTCCCCGTCCTGGCTATGACCGCGTTCCACCGGAACGCCCCGCCGGCTCCGCGCTGGCCGTGGCTGCTGGCGCTGCCGGCTAACTACCTCCTGGTCGCCGTGCCGCTGCTGGCGGTACAGGCGACTGGCAACTCCGCCTGGCTGCCGGACTTTTCCGGGCTGTACTGTCTCCTGGTCAGCCTCGCCTGTGTGGCGCACGCACCCAGGGCCAGGAGCCAGTCGGCCGGCTCGGGCGTGTGGTCGCTGACGCTGGCGCTGCTGGCCGCCGATGCCGGGGCCTACCGGATCTTCTCGATCGCCGACTACCTGCACGACCCGCACCTGATCACCGTGAGCCTGGCCGAACTGCTCATTCTGGTGGCCGCCGTCGCGCTGGTCGTCCCCGACGCCGCCAGGGCCGCCACGCCCGAACCGCCACCGCACCCGCACACTATGGCCTCCCAGTGACGGCCCGGGCTATGCCGTTCCAGCCCCCGCAATGCCGGTGGTCTGTCCTGGCCAGCGTGCTAGCCGCCGCGGGCCTGATGCTCACCCTTGCCAGCTGCACAAGCCACATCGCTCCGCTCGGGCCAGGCGGGCCGAAACCGACTCCGACCCTGCCGCCGTCACGCCGTCTAGGGTCACCGATCATCCTGCAAGTGATGCGCAGCCGGCCTGCTACGGCACCGGGCAAGTGCCCGGCCGGTTACGTCGCGCTCTCCGCGCCTGGTTCCGCCGGAACGTGCTACCGCAGCCTCGGTGCGCCGGTAACGATCACCGCCGCAGCGGTCTCCTCGGTCTCCGCGTACCCGCCTCCACCGGGCCAGCCGAAAGCGCCCGCCTCCTACCGATTCACCGTCGGCGTGCCCGTTGCCGACGTGGCTTCGGTGACAGCGGTCATCAAACATGCCTACGACGTTCGGGGAGCCCTGGCCATCAACGTCGCCGGCAGGACTTGGGAAGCCCCCCAAGTAGACGCGCCGTTTCCGGGCCAGCAACTCCAGATCTCGCTGCCCAGCAGGGGTCAAGCTCTCCAGCTCTATCGCATTCTGGTCCCGTCTGGCTGATCGCGGCCGTTCTTGCATACCGACAGCGCGGCGTTTCGATCGATGCCCGCGATCAAGGGAACACGATGAGTAACAAGCCGCACCAGCACCCGCAAAAGCAAAAACGGCCACCAGGCCAAGTTACGAGGTTGCTGGCGGCGATTCTCCTGATCGCGCTCTTCCTTCTCGGGCTCGCGCTCTCGGCAACCGGTCACCCCGTTTTGCTTCGCTGATTGAAATTCGGACAGGGAGTGGCTATCGGTATTGACCGACACTTCCGCTGACCTCGCGGCTATCCCGCGCCACCTGTGACGAAGGGGCAGACCCAATCGGCATGATGTTCGCTGCAGCAGAACCAGATCTGCACCAAGGCCCTGGCCGCCGACAACTTCATCTAGGGGTGTAAAGGATCAACCTTGGGCGATCCGTCATGGATCTGCTGCCGGGAGGCGCGACCGTCTAACTGACCGACCCGAGCAACTCGGCATACCGCCCGAAGAAGCCCAACGCCAGCAGGTGGCGGTCGGTTGGAGCTGTGGATGCGCCGTGGCGCATGCCAGTGTCGCAGGGCCGCCGCCGGAGCTGAGCAAGGCCCAGCGCGAAGAGGAGGATCGCGCTCTTCCTGGCAGCGAGCTGCGGCGTAGCTTCCGTCCCGAGCCGGGCCCGCTGGTGCCGCTTGAGCGGGCCATGGATCGCGGGCAGGTCAGTGCTCGCCGCGCGGACCGGATCATCCGGATGTCATGGACGTTTGGCAACCTGGCTGGGCAGGCGCGGCCGCGGCTGGCCGAGATCGGCGCGGCTCTGGGCTTGTGGCTAGGAACCAGGCTCTGAGACTGGCAGATTCACCGCCAGTTGATCAGCGCTTCGGCAGAAACTGCGTGGCCGACATGAATGCGCACGCAGTCGCTACTTTGCGGATGACCTAACTAGCGCTAAGAGGTGCGCGGAAGCACGTACAAGTCAGGCAATATGCGGTACGAGTGCTCCACCGACTGGCGCAGGGCAGCGGCTTGAGGCCCGAAACAGCCTGAACGGCTTCTGCTAGAGGAGACATGATGAACCGGCTCGGCATCCTGGCAGGCGGGCTCGTCATACTCGGCGCCGCCCTGGCCGGCTGCGGCGCGTCAGTCATACAGGGCGGCCCGCTCTCTACCGAGATCGACCCTGATTCTCATGACATCCAATGCATCGACATGCAGCGGGGCGATGTCGTCGTCGACGGGTTTAACACCATCCCGAACAGCGGCAGGCAAGTGGCCGTCGTCGATAAGGTGGCCTTCGCCGATCCGGTAGGGCTGCGGCAGATCGCCGCCTACATAATTCCCGACAGCGGCGCGTTGTATGGCGATTGGACCGGATACCCGCCCAACGGCGGCCATCATCCGGCGAACCCGCATCTTGATTGGGGCGGCAGGCAGAATGCAGCCGGTGCCCGTATCCCGCCCACCTTCAGCGGCCCTTTCAAGGGCCCCAACGTCCAGCTCATGGTCGTGGCTCAGTCGTCTGGCGACAAGGCGTCTGAGCAGGGCATCAATGTCTGGTATCACGTCGGAAGCCAGCACTACCACCTGCGTACAAACGTCACAATGATCGCCGTCGTCGCAGGCACCGGCCAAACCTGTTAGGTACAGGTCGAGGTGCGAGGAACTACCCGCGTCAG
>Ga0335072_10016429_pt1 | contig 10490 bp, 10 predicted proteins | sample Lox_Sample_21_FD_206725 | JGI IMG/M metagenome (GOLD analysis project Ga0335072, IMG submission 206725) | Soil microbial communities from Loxahatchee National Wildlife Refuge, Florida, United States - Lox_Sample_2.1 | ecosystem: Environmental > Terrestrial > Soil > Wetlands | place: USA... | reverse complement strand
GACGGTTCAGGAAGAGCTCGCGGTCGGGCATACGAGTGGGTGGCATCTAGCCTCTGAGGCCGGTAAGGTTATACAGCGAGTGTTACGGCCGTGTTACGACGCAGCCCGCCCGGCAGGGTCGCATACAAGCCTCCAGGAGACGTCTGGCGCTAAGGCCACGGTCATGGGCGGCCTACTTTCGCGGACCCGAAAGGCCCGCGCTTCCGCCAAGCGCTAGTTACTCGCGGGGATACGTCGACGGCAGGGAGCGCAGATAGGCGATTACGGCTTGGGCGTCGGCCGGGGCCATATGATAGATGTGCATCGGCGGCTGGATGGCCAAGCCGTTGGGACCGATGCCCTTCTCGAGGATATCGGCACCCTGCTCGTCGGTGAAACCGGGGAAACCGGAAAGCGCTGGCGCCCGCATGGCCCAGTCCGTCCTGGCATGAACCGGAATAATCCAGATCGCTGCACCTTGCAGGCGGCGAGATTCGTCGAGATTGCCATTCTCGTCGCGGGGCGTGTGACACTCCTCGCACATTCCAATGTCCTCGACCAGATAGCGACCGCGATCGATTTGGCTTTGCGCGGCGGGAGCGGCGGCGGATTTCGCTGGGGCCTGCGCGTGCGTGTCTCGAGAGAACAGGAGCGACGCACCAACGGCCGCGGCGAGCAAGATGGCGAGGCAAACGACCCAGCGGTAACTTGCTTTCATAGAATTATCAGTCCTGGAGTTGAAATTGTGCGGTCCGTTTCCGGAAGAGGCGGTCGTCACCGCTCGAACGCGAAAGTATCTCATCCCGCGGCGCAGATTCGCAATCCCGAAATGGCTATGGGCGGGTGAGTTGCCCCAACGCCCAGCGAGCGTGGCTCGCTATCAGCGTGTCGTCGCAGGAGGCGAGACGGTCGAGCAAGGCGGCGATGCGCGAGCGCGCAGACGGATCCAACGCTGGAGCGGAGTTTCCCAGGGCGACGCATGCGTTGCGAACCATGCCGCGCCATTTTGCGCGCTTGACGGCGCTCTTGCGGAATACGGCGCTGAACTCTTCCTGCGACAGCGAGGCAAGCCATTCGATTTCAGGGGCGAGCAGACGCTCGCGCGGCTGGAATGCCGTGGGCGCGGTGACGGGCGCCTTGCGATTCCAGGGGCAGACGTCCTGGCAAATGTCGCAGCCGATGACGGCGCTTCCCATTTGGGGACGAAATTCCTCGGGAATCTCGCCGCGAAGCTCGATCGTGAGATACGAGATGCAGCGACGGGCGTCCAGCACGTGGGGCTGAGGAAAAGCTTGCGTCGGGCACGCGTCGAGGCAGCGCGTGCAGGTACCGCACAAATTCGCAGGAGGAGGCGCGCCGGGTGCGAGCGACGGTTCGAGCGCCATTGTCGTGAGAATAACGCCAAGGAACAGCCAGGAGCCGAGCTGCGGGTGAATCAGGCAGGTGTTTTTCCCGAGCCAGCCGAGCCCAGCATATTTCGCGGCGACCCGTTCGACGATCGGGCCGGTGTCGACGTAGGCGCGCGCTTCAAATGGCTCCGGGATCCCCGCGCGCATTTCCGCGATTAGAGCGTGCATTTTCGCAAGCATGACGTCGTGGTAGTCGTCTCCCCATGCGTAGCGCGAAATCCAACCGTGAGGTGCGGCGCCGGTGTCAGTGGCTGGAGGCACGTCTGGCGCGTGGGGCGTGTTGTAGTTGAGCGCGACGACGATCATGCTCTGCGCGCCTTGGAGAACCCGGCGCGGATCCGAGCGGCGCGAATCATGCAGGTAGCGCATTTCGCCGGCGTAGCCGCCCTTTAGCCATTCGGGGAGATGGCTTAGCTCCGCGAGTTGCTCGGCGTCGACCGAAGCGACGCCGCAGAGGTCGAAAGCGAGGGCGAGGGCGCGTTCAGCGATCCAGGGCGTGCGCTCGGCCGGTGTCATGCGTTCATCATGCATCAGCGACCGCACCGGGCAAAGTCAAATGAGCCTGAAGAGGGCCGTTTGCCGTGTGCGTTCAAGCGAAACTAGTCCGGTGACTGGCTCAGCCGCGAGACCTCGAAACGAGCTTCGCGGAAGACGGGCCGCGAGGCAAATTGCGGCGCGTTTTGCTTGTAACAGCGGCGTTCGGTGCTTACAATCCCCAGTTGGCCTTGGGTTTACGGAGAAATCGATAGATGAGCAGCCGGCGAATCGCCGCAAAAGTAACGGGCGTGGCGGGATACGTGCCGCCGCGAACCGTCACGAACACGGATCTCGAGAAGTTCGTCGATACGACCGACGAGTGGATCCGCACGCGCACAGGAATTCGCGAGCGGCACTACGCGGAGCCGGGTGTCGGGTCATCGCATCTGGGCACGGAAGCGGCGAGGAAATTGCTCGCAGCGAAAGGCTTGGACGCGGGAGAAATCGGGCTAATCGTGGTCGCGACCGTCACGCCGGATATGCTGTTCCCCTCGACGGCATGCCTGATCCAGGACCGCATCGGCGCGACGAAAGCATGGGGATTCGATCTCTCGGCAGCCTGTTCGGGGTTTCCCTACGCTCTGACGGTGGGTGCGCAATTCGTGGCGTCCGGCGCGCACAAGAAAGTGCTGGTAATCGGCAGCGACGTGATGACGTCAATTCTCGATTTCAAGGACCGCGCGACCTGCGTGCTATTCGGCGACGGCGCCGGCGCGGTGCTGATCGAGCCGACCGCCTCTGATTCCGAAGGCATTCTGGACTTTGTGCACGACGTGGACGGCTCGGGCGGCTGCAACTTGTACATGCCGGCGGGCGGGTCGCTGCACCCCGCCACACACGAGACCGTTGAGAAACGCATGCATTACGTCCATCAAGAGGGGCAGCAGGTTTTCAAGTACGCCGTGCGGCGAATGAGCGAGTTGGCATGCCAAGTCCTCGAGCGCAACGGGCTATCGAGCCGGGATTTGGCGCTCGTGGTGCCACATCAGGCGAACATGCGCATCATTCGCGCGATGCAGGAGCGCCTGGGTGTGGACGACTCGAAAATCCTCGTGAATATCGACCGGTACGGCAACACCACAGCAGCGACGATCCCACTCGGCTTGGTCGATGCGGTCGAGCAGAAGCGGCTGCGCAAGGGTGATCTGATATTACTGATCGCCGTGGGCGCGGGGTATACGACCGGGGCTGTATTGATGCGCTGGGCCTACTGAACGCATCCCGGCACCCCCAAGGCACAAAGCCCCTCTTGCAGGGACTGTTTTTCTGCCGGCGTTAAGAGGCTCACGCTTTCCTAGGAGCCTGAGGTGACCCTTCACTTGATCTTGACAACGGAGCGACAATAGTTGCATACTGCAAGTATTGCAATTGAGAAATGACTGAACCGGTCAAAACCGCGATACCCCCAGTGCTGGAGCGCCAGGTCAACGAGCTTGATGCGTGCTTCGATGCCTTCCGCCGGGTTGCCATGCGAAGCATGACTCCTGGCACGGACGTGGAGCTTTCGCCGCAGGACGCCCGAGCCCTCGTGACGCTGCATGATCGCGGCCCTGTCACCATGACCGATCTTTCAGAGACGATGGGCATGCCGCTGAGCACCGCGACGCGCATGGTGGAACGCCTCATCCAGAAAGGGTTGGCGATTCGGTCGCGTATCGAAGATGATCGTCGCGTGGTGCAAGTCGAATTGAGCGAGGAAGGCAACAAGCTCAACCGGATCTTTCTGGAGCAACGGCGTGAGATTGGCCGCCGGATGCTCGCTCCCTTGACCCACGGCGAGCGCGAGATCCTGATCGAGTTAATGACGAAAATCACCCGGCCAGCTACACAGGAGTAGAGAACCAATGGCATCCGCCCCCGTCGCCTGTACTGATCGCGCCACATATTTGCAAAAAGCAATTATTGTTCAGGACAAATATTCGCATTGCGACGCTGGGCATCCATGTATCGAGGAGCTTTATGCGCGCCATCGCGACTTTATCTACCGCGTGGCTATGCGCATACTGCGCAATGCCACCGATGCCGAGGACGTGATCCAGAATGTGTTCCTACGCATGATGCGAAACGGCGCTCCCCCGGACGTGGGACAGTATGCCACAGCGTATTTGAGGCGTGCGGCCACCAACGCGGCGATCGATCTCATTCGGAGGCGTACGCAGAGAGCGGAAACCGATCTGCCATCGCATCATCCGGCCGCCAAGCAGACGGTGGTGGAACGGCACCATGTGCGACAGATGCTCGATAAGCTTCCGCCGAAGAACGCCGAGTTGTTCGAGCTGCACTACCGCGGCGGGTATTCCTACGAGGAGCTGGCCGAGCGCTTCGGAATACAGGTGGGCGCTGTGAAAAGCCGGCTTTTTCGAATTCGCGCGGCGCTGCAGAAGGAGCTGCAGGCAGCTTGATCGCGGGCGGGCGACGGCTGCGGGGCGCGGCAAGCCTTCCCGTAGAAGGCTCAGGCCGAGACGGCTCTGTGGAGCAGCGCTAGTTTGTGCCGAAATCGTCCGCCTGGTCGCCGAGATAGATCACCACGGGGTTCGCGTCGCCGGCCGTGGTCGAGATCATATCGATCTTCGTGGGCGAGACGGCGATGAACGCGCCCGTGAATGTGGCCGGCGCAGTTAGCGCCACGTTTCCGGCGCCGGTAGCCGCCACGAAATTGCTGTAGGTGCCCGTCACCGTTTGGCCGAGCAGCGAACCGATGTCCTCGGTGCCGGAGACCGAGCCGCTGGTTGTGGTGCTATTCGCCAGAGTAATCGCGCCCGAGAAATTCGGCACGGCCGAGGTTGCGGGTCCGGTGGTGCCCAGTGTAAACGCTCCGTTGAGCGCCGATGCGCCGCTGAAAGGCGCGCCGGATTGCGGCTCGAAAAGGCCGAAGAACGGCTCGTTGTTGATTTCGCCGACGCACAGCGCCTCGTTAGTGTCGATGACGTAGAAGGTTGGTCCGATCGGACTCGCGATATCCGTGCCGAGCCTGCCGAAGGAATCGATGTTGTCAAAGGTTCCGCCGATTGAGCCGTAATTGGCGACCGTCCCCGCCTGATTTTCAAGAACAGAGATCGTGAAGTTAGTGCTCGCCGTCCCGGTTAAAGAAGTTAGCGCAACGTCGGGCAGGTAGGCGGTGTCGGTTCCGTTGATGATGTTACCGGTCAAAAGCCCAACACTGTTGACGGTGCCATCGAATGAGTTCGCGGCATCTGCGAACGGATAGCCAACCTGCTGGTAGAGCTTTCCGGCCGTGATATACGGAGTCGTCGCGCTCACCGTATCCGTCTCGACGATGAAGGCCTCTGTGACGAGCCCTGCAGAAGCCGAGACAGGATAGACGCTGTACGTTTCCGTGGCGAGAACGCCAGGTTCAAACGTCATCGTGCAACGATCTGCTTGGGTGGTGGTCGCGAAGGTGCCCGAGACCCCGAGTTGAAACGTTGTGCCCGTGTCGACGCCGGGGATGTTCGCATCCGCCTCTCCCGTGTCGATATTGCCGGGCGTCGAGGAATTCGCGGGAACTTCGGCGGTGAAGCGGCCTATGAGCACCAAAGGGCCGGCGCTGCTGCCGCCCAGGGCGGACGAGGAGCCGGTAACGCCGAAGACGTAGCCGGTGCCGTTCGTCCCCGAAAGCGTGCTCGACGCACAACTCGTGACGTTTTGCTGGGCGATCTCACCCGAGCCGCTTACGGTGGTGGAATCGGCTTCCAGGCGTCCATGCAAACCGGTCGCATCGAGCGCGAAAGCGTAGACCACAGTACCCGATTCACTTGTATTGAACGTCAACGTGCCACGACCGTCGGAGCCGATTGTGTACGTTCCAGTGAACGTTTCGAGCGTGCCGCCGGCCGGCGGTCCGGCAATCGTGTTGTAATCCTCGACGCCGCCGCTGATCTTGCTGACGCCATCTGAGACGAAGCTGCCCGCCGCGACGACGGCGCCACTGGAATTGAATCCACTGAACTCGAAGGCGTAGTTTCCGCTTAGCAGGTTCGTGATGGTAATGCTGAGGTTCGCGCTCATGGTCATGGCGGGCACTTCGGAATCCGAGACTTGAACGGTGATCGGGAAAGCTCCCGTGGTAGTCCCCGTGGGCGTGCCGCTGATGACCCCGTTGGTCAGGGTCAGACCCGCCGGCAGCGAGCCCATCGTGATTGTCCACGTGTACGGCGGAACCCCGCCGGTCGCCTGCAAAGTCGTTGTCGTGTAGACGGTGCCGAGCGCGCCGTTGGGCAGAGAGGTTGTCGTAATCTTCAATGGCTGCGGCGGCTGGACAGTGATTTTCACCGAGTTCGTCTCACTGGGGAACGCAACGGACGTGGCCGTGATGGTGACGTAGTAAGAGGCTGCGACCGTGACGGGAGCCGTGAACGTGGCTTGCGCGTTCGTGGACATGAAGGTGCCGTTGGGAGTCGGAGCGCCCGGACCGGGGGTCAGAACCCAGGTGACTCCCTCATTGTTGGTGTCCTTGGGAACGCTCGCCGCGATTGTTACGGTGCCGCCAGCGGTGATCTGAGTCGCGGTGGCTCGCAACACGACTGTGTTGAAATCCGATGGCGTGCCCGCGCAGCCCGCAACGCCAAGAGCTGCAAGGACGAATAGATAGCGGATAAACGAGAACCTGGCGCGCGTGCGCATGAACACCCCTCCCAGCCCTGATTCCAGTGCCTCTGACCCTTATCTTTTAGACCATAAAAACGGGCGGGAAAGAGGAACAAAGACCCGAGGCATTAGCGTATGAGGTAACCGAGGCAGCCTACTCAAACAAAGGGCAACCCTCTAGGCTGCGTCTCGCGCCGGTCAAGGTCGTCTGGGGAACAGGAAAAGCATCAGCACGATGCCGACGCTATAAAACGGGAGGCACATAGCGCGCGTGGCGCCCAGAAAGCGCAGGCACAGGCCGAAAAGAACGATTGCTTCGGCCATCATGTAAGTCGCAAGGCTTCTGTAGCGCCAGCTGGTGAGCGATGCGGCGTCCTCCGGCTTCGACTGGAGGGTCTCCAGCACGGGCCGAATCATCTTCACTTGGACGTATAGGGCGATACCGGCGAATATCGCGGCGACGACCCCGAGGCCGGCGAGGAATGTGCGGTTCATATCGATCAGTTGGTGCTGGGATTTTTCTGCGACCGTGACGTAGGCGATGACGGCGACGAACAAAATGACGTACCAAATGCGAAGCCACCTCACAGTTCCCTCAAAGGTTGGGGCGATTGTGCGCGGTGGCATCTGGACGGGCATGTCGAATGGGTTTGCGCGTCACATTCTGGCGTGAGCGTGGGGGGATGGCAAGCGAGTTCTCGTGCATCCTTGAGAACAGGCTGTCTTAGACAGCTCTTTCGCGGCAAGGTTTTTCGGAGACAATGCGAATTCAGGCCGGGGCATCTCGCGGTCGAGACCCGAGCCGCGGGAAGCGAGGCGGGAGAGGAGTGCACATGCGTTTTCGTCTTCGCGTCAATCTTCGCGCCTTGGCGCTTACGCTGGCAATCGTGCCGGCGGCGTTCGCCTACGAGTACCCGCTGTCGCCAAGCGCGATCCGCGACGCCTATTTTCGAGGCACCGGGCCTAAAGGAACGGAAGGAGACTTCTACGCCAAGTACATCCACAACTTCTCGATTCCGCGCACCGCGCCACCCGTCTCCTACGATTCGCTGGAAACACCCTACCTTCAGGTCGCCGAGCACGCGCGGGACGCAGTGAACTATGACGCACAAGACGCCGTCGAGGAATTTCTAAACAGGGACATGGAGTTCCGCGTCTTCACAGAGGTCTATTACAGGCCGCGACGCGCGGCTGCGGCAGAAAGCGGGACGCACGACATCAAGGTCCGTCTTTTGCAGCACGACCGCAGAATCGATGTAGAAATCACCGACCGCTCGGACCTGAACGTTTTTCGAGACGCGGAAACCTCTCAAGAAAGCATCGGACAGCACGTTGAACTGCAGTGCAACGCCGACAAGATCGACTCATCGCCGCTGACAATCGAGGTGGAAACCCCGGACGGGCAGCACGCTGAGACGACGTACGATCTTTCCGAGATCAAGTAATCTCGCTGCTGCTGCGCCCCGCGGCGCCTTCTTCCCGCAAGCGTTTTCGGGGATAATAAACACGCACGCCCGAGGGAAATCTCGAAGCATAAGGACGGTCCAAATTGCGCGTTGTGCTGACCGGCGGGGCTGGGTTCTTAGGTTCTCATCTTTGCGACTATTTCATCGAAAAGGGCTGGGACGTCCTCTGCCTCGACAATCTGGTTACCGGCGCCGATTCGAATATTTCTCATTTGCTGTCGCATCCCCGATTTAAATTCCAAAAGCAGGACGTTTCGCAGTACATCGAGGTGCAAGGCCCGGTGGACGCGGTGCTGCATTTCGCTTCGCCTGCGAGCCCGCCCGATTATCTGAAATTTCCGATTCAGACGCTGAAGGTCGGCGCACTCGGAACCCACAACGCGCTGGGGCTGGCGATGGCGAAGAAAGCCAAGTTTCTGCTGGCGTCAACGTCGGAGTGCTACGGCGATCCCGAAGTAAGCCCGCAGCCGGAAACGTATTGGGGGCACGTGAACCCGGTCGGGCCGCGCGGGGTCTACGATGAAGCGAAGCGATTCGCGGAAGCGATCACCATGGCCTACCGCCGCTACCATGGCGTGGACACGCACATCGTGCGAATCTTCAACACGTATGGGCCGCGCATGCGGTTGAACGACGGTCGCGCGCTGCCGAACTTCCTGTACCAGGCGCTCGTCGGCGAGCCGATCACGGTTTATGGCGACGGTAAGCAAACGCGGAGCTTTTGCTACGTCACCGATTTGATCGAGGGAATCTACCGATTGCTCGGATCGGATGAGGCTGAGCCGGTGAACATCGGCAATCCCAGCGAAATCACGATTCTGGAGTTTGCCGAACGCGTGCGGGCGCTCGTAGGGGCGACGGCCCCGATCGTGTTTCACCCGCTGCCACAGGACGATCCGAAGCAGCGTTGCCCCGATATCACGAAGGCGCGCCGCATTTTGAGATGGGAGCCGAAGGTCGGTCTTGAGGAAGGCCTCAAGCGCACCTACGAGTTCTTCCGGCAGCAGGTGGGCGCTACCGGCGCAACCAAGTAGCAGAGGGAACCCGCGGCGAGCGCAGGCTGCCTCGGGTGCTAGTCCGAGCGGCCGAATGAGCGGTATTCGAAGCCCCGCGTTTTCATATCGCGCGGCGACAGCAAATTGCGTCCGTCAAGAACAAGTGGCCGGGCCATCGCTTCGTGGACACGATCCCAGTCGAGTTTGCGGAATTCGTCCCACTCGGTGGCGATGACGAGCGCCTCCGCTTCTTCCGCAGCTTCATACGGCGTTTTCGCGTACTCGATGTGAGGCAAAACGACGCGCGCTCGGTCCATAGCCTCCGGATCGTACGCGCGCACGACCATTCCCTCCGTCAGCAGACGATTCACGAGATCGATGGCGGGAGCAAAACGGATATCGTCCGTGTTGGGCTTGAACGCGAGACCTAAAACGCCGACGCGCTTCCCTCTGACCACCCACAACGCTTCGCGAAGCTTGTCGAATGCACGATCGATGCGGTGCTTGTTGATCTTCTCCGCTTCCTTCAGCATGGTGAAGTCGACGCCCGAACGTTCGGCGAGATGAACGAACGCCTGAAGATCCTTGGGAAAGCAAAACCCTCCGAACCCGAGGCCAGCCGAGAGGAAACTGGGGCCGATGCGCGGATCAAGACCCATCGCGCGAACGATCTCGCCGATGTCCCCGCCTAGCCGCTCGGCCAAGTCGGCGACCATGTTTGCGTAGGAGATCTTCATTGCGAGAAACGAATTCGACGCGTGCTTGATCAGTTCCGCGCTGTTGATCGTCGTGACGACCCACGCCGGATCCGCGCCGTTGGGACAGGAGCCCGAGTGAATCGGGCAGTTGAATTTGCGATCGAGCACCGGCGCGTAGATTTCCCTGAGCTGTTTCTCTGTCGTATCGTCTTCGACGCCGACCACAACGCGATCAGGATGGAGGAAGTCGCCCACCGCGGTGCCTTCACGGAGGAACTCGGGATTGGAGGCGACGCGGAAGGCCACGTTGGTTTTGCGGCTGTACGTCGTGAGAGCCCGCTTGAGTTCCTGGCCCGTCCGCGCCGGCACAGTGCTCTTTTCGACGACCAGCTTCGGCGATTTGGCCTCGGAGGCGATCACGCGCGCCACGTGATCTATGGCGCTTAGATCGGCGTCGCCGCTCGGCAGCGGCGGAGTTCCAACGCAGATGAAAATGGCTTCGCACCCGTCGATCGTGTCGGCCGGATTCGCAGAGAAGCAGATCTTCTTCTGCTTGCGCGCCTTCTCGATTACTTTTTCGAGGCCAGGCTCATATATCGGGAGACCGCCTGCCTCGAGCGTGTCAATCTTCGACTTATCGTTGTCGGTGCAAATTACGTCGTGGCCAATCTCGGCGAAGCAAGCGCCGGTCACCAAACCCACGTAGCCAGTTCCAATCACGGATATCTTCAACGGACTCTCCCGGTCATCAGGATTCGACTACGCTGGGCCAACAAACTTCTATTTTGACGGAGACATATCGACCTTCCAACAAAATTC
>Ga0335072_10016428_pt1 | contig 10491 bp, 10 predicted proteins | sample Lox_Sample_21_FD_206725 | JGI IMG/M metagenome (GOLD analysis project Ga0335072, IMG submission 206725) | Soil microbial communities from Loxahatchee National Wildlife Refuge, Florida, United States - Lox_Sample_2.1 | ecosystem: Environmental > Terrestrial > Soil > Wetlands | place: USA... | reverse complement strand
CTTCTTCGGCGCTCGACCTTTCGGTCGAGGCGATCCACAGCACGGGGCGGCTCAGCTTCTCGCTTGGCTGACTACCCCACAGCGTCCCGTCGAGATTGACGGCCACTTGGAACTTGCTTGGCTCTTCGTAGGCGGCCTGGATCGCCGAGGCGCCGCCGAGGGAATGCCCGACGATCCCCACGTGCGCCATGTCGAGCCGGCCGACCAGCGGCGAGCGCGGGTCGATCGTGCCCAGCCGGTCCAACTGGTCGACGACGAACCCAGCGTCGGCCGCCCTTGTCTTGACCAGTTCGTACAACTCCTTTTCAGACGGATTCGACGGGAATTCGCTTTCCACGACCTCGCCATCGGCCAGCTCGGTCACGGCCGACTCATACGGCGAGCTGAGCGCGACCACCACGTACCCGCGGCTGGCCATCTGCGTGCACAGCGCGGTATAGATTTCGCGGGGCAGTTCCAATCCCGGCGAGAACACAATCACCGGCCACTCCCTCTTCGCCGCGCTCACCGGCGCCTCCACCACGCCGTGCGTCGCCGTCTCTCGCAGCGAGCCCGAGAACACGTACGCCGGCAGCCCGCCCATCCCCGGCAGTTCGCCCGGGTCTTCGAAATACGGCGCTTCCCGCCCGTGCGCGACCTCGGTCGGATACCACGCCTGAGCGACCACCTGCCGATATTCGGACGTGTGCTGCCCCCATGGCTGATGACGCCCTTTATCGGTCCAGTGCCACACTTCGGTGCCGACCCGATACGGCCCCGACGGCGTCGGCAGCTTCGGCACGAACGCCCACAGCATCGCCCACGCCCCCACCAGCACCACGACCAGCGGCACCCCCCTTTCGGCGCTCACCCACCACCAGCGACGCGTCTTCTCCGAGCGACGGCGGCGCAACAAGACGAGTACGACCGCGACTAGGCCGAGTGCCTCCCACGGCACAAACTGCCACTGCGAGCCTTCCACTATCAGCGTCACCACGGCCAGCACCAGTAGGCCGACCGAGCACGCCTCCAGCGCCGGCACGTACCTGCCTCGGGCGAACGTCCACCACGCGACCACGCCTGCGCCGGCGAGCACCAAACACCAGCCCAGGACGCTCACACGCCGATCCTACCCCGCCCAGTCTCCTCCGACTAGCATCCGCCTCGACATGCGCGTCGCCATCGTCGACATCGGCACCAACTCCACCCGTCTGCTGATCGCTGAGGTCTCGCCGGATGGCTCCATCGCCGAACTGGTGCGCCGTTCGGTCGTGACCCGCCTGGGCGCGGGCGTGGACGCCGGAGGCGAGCTCTCGGCTGAGGGTTGCGAGCGCGTTTACGCGGCGCTGGCCGACTTTCGCTGCGCGATCGACGAGCATCTCCCGGGCGACGGTCTCATTCCCAACCTCGCGGTCATGACCTCGGCCGTGCGCGATGCTAGCAACGGACGCTCCTTTGCCGCGTCCGTCCGTTCGCGCTTTGACCTCGATGCCCGCGTCTTGAGCGGAGACGAAGAGGCCCGCATGACGTTCCTCGGCGCGATGTCCGGCCAACCGGCGGACACGACACAGCCGGCGGTCGTCATCGACATCGGGGGCGGCTCCACCGAGTTCATCGTGGGGACCGGCTCTCAGGCCGGCTTCCACGTCTCGCTACCGGCCGGAGTTGTGCGCATGAGCGAGCGCCACATCCACACCGATCCCCCCCAAGGGCCGGAGCTGCGCGAGCTGGCCGACGACGTGCGAGCCACTTTCCGCGATGGGCTGCCGCCCTCCGAGCGGGCCCTCGCCCGGAGGGGGATCGCGGTGGCCGGCACAGCCACATCCGCGGCGGCGATCGATCAGGAGCTCGACCCCTACGACCCCACTCGCGTACACGGCTACACGCTGCTCTTAGCCTCAGTCGAGATGCTGCTCGCGCGCCTGGCCGACATGACCGAACCCCAGCGCCGCACGGTGGTCGGCCTGCATCCCGACCGCGCGCCCACCATCGTCGCCGGTTTGGTGCTTTTGTCGGAGGCGATGCGCGCTTTCAACTTGGACGAGGTCGAGGTCTCCGAGCACGACATCCTCCATGGTGGCGCCCTCACGCTCGCCGCCGAACAGCGGCCGTCCGCTCGCAGCGACGATTCTTTGGGTTGAAGCCCTGTCGAACTCTCGATTGTTACGAGATATTAGGACTAAACCAAAATAGATTCGAGCAAACTACGTCTGTTCTGAAATGTGATACTCTCTACCATGGAGGAGTCGTGTGCTGGCGCACGTCTTCCCCGCTGGTCCATACCCCGGACGCATCACCGAGCCCAGCTCGATGTTCTGCTGTTCGGGTCAGCCCCGAGGCACATACCCCTGCCTGTCCCTCGGGGTCGCGAGGAAGCCGCCCGCCCAGGCGGCTTCCTCATGAGACGCCTATCAGATGCCTATCAGACGAGGTGTCCCGTCCCGGCTCAGGTCCCCGTCCCGGCTCAGGCGAGATTGGACTTGCGCGGGTACACGACCGCCGGATCGGTCAGCACATTGACGAGCGCCGGTCCATCCGCCTGGAGCGCCCGCTCGAGCGCCGGAACCAGGTCCTGTGGGCGCTCCACCAGCTCGCCGTGGCCGCCCAACGCACGCACCATCTCGTCATACCGCGTCGCCGGGCGTAACTCCGCCGCCACCGAATACCCGTACAAAAACTCCATCGGATGCTTCTCGAGCGCCCAGATCCCATTGTTCCCCATCACCCCCACCACATTCACGCCGTGGCGCGCAAGCGTGTCGAACTCCATGCCGGCGAACCCGAACGCGCCATCGCCCAGCAGCAGCACGACCTGGCGGTCCGGACGCGCGAGCTTGGCCGCAAGCGCATACCCGGGCCCGGCGCCCAAACACCCGAACGGCCCCGGATCAAGCCAACAACCGGGCTGATACGAATCGACCACCCGCCCGGCATAAGACACGAAGTCGCCGCCATCGCCGATCACGATCGCATCGCGGTCCAACACGCGCGCGAGCTCGGCGTACACACGCATCGGATGCAGCGGCGCTCGGTCGTCTGCCAACTCCACCCGCTCAGCCTCACGGCGCTCGTTCTCCACTGCGCGCAGGTCCTGCAGCCAAACCGCCGTGTTCAGCGCACGCTCACCTGCCCCAACGCCAGCCCCTCCGATCGCCCCGGTGCCCGCCCCGCCGGCGCCGGAGCCCCTGCCGCCGGCTGCAACCACGGTCGCCGCACGCAGATCCGCGAGCGTCGCCGGCAGCGACCCGTACAGCTCAGCCGCGACCGGCCGGGGATGAGGACGCTCGGGCTCGGCCACATCGATCACCACGATCTCCGTGCCCTCGCCGAACGAGCCACCGAACCCGAGCCTGAAATCCATCGGCACCCCAATCACCAGCGCCACGTCGGCTCCCTGCAACGCATGCGAGCGAGCGCGCGAGTAGAACAGCTCGTGATCGGCCGGCACACACCCGCGGGCGAGACCGTTCACGAACACCGGTATCCCCAACGCCTCGATCAGCTCGACCAACGCCTGCTCGCCGTGACCCCAGTACAGGTCCGTTCCCGCCATCACCACGGGGCGCTCGGCCTCGCCCAACAGTTCCGCCACCCGTTCAATTGCATCCCCATCGGCACCGGCGGCCTTATTGGTGCCCGCGGCCCAAGGCGCCCCGGCGACACCACCGGGCGCGCGGCCCTCTGCCAGGCCCTCCGGCTCGGCTGCCTCCATGAACACATAATCCATCGGAAAATCCACGAACGTCGGTCCCCCGAACGGCTCGAGCGCAGTCGCCATCGCTTCATCCACCAACCCCGGGATCTCCGCCGTGCTCTCCGGCGTGACCGCCAGCTTGCTCAGCGGACGCACGAACGGCACGTGGTCGATCTCTTGCAGCGAGCCCATCCCCCAGCGTCCCGCCGGCGCGCGCCCTCCCAGCACCACCATCGGCGAGTGGTTGGCTTGCGCCGAGCCCATCGCGCTCATCCCGTTGGTCACCCCAGGGCCGGCCGTCAACGCGCACACCCCCGGCTCGCGCGTGACCTTCGCCCAGCCCTCGGCCGCAAACGCGGCGGTCGACTCGTGCCTGACATCGACGATCTCGATCCCCTCGCTGCGGCACCCGTCATAGATCGAAAACAGATGCCCACCGGACAGCGTGAACAACCGGCTGACCCCATGCGCCTTCAACCGCCTTGCGATGAGCCGGCCGCCGTGGAACGCGCTCGCCTGCCCACCGTCCTTATCGTTGGGCTCAGATTCGCTGGCCATTGAGGCGCGACTCTATCCGCTCAGCCATACCCGGGGTGGGATTCGAACCCACATGCCCTGTCGGGCCGTCGATTTTAAGTCGACTGCGTATGCCATTCCGCCACCCGGGTCCACCGTTCGTCGAGGTCCGCAAGCGCCATCGAGCCGCCAACCGGCGCCCGGACCGCAACTAACACCACCTTACGGGGTATTTAGAAACAAGCGCAACACTGATAGCCACTGGCAAGCGCAACACTAGGAGTCATCGTGGAGGCTTCAGCTCTAACCCCCGAGAGTACGCTGGCGCTGCGAGGACCTTCCCCGCTGCTACGACTGCAGTCCGACGAGCGGCTGATTGCGCTGACCCGCCGCGGCCAGCACGCCGCGTTCGAGGTCCTCTTCTCGCGTTACCAGTCGCGCCTGCTGGCGTTCTGCCGGCACATGCTCAGCTCGCGCGAGGACGCCGAGGACGTGCTGCAGGAGGTGTTCACGGCGGCGTTCAACGCGGTGCTCGCCGACAACCGCCCCATCAACGTGCGCCCGTGGCTATACCGGATCGCGCGCAACCGCTCGCTCAACCACCTGCGCCGCGCCACCGCGATCGGCGTGGACTCGATGGACGTACACTTTGCCGACCACGGCCTGTCCACCGGCGAGCGCGTTTTGCGGCGCGAGAGCTTCCGCCAGCTGCTGGGCGACGTCCGCGACCTGCCCGAGACCCAGCGCACTGCACTTTTGCTGCGCGAGATCGACGCGCTCTCCTATGACCAGATCGCCGACGCGATGGAGACGACCGTCCCGTCGGTCAAGTCGCTGCTCGTGCGCGCGCGTATCTCACTCGCCGAGGCCGCCGAGGCCCGTCAACTCAGCTGCGATGAAGTGCGGCTTCAACTCGGCGAATCCGCCGAGGGGCTGACCAAGCTCGAGGCGCCCGCCCGCCGGCACGTGCGCAGCTGTGAACGCTGCCGCTCCTTCAAGCGACAGCTCAAGACCAACAACCACGCGCTGGCCGCCATCTTCCCTGTCGGGCCGCTGCTGCTGGCCAAGAAGCTGCTGCTCACCAAGCTCGGCTCTACCGCTTCAGCCGGCCACGTCGGCGCAAGCGCGACCGCCGGAGCCGGAGCCGCAAGCGGGGCAGGAGCCGCCGGTGGAGCCGGGGCAAGCGCGGCAGCGGGCGCAGGAGCCGCTGCCGGGGGAGGCGCGAGCATCTCCGGTGGCCTGCTCACGGCAGGCGCGGGCGCCGTGGCAACCAAGGCTGCCGCCGGACTCGCAGCCGCAGCCATCGTCACCGCAGGCGCAGTCGCCGCCGAGCACACGGCGCCGATCCATCGCCATCGTTCCAGCTCAACCAGCGCCTACGCCCCGGTGCGCCATCGAGCCGAACCGGTCGTGCTGCACACCGTGGAGCAGCCAGTCAGCCCCACTCCGCGTCACCTGCCGATCGCCACCGCGCAGCATCTCAGCGCGCGCGGCGCACTCGCGGCTAAGAAGGCCAAGCTGGCGCCGGCCGGTCCGAGCACGACACACCCTCCCAGGCCCGCGACCGGTCCGAGTACAACTCCGCCCGCCTCAACCGCCCCTGCGAACACCACCCCCAAGCCGATCGCGGCCTCGCCGCAGCAGGTGACCGAGGTCACGACCGACACGACACCGCTGCCGAGTTCGGCCACCGCGACGCCCCCCGCCGGCGCCACCGTCTCGACCGCCACTGCGACTCCGGCCACACCTGCTCCGGTCGAAGCGACGGGCGGCACGCCCTCGCCTCCAGCAGAATCGGCCGCACCACCCGCGGAAACCCTGCCTGCTCAGGAAACCGGCCCCCCGCCGAGCGAAAATCCGGAAGGTTCCGGTGACAATGAAAACACACCACCCCCCGACCCTGCCGGCGGCGGAGCTGAACAGTCGGGACCGCCGAACACCGCGAGCTCCGACGACATGACAGCAGGCTCGTCCGGCAGCCCCGTCGGACAGTAACCCCTATCCGACCCCCACCCCTACCCGACCCCCAGGTCGCCCAGCAGCCCGCCTGTCCCGAACGTGAACGTCTCCAGCGGCCGTTCAAGCACGCCGGTCGTGCCGACCAGCAGCGGTGAGGTGACGCCGGGATCGGCATGGACAGCGGTGAGCATCGCAATGTCCACACCTTCCCGCACGCCCGCGCGTTCCGGCGCCAACAGCACGTCGCGCCCATACACGCGGTGCCCGTCAATGCGGGCAACATAGGCTATGTCGTAGGCGGGCACGGTATTCACGCGCGTCTTACCCTCGCCGCGCAATTCGAACCCTTCGCTGTAGCGGCGACGCAGGCCGTCGATGTATATCGACGCGTACACCGGCAGCTCGCCGCTCAGCCCGCCGGCATACGGGGGCAGTCGCAACGGCCCGACCGCGAACGAGTTGCGCACCGGGCCGCTCGCCGGGCTGCGCACCTGTACATAGTCCCCGGGCGCGGGAGCCACGCTGTACAGGCCGCGATAGCTGAACCGAAACGCGACCGGACCGCCGTGCGAGTAATGGGCGTTCTCGAGCGTCAGCCCCACCCCGATCGCCAGCGCCAGCACGCTCACGCATGCGGCGATCACGAGCGCCCGCACGGCTCGCGAGGCGCGGTGCCAGCTGGGCGCCAGCAGGCGACCGAGCGTGGGGCCGTACTCGGGCTTCAGCGGGATCGCGGGCATCGGTGTCGAAGCGGACGTACAGGCGCTGGACTACTCGCCCAACGAGAACAGCGCCTCGAGATCGTGACGCGAATAGGCCGCGAACGCGACCATCGTCTGCGTGCGGGTCACCCCCGGCAGCTTGCCGATCTGGCCGGTGACGACATCCGCCAGCTGCTCGTGATCGGGCACGCGCACGATCGCCACGAAATCCCACTCGCCGGTTACCGAGTACGCCTCGGCGACACCCTCGATGTCGGCGAGCGCGCCACCCAGCGTCGAGAGCGCGTCGCGCTCGGCCTCGATCAGCACGACCGCGTTGGTCAGCGCCATGGCCGCGACCGCTCCCCAGCCGACATGACCGCAGACCACACCACACAGGCACACGTCGCGCCGTCGGCCCCCCAGAGCATCGCCGCCACCCGCGCATCGCGCAGATCGCCGCCGCAAACCTCGACTCTGGCGGCCTGGCGCTTCACGGCGAGTGGCTCTCTCCGGGTTCGAGCACGACGACCTCGCCTGCCCCTGCCGCCTGCACCTCGGACTTGAACGCCTGTGCGTCGGTCTCGATCGGCGGGAACGTGTTGTAATGGCAGGGAATCACCTGGCGCGCGCCGATCAGCCTGGCCGCCTCCACGGCGTCGTGGCGATCCATCGTGTAATGGCCCCCGATGCACATCAGCGCCACGTCTATCGGCCCCTCGCGTTCACCGATCAGGCGCATGTCCGAGAACAGGGCGGTGTCGCCGAGGTGGTACACCGTCTTGCCGCCCATCCTGACGATCAGGCCGGCGGGCACGTTGGCGGTGCCTTTGGGCGTGGTCGAAGTGTGCCAGGCGGGCACCAGCTTGACCGACCCCCACTCACCTGTCACCGTGCCGCCGAGGTTTGGATCGCTGACGTTCTCGAGTCCGGCTCCCTTGAGCTCGTGAGCGATCTCCACGATCGCAACCACGTGCGAACCGGCTCGCTTGGCGATCGGCACGGTGTCGCCGATGTGATCGAAATGACCGTGCGTCAGCAGAATCGCCTGCGGATTCAGCTCGTCGGGTCTGGTGGCCGCCTTGGGGTTCTCGCTCAGATATGGGTCGATCAGCACCGTCGTGTCGCCGTCGCTCAGCTCGAACGCCGCGTGGCCCAGGAATCGAATATCCATCGTAGTGGCAGCTCCTGTCGCAGGTCGGGGTTGTTCCCGGCAGGGAACGCCAGGGGAATCGCCCCCCATCATATGACGCTCGCTCTCGCCCAGGTTACGCACCTGGTTATGCCGAATCAGGCCCCGAACGTGCCTTCAGCGGATCACGCCTCGGCCGGCTCGAACAAAAGCATGCCCACGCCCAGCACCAGCCCGAGCGCCAACCCGACCACACCCGCCAGCCAGCTGGCCTCCGGACGGGCATAGGGCGTGAGCAGCAGCACCGCGGCGATGGCAGCCACGCCCAGCAGGTCGCCCTCGTAGTAATAGCCGTGGCGCGCGGCGCGCAGGTCCGGCACAGACCACGCCCCGAGCAGCGCCAGCGCGCCCCCGTTGGCGCCACTGACGATCGGTTCGGCGTACACAGCCAGAGCAGCCAGAGCGCCGGTGACAGCGCCACCAAAGAACACCACCAGCACGAACACCGGCCCATGGCGACGCTCGAGCAGCCAACCAAAGATCGCGCACGCCAGCAACGCCACAAACGCGTACCACCCGTTGAGATAGGCGAACGGGCTGCTCAACAGCTTCCACCAGTCTCCGTTCAGTGGCCCGCCGATCGCGACCTTGAAGAAGCTCACATACTGGCCGGCGATCGACCCGACCCCCGGGACGTGGATCGCCCCGAGGTAGCCGCCGCGTATCAGCACCCATCCGGCGCAGCCCGCCACGACCAGCGCGATCGTGGCGTACGGCGCTCCCTCGCCTACCACGCCCCCCCGATATGCGCGTTCGCGACGCCCCCACGGACGTTCGCGTTCCCGTGCGCCCGTGCTGCGCGGCGAGGATCCAGCATCTGAGCCCGCCCGCGAGCGCGCACGGCCTAACAGAGGCAGCCGTCCGAGACCACGTGAGAGCTTACGTCCGCGGCTGTTCATCCGCGGTAGTTTTGGCGCCCGTCGGCGCAGCCTGGCGCCGCAGTAGGGGCACTCGGTGATGTACGGACTGACCTCCGACCCGCACTGCTTGCACACGACGAACAGGTCGGGGCCGGAAGGCATGGTGCGATCCATTCTACGGCGCCACCTGGCCATCACCGACGATGCCACAGCCACCCCGGCCTTCTCGACCCCACACCCCAACCCCCCGGTGACGCCTAGGACCATGCGCCACGACGCGCCTGACGAATAGGACGACGCCGACAACCCTGCCCCGACGCCACCCAGAAGGCCCATGCGTGGGATACTCAGGCCATGAGACCAGGCTATGACCAGAAGCTGTACATACTCGCGTTCGACCATCGTGGGTCGTTTCAGAAGAAGTTCTTTGGCATCGAGGGCGAGCCCGACGCCGAACAGACGGCGATGATCGCCGACGCCAAGCACCTCATCTTCGAGGGCCTCACCCAGGCCGTCGCCGGCGGCGCCGACCCGGCCGTGACAGGGGTGCTCGTCGATGAGCAGTTCGGCTCGACCGTTCCGCAGGAGGCACGCGCGGCGGGCCTGAAGCTGGCGATGCCGGCCGAGCGCTCGGGACAGGACATGTTCGACTTTCAGTACGGCGACAACTTCGGCGAGCACATCGAGAAGTTCGATCCGGACTTCACCAAGGTGCTCGTCCGCTACAACCCCGACGGCGACGCCGAGGGCAACCACGAACAGGTGGCCAAGCTAAAGCTGCTATCGGACTGGCTGCATGCACGCGAACGCCGGTTCCTGTTCGAGCTGCTCGTCCCCGCGACCGACGCCCAGCTGGGGTCCGTCGACGGCGACACCGACCGCTATGACGCAGAGTTGCGCCCCGAGCTGATGCGCCGCGCGATCGCCGCGATCCAGGACGCCGGTGTCGAGGTCGACATATGGAAGATCGAGGGCGTCGATGCCCGGGCCGATTGCGAGATGCTGGTCGCCCAGGCCCGCTCGGGCGGGCGCGATGACGTGGTTTGCGTGGTACTAGGTCGCGGCGCTGACGACGCGAAGGTAGACCACTGGCTCACCGAAGCGGCCCCCGTGGACGGGTTCGTCGGGTTCGCGATCGGGCGCTCGATCTGGTGGGACCCGCTCAAAGCGTACGTAGACGGCAAGATCGAACGTGTAGTCGGCGCGCGCCGTATCGCCGAGAACTACCTGCGGTTCATCTCCGTCTACGAGCGCGCCGAGACCGGGGCGCCGGTCGGAGGATGATGGACGCCGGAGCGGTTGTAGCAACCCGTATGGTGCTGGGTACCAGAACAGCGGTGACCCAAGCGATGGGAACCCGAGTGGAGGCCCAAGCGGCGACGGAAACCAGAGAGGTGATGGAGACCAAATGGCGATGGGAACCCGAGAGATGACGGAGACCCAAATGGCGACGGGAACCCGAGAGATGACTGAGACCCAGACGGTCATACGGGTCCGAGCAGGCATCGGCGTCGAAGCGGCACTCGCGCGATGAGGATGCGTCAGAGCCTCGCCGAGATCGAGCGGGCGTTTGCCCAGGAGATCTCGCTC
>Ga0335072_10016427_pt1 | contig 10491 bp, 8 predicted proteins | sample Lox_Sample_21_FD_206725 | JGI IMG/M metagenome (GOLD analysis project Ga0335072, IMG submission 206725) | Soil microbial communities from Loxahatchee National Wildlife Refuge, Florida, United States - Lox_Sample_2.1 | ecosystem: Environmental > Terrestrial > Soil > Wetlands | place: USA: Florida... | reverse complement strand
CATTCCTTCAGACCTCAACATTTCAACGACGACAATCTGTTGGTGGAGCGCGCCAGGCAAGGCGATGTAGAGGCTTTTGGACTACTGGTGGAACCGTACTTGCAAAAGGTGTTCAAGAGCATATGGAAGATCACGCGAAATCGCGAAGACGCCGAAGACGCTCTGCAGGAGACCCTGCTGAAGGCATACACGCACCTTGATCAGTTCCGGGGCGCCTCTCGCTTCTCGACATGGCTCATCACTATCGGAGTCAACCAGGCTCTCATGAATTTGCGCACCAGGCGTAAGAACCTCATTTCCCTCGACGCGAATGAACCCTCCTCAACCGCTGCACCTTCTTCCTATCTTCCCGAACCGCGGCTGAACCCCGAGCAGCAGTATCGGAACACGGAATGGGCGGAAATCCTGGACAGAGTCATCGATACCCTCCCGTCACCTTTTCGCGCGGTCTTTGAATTGCGCTATGTTCATGACCTTTCGAATGAGCAGGCCGCCATGGCCCTGGGTATCAGTATCGCTGCGGTCAAGACTCGCGCCCTCAGAGCCCGTCGTCACATAGGAAGACGCCTGGGTGAAAGATGGAAGAGGGACTGCCGTTCCATCAACGGAGCTGTCCCGATGTCAGCCGCGGCAGTCCGTTAACCAAACTCCCCTCGCCGCGATGCTTTTCTTCACCAGGCTCCCTGCTTGCCGCCGTACCACCAGACAAGACCGAGTGTGGTCGTGTCCTGATGGCTGGAAGGCAAAGCAGGATTGCTTGTTATGAAATACGGGCGGTTGCTCCAGTCCCGCCGGTATTCAAGAAATGCTTCGAAGCCGTCGCCAAAGTTGTATCTGTACGTCCCCGTGATCTCTTTTAGTGCCTGGGTGGTATTCGAGAATAGGCCGCCCCGGTCAGAGAGATATTCTCCGCGTGCTGCCAGATAGCTGCGCGAAGCCAACTGATACTGGACATAACCCGCTCCGCCATCCGTGTGTGAGGGTGCGGAGGATTCGCCGGGAGCAGCATTGGCCCACTCTCGCTCAATTACGTAGTCAGCCTCACCTTGAAGGGTCAGTTTTGGACGAATCTGCCACGTCGCATAAGTGTCCACGATGTGCAGTTTTCCGTTCGGTGCTGGATTGATCGGCGTGAAGCACAAGCCGGGCTGCACGGGAACGGTACAGTTAGTCGCTTGAGCGGCGTCGGGATGCTCTTGCCCCAGGTAATAGCTCGTAGTCCAGGTTAGGGTCTTCGTTGGCTGTGCTACAAACCCGAAGAGTTCATCTTTGTACCCGTTAGTCGGCTCCGACTGATTCGTCCCGTTTACCACCCAGTAGTTAAGCGCAAGTTTGTCGTTTAGGTGATACGACGTGCGCACCCCGGTGTGATAGAAGGGCAGGAAGTAATAATAAAAAGACCGGGAATAGTTCATCTGATCTTTTGTATAGTTTCCTTCCACTCCCAGGGAGCTCGCCCATTTCCCGAAATCGACGTTCAGGCCATGGCCAAGGGGCACTACGTATGTGCCGTATACCTGGAAGATATTGCGATATATCTCCGGACGCGGCTCGACTGCGGGATTACCCTGCAGGGTCTCCGTGGCCTGACCGAATTGTAGATCGAAGCGGAAGCCGTACCTTCTGTGCGCCGCAAGGTCAGGTTCGAAATCAAAAACAATGTCGGCCTGATTGATGCTGAAGACGTTGCTGAGAACATCATAGGCACGAAGATCGTTTGCTCGTCCGGTTGGCTGATTGAAGTTGTATTCGTAATATCCATCGAACAGATAGTTCAGGGTTGCTCCGCCCGGCAAATTCGCTGGAAGAATAGAAGCGACCTGCGACGATATCGGTGATGCGGGACGAGTGATCTGCATCGTCACAGGCTGAGCGGACGTCGTCCCTCGCATGTCGGCGGAGGCACTGGCCAGCGCCACTGCGTCTTCGGCACCGCCGGCGCTATCCGCTGTGTGCGGACCATGCAACTCGGCATTCTGCTGCTCGAGAACAGCCACGCGCGATTGCAGGTTCAGGACCATCTCCTTCAACTCCTGGATCTCGTCGCTTTCTGCCTGCCGCTGCGCGGCGAGCGGCAACGGCAGAGCGGCAATCAACATGGCCATGGCAACTACTGCAAAATGCGAAGCGAATTGCTTTGCTGGCATAAGGCTCTCTCCTTCGCGGTCCCGCGACCTTTCGCCGGGGGCATTTATGGCGCAACTCTACGCATGGAGCGCATCCGTCGACAGATCGTTTGACCTTACTGCGAGACCGCCGTGCGTGACTCCAGAATCGTCTGGCGCGCCCACAGCTCTTTCATCTCGTCCGGCCCGAGTTTCTCAGCACAGCCGGTAACAGTGCGCAATCCGCGGTCGGCAAGCCCCCGGCGGAACTCGGGATCGGGTGTCGTCGCAGCTATGTCGTTGAGCGCGCGCAGCAGCCTGAGGCTTACCGCTACATCGGTCTTCGAATACATGCGGATCTGTTCAAACGCAGCATCCAATAAACGTTCGAACCGGATCCATCCAACGCTCACCCGAACGACGCCCGGAGGGTCATAAAGGAATTCTTCAGGCGTCTGCCGGGAGGCGAAGCGAATCATGACGCGGCTCAACTGATCGACGCAGCTGATCGCCGTCGTCGGGTCGTTGACCGCCGGCGAAATTGCCTTCAGTGCAATGTCGACAATTTGCAGAACTCCGAACTCGACATCCTGTTGCAGGGTTCGCGTCGGCCCAAAGTCGAAGGCGGCCAGCAGACGGGCAGACCTCTCTGGCGAAAGACGGCTGCCCTTCGAAACAATCATCAGTGGGATCCCCGCAGGCACGAAATGACCGACCCGGCGGAGAACCTGAACTCGCACATGGTACTGCTTCGCAAGCGCCAGCAGCCGTCGCGTATCGATGAAGCGGATATACCCGGATTCATGGTTCAAAATGGTGACCTGATCGGGATGTGACTCGAATGTGTCGGCCTGTTTCAGCCTTTCAGGCTGGTGCGGCCAGGGCATGATGTCGTCGATCATGCTTTCGGTCTCTTTTGCGATTCTGTCGACGATGTGGTTGACGCTGATGGCCTGAGAGATGTGGTGTATGAAAAAGAGCAACCAACCGACACACAACAGGGCCAGTAACATAGCGCCCAGAACTGTCGCAACCGGCGCAAAAGGATGGGGAAGCGAACGCGCCGCCGGCAGGGCGGCCATGCAATACGAAAAGGTACCGAGAAAAATTCCCAGGGTCCATTGCGTCACCCGGTCTTTGGAAAAACTGACGATGATGCGCGGCGAGAACTGCATGGACGCAAGCGTGAGCGTCATCAGCAGAATGGCGAATACGATTGAGACGACGGTCATCATCGACGCCGCGATTCCCGCGAGAATCACCTGGGCAATTTGTGGATCGGCATGCGACGGAAAGATAGTGACGGGAACCCACGAGCTGATCGCGGGATACTCTTCTTCCATCCACGAAAACAGAGCCCCCGCCCCGCCCAGCACCACGGCAATAATGAGCGGGCGTACCAGGAAGCCGCCGCGAAGGTTGTACATCGCGCGGCGAAGAAGAATTGGGAGGTTTTTCCCCATGGCGGTGTCTGTGAAAGTATATGTGCCGAACTGCGCCTCTTACCCAATCGAGTTATGCCAGATCGGGTTCTGTTTGTGCCAAAAGCTGCAATTTTCGGTTATCGTGTGGCCAGAGGGCTTTCCGCCGACAGCGCGACGAGATGACATTCACAAGACAGTTCGTCCAGATTGCGGCATTTATCTGCGTCTCCACGATTCCCATGCTGCGAGCCGCGGGACAGGTTGCAGCCCCAGTTCAGCCACAAGCTACGACGGTCCCAACTACTGCCGCAGGTCCCAACAACCCTCCCGCAGTGGACACAGAAGTATCCGCTCCCGCACCCTTGTTCGACTTCAATGACTCAGACATCAAGTTCAACCTGCAGACATTGATGAACATCCTTCGTGACGAGCGGCACGAGGGCTGGGTGCTCGCCGCGTATCCCGATCCCAATACTCACCGGCCGCTGATCGGTGCGGGATTCAGCCTCGATGTCCCGGCAACCGAGCACCCGCAGCTTGATCCTCTGAACCCGCATCCGTTCCTTGAACCGTCCTCAGCGCAGCTTTGGCAGGCGGCGGGACTCGATCCCGCGCTGCTGCAGAAAATCCTCGACCGCTTCACCCATGATGCGAATCTGTGGACGACAAGGCAATACCGCAGAAAGATTCGGATGCACGCTCTCGAACCCGAGCTGACCGAAGAGGAAGCGACAAAGCTGCTACGCATCTCCGCCATCCAGGCCGTCTATAACGCCAAAGCGTATTGCCGTAATTTCGACCAGCTGACCGGACCGCAGCAGATGGCGCTGAGCCAGCTTGTGTTTCAGATGGGCGTAAACCTCGAAGAGTTCGTGCAGTTTCTCGGCGCGATCAACGGGGACGCAATCCACGGCGACGGGATTCCGGGCGTCGTGATTCAGAATGTTTCGCTCAATAACAGCAGCGCAGGCACCGACACGGATCACTGGCGGGCGGTGCAGACAACTCTGATCGAGAGCCAGTGGGCGCGGCGATATCGCGGCCGGGCCTCCACCGTAATCGCCATGTTCGACCCCGAATACCTTGACGATCCCAGCGGAGCGGAGCGGCGGGTGAATGCAGTGCTGCATCCGCCATCAAAGCATCGCCGCAGCCGGCACCAGGCACGAGTCGTTCGCACCGCGAGCAGCAAGACCCCGAACGGAAAGACTGCGGGCAGGCACGCCGGCGCAGCACGCAAGCGAGCCTCAGCCTGAAATCAGGCGGCCTGACTCCACAAGATCGTGCGTGCTCAACTCTGCTGTGTCTTAAATACACGGCGTAGCGCTCTCCGAAAATCTTGTAAAGAGGAACAATCTCATGGCGCTCGCCTGAGAAAAATTTCTCTCCGGCGCGAAATCCGTGGTGACCCGCTCCCTTCGTCATGTCAGGGCTGAGTTTCCGTATCCGGCAACACCACAAGGAAAAAAACAATACCGATGACCGTGAACATGCGAAAGGCCGCGTCCTGCCCGTTCCATATCTTCGATTGCCACATCAGAAACCACTCGCCGCCCACGCTGATGAAGGCGACAAACCACAGCAGCATGCCGAGCGCGAGCGCCGCAACCGAAAAGCGCTTGGCAGAATTAAATCCGGCCGCAGGCGCGCGGAGCGCGCGCAATAACTCCGCGACGCCGATCCAGGTCAGGATCATCGTTACAGCTTCCCAGCAGATGATGCCGTCGTAAAAGACGATCTGAACGATCGGCGGATGAATCGCACGCCACATGCCGTGGTTGCCGGGAAAGGTCGTATCCATCAGCAGCACGTGGTGAACGAACTGATAATTTGAACCGTAATCGGTCGTGTTATTGAAGACGATAAGCGTGTAGAGAAAGGCCACCGCGGCGACCATGAGAATCTTGGCAAGGCGCAGCGTCATTTCTGCGCCGCCTTGGCTGGAATCACTTGGAAATAGGCGATGAGCGCGGCGAGCGTCGTGTCATCGTATTCGGGAAAGCCGGGCATCTCCGCGTATGCGCTTTCCGATTCAGGATCCTTGACATACGCCTTGAAGTATTCGGGCTTCGTCGTGGCCAACTTGCCCAGCACGCTCCAGGAGATGCCAGCCTTGCGCCCACCATACGCACCCGCGTTATGGCAGCGGAAGCAGTTCTGCTGCGCGATGAGATAGCCTTGCATCTGCGGCGAGCCAGCAGCGAAGTCTCCGCGCGGCTCGATGGCGTGAAACACCTCATCTTCCTTTTCGAAACGCAGTTCCAACACCCCGTTCGGAATCTGCGCTTCTTCTTCATGCGCAAGTACTTTGTACCGTGAAGTGAATGACGCATGGGAGACGAGATACGGTCCGTAATCGCCGTCCTCGGCCGTGCGCCGGGTCAGATGGAGCGGATGCCCGTTCACGGCTAACACCAGGATCGGATGGTGAGCCGCCCGGTATTCCGCCGGATAGTGCCCTTCATATCCGTCATCACAGATAGCTGCGATAAGCATATTTGCGCCGGGAATGCCGAACGCGCGCAGCAATTCCTCGAGATAGATGCCTTTGATCTCCGCTTTCCCATGGAAATTCGAATCATCTGTAACAGTGAACGTGACTTGTGGCAGCTTCAGAAGTTCGCTATAGGCCACGTAGCGCCCCGCATAATCGGAGGTTCCCGGCACGTCGCCGGAAAGCAGCAGGTCGGTGGGAGAAGTCCGGCTGTCGTGCAGCGACAGTCTCTGGGGCTCCGTCTCACTTCCCTGCGTCGCAGGTTTCTTCGCGTCAACCAGAGCGAGGATCAATGCAGAGCTGATTGCGAGTAGACCAGCCATCCACGAGACTTTCATTTGGGTTATCGTACTCCGGGATTCTTACGCGGGGGCCAATTCGCGCCCCTCGTTCACAGATTCAACCTGACACATGCTAGAGTACGGGCACATGAACGCCGATCAAAAACTGAGTGAACTTGGTTATACACTGCCGGAACTCCCTGCCCCGGGCGGTAATTATCTATCTGCTAAGACTGTTGGCAATCTTGTATTCCTTGCTGGCGTAATTTCCACTGACGAGCACGGCGTAATGACCGGAATCATCGGTCACGACCGGTCGCTCGAAGACGGTTATGCCGCCGCGCGCCGCTGCGCGCTGACCCAACTGGCTGTTCTCAGGCAGACACTGGGCACGCTCGACCGGATCAAGCAGGTCGTTTCTCTCAACGGATACGTGAACACCATCTCCGGATTTCCCGATTCTCCCAAGGTAATAAATGGCGCTTCCGATCTGCTTGTCGAACTCTTCGGCGAAATGGGCAGGCACGTCCGCGCCGCGCTCGGTGTGGCCGCACTCCCGCGCAACGCCATGGTCGAAATCCAGATGACCGTGGAGATCTGACGCTTTATGGCCGACCATACACTCTCCGCTGCGCCAACGCACTCACGATGGAACCGCAGCCTCGAACCCCGCATCGAAATCGCGTCAGGCGAGACCGTGCACATGGAGTGCGTCGACTCAAGCGGCGCTCAGGTTCATCCCGGAACGACGGTCGCCGAGTTCCTTGCGATCGACCGCGGAAGAATACACGCACTGACCGGACCTATCGCCATTAAAGACGCAGCTCCCGGCGATACGCTGGAAATCGAAGTCCTGGAAATTTCCCACAAAGGCTGGGGCTGGTCCAGCGTGATCCCCGGGCTCGGGTTCCTGAAGGAGCGCTTCGCCGAGCCGTTCCTCTTTCACTGGACTCTCGAAGGAAACCTTAGCCGCTCGCTCTTCCCTGCCATCGTGCCGCTGCGCCCTTTTTGTGGAGTGATGGGCGTGGCCCCCGCCGAAGACGGCGAATTCCGCACCCGGCCTCCAGGCGTCTTTGGAGGCAACATGGACGTGCGCGAGTTATGCGCTGGCGCCAGGCTCTATCTTCCGGTCTTCAATCAGGGAGCGCTCTTTTCCGCGGGAGATGCGCACGCTGCCCAGGGAGACGGTGAAGTCTGCATCAACGGCATCGAGTGCCCGGCGGACGTCACGCTGCGCCTCCGCCTGCACAAGCATCGCGCAATATCCGGCCCGCTGATTGAATCGGCAGAAGCCGGGAGAGCTGACGCAGCGAACGACTCCCAGACCGCATCATGGATCGTCGTCGAATCCGCCACGGATGCCGTGGCCGCAGCCCGCGCTGCCACCTCACGCATGATCGATCTGCTCGCCGGGCACTGGGCACTTTCGCCAGTTCATGCTTATCTGCTGTGCAGTGTTGCCATGAAGCTCCGCCTCAGCCAGGTCGTCAACGAACCCATGTTTACCGTCAGCGCAGCGATGCCAAAGCAGATCCTGCCGGAAAGGAATCTCTTCTAGCGATGGTCATCAACGATCCCGAGGTCGTTGCCGAGCTGGCGGCACTTTACCCGAGGTATGAAACCGCCCTGGTTTCTAACGATGCTGAGACTCTGACAGCGATGTTTTGGAATTCCAAGGATGCACTGCGCTTTGGAGCTGCGGAAAACCTGCACGGGATTGAGGAAATCTCCGCCTTCCGAAAAAGCAGGCCCGGAGTGAACCTTGCACGCACCATAAACAGACTCGACATAGTTACATTTGGACGGGACTTGGGCAGCGTCACACTCGAATTCACTCGAGAGGCCGGGGGGCGCAGCTTCCAGGGCAGACAAAGTCAAGTATGGGTGCGACTTACCGAAGGTTGGCGCATCGTCTCCGCGCATGTGTCCATCCTCCCTTAAGACTCTCCAACCGGCCGCTGTCCGCAAGCGAACGTGCTCTGCAAATCACCTCTATAAGAGATTTTTATAACTCGTCGCCGCGAACCAAAATGTGACGAATTTTCCTGTGGCGCGGATGCAAACTGCGTTATGCTCGCAACAAGATTTTCATAAAAGCTGGTAGTTCAACTCAGCAACTACCGCGCCTTCTAATTCCGGTCTTTACATAACATTCCCTCCGGAATGCGGGGCGGTATATGGCCGCACGGCCGCAGTGTCCCTTTTCACTTAATGAGGCCAAGAGACTATGTTTAAGAGACTGGGTATTTCTGCTTTCCTTTTCCTCCTCAGCATCTCAGCACTAACAAGCTACAGCTGGGCCCAAACTACCCTTGGCGCTATCACCGGTGAGGTGAGCGACGCTTCGGGAGGAGTACTTTCCGATACCGTGGTCACCGCGGTCGCTGACCAGACCGGCCTTACACGCACTGCAAAGACTAACGCCGGCGGCGCTTATCTCTTTTCCAACTTGCCGATTGGGGCGTATTCGCTCACCTTTGTCCACGAGGGCTTCGAAACCCAGAGGGTCCCGGCCATCCAGGTGCAGGCTGATCGCACCGCAACCGTCAATGCTCAGTTGAAAATCGGGCAGGTAAGTACATCGGTCACTGTGGAAGAGTCTCCGCTGATGAATGCAGTCGACACGACCAACGGCTACGTGCTCGACAAGCAGCAAATTGAAACCATCCCACTGCCCACCGGCAGCTTTACCGGCCTTGCGATTCTCTCCCCCGGGGTGAACGCCGAACTCCCCGGCGGCACTGGTTCGAACAGCGGCCTCGGCAACGCCCCCATCTGGGCTAATGGCCAGCGCGATACGTCGAACAGCTTCCTGCTCAACGGCGTCGACGCCAGCAACCTCTTCAATGGCAAGAGCACCAGCCAGGTAACGTCCTCGCGCGTCGTGAATAATACCGGCGGCAGCGCCTCGAGCGGCACAACCAGCGCCGGCGTCGAGCCGAGCGCGTCGTCCGTCTATCTCTCCATCGGAAATGCCATTCCAACGCCCGCACCGGAGACGCTGGAAGAGGTCCGGGTGAACGCATCGATGTACGACGCTCAGCAAGGATCAGCCAGCGGCGCGCACATCGACATGAGCACCGGATCGGGCGCCAATACCATCCACGGCAGCCTCTATGGTCACCGCGGCACCAACTGGCTCAACGCGGCGCCTTTCTTTTTCAAAAACAACAGCGGCATTCCCGTCGACGACAGAAACCCTGAGCTGCACCGTTACACCGCCGGCGGCACCTTCTCTGGGCCGATCATCAAGGACAAGCTCTTTTACTTCATCGGTTACCAACACCTGCACGTTTCCGATCAGGAGACCGGCGACACTCTTATTGCCGTTCCGCCGGGGCTCAGCGATACCAACCGGACGCCCACGGGCCTGGCGGCGATTGTCAACCAGAATTGGGGAGCGACCGACGCATCGAACGGCTTTACAGTTGGACCGAACGACTGGGCCAATAACCAAGTAGGACTGGCACTCTTCCAGGCCAAGCTTCCCAACGGGCAATGGCTCATTCCCAACGACAATGGCCACACCCCTGATGCGCTTTCGCCTTCCAACGCCTTCGAGACCGGCACATCCTACTTCACCTCAGACCAGGCAGTCGCCGACGTTGACTGGAACGCGTCGTCGAAAGACCTGATCGCCCTGAAGTACTATTACCAGCACGATCCCAATAGTGCACCGTATGGAACCTCCAGCGTTCCCGGATTTACGGTATTCATGGATACCGGATCACAGGTGGCCAGCATCACCAACGTACAGACGCTCAAGCCTACACTCAGTCTTACGGAGACCTTCGGCTACCTGCGCGAGAAGGCCTATAACACCAATGAGCAACTCTGGTCGCCCGGCCAGGCTGGAAGCCCGATTGCGGGCATGACCACGTCTTTCGGTTCCTACTTTCCCGGGATCACCATTATCGATGCTTTAGGCTCCTACGGTTCCAATCTCGGACTTCCGCAGGTGCCGCTGAATATCGGGCCTAGCGCAGCGAATCAGGGACCTTACACCGGTGTCTTCCAGAACCGCTTCATGCCGTCGGCCAATGCCATCTGGACCAAGGGCAATCACTCTATCACCTTCGGCGGAAGCTACGCGTATACGCAGCTTAACGTTCGCGATCTGCGCACCGGCAAGGGCAATGTTTCCACCCCCGACTTTTCGACATACGCTATGAACTGGGTCACGCCTT
>Ga0335072_10016426_pt1 | contig 10491 bp, 11 predicted proteins | sample Lox_Sample_21_FD_206725 | JGI IMG/M metagenome (GOLD analysis project Ga0335072, IMG submission 206725) | Soil microbial communities from Loxahatchee National Wildlife Refuge, Florida, United States - Lox_Sample_2.1 | ecosystem: Environmental > Terrestrial > Soil > Wetlands | place: USA... | reverse complement strand
CAACTACGAGTTCCTGGTGCAGGTGTCCAAGACCACGCCTGGATCCATGGATAACGACTAGTCAACTTGCCAGCCGTGGCGGAGACGCTGCAGCAGCTCCTTCGTGAGCGCCTGGACCAGGACATCCCGGCGCTGAAGTATGGCAAGCGGGTCTGGACCTGGCGTCAGCATCTGGCCGACGCGGCCGCCACTGCCGCCGCCCTGATTCGGGTCGCCGACCCGAACCGCCCGCTGCACGTCGGCGCATTGCTGGGCAACACGCCCGAGATGCTCACGGCCATGGCATCGGCGGCGCTCGGCGGATACGTGCTGTGCGGCATCAACGACACCCGTCGCGGTGCCGCGCTGGCCAGGGATATCCTGCGTGCCGACTGCCAGATCCTACTCACCGATCCGGCACATAAAGAGTTGCTGGACGGCCTCGATCTGCCCGGTGTGCGGGTATTCGACGTGTCCAGCGAGTCCTGGTCGGCGCTGGTCGACAATGCCGGACCGCTGGCCCCGTATCGCGAGGTCGCCCCAAGCGACGCCTTCATGATGGTCTTCACGTCGGGAACCAGCGGCGAACCGAAGGCGGTACAGGCAACCCATCTGGCCGTGTTGTTTGCCGGCATCTCGCTGATCGAGCGCTTTGAGATCACCGACTCCGACATCTGCTATCTGTCGATGCCGCTGTTTCACTCCAACGCGCTGCTGGTCGGGTGGAGCGTGGGGGTGGGTGCGGGCGCGGCCATGGTCCCCGCGACGTTTTCGGCTTCGAAACTGCTTCCCGATCTGCGCCGCTACGGGGCTACCTACATGAACTACGTCGGCAAACCGCTCGCCTACGTCCTGGCCACCCCCGAACAACCCGATGACCACGACAACCCGTTGCGGGTCGCGGTGGGCAACGAAGCAAGCGATCGCGACATCGCCGAATTCAGCCGCCGTTTCGACTGCATCGTCTTCGACGGCTTCGGTGCCAGCGAGAGTGCGATCTTCATATCCCGAGAAGACGGCTGCCCGCCGGGTTCAGTGGGCAGGGGTCTTTTCGGTGTCGCCATCTACAACCCGGACACCCTGGCCGAATGTCCCGTGGCTAGATTCGACGACGACGGCGCCCTAACCAACGCTGACGAGGCGATCGGGGAGTTGGTCAACCCAACTGGCGCCGGCTTGTTCGCCGGCTACTACAACGATCCGCAGGCCACCGATGCGCGCCTTCGACATGGCATGTATTGGTCCGGCGACCTCGCGTACCAAGACGCCGACGGGTGGATCTACTTCGCCGGGCGCATCGGCGACTGGTTGCGGGTCGACGGCGAAAACATGACCACCGCGCCCATCGAGCGGATCCTGCAGCGGTTGACACCGGTCAGCCATGTCGCTGTGTATGCGGTGCCCGATGAACACGTCGGCGACCAGGTGATGGCGGCGATCGTGTTGCGCGACAACGCCGCCCTGACGCCCGACGAGTTCGGCGAGTTCCTGGCGGATCAGCCCGACTTGTCGCCCAAGGCGTGGCCCCGCCATGTGTGGCTCACCGATCGGTTGCCGACCACGGCGACCAACAAGATCCTCAAGCGGGAGCTGGCCGTACGCGGCGCGAGGCCCGAGGGTGGCGTGCTGTGGACACGTAGTGGGCGTAGCAGGGCTTACATCCGCGTGGATCACGGTTAGCCGCCCGCGGCCGCCGGGAATGCGCACGCGCAGCTCGGTGTTTGGGGTGATGTAGGTTGACCTGGCATAATCGACGGTCGACTATCCCAGGACCAGTTCAGGGTCCCGGAGCTCACGCCCGCTCGCCGGATTGCATACCGGGGGCCCGGGCGACAAACGATCGAAGAGGACAGCATGAAATCTGAAATTCATCCCGCTTACGAGGAGACCACGGTGCACTGCGGTTGCGGGAACACCTTCCAGACCCGCAGCACCAAGCCCGGCGGCAACATTGTCGTGGAGGTTTGCTCGCAGTGCCATCCGTTCTACACCGGCAAGCAGAAGATTCTGGACAGCGGCGGCCGGGTGGCACGCTTCGAAAAGCGCTACGGCAAGCGCAAGGGCGCAGCCGCCGAGGCGGCCGCACCGGAGCAGGCTGACAACTAGCTGGCTTACCGACGCCCGAACTGTGCTGATTCTGCACAGGCCGGGCGTCGGTTTGTGTTTGCGGCGGGAGGTGACATGACACAGCCGGTACAGACGATTGACGTGCTGCTCGCCGAACACGCCGCCCTCGAGCTTCGGCTGGCAGATCCCGAGTTACACAGCAATCCCGCCGAGGCGCGTAAAGCCGGGCGCCGGTTCGCCCGATTGGCCCCGATCGTCGCCACGTACCACAAGCTGGCGTCCGCCCGCGACGATCTGGAGACCGCCCGTGAACTGGCCGTCGACGACGAGTCGTTCGCCGACGAGGTCATCGAACTGGAATCACGGGTCGTCGAACTGGACACCCAACTCACCGACATGCTGGCACCGCGCGACCCGCACGACGCCGACGACATCGTGCTCGAAGTCAAATCCGGTGAGGGCGGCGAAGAATCGGCGCTGTTTGCAGCGGACCTGGCCAGGATGTACATCCGCTACGCCGAGCGGCACGGCTGGACGGTGACGGTACTGGACGAAACCACATCAGATCTCGGCGGCTACAAGGACGCGACGCTGACCATTGCCAGTAAGGGCGACGCGGCCGACGGAGTGTGGTCGCGAATGAAGTTCGAGGGCGGTGTGCACCGGGTGCAGCGCGTCCCGGTGACGGAATCCCAAGGCCGCGTGCACACTTCGGCGGCCGGTGTGCTGGTCTATCCGGAGCCCGAGGAAGTCGGCGAGGTCCAGATCGACGAGTCGGATCTGCGCATCGACGTGTACCGCTCGTCCGGGAAGGGCGGGCAGGGCGTCAACACCACCGACTCCGCGGTACGGATCACGCACCTGCCCACCGGGATCGTCGTCACGTGTCAAAACGAAAGGTCGCAGCTGCAGAACAAGACTCGAGCGTTGCAGGTGCTGGCGGCGCGCCTGCAGGCAATAGCCGAGGAACAGGCGCTGGCAGACGCATCGGCGGATCGGGCCAGCCAGATCCGCACGGTGGACCGCAGCGAACGGATACGTACCTACAACTTCCCGGAGAACCGGATCACGGATCACCGAATCGGTTACAAGGCACACAATCTCGACCAGGTTCTCGACGGCGACATGGACGCGTTGTTCGACGCGCTGAGCGTCGCCGACAAGCAGTCGCGATTGCAACAGGCATGACGGTCCTGCGGCGCGCAATCGACTCTGCTGCGGCGCTACTGGCCGAAGCGGGAATCGATTCTGCGCTTTTCGACGCGGAGGAGTTGGCCGCTCATCTGACAGGGACCGATCGCGGTCGGCTGAGCTTGGTCGAGTCGATCGATGACGAGTTTTTCCCGCGTTACCGCGACGTCGTCGCTGCGCGCTCGCGGCGGGTGCCATTGCAGCATCTCATCGGCACGGCGGCGTTCGGACCGGTTGTACTGCAGGTCGGCCCCGGTGTGTTCATACCGCGGCCGGAGACCGAGGCCATGTTCGCGTGGGCCACGGCGCAGCCACTCGATGCGCGAGCGTTGATCGTCGACTTGTGCACCGGATCCGGCGCATTGGCGTTGGCGCTGGCGCAGCACCGTCCTGCAGCCCGGATCATCGGCATCGACGACTCCGATGCGGCCCTCGGGTACGCACGCCGCAACACCGAGGACACCGCGGTCGAACTCGTCCGCGCCGACGTCACCTCACCAGGCCTGCTTGAAGAGCTGGACGGGCGGGTTGACCTGGTCGTAGCGAATCCGCCTTACGTTCCCGATAGCTTCGTTCTGGAACCTGAAGTAGCCCAACATGATCCGCCTCATGCAGTGTTCGGCGGGCCGGACGGTATGGCGGTGATATACGCAGTGGTGCGCCTCGCCGGGCGCTGGCTGCGCGCCGGCGGTCTTTTCGCCGTCGAGCATGACGACACCGCGTCGTTGCAGACTGTCGAATCAGTCAAGAGCACAATGCTTTTCGATGATGTCCGGGCCCGGCAAGATCTGGCCGGCAGGCCGAGGTTCGTGACGGCCCGCAGAAGGGGAGAGCGGTGCCATGACTGAGGTATTCGACTGTGCTGACCCCGACCAGCGTTCGCTCGGAGTCTCGTCGGCGGCAGGGGCGCTCAAGGGCGGGCGACTGGTTGTCATGCCGACAGACACCGTGTATGGCATCGGCGCCGACGCGTTCGACAGCGCCGCAGTGGCTGCGCTGCTCTCGGCAAAAGGTCGTGGCCGTGACATGCCGGTGGGCGTGCTCGTTGGTTCCTGGCACACCATCGAGGGCCTGGTCTACACGATGCCTGACGGAGCGCGCGAACTGATCCGCGCATTCTGGCCGGGCGCACTGAGTCTGGTGGTGACTCAAGCCCCGTCGCTGCAATGGGATCTCGGCGATGCGCGCGGCACCGTGATGCTGCGGATGCCGCTGCACCCCGTCGCCATCGAGCTGCTGCGTGAGGTCGGACCGATGGCGGTTTCCAGCGCCAACGTCTCCGGTCGCCCCCCAGCCGTGAACGCCGATGAGGCGCGCAACCAACTCGGCGATCTCGTCGACGTCTATCTGGACGCCGGCCCGTCCGAGCAGCAGGCCGCGTCCACGATCGTCGATCTGACCGGAGCGGCTCCGCGCATCCTGCGAGCGGGTCCGGTGAGCGCCGAGCGGATCGCGGAAGTGCTGGGGACGGACCCGGGAAGTTTGATCGCCTAGCTCGGCGCCTTGTTCTCGTCTCAGGTTGGTGCAGTACGGTCTCGAGGTGTCCAGCGGCCCAGCCAGCGAACTAGCCAGCCTTGCCGGTGGCTTGTTCGCCCTGTCTGATCGCGGCGCCGGTGTTCCGCTTCGCGAGCTCGCACTCGTCGGACTGACCGCAGCGATCATCACCTACTTCGCCACCGGCCCTGTGCGGGTGCTGGCGACCCGATTAGGAGCGGTCGCCTATCCGCGGGAACGCGATGTGCACGTGACCCCGACCCCGCGCATGGGCGGACTGGCGATGTTTCTGGGTGTTGTCTCCGCCATCTTTCTGGCATCTCAGCTTCCGGCGCTCACCCGCGGGTTCGTCTATTCCACGGGAATGCCCGCGGTGCTGGTGGCCGGTGCGGTGATCATGGGTATCGGTCTGATCGACGACCGGTGGGGGCTGGATGCGCTGACCAAGTTCGCCGGCCAGATCACCGCGGCCAGCGTGCTGGTCACCATGGGCGTTGCGTGGAGCGTCATCTACATTCCGTTGGGCGGTGTCGGCACCATCGTGCTGGACCAGGCCTCGTCGATCCTGATCACCCTGGCGCTGACCGTGTCGGTCGTCAACGCGATGAACTTCGTCGACGGGCTCGACGGACTGGCTGCCGGGCTGGGACTCATCTCCGCCCTGGCGATCTGCATGTTCTCGGTCGGCTTACTGCGCGACCACGGCGGCGATGTGCTGTTCTATCCGCCCGCCGTCATTTCGGTGGTGCTCGCGGGGGCTTGTCTGGGGTTTTTGCCGCACAACTTCCATCGAGCCAAGATCTTCATGGGCGATTCCGGCTCGATGCTGATCGGTTTGATGCTCGCTGCCGCGTCGACGACCGCGGCCGGCCCGGTCTCGCAGAACGCCTACGGCGCCCGCGACGTGTTTGCTCTGCTGTCACCGTTCCTGCTGGTGGGCGCTGTGATGTTGGTCCCGATGCTCGACCTGCTGCTGGCGATCGTGCGCCGCACCCGCGCCGGCCGTAGCGCGTTCAGCCCCGACAAGATGCACCTGCACCACCGGTTGCTGCAGATCGGTCATTCGCATCGCCGGGTGGTACTGCTCATTTATCTCTGGGTGGGAATCGTTGCTTTCGGCGCCGCGAGCACAATCTTTTTCAACCCGCGCGATACCGGAGCGGTCATGCTGGGCGCAATTGTGGTTGCCGGCGTAGCGACGGCAATCCCGCTCTTGCGACGCGGTGAGGACTACTACGACGAGGAGTAGTAGTAGCGGTCTACCTTGTGGTACGGTCCAGCTAGAACCCCGAAACTACCTCGCGGGTTGCCGGCCAACCGGCCCGTCGGACGCTTATCCGATCATGCCGATTCACGACCGACATAGGGAGCTACCCCTTGGGTGATTCCAGCGCGACGACTGCGATACGCTCGGCGGGCCACCGATCACTCGGTCGGGGTGTTTCCGCTCCACCAACCCGGGATTGAGGTGCTGCAGTGACGACACCAGCGCAAGACGCGCCGTTGGTGTTTCCCTCTGTTGCTTTCCGCCCCGTTCGACTTTTGGTGATCAGCGCTGGGGTCACCGCGGTGGCGATGCTCGCCGCCGGTTTGTCTGGACACCTGATGACCGGAGTGTTCTTTGGCGTCGGGTTGCTATTGGGTTTGCTCAACGCCCTTATGGTCCGTCGCTCGGTTGCATCGATAACCGCGAAAGAACATCCGCTGAAAAGTTCGATGGCGATCAACTCGGCGTCGCGGCTGGCGATTATCACCATTGTCGGGCTGATCATTGCTTACATTTTCCGGCCCGAGGGTTTGGGCGTGGTCTTCGGGTTGGCGCTCTTCCAGGTGCTATTGGTCGCATCGACCGCACTGCCGGTGTGGAAGAAGCTGCGTGCCGGCGAGCCGGCACCATCGTCGACCCCGGAAGGGGCGGAGGAAAGGAGCACCAGCGATGACTGAGACGATCCTGGCCGGTGCCCAAATCGAGGTGGGCGAGCACCCCCACGCCACGTGGCTCGGGATGACCGTCAACACCGATACTGTGCTGTCGACCGCGATCGCCGCGGTGATCGTGATTGCGCTGGCCTTCTTCCTGCGCGCCAAGATCACCTCGACGGGCGTGCCCAGTGGGGTCCAGTTGTTCTGGGAGGCACTCACCATACAGATGCGCAACCAGATCGAAAGCGCCATCGGGATGCGCATCGCGCCATTCGTGCTGCCGCTGGCCGTCACCATCTTCGTGTTCATCTTGATCTCCAACTGGCTGTCCGTCCTTCCGCTGCAGTACGAAGAAAACGGGCACGCCGTCGAGTTACTCTCGTCGGCCGCGGGAGACATCAATTACGTACTGGCACTGGCCCTTTTCGTATTCGTCTGCTATCACGTGGCGGGAATCTGGCGCCGTGGCATCGTCGGGCATCCGATCAAGGTGCTCAAGGGACACGTGGCGTTCCTGGCGCCAATCAACCTGGTCGAAGAACTGGCCAAGCCGATCTCGTTGTCCCTCCGACTTTTTGGCAATATCTTCGCCGGCGGCATCCTGGTCTCGCTGATCGCGCTTTTTCCGCCGTACATCATGTGGGCGCCCAACGCGATCTGGAAATCGTTCGACTTGTTCGTCGGGGCGATCCAGGCCTTCATCTTCTCGATTCTGACCATCTTGTACTTCAGCCAGGCCATGGAGCTCGACGAAGATCATGACTGAGACCGCCGCGAATTTGCCCGACCCACGCAGATAGCCCCCAAATAAAGGAGGAAAAGAATGGACCCCACTATCGCTGCCGGTGCCCTCATCGGCGGTGGACTGATTATGGGCGGCGGCGCGATCGGAGCCGGTATCGGCGACGGTGTCGCGGGTAACGCGCTGGTTTCCGGTATCGCCCGGCAGCCCGAGGCGCAGGGCCGGTTGTTCACGCCGTTCTTCATCACCGTCGGTCTGGTTGAGGCGGCCTACTTCATCAACCTGGCGTTCATGGCGCTGTTCGTGTTCGCCACCCCCGTCACGTAGTCCGCTGTGATGGGCGACGCGAACCTTATCGTTCTGGCAGCCAGCCAGGCGGCAGAAGGTGGCAAGGGAGGCGGCAGCAACTTCCTCGTTCCCAACGGCACCTTCTTCTTTGTGCTGGCCATCTTCCTGATCGTGCTCGCTGTCATCGGTACGTTCGTCGTGCCGCCGATCATGAAGGTGCTGCGCGAGCGCGACGCCATGGTGGCCAAGACCGCTGCCGACAATAAGAAGTCGGCCGAGCAGTTCGAAGCCGCGCAAGCCGATTACGAAGAGGCCATGAAGGAAGCCCGTGTCCAGGCGTCGTCGTACCGCGACAATGCCCGCGCAGAAGGCCGTAAGGTCGTTGAAGACGCGCGCGCCCGTGCCGAGCGAGAGGTGGCGTCGACGTTGCAGTTGGCCGCCGAGCAATTGAAGAGGGAGAGGGACGCCGTGGAACTGGATCTGCGCGCCAACGTCGCAACGATGTCGGCGACCCTGGCCAGTCGGATACTCGGCGTCGACGTCACCACCTCAGCTGCGACGAGGTAGTCATCAATGTCGACTTTTATCGGCCAGCTGGTCGGGTTCGCGGTCATCGTGTTCCTGGTGGTGCGTTACGTTGTGCCGCCGGTGCGCAATCTGATGACCGCTCGGCAGAACGCGGTGCAGCAACAGCTGAAGGACGCGGCCGCGGCCGCCGAGCGGTTGACCGAGTCGACCACGGCCCACAGCAAGGCGGTGGAAGCCGCCAAGGAAGAGGCGAAGCAGGTCGTCGAAGAGGCTCAGACGGACGCGGGACGCATCACCGAGCAATTGCAGGCCCAGGCGCATGTCGAGGCCGAACGCATCAAGGCACAAGGTCTCAGTCAGACCGAGCTGCTGCGGACTCAGCTCACTCGCCAGCTTCGCCTGGAGCTCGGCCACGAATCCGTGCGCCAGGCAGGCGAATTGGTGCGCAACTACGTTGCCGATGCCGATCAGCAGTCGGCGACCGTCGACCGATTCCTGGATGAGCTCGACGAGATGGCGCCGGCCGCAGCCGAGGTTGCGTACCCGCTGCTGAAGAAGATGCGCTCGGCCAGTCGGCTCGCGCTGCGCAACCTGTCGGAACGGTTCAGCGATCTGGCAAAGGACCTCGACAACAAGGCGCTTACCACGCTCTCCAGTGAGCTGGTGTCGGTAGCACAAATGCTGGACCGCGAAACCGTTGTCACGCGGTATCTCAGTGTGCCGGCCGAAGATGCGACCCCCCGCGTCCGGCTGATCGAGCGGCTGGTATCCGGCAAAGTCGGTGACGCTACTCTCGACGTGCTGCGGTTGGCTGTCTCGGAGCGATGGTCGGCCAATTCCGATCTGATCGATGCCATCGAACACGTGTCGCGGCAAGCGCTGCTGGAAGTCGCCGAGCGCGAGGACCGTGTGGATGAGGTGGAAGACCAACTGTTCAGGTTTTCCCGCATCATCGAGGCGCAGCCCCGGCTTGGCATCCTGTTGGGCGACTACGCCGCTCCCGCCGAAGGGCGGGTTGGGTTGCTGCGCAAGGTGCTTGACAACGCAAGCGGCAGGGTCAACCCGATCACGAGGGCACTGCTTACCCAGACTGTTGAGCTGCTGAGGGACGAGCCGGCCGAGGAGGCCATGAAGTTCTTGGCGGAAGTCGCGGTGGCGCGTCGCGGTGAAATCGTTGCGGAGGTCAGTGCGGCAGCCGAACTCAGCGACGCCCAGCGCACTCGTCTCGCCGACGTGCTCAGCCGCATCTACGGTCATCCCGTGACGGTGCACCTCGAGATCGACGCCGAACTGCTGGGTGGTCTGCTCATCGCTGTGGCTGACGAGGTGATCGACGGGACGCTCGCGTCTCGTCTGGCCGCGGCCAAAGCTCAGTTACCTGAATAGACACGAACCCCAACCCACGCGAACGAAGATCAAGTAGGAAGAACGAAAAGCCATGGCAGAGTTGACAATCTCCGCTGACGACATTCAGAGCGCCATCGAGGAGTACGTAGGCTCCTTCACCTCCGACACCTCCCGCGAGGAGGTCGGTACCGTCATCGACGCCGGGGACGGCATCGCGCACGTCGAAGGCCTGCCCTCGGTGATGACCCAGGAGCTACTCGAGTTCTCGGGTGGGGTCCTCGGCGTCGCGCTCAACCTCGACGAGCACAATATCGGCGCGGTGATCCTGGGTGACTTCGAGAAACTCGGAGAAGGCCAGCAGGTCAAGCGCACCGGCGAAGTGTTGTCGGTCCCCGTTGGCGACGCGTTTATGGGGCGCGTCGTCAATCCGCTCGGCCAGCCCATCGATGGGCGGGGAGACATCGACACCGACACGCGGCGCGCGCTGGAGATCCAGGCGCCGTCCGTGGTGCAGCGTCAAGGTGTGAAAGAGCCGCTGCAGACGGGGATCAAGGCCATCGACGCCATGACCCCGATCGGCCGCGGTCAGCGCCAGCTGATCATCGGCGACCGCAAGACCGGTAAAACCGCGGTGTGCGTGGACACCATTCTCAACCAGCGGCAGAACTGGGAGTCTGGTGACGAACGCAAGCAGGTGCGCTGCGTATACGTGGCCATCGGCCAGAAAGGCACTACGATCGCCGCTGTCCGCCGCGTCCTGGAAGAGGGCGGCGCGATGGACTACACGACCATCGTCGCGGCGCCGGCATCTGATTCCGCCGGCTTCAAATGGCTTGCGCCATATACGGGTTCGGCGATTGCTCAGCACTGGATGTACGACGGCAAGCATGTGCTGATCGTCCTCGACGATTTGAGCAAGCAGGCCGAGGCGT
>Ga0335072_10016425_pt1 | contig 10491 bp, 5 predicted proteins | sample Lox_Sample_21_FD_206725 | JGI IMG/M metagenome (GOLD analysis project Ga0335072, IMG submission 206725) | Soil microbial communities from Loxahatchee National Wildlife Refuge, Florida, United States - Lox_Sample_2.1 | ecosystem: Environmental > Terrestrial > Soil > Wetlands | place: USA: Florida... | reverse complement strand
CTCTGGCCGACATCGAATCGATCTTCGGCTCCGATACCCGCATCGTCCTCGCCCGCGAGCTGACCAAAATCCATGAAGAGTTCCTGCGCGGATCAGTCCATGAAGTGCGCGCGAAGCTCGCCCGCCGCGAAAGCATCCGCGGCGAAATCGTCCTTCTCCTCGACGCCGAACCGGTCTCATCTCGCTCCGCCGTCGCCGGTGCCGGCACCATCGCGGCCCGTCTCGCCGAACTGCAAACCGAAGGCCTGACCGAGAAGGATGCCCTCAGGAAGATAGCCCGCGAACGCAACGTCTCGAAGAGTGAACTCTGGCGCGAGCTGCAACGCGAACGCGCGCGCACAAAGTAAGAGCACGACCGCGGGAACTTCGCGTAGCCGTCTGGATCAGCGCACGATTCAGGAGAGCCCTGTATCTGCCCGCTCTTGCCAGACATGGGAAGCGTGGCCGCCTTTGTATCCGGGCACGACCTCACAGCTTGCGAAAATAGTCGATGTGCGGTCGCGCCTGCACCAGCACTCCCCGTATCAAAAAACGCGAGTGTCATCCCGGGCGAAGCTTCCGCATCGTCGCGCCGCTTTTGGCGCAACAAACAATTTCAGTCGCGCGTCACCCTGAGCAAGCTCCGAACCCAGTGAGGTGCCCGTCGAATGGGTGCCAACAAGCCAAAAGGACCACGCTTCAGCCCCTGAAAACCCCACCCCGCACTTCGTGTCGAAGGATGCTCGCCGCTACGCTCCCGGCCTCACAATGCCCGACTCCCGCTGCCATTGCCCGCCGTGCTTCTCCAGATACACCCACGTCCCCGCCGCGCACAGGTTCGCGCACCACTCGTACATGTACACCAGCGCCGCCTGATGCTTGCCGTCGAAATACACCTCGCTGAAATACGTCACACCCGGATACCCGGCGCTCTTCGCCGTGTCCGGATTCACCAGCTCGAAAGCATGATCCAGATGAAAGCCCTTCTTCTCCAGTCGCACCCGCGCGTATCGGTTGGCCTCATAATCGCCCACCGCCTCGCCGAATGCCTTCGGATTGTCCGGCGGCGGTTTTAACTGCCCCTGCGGCGGAACCTGCGGATTGCGATCCGCCTCATTCATCGTCACCCCCGCGATCGCCCACACCGCGCCCTGCGCCGATGGCAGGCTCGCCAGCGTCTTGCCCGGCATTAGCTTTGAATAAATCGCGTACGAATCCTCGGCGCGATCCGCCGGCATCGCAACGATGCCGCCCTTGCCGTCATGCACCGACGGATTCGCCTGACCCTGCTGTTGTGGACCGCTCTGCGCGGACAACGGCAGACAGATCGCTGCCCCCAGCACTCCCGCAACTCCCCACCCCCGCAACCCGTAGTGCATGTCTGCATAGACGCGCAAAATCACCGCGGCGTTCCAGCATTTCTTGCTTTTTCCGCCTCGCCCCCGCTCCCTGAAAAGAAAAACGGCCGCCCGAAGGCAGCCGTTCTCCAATTCGCTTCAGTTCCTGGTTCTGCCTACGACGCGCCGAAGCGAGTCCGCGCGTCATGCACTTCTATTCCTATTCGCTATTCCCTGGTCCCTGGACCCTGGTCCCTGTCCTTTGCCAGCTGCCGCAGCACATACTGCAGAATCCCCCCGTGTTCGAAGTAGAGAACCTCCTGCGGCGTGTCGATCCGAGCCGTCGCGTTGAATTCCTTCGTCGATCCACGCGCCGTGGCCCGCACCCGCAGCGTCTTGCCGTTCGCGAGTTTCCCGTCGAGCATCGCCTTGAGTCCGGGAAAATCGTACGTCTCCTCGCCCGTCAACCCCAGCGACTCGACACTCTTCCCCGCCTCAAACTGCAGCGGCAGAATCCCCATCCCAACCAGATTCGACCGGTGAATGCGCTCGAAGCTCTCTGCGATCACCGCTCTCACCCCAAGCAGCCGCGGTCCCTTCGCCGCCCAGTCGCGCGACGATCCCGACCCGTACTCCTTGCCCGCCAGAATGATCAGCGGCGTCCCGCGCTCGGCATACTTCACCGACGCGTCGTAGATGCTCATCCCCTCGCCTTCCGGCAACAGCCGCGTCACCCCGCCTTCCGTTCCTGGCGCCAGCTTGTTCCGCAGCCGCACATTCGCAAACGTCCCACGCACCATCACTTCATGGTTGCCGCGCCGCGATCCATACGAATTAAAATCCGCCGGCTTCACGCCATGCTCGGTCAGATATTTTCCCGCCGGCCCGTTCAGCTTGATCGATCCCGCCGGCGATATGTGATCCGTCGTCACCGAATCGCCCAGCACCGCCAGCACCCGCGCCCCCGCAATCTCCTTCACCGGCTCCGGCTTGGCCGGCATGCCGTCGAAATACGGCGCCTTCCGGATATACGTCGAATCGCCTTCCCACTGATACACATCGCCAGTCGGAAAGTTCAGCTTCTGCCAGTTCGCATCGCCCTTCGTGACCGTCGCGTACTCCTTCGTGTAACTCTCCGACGTGATCGCCGATGCAATCACATGCGACACTTCCTGCTGCGAGGGCCAGATCTCGCGCAGAAATACCGCCTTGCCCGTCTTGTCCTTCCCGATCGGCTCCTTGTCGAAGTCGTGATCGATCCGTCCCGCCAGCGCATACGCCACCACCAGCGGCGGCGACATCAGATAGTTCGCGCGCACCTCCGAATTGATCCGCCCCTCAAAGTTCCGATTCCCGCTCAGCACCGACACCGCCACCAGGCTGTGATCCTCAATCGCCTTCGAAATATCCGAGGGCAGCGGCCCCGAGTTCCCGATGCAGGTCGTGCATCCATACCCCACCGTGTTGAAGCGCAGCTTGTCCAGCCACTGCGTCAGTCCGGCCTTGTCGTAGTAATCCGTTACCACCCGCGATCCCGGCGCCAGCGACGTCTTCACCCATGGCGGCACGCTCAGACCCTTCTCTACCGCCTTCTTTGCCAGCAGTCCCGCCGCCACCATCACCGAAGGATTCGATGTATTCGTGCAGCTCGTGATCGCCGCAATCACAATCGATCCGTGATCGAGATACGGCTCCACATCCACGCCAAAGCGCTCCTTCACCGTCGCCGGAATATGCCCATTGCCATTCGCTCCCGGCTCCGGCGCCCCATGCGTCGACTGCACATTCCCGTTCGCCGAAGCGTGCCCGCCTTCGCCCTCCCAGCGAATCGCCTGCCGCTGCCCCACCTTGTCCGCATTCGGCCCCAGCAGCGAAGGCAGCTGCTTCTTGAAGCTCGCCCCCGCCTCGCGCAGCAGCACCCGATCCTGCGGACGCTTCGGACCCGCTACGCTCGGTTCCACCTGCGCCAGGTCCAACGCTGTCGTCTGCGAATACTCTGCCTCCGGCGCATCCGGCGTGTGGAACAGTCCCTGCTCCTTGAAATACGCCTCCACCAGCGCGATCTGCTCCGCGCTCCGTCCCGTCAGACGCAAATACCGCAGTGTCTCCGCATCCACCGGGAACAGCCCGCACGTCGCGCCATATTCCGGAGCCATGTTCCCGATCGTTGCCCGATCCGCCAGCGGCAGTTCGGCCACGCCCGGCCCGTAGAACTCCACAAACTTGCCAACCACGCCCAGCTTGCGCAGCATCTCCGTCACCGTCAGAACCAGATCGGTCGCCGTCGCGCCCTCGCGCAGTTTGCCCGTCAGTTTGAATCCCACCACCTGCGGCACCAGCATCGACACCGGCTGCCCCAGCATCGCCGCCTCCGCTTCAATGCCGCCCACGCCCCAGCCCAGCACGCCCAGCCCATTGATCATCGTGGTGTGCGAATCCGTCCCCACCAGCGTGTCCGGATACGCCTGCAGCTTCGCTCCCGGCGTCGTGAACACCACTCGCGCCAGATGCTCCAGATTCACCTGATGGCAGATCCCCATCCCCGGCGGCACCGCCGAAAAATTCCGGAACGCCGTCTGTCCCCACTTCAGAAACGCGTAGCGCTCGCGGTTCCGCTGGAACTCCAGCGCCGCGTTCACCGAGTACGCGTTGCCCGTGCCGAACTCATCCACCTGCACCGAGTGGTCGATTACCAGTTCCGCCGGCTGCAGCGGATTGATCTTCTGCGGATCCCCGCCCAGCACCTTCATCGCGTCGCGCATCGCTGCCAGATCCACCACCGCCGGTACGCCCGTGAAATCCTGCATCAGCACCCGCGCCGGCATCCACGAAATCTCCCGCGACGGCTCCGCCTTCGGATCCCACCTCGCCAGGAACCCAATGTCATCCGCCGTCACGCTCTTGCCGTCTTCGTACCGCAGCAGGTTTTCCAGCAGAATCCTCAGGCTGAACGGTAGCCGCGTGAGCCCGATGCCCCGCTTCTCCAGCGCACTGAGACGAAAAATCTCGTATGTCTTGCCACCGGACTTCAGTTCCGACTGGCTGCCAAAACTGTTCATTTGCGTTTCCTTTCGTGGTGAGAGGCGCAATCCATCCCAGCGAGGCGTGCTCGCCGGGAGCCCTCGCGCGCCTGCGTCAGCGCCGGGGCGGGTCCATAGCGACTGTCAAACCGAAGTGCGTCGTCCGCGGTCGTGGCGGCCACGGCGGAAGCGCCGGAGGCGCGGGCCAAACGAGATGAGCCAACTCGTCGTCACCGCCTCATATTTTAGAACGTTTGCGCCCCTGCGCGACAAGCCGGCTCCCGGCTATTCCGACCTCAGCGCTTCCACCGGATTCACCCGCGCCGCCCTGCGCGCCGGAATAAAGCTCGCCAGCAGCGCAAACCCTCCCAGCGTCGCCGCCACTCCCCCCAGCGTCGACACATCCCAGGCCTGCACTCCGAACAGCAGGCTCTTCATCAGCATCGACGCGCCCACCGCCAGCCCCAGCCCCACCGCAATCCCAATCGCCGTCAGCAGCCCCGCTTCCCGCAGGATCAGCCGGTGCACCGCGCTCCGCTGCGCCCCCAGCGCCATCCTCACCCCAATCTCCCGCGTCCGCTGGCTCACCGAATAGGCCACCACTCCGTAGAGCCCCACCACGCCCAGCACCAGCGCCAGCACCGCGAATCCCCCCACCAGATACGCAGCCAGCTGATGCATCACTGCCGTCGGAGACTGATCGATCTGCTGCTGCATCGTGATCTCGCCGTACACCCCCAGGCTGGGATTGATGGCCCGCAGCGTCTTCACCAGCTCCGGCAGAAACGCCTTCTCGTCGCCCCGCGTCCGCACCACCAGCGAGAAAAAGGAATCCGGCCCTGCGACGATCGAGAAATACTCCGTCGGTGCCGGATCGTTATCCAGTGCCGCCTCGCGCACGTCCGCTACCACGCCCACCACCTGCCGCATCGACTTCGGCGACAGCTTGATGTCTCCCACCATCTTCCCCACCGCATCCTCACCCGGAAAATACTTCCGCGCCAGCGTCTCGTTGATGACGATTGCGCTCGGGTGATTCGCATCGTCTGTCGGCGCAATCATGCGGCCTTCCACCAGCTTCGCCCCCAGCGCCCGCATGTAATCTGCACTGATGTCCCGCTCCATCACGTCGTTGTGTTCGCCGTGAAACGGCTTGCCCGGAATCCGGATCCAGTCCGTATTGCAGAAACACTGCACCGGCAAACTCGAGGTCAGCCCCAGGCTCTCCACGCCCGGCAGGCTCGAAACCCGCGTGTCAATCTCCCGGTACAACGCATTCAGCTGCTCCGGCTTCTGCTGGGCCGGATCGGTCATCATCAGGTTCACCGTCGCCAGATGCCTCGCATCCAGACCGACATCGACGTGCAGCAGATGGTACAGGCTCTTGCCCAGCAATCCTGCTCCGGCCAGCAGCACCATCGCGATCGTCAGCTCCACCACGACCAGGTTCGCGCCCATCCGCTTCCAGAACCGTCCCGCCGCCGTGCGTCCCCCTTCGCTCAGTGCGCCGTGGATGTCGCGAATCGCCAGCCGCAGCGCCGGTGTCAGCGCCATCAGCGCCATCGCCATCAGCGCCACCGCTCCCGCAAAGATCCACACATGCCAATGAAGCCCAACCTTGGTGAGGAACGTCGCCTGTTGCGCGATGGGTTGCGGAAACACGCTGCCCAGCAGCGCCATCATCCCTGCAGCCGCCAGAACCCCCGCGCCGCATCCGGCGACGGCCAGCAGCAGAGCCTCGGTCACAAACTGCCGCAGCAGCCGTGCCGGCGTTGCTCCCAGCGCACCCCGCACCGCGATCTCGCGCCTCCGGCTTTCCGACCGCACCAGCAGCAGGCTCGACACATTCACGCAGGCAATGATCAGCAGCAGCCCCGCTCCCGCCAGCAGCGTCAGCAGAATCGGCCGCACTTTCCCGACAATGAATTCCGACAGCGGCTGCACGTTCGCGCCCTGACCCGTATTCGAGAGCGGATACTGGATCGCCAGCTGCGCCGCCACCTTCTTCAGATCCGCCTCTGCCTGCTCGACGCTCACCCCGTCCCGCAGCCGTGCGACTCCATCGAGATTGTGGCAGCTCCTCCGCTGTTCGCAGCTGCTCTGATCCAGCAGCGGCACCCAGAACTCCGCTCCTCCCCTTGGCGCAAACGCGAAATCCCGCGGCAGCACCCCGACAATCGTGAACGGATCGCCGCTCAGGCTCACTACCTCCCCAATCGCATCGCGCCGTCCCCCCAACCGCGTCATCCACGTGCCATAGCTCACGATCGCGATCTTCGCGCCCCCCGGCTTGTCTTCTCCCGGACGAAAATCGCGCCCCAGCATCGGCTCCACGCCCAGCGTGTGGAAGAATCCATCGCTCACCCGTGCCGCCGGCACCGGCTCCGACACCGATCCCATCCGCAACAGGTATCCCGTGCCCGTGTACACCTCCAGCGACTCGAGCGTCGTGTTCATCCGCTTCCAGTCCTGATAGTCCTCATACGACAGGTTCGACCGTGGAAACGCCGGTGCGCTCTCGTCGACATCCACCAGTCGATTCGGCTGCGCATAGGGCAGCGGCTGGATCAGCGCCGCATCCACAAACCCGAAGATCGCCGTGCTCGCGCCGATGCCCAGCGCCAGCATCAGCGTTGCCGTCACCGCGAATCCCGGATTCTTCCGCAGCTGCCGCATCGCATACCGCAGATCCTGCGCTACCGTCTCCGCGCGAAAACTTACCGCCTCATGGCTCTGTTCCCGCATCCGTGTCGCGTTTCCAAATTGCCGCGTCGCTGCCACGCGTGCCTCCTCCGGCGTCATTCCCCCGTTCACGAGTTCCTTTTCCATCTGCTCGCGGTGAAACGCCATCTCCTCGTCCAGTTCACCGGCAAACGTCTCGCGCCCAAACAGCAGCTTCACCTTCCGCCACCAATACCCAGGGCCTTTCATCCCGCCTCCTCGGCGTCGCGCAGCACCCGCCCAATCGCCTCCACCATCTGCTCGAACTTCGAGACCTCGACGCCCAGCTGCTTCCGCCCCGCCGCCGTCAGCGTGTAGAAGCGCGCGCGCCGATTCGTCTCCGTCATCTTCCACTCCGCCTTCACCCATCCCTGCAGCAGCAGCCGCTGCAGCGCCGGATACAGCGAGCCTTCCTCCACGCGCAGCACCTCTTCCGATACGCGCTGGATCGACTGCGCGATTCCATATCCATGCAGCGGCGCGCGCTTCAGCGTCTTCAAAATCAGCAGGTCCAGAGTTCCCGGCATCAGTTCCGCTTTGTCCGCCATAATGCCGAACCATAGATCATCTATGGATAGAGAATCAATGCCTTTGTGACGAACCTCATCCTGAGCGCAGCTTTGTCACCCTGAGCGAAGGCCGAGCATCGCTCGGCGAGTCGAATGGGCGCATCGTTGCGCCGCCTTTGGCGCAACATAATTTCAGAAGGTCGCGCATTGTCACCCGAGCAAGCTCCGAACCCAGTGAGGTGCGCGTCGAACGGGCGAAGGACCTTGCGGTTGTCGATCGTCGGCATTCGCGACGATCCGGGCTACCGGCGGCGACAGAGCTCCCCTCGCCCTTCCGTCACTCTCTCCTTGACAATCTACCTATCCGGCCCACAATGTGTAGAACGTCATAGAGAGAGAAACCCGAATGACTCCCATCGATCGCACTGACCTCCTCCAGGGCACCCTCGACATGCTCATCCTCAAGATCGTGGCCCTCGGCCCCGTCCACGGTTACGGCATCGCCCAGCGCATTCGCCAGATTTCCAAAGAAGTCCTCATCGTCCAGCAGGGCTCGCTCTATCCCGCGCTCCATCGCCTCGAAAAGCGCGGCTGGCTCGCTGCCGAGTGGGGCGACTCCGATAACGGCCGCGTTGCCAGGTTCTACCGCCTCTCCGCCAAAGGCCGCCGCCAGCTCGCTGCCGAAGAAGCCACCTGGAACCGTCTCTCCGCCGCCGTCGAACTCATCCTCGGCGCCGCCCGCCAGGAGATCTAGTCATGCCCGACGCCAAAACGCGCAATCCCTTCCACCGCTCGCCCCGCGATCCCGATTTCGACCGCGAGATCGCGTATCACATCGACCAGCTCACCGAAGACGGCATCGCCGGCGGCCTTCCTCCCCAGGAAGCGCGCCGCCGCGCCAACCTCGAATTCGGTGGCCGCGAGCAGGTCAAACAACAGGTCCGCGAAGTCCATACCTCCCGCCTGCTCGAGACTCTCACCTTCAATGCCCGCGCCGCCCTGCGCTTCCTCCGCCGCTCGCCCTCGTTTTCCGCCGCCGTCATCCTCACCCTCGCCTTCGGCATCGGCGCCAACAGCGCCGTCTTCTCCGCCATCGACGCCGTCCTGCTCCGTCCCCTCCCCTACCCCGATGGCGATCAGCTCCTCGAGATCGATCAGCAGGACACGCGGAATGGCGACGCCAACCACTTCGTGGCCACCACGCGCCTTGAAGACTGGAACCGCATGAACTCCACCTTCTCCGCCATCAGCGGCTATTACACCGACGACATGTCGGAGATCTCCGGCCCGTTGCCCGAGAAGCTCACCATGGGTATCGTCGCCCCGCGCTTCCTCCAGGTCCTGCGCGTCGCGCCTCTCCTCGGTCGCGATTTCACCGCCGACGAATCCCACTTTGGTGGACCCAACGCCGCCATCCTCAGTTACCGGCTCTGGCAGCGCCGCTTCCACGGCGATCCCGATGTCCTGCACCAGAAGCTTCGCTTCGGCGCCTCGTATTCCATCGTCGGCGTCATGCCTCCGAGCTTCGCCTTCCCCAATCGCGACATCGACCTCTGGACGCCGAACCTGACCAACGCGCCTTATGCCCAGGACCGTCAGTCGACCTGGTTCACCGTCATCGGTCGCATGAAACCTGGCGTCACCCCTGCTCAGGCACAATCCGATCTCGCCAACGTCCAGGCCCAGCTCGGCAGGCAATTTCCCAAATCCGACGCCGATCTCCGCGTCCAAACCACTCCGCTCAAAGACACCGTCATCGGCGACATTCGCGACTCCCTCTGGCTTCTCTACGGATCGGTCACCCTGCTCCTGCTCATCGCCTGCTCCAATATCGCCGCTCTGCTCCTCGCCCGCACCGCCGACCGCGAGCACGAAATCTCCATCCGCTTCTCGCTCGGCGCCTCACGCCGCGCCATCATCGGCCAGTTGCTCACCGAAGTCTTCTTCCTCGCCCTTCTCGGCTCGCTCCTCGGCCTCGCCATCGCCGCCGGCGCTGCTCGCGGATTCCACCTCCTCGCCAACACCCTGCCCCGCGCCACCGAAATCGGCCTCAACCGGACCATCCTCTTCTACTCGCTCGTCTGCGCCGTCGCCACCACGCTCCTCTGCGGCCTGGTGCCCGCATTACGCGGAACCCGTCGCGACCTCGCCCACGCCCTCGCCCAGGGCAGCCGTACCCAGGCCTCCGGACGCCACCCCATGCAGTGGTTCCTCGTCGGCGTACAAGTCACATTGGCGGTTACACTTCTCACCGGCGCCGGACTCCTCCTGCGCAGCCTGCAGCAGCTCAACCGCGTCTCCCCCGGCTTCGATCCCTCCCACGTCCTCTCCCTCCAAATCAGCGGCTCCTGGCACGAAACCGGCGACATGGGCGCCCTCACTCGCCGCATCGATCGCACCCTCGACACCCTCCGCGCCATCCCCGGCGTCGAAGACGCCGCCACCTCTGCCGACATTCCCGGCGTCCCCGCCCAATACCAGGTCCAGCTCTCCATCGACGGCAGCCTCGACCCCAACCGCAAAATCCTCAGCGACGCCAAATGGGTCTCCGCCGGCTACTTTTCAACCCTCAGCATCCCCCTCCTCCAGGGCGATGCCTGCAAAGAAGGCCGCCCCTCCACCGATATCCTCGTCAACCGCAGTTTCGCTGACCACTATCTCAACGGCTCCCCCGCCATCGGCCACCAGCTCACCGATCCCTCCGGCAGCGCCTTCGGTGTCCGCGGCCAGATTCGCGGCGTCGTCGGCGATGCGCGCGAAGAAGGCCTCAACCTCGCGCCCGTCCCCACCGTCTACAACTGCTTCAGCGCGCCCGATCCCTTCCCGCATTTCCTCGTGCGTACCCACGGCGACCCCATGGCCCTGGCGGATACCATCCGCCGCCGCCTCCATCAGTTCGACCCCGCCCGCTCCGTCTACGCCATC
>Ga0335072_10016424_pt1 | contig 10492 bp, 12 predicted proteins | sample Lox_Sample_21_FD_206725 | JGI IMG/M metagenome (GOLD analysis project Ga0335072, IMG submission 206725) | Soil microbial communities from Loxahatchee National Wildlife Refuge, Florida, United States - Lox_Sample_2.1 | ecosystem: Environmental > Terrestrial > Soil > Wetlands | place: USA... | reverse complement strand
TGCGGCACCGCGAATCTTTGTTCTGCAGCGTGAACGTCTCCTCGCGGCAATTGCTGCGCCACGATCTTATCCAGGACCTGCGCACGGTGCTGGCACGGGTGCCGCTGTCGCGCGGCTCGCTCAAACTCGAGGTCACCGAATCCGTGGTCATGGAGAACCCGGAACACGCCGCGCAGATGCTGCATCGTATCCGCGAACTTGGGGCCGGGCTCGCGCTTGACGATTTCGGCACCGGCTATTCATCGCTCTCGTATTTGCAGCGCTTCCCCTTCGACACGATCAAGATCGACCAGTCGTTCGTGCGCACGACTACCAAGGGCACGCGGCCGGTGATCCTGCGTTCAATCGTGGCGCTGGCCCACGATCTCGGCATGGACGTGGTGGCGGAAGGAGCGGAAACCGACTCGGACGCGGTAGAACTGTTTCAGCTCGGCTGTGAATACGCTCAAGGCTTTGTGTTCGGCGAGCCGATGTCGGCCGAGCGCGCTCGCTCGCTGTTGCAGCCGTATCAAAAAACGGAAACCAAAAATCAAAAATCGGAAGTCGGATAGTTTCAATCTCGATTTCCGATTACGCGTGCCCCGCCTCGTTCGACAGCATGCCGAGATCGATGCCGATCTTCTTGAGCGCTCGCTCGTATTTACCGCCGATATCTGGGCCGAAGATCAGTTCCGGATCGGCTGCACAATGCAGCCAGCCGTTCCCCTGGATCTCGGTTTCGAGCTGGCCGGGCGCCCAGCCGGCATAGCCGAGCGCGAGAATAGCACTCACCGGTCCGTCGCCGCGCGCTATCGCTTTAAGGATATCGATCGTGGCGGTGAGGCAGATCCCCTCGTCGATCGGCAGCGTCGAATTCTCGATGAAAAAGTCGGCCGAGTGCAACACGAAGCCGCGCTCGGTCTCCACCGGCCCGCCGCGCATGACTTTGACTATGTCGGCGCGCCGCGGCAATTGGATCGCGTCGGCGGCCGGTATCACGTCAAGTTTGACCAAAAGATCGGAGAAATTGATGTTGGGCGCCGGATGATTGACAACGATTCCCATGGCGCCTTCGGACGAGTGCGCACAGACATAGATGAGCGAGCGTGAAAAACGCTCATCCAGCATCGCCGGCATAGCGATAAGCATCTGGCCGTCGAGATATCCTCGGCCCCTGCTTTGTCCCGATGTGCTGCCGCGCGGCAATTTCATAGCTGAAAGGTTAGCCCATGGAGCCGAATTTGCAACGAACGGAGCCCATAAAAGTTCACCCTCTCAAAGGGGCCTTAATGGAACGGGCGATCGAGCGGCCATTCTGCGTCAATTTGCCGGCCTTATAGATCACGTCGGCTCACGATCATGTCAGTAGCGTGTGCGCGCGGTAGTCATTAGAGAGCGGTATGGCTGTGTCGCTTCTTCGCCCATTGATTTTCACGGCTGCAGGCTTCGTTTGCCTCACCGGCCTATCGCGGGCGCAGGACGCCTCCGAGTGGCAAAGCGAGGGGCACGGCGCAGCGCGGCTTATCGCCGGCGCGATGGTGAAGACGCCGGCGGCCACGTTCTTGCGCGCCGGCATCGAGATCCGGCTCGATCCCGGCTGGAAGACTTATTGGCGCTATCCTGGCGATAGCGGCGTGCCGCCGACGTTTGACTTTGTCGGCTCGCAGAACGTGAAGTCGGCGATCGTGGAGTGGCCCGCACCCGAAGAGTTTCCCGACGGTGCCGGCGGGCACTCGATCGGCTATGTCGGCGACGTCGTACTGCCGGTGAAGGTTACACCGATCGACGCTTCGCGTGGCACTTCGCTGCAGCTGACGCTCAACTATGCGATGTGCGGCACGCTGTGCCTGCCGGCTCAAGCCAAGCTCGAACTTCCATTGACCGGAAAGGCAGCCGACCCGACGATGTTGGAGAAGGCAGAGCAACGCGTGCCCAAGCGCGCGGCGCTCGGCGTCGATCCCGGCAACGGTCTGATGGTGCGCTCGGTACAGCTTGCGGCGGCTGGCGGACGTGAGCGCATCGTCATCGACCTTGCTGCGCCAGCGGGCGCTCCACTCGATCTCTTCGTTGAGGGTCCGACGTCTGAATGGGCGTTGCCGCTGCCGGAGCCTGACGGCACCGTGACCGGAGACAATCGGCGCTACTCGCTTGACGTCGACGGGCTGCCGCCGGGCGCGCATATCCACGGTGCGACTCTGACCATCACCGCCGTTTCGGGCGATACCGCTATCGAGGTACCGGCCCACATCGATTGATCCGGCAGCGGCCCGCTCCGGGAAACCCGCGTCCGGCCTCCTCTACGCGTCAAATCTTTCCACAAAACTCTTTCCGCAAAAGCGGTTTCCACTTTGCCCGATCATGCGGTAATTTGCGCGCCGAGAAACGTCCACCCATAACCAATGCGAGAGGATTTGATCATGGCTATCAAAGTCGGCGACCGCGTTCCCAATGGCAGCTTTATGGTGATGAGTGCCGACGGTCCAAAGCCGATGACCACGGACGAATTGTTCAAGGGCAAGAAGGTGGTGCTGTTCGCGGTGCCGGGGGCGTTCACGCCGACCTGCCACAAGAACCACCTGCCGGGATTTGTGAAGAACGCCGGCGCGATCAAGGCTAAGGGCGTGGACGCCATCGCGGTCACCGGGGTCAACGACGTGTTCGTGATGGACGCCTGGAAAAAGGCCTCGGGCGGCGACGCCATCGAATTCCTCGCCGACGGCAGCGCCAACTGGGCCAAGGCGCTCGGTCTCACCGCCGACCTGACCGAGCGTGGGCTCGGCGTGCGCTCGCAACGCTACGCCATGGTGGTCGACGACGGCGTGGTGAAAACGCTCAACGTCGAGGACGCGCCCGGTAAGGCCGAGGTTTCCGGCGCGGATAATCTGCTCAAGTCGCTGTAGGCTCACCACTCCGGGGCGCGGGCGAATGCCCGCGTACCCGCAATCCGTAATCACGATAGGCGCAAATCCTGCTCGGACAGTGATGATGCGTTCCGGATAGCCGCGGCGCGGCTTCCGGAATGACGGCTACGATTTCGCCGCCACCTTGCCCGCGGCACGGACTTCCGAGATCGCCGCTCGCGCCAACTCATCCGCACGCTCGTTCATCGGATGACCGGCATGGCCCTTGAGCCAGTGCCAACGCACCTGGTGCGGCTTGAGCGCGGTCTCGAGGCGCTGCCACAGATCGACGTTCTTCACCGGCTTCTTGTCCGCCGTGCGCCAGCCGTTGCGTTTCCACGTGTTGATCCAGCTCATGATCCCATTGCGCAGGTATTGGCTGTCGGTGTGCACGTCGGCGCGGCACGGCCGTTTGAGCGCCTCGAACGCGGCGATCGCCGCCATCAGCTCCATTCGGTTATTGGTCGTGTTGGGCTCGCCGCCCTTGAGTTCCCGCTCGCGATCGCCAAACGTCAAAATCGCGCCCCAGCCGCCCGGACCGGGATTGCCCGAACAGGCGCCGTCGGTGTGAACGACGACGTGCGGCAGCGGGTCGCTCATGGCTCGGCCAATCCGTAATCGCGCGCGCTCTCGACCTTCTGGTGGAAGCGAAGCTTGCGCGCGTATTCGCGCGGGTCCTTTGGCCGCACCAGCGCGCCGGGCGGTACATCGAGCCAGTCGACCAGCCGCGTGAGCAGGAAGCGCAAAGCTGCGCCGCGCGCGAGCAGCGGCAGTTTTTCCCATTCCTCGTGCGACAGCGGCCGCGTCTTGGCGTAGTTGGCGAGCAATGCGCGGCCCTTGGTGACGTTGTAGGAATGATCGGGCTCGAAGCACCAGGCGTTAAGGCAGATGGCGACGTCATAGACGAGCGTGTCGGTGCAAGCGAAGTAGAAATCGATCAGGCCGGAGAGCTTGTCGCCAAGAAAGAACACGTTGTCGGGAAAAAGATCGGCGTGAATGACGCCCTGCGGCAAACCGCGCGGCCAGTCGCGCTCCAGGATCTCCAGTTCGGCGGCGACGACCTTTTCCAGATTGCCTTCAACCTTGTGAGCGCGCTCGCGGCAACCTTCGTACAGACCCCGCCAGCCCGCGACGGACAAAGCGTTGTCGCGGCGCATGGCAAAATCGGCGCCGGCGAGATGCAGCCGCGCCAATGCGGCGCCGAGTGCCGCGCAATGGGCGGCCGCGGGCCTTCGAATCCACATGCCGTCGAGGAAAGTGACGATCGCAGCCGGCCGGCCCGCGAGCTTGCCCAAAACCTTGCCGGATCTGTTTTTCACCGGTTGCGGGCAGGTGATGCCGCGGCTCGCCAGGTGCTCCATCAGGGCCAGAAAAAACGGCAGATCGCCTTCGGCGACGCGCCGCTCGTAGAGCGTGAGTATGAAATAGCCGCGGCTGGTATGAACGAGGAAATTGGAGTTCTCGACGCCTTCGGCGATGCCCTTATAGGCCAACAGGTCGCCGATATCGTAGGTGGCCAGGAAGGGCGAAAGATCTTCCGCCGCCACATCGGTGTAAACCGCCATGAAGCTCTCCAGCCGCCCGCCGCTAGCCCGCGCCGTGCGTCGCCGTCAAGACGCCTTGCCGGCCAGCCAGCCGGAATAGCGTGCATAGAGGTCAGCGGTTTCCGGACCGCCGTCGCGGTAGATCACCGATGCGAGCGAACGGCCTTCGGCGTGCGCCAAGCGAAACGCCATATAGCGGTATTGCTCGGGGTATTGCGAGGTATTGGCGGCCTTGAATAACTCGTCGAAGACGGGCGACGGCTCGACCGGATCGAGCCGGTCGCGCTCATAGATCGCCGCCCTCTCGGCGATCGACCAGCCCGCCGGATGGCGCTCCAGCCGATCCAAAAAACGCGAGCAAGAGGTGAGATCGATTGCGATGCCGTTGAACGGTTGGCGCACGCGGATAATCACGCTCGTCTCCGCGACGGCGCGATCACCGGCGAAGTTGACAACGGGGGCAAACAAATGATGCCGCGACCAGCTATGCCCGGTGCCGAAGCTTGCCCGGCAGCGCTCGACAAATTGCTCGAACGGCCCGCGAAACCAGGACACCGAAATATGGCCGTCGGGCGTGAAGGTCGCCCGTAGCTCCTTCCATTTGCCCTGATCGCGGAACAGCCCCCAATTCTGGATCAGCTCCGCGCAGGCGATCTTGTCGGCAAGGTTGGGCAGACTTTCGGCCATTCGCGCCGCCTCCTCACGGCATGCGCCGACGATAGGACGATCCGCATTGCCAGACCAGACGGCGCCCGTTAGTGGATCGCCACCGATGCGTTGCCAAAGGGGCAAGAATGAAAGCGATCGTCATCCACGAATACGGCCCGCCCGAGGTTTTGCGCTACGAGGACGTGCCGGATCCGGAGCCGCGCCAGGGCGAAATCCGCATCAGGGTGCATGCGGCCACGGTCAACCGCGTGCTCGACGTCAGCCTGCGCGCCGGTCACGAGCAGTATCGCGGGCCGGTATTGCCGCTCATTCCGGGCGTCGACTGCGCCGGCATCGTGGACGCAGTGGGGCCGCAGGTCGGCAGCTGGCGCGCCGGTGATCGCGTCGCCGCCGCGGGCGTCATGCCGCTCAATATCTGCGCCGAGGATGGGTCAGGATATGCCGGGCCGCAGGGCATGATGGGCATCAAGCGGCCGGGTGGCTTTGCCGAATTGATTGCGGTGCCGGCCTGCGCAGCGGTTGCGGTGCCGGAGCATCTCGATTTTCATCACGCCGCAGTCGTCATGCGTCACGTGCCGACGGCCTGGAACCTGCTCATGCACGTCGCCGAACTGAAGAAAGGCGAGTCCGTGCTGATCATGGGCGCCGGTGGCAATCTCGGCTCGATCGGCATTCAGATCGCCAAAAACGTGGTCGGCGCCACTGTGATCGCCGCCGCCGGCTCGGACGATCGCGTCAAGCTCGGCATCAGTCTCGGCGCCGATTACGGCATCAACTACAATACGCAGAATATTCGCGACGAGGTGCTCAAGATCACCGGCGGCAAGGGCGTCGACGTGCTCTACGACAACATCGCCAACCCGTCGGTGCTGCCGATTGCATTTCGTGCCATCGGCATGGACGGCCGCTTGGTTACCGCCGGAGCGCATGCGGGGCCGAATGTTTCAATCGATTTCTCCTACCTCTATCATAAACGCATCACCATCAAGGGGCGGCCCGGCTACACCGACTCCGATCTGCCCGATTGCCTCGCTGCCGCCGCGGAGGGAAAGATCACGCCGCAGATCGACCGCGTGATGCCGCTTTCGCGCGCGGCAGAGGCGCATCGGCTCATCGAGGAGAACGAAGGCCAAGGCAAGATCGTGCTCGACCCGACGCTGGCGTGAGGCTTTAGGCCGCTTGCCGCGAGCTAAATCACGCGGACGTTGGAAGGCGAAGTTCGCAGCGCCGTTGCCAGCACTTCCAAGGCTCTTGCCAGTTCGTGACGGCTAGCCGCCGCTCCGAGAGCAACCCTGACCGCATGCGGGGGCGGCTCGCTGACAGTGAAGTGCTCGCTCGCGGCGAGCGCGAGACCCTGACGTTGGACGTGCGCGGCAAATTCGGCGCTTCCCCAAGCCTTCGGCAACTGCAGCCAGATATGGTGGCTGTTCGGATGCGCCGCGAACGGGTGGGCTTTCAGGATTTGTTTGGCCAGCTTCTGCCGCGCCGCTGCTTCTTCTTTGATAGCGCGCACGATCGCGTCGGCGCTGCCGTCGCGAAGCCATCGCGTAACCAGCGCGATCATCAACGATACCGGCATTTGCATGGTCGCGCGCAACGCGTTGATCAGCGAAGACGCGCAGTCGGCGTCTGGCGTCAGCACGAAGGAAACCCGCAGTCCCGGCGCCATGCACTTCGAAAGGCTGGCCGCCAAATAGGTTCGCTCGGGAATGAGCGCGGCCAGCGGAAGCGCGCCGGGTTCAAGCGCGCCGTAGGCATCGTCCTCGAAGAGAAACAGGCCGTTGCGGCGTATGATTTCGGCTATTTCCTCCCGGCGCCTGGGCGGCATGGTCACGGTTGTCGGATTGTGCATGGTCGGGACCAGATAGATGGCCTTCGGCTTGTGCCGCCGGCATGCCGCTCGCAGCGCGTCCGGGAGAATTCCGCAATCGTCGGTCGGCACGCCTACGAGGCGGACTTTCGTTACTGCCGCGGCTGCTTTCATTCCCGGGTAGGTCAGACTTTCCGTCAAAATGACATCGCCTGGAGCCGCTCGCGTCATGAGCCAGCACAACAGCGCGCTCTGTGTGCCCGGGCAGATGACCAGCCGGTCGCCGTCTGCTCCGCGGATCCGCGACTGCAGCCATGAACCGGCTGCGGCGCGTTCGTCGGCCGTACCTCCCGGCTCTCGATAATTGAGCAATTCCGAGAACCCGCTCTCGGACTGAATGGCGGCAACGCCGCGGATGATCCGCCCTTCGATGTCGGCGTCCAGCGGCTGCGGCGGCAAATTCATGGAAAGGTCGAAAGACGTCCACGGTGCAGTGCCATGACGGGATTGCGCCATGCTTTCGGCAACGAACGTCCCCTGCCCGACCCTCGCTTCGGTCAGACCACGCCGCCGCGCTTCGGCGTAAGCGCGGGTCACCGTGGTAAGATCGAGGTCAAGCGCTTTGGCCAAGGCGCGATGGGTGGGTAATTGCTGCCCCCGCCGCAACCGGCCCTCGGCTACGTCGTCGGCGAGCGCGGCCACGATGCGCTGATAAAACGGCCCGGTGCGATCATTCAGTGTAGGGAACCAATCCATACAATATCCGACGGTGTATGTTGCATGTATGGATTTAATCCATATCGTGCGTACAGGCAAACATCGTATCGGCAGAAGACCATGGATATGTCGCTCTGTGAGCCGTCGCTCGTCACCGCCTTGCGGCGGGGATTTTCCGGCCGGTGCCCCTGCTGCGGAACGGGCCGGATGTTCCGAGCCTTTCTCAAAGTCAATGATCGCTGCGAAGTCTGCGGCGAAGAATTTTTTCATCATCGCGCTGATGACTTCCCGCCCTACCTCGTCATCGTCATCGTCGGCCACGTGGTGGTGTCGATGATTTTATTGGTCGAGGTCGAATACGCGCCCCCTATTTGGCTGCAGATGGTGATCTGGCCGCTGATCACCGCCGGATTGGCGCTGGCACTCCTGCAGCCGGTCAAGGGCGCGGTGGTCGCGCTGCAATGGTCGCTGCGCATGCACGGCTTCGAAGGCAGACGTGTATTGCGCACGCCTCGCAAGGGTGGATCGTTGCAAATGAGCACGCAGCCTCTATCGCGCGACGATCCGAACAGCCTGCGCTGTTCGACGTAGGCAGGGCTCCCTTACGAATCATCGACCGGCTCCGTCGCTCGGACTGAGGGCCGCACGCTGAACTCCGCATGCCAGCTTGCAATCCGAGGATGGTCCTCGCGCCAGTCCTCATCGGCATAGCGGAAATCGAGATAGGATAGCGCGCATCCGATCGCGACGTGTCCGATACCGAATGGCGCCGCGGCGATCACCTCGGCCTCTTGCTCCATACTTTGCAAGATCGCCGCCTTGCGCGTGGCGGCGCTGGCGAGATGCGCGCTCGAAGGCTGCGCCCGCATGCGCTCGTCGCGCAGCAACACCAGAAGATCCAGAAATCCGTCGCCGAGCGCTTGTCTTCGCAGAGCGATGAGGCGGTCCTTGGGTTCGACTGGAAACAGCTTCGGCTCGCCGCCAAGACCATCGAGATATTCGCAGATGACCGGCGAATCGTAGAGTACCGTGCCGTCGTCGAGCACGAGTGTCGGAATCTTCGATAGCGGGTTGTCCCTCATCAACTCGGCGTGCGGCTTGGCTGTGGCCGCGACGGTGCGCACGCAGGTGATGCGATTGGCAAGGCCGCGCTCGTGCGCAACGACCATGACCTTGCGCACGAACGGCGAACGTGGCGACCAGTGCAGTTTCATGAGCCAAATGGGAATGTTAGAATCTGACCAGTTCTATTCTGCCCCAATCACAGCGGGCGTTCCACGCGTCCGCACCCCGGCTAAATCACCATCAACGGAAGCCCGATATGGACTACGACCCGCGCAGCGAGCCGCACAACCTTGCTCACGATCCCACCACCTCGCTGGTGGTGCCGCGCCCGATCGGCTGGATCACCAGCCTCAGTCCGGCCGGCGTGGTCAACCTCGCGCCCTACAGTTACTTCAATCTGATCGCCAGCCAGCCGCCCTTCGTCATGTTCTCCTCCAATACGCGCAAGCATACGCAGAACTATTCGCAAGCGGGCGGCGAGTTCGTCTTCAACCTCGCGACCTACGATCTGCGCACCGAGATGAACATCAGCGGCGGCGATTATCCCGAGGACGTGAGCGAACCTGAACTGGCCAAGCTCGCCATGGCGCCGTCACGCTTCGTCAAACCGCCGCGCGTGGCAAGGTCGCCGATCGCGCTCGAATGCTTCTATATTCAAACGGTGCCGCTCGTCGGCCGCGACGGCAAAAAACAAAAATATGAGATGGTCATCGGCGAAGTAGTCAACATCCATATCGACGATGCCGTGATCGTCGACGGCATGATCGACATGTCGCGGATTCGCGCGATCGCACGGCTGGGCTACCGCGGTGACTATACGGTGGTCGACAACATATTCGAGATGAGGCGCGTGTAGTTCAACCGGCGTAAGCCGACAGCAGCGCTACCGCCTCCTCCAAGCCGCTGGCGATCCGGCAGCCCGCCGCGGCAAGCGCCGTTAGCTTGGCCTGCGCACTTTCGCGCGCTGAGCCAACCAGCGCGCCGGAATGGCCCATCTGCTTCTGCTCCGGCGCGTGGCGGCCGACTACCATGGCGAAGATCGGCTTGGCGAAGCCGCGCGCCGCTTCCGCAAAAGCATATTCCTTATCGCCGCCGATCTCGCCGCAATAGAAGACGGCGTCGGTTGCCTCATCACCGGCAAGTGCTTGAAGATATTCATGCGGATTGCGGCCGATTACGGCGTCACCGCCAACATGAGCGACGAGCCGCTGACCGATGCCGGCAAGGGTCAATTGCCGAGCCAGAGCAAGCGCCACGGTGCCGCTGCGCACGAGTAGCGCCACGCGCCCGGCCTTGCAGAAACTCGGAGCGATCGAGCCGAGGAGGCCGCGGCCGGGCACGTAAATCCCGAGCGTGTTCGGGCCGACGAGCCAGCTTCCGACAGATCGAGCCTGCGCGGCGGCGGCGAGCGTATCGTGCACCGGCACGTATTCGGCCACCGCCATGATGGTCGGGATTCTCGCCTGCGCGCAGGCGGCGATCGCCTCACGCACCCCTTCGGCCGGGGTGTAGATGAGCGCGATGGTTGGCCTTTCCGGCAGGTCGGCGATGCGGTCGTAGAGCAGCAGGCCGTCCATCGCCTCGCCGCCGCGTCCCAGCGCAACGCCGGCGACAACCGGAGTACCGGCTTCGATCATGCCGGCGACCTGGTTGCGCGCGTAGCGCCCGGTCGGTCCAATCACCGCGACACGCCACGGCTCAGGGTCGAGAAATGGCAGCCGCAGCGGGCCCGACATGCGCTAGACTCCGGAAAAATGCGCCGGACGGCGCGAGGTCCATTATGCGCCTTGCCGAGTACGACGGAAAGG
>Ga0335072_10016421_pt1 | contig 10493 bp, 8 predicted proteins | sample Lox_Sample_21_FD_206725 | JGI IMG/M metagenome (GOLD analysis project Ga0335072, IMG submission 206725) | Soil microbial communities from Loxahatchee National Wildlife Refuge, Florida, United States - Lox_Sample_2.1 | ecosystem: Environmental > Terrestrial > Soil > Wetlands | place: USA: Florida... | reverse complement strand
TCGTCCGGTCGGGGCGCATGCGCGCGCGGCTGTCCCGGTGGCGCGTCATGCACTGGATCGTTCGGCGCCGTCTCGGCCGGCGGGAATGGGCGACCGGCCGGCTGTTCTGGGGCGATCCGATCCATCTTTATATCGGCGAGTCGAACTCGGACGCGCTGCTGTCATTCGGCTATATCGAGATCGCGTTGACGGCGCTCGCGCTCGCGACGATCGAGCCCGGCATGCGCGTCGTCGATGTCGGTGCCCATCTCGGCTATGTGTCGATGCTCGCCAGCCGGCTTGTCGGGGCGGCGGGTCGCGTCGTTTCCTTCGAGCCTCAGTCCGTCATTGCCGAACGGACGCAGCGCAATTTGAGCCGCTATCCGCAGGCTCGACTGATCAAATCGGCCGTGGGCGACGAGAATCGCGAGCGCGAGTTCGTGGAGTACGATCTCGTCCACTCCGGATTGAGCGGGTTCGACCACGATCCCGGCCCACGCGGCGGGCGCCGGCGCATGCTGCCCATGGTTCGTCTCGACGACGCGTTGCGGCCCGACGAGCGGCCGGTCGACTTCCTCAAATGCGACGTCGAGGGCGCCGAGACGAGCGTGCTGGGCGGCAGCCAGGATATCTTGACGCGCGATCGCCCGTTGATCGTTCTGGAAGCGGAACCGCCGAGCCCCGGCGGCGCGCGACCGCGCATCGAGGAATTTCGCGCGCTTCTTGGGCCTTTGGGATACGAACCCTTCGCGTTCGAATTCGACGGCCGGCTGCGGACCGGAGCACTCGACGCCGTTCCGATGGGGCACCAGAATGTCGGCTTCGTGCATTCGTCCCGGCGCGGGCTTCGGGCACGCCTGTTCGAGCGCATTCCTTGACGCGCCTCTGCCTTTACGACCGGATCGAGCCGGCGCGCGACCGGTGGCTTCCCGGCGACCGGCTGGTGCGGCAGGCCGTGCGGCGCCTCGTGCGCGGCGGGCCGCGGCCGGGGGGTCTCGACAAGGTGACCCTCAATTTGCGCCTCGGGCTCGAGCGGCTGGGTGTCGCGTACGAAATGAATCTTCCGTTCGACGCGCTCGCGAGCGACGATCGCATCGGCGTGCTCGGGCGCGGCCGCTACGCGCTCGAGGGCTATCGGCGCGCGATCCCCCTCGTCGCGGGCATCGGCCTCATGACCCATCCGAGCGAATGGCCCGATCTGTGCGAGACGTATCCGGTGGCGCTCTATCTCCAGCATTCGGATTGGGCGAACGCGATCTACCGGCCCTATTTCGGCGCGCGTTGCCGGGTCTGGCCGGTCGGCATCGACACGGAGAGCTGGCGGCCCGCGCCGGCCGATCGCAAACAGACCGATTTCCTGATCTACGACAAGATCATGTGGCGCCGCGACGCGCGCGTGCCGGAGCTTCTCGAGCCCGTGCGCCGCGCGCTCGCGGCGGCGAAACTCAGCGCGCGCGAGCTGCGTTACGGGGCGTACGACGAGGCGGAGTATCGCGCAGCCCTCGGGGCGTGCCGCGCCATGATCTTCCTGTGCGAGCATGAGAGCCAGGGACTCGCGTACCAGGAGGCGCTCGCGTCGGGCGTCCCGGTGCTCGCCTGGGACCAGGGCCGCTATCTCGATCCCAATTGCGCCGCCTGGGGCCAGCCGGATGTTCCGGCGACGAGCGTGCCCTATTTCGACGCGCGTTGCGGCCTGCGCTTCCGCGACGCGCGCGAATTTCCCGAGCGGCTCGGGTCGTTCCTCGAAGGCTTGCGCGCCGGCACCCTGGCACCCCGAGACTATGCGCTCGAGACGCTCACGCTCGAGAAAAGCGCGCGGCGGTTCTTGGCCCTCCTCGAGGAGGCGCGCGCATGAACGCCCGGAAATGGCGCTCAGTGGCCCTCTTGGTCGCGATCAATCTCGGGCTCGCCGCGGGCCTGACCGAGATTGCGCTGCGCGTTCAGCAAGCGCTCGGGCCGATCTACGATCTCGCGGTCGGCGCGAACACCATCGGGATAGGCCTCTCGGACACGCTCAATCATGTTCACGCGCCGCACCTCGATTGGGATGCGAACGGCATCCAGGCCATGGACCGGCCCAACGCGCCGGGCTGCGCGCCCAAGATTCTGTTCATGGGCGATTCCTTCATGGACGGCCTCGGCCGCAACGAAACGATTCCCGTCTATGTGCGCGACGATGCCGCGCGCGCCTGGCATAAGCGGATCTGCGTCTTCAACGTGGGCACTTCCTCCTATGCGCCCTCGATCTACGTGCCCCAGGCGAAGCAAGCGATCCCGATCGTCAAGCCCGATTACGTCGCGATCGACATCGACGAGACCGACCTGTTCGACGATTATTACCGCTACCGTACCCTTTCGGTGCGCGACGCGCAGGGCTCGATCGTCGCGGTGCGTCCCACGCCCATTTTCGTGGCGTTTCACGAAGGCTTGGTCGCGGCGACGAGCAAGCCCCTCTATCTCCAGCGCCTGATCGCGAAGCTCTATTTCACGCGCGTGACCTATCCGCGGCTCCTCGCGGCCTACAATGCGCGCCGGCCCGCGGATATCTTCTGGGCCTCGCGCATGCCGGAAGCCGAGGCGCGCGCGAAGTACCCGGCCGCGATCGCCTATTTCCATAGGACGCTCGAGGATCTGACGGTGACGGCGATCGGGCTCATGGGCAGTCCCGACCGGCTCATCTACCTCCACCATCCCCATCTCGAGCATCTCGCGTCAACGGGGATTCCCTTCAACACGATCGTGTCCGACACGATCGCCGAGGTCGTGCGCGCGCACGGGGTGCGCTATTTCGACGCGACGGCCGAGCTCAAGCGCGAATTCGGCGCGACGCCCGAGGCCTACTACGCCCCGAACGACATGCACTTCAACAAAACCGGACTGCATGCCTATGCCGACACCGTCGCACGCTACCTCGGCACGGCGCTCGGCTGGGTGCCGGCCGCGGGCACTTCGGCGCCCGCCCGGTGAGCGGGATGGCTCAGGGCTCGGGCTTTTCGGCGCCGGCGAGGGCCGCGATCGGCACGATCGGCTGGGTCACGCCGAACACGCCGAGGAGCGCGAAGAAGGCACGCCGCAAACGCGGCTGGAGGATCGCCTCGAGGAAGGCCGCGACCGCGAAAATGAGCGGCACGGCGAGAACGAGGGCGAGCAGGCTTCCGGGGAAGAATTTCTGGGCACCGTAAAGAATCGGCATGTGGATGACGTAGAGCGCGTAGGAAATCCCGCCGAGCGGGGCGAGCGCGCGCCAGGCCCGCGCGCTCGGGGATTCGAGCCGGCCGAACAGGGCGACGAGGGCGAAGACGGCATAGATCGCCGCGTAATCGTAGCCCGGCATGGTCGCGAATTTTCCGGCAAGGGTCGCGAATCCGAGGCCGACGAGGGTGGCCGCGGCCGAGAGCGCGTAGAGCGGAACGGCCAAGGGCCGCGCGAGTTTCTTTCCGAGCGCGCACAGGAAGAGATCCGCGATCAGGCCGGCATTGACGAAAATCGCCGGCGCGAAGCCGGGATTGAGGCCGAGATCGCCCAGGATCGCGTTGGGGGCCGCGGTCGACGCGCTCGCGGCCAGAAGGAAGAGAGGCAGCCAGAAGCGCGTCTCGCCGCTCGAGACGACCAGCTTGGTGAGAAGCGGGTGGTCCCGCTCGACCATGAAGCCGAACAGCCAGAATGCGTACAACGTGGCGAGATCGGGATAGAAGGTCTCGAACGATGTCGACGTGTGCTGCACGGTCACGAGCGAGAAGACGAGCGCCGCCGCCGAAAGCGCGAGCAAGCCGTAGAGCGCGCGCGGAAACATCCAGATCGCGACGAACAGGATGTAGTAGACGACCTCGAAATTGAGGCTCCACAAGGCGCCGTCGGTATCGATCACGGGCACGGCGGAAAGCGCGTTCTGGAGAAAGAGCGCGTGGAGCGCGAAATAGGCGCTTGCGATCGGCTGCCTCGCGACGAGGAACGAGACGACCAGCGCGATGAGGAAGATCGGATAAAGCCGAATGAGGCGCTTCAAGAGGTAGTTGGCGATGAATGGCCGGGTTGGGGGAAGCGTGCGCGTCGAATGGCCGATGACGTAGCCGGAGAGGATGAAGAACACCATGACGGCGGTGAATCCGATCGGGCGGCCGAAGAAGCCGTAGACGTAGAACACCCACCCTGTCTTGTTCGGAAAGTACTCGCCGAGATGGTCGAGCACCACGAGGCAGGCGCACACGCCCCTCAGGCCTTCGAGCTCCAGGATCTTGGCGCCGGCGGCTGAGCGCATGCCGATGATTTTCTCGATCCCTCGTGGACGCGCGATCTTAATCGCTCGGCGACGGAGCCACAAGCCGCGGCGCCGGGCCGCACCGTGGCAACGACGATGAACGCCGAGCCGCCGATGGCGCGGAAAAAACTCAGGGTCGCGACCGCGCGCTTTTGGACCGGTGCCACGGTCGACGAGATCGTAGCTCTCATCCTGCCCGATCTCCGGCCCCATTTCGACTTCGAGGCGTCGGACCGGCCGCAGCTTCTTCTTTACGGCCCCTATGCCGGGCCCGTGCCGCGCAGCGATGCCGTCAAGGTCTTCATCGGCTGCGAGAATCTCCTGCCGATCATGGAGGATTGCGATTGGGCCTTCGGCGTGGTCCACGAGGACCATTTCCCGCATCCGCGCTACATGCGCCTCGCGCGTTGGGGCGACGATTCCGGCCTGGTCCAGAAGGACAAGGACTGGAGCGCCATCCTCGGCGCGAAGACGCGCTTCTGCGCGTTCGTCTACGCCAACGAGATGCCCTACCGCGAGGCGTTCTGCCGCGCGCTCGGACGCTATAAGCCGGTCGATGCGCCGGGCCGGTCGATGAACAACATGCCCTCGATCGATCCCGTGCCCGGCACGGTCGACTGGCGCGCGAAGATCGCGTTCCTCAGCACCTGCAAATTCGTGATCGCGTTCGAGAACGGCTCGCGCCCCGGCTACTACACGGAGAAACTCACCCATGCGATCGAGGCCGATTGCGTCCCTATCTACTGGGGCGATCCGGAGATCGGCCGCTCGTTCAATACGCGCCGCTTCATCGACGGCCACCGATATCTGCCGGCGCCGTTCCCGCACCTGCCGCGCCTATACCGCGGCCACGCGCTCACGAGCACCGACCCGCCGCGCTTTCTCGACCGCGCGCGCCGCAGGTTCGACCGCGAGACGCGCCTCCTCGAGCAGCGCCTCTGGAGCCTCAGGGGCTTCGATCGGCTGATCGAGCGCGTGATCGAGGTCGATCGCGACAACGCGCTCTATCTCCAACATCTCCGCGAGCCGTTCCTCGTCGGCAACAAGCCGCCGGACCGCACGCGCTGGATCGCGCGTTGGCGCGAAATCCTCGACGCCGCGGCCGCGCGCTGATGGAGATGCGAGCATGCCGTCGCCCATAACGCTCGCCTTACCTGGCGCCACGATCGCGCGCCGCGCGCCATGATCGCCCGCCTGCGCAGCCACGTGCTGAAGCGCCTCGCGCGCTTTCTCCTCCGGAGCGGGACGTTCCGGCGCCACATGGGCACGCTCGATGCGAACCTCAATCCGCGCTTCGTGCGCCTGGCGAGCCTGCTGCGGGGCGCGAGCGACGCCGAGGCGGTCTTCGTGCGCGATTTGGTCGCGGGCGTCGTGCCGGAAGTGCATCTTTGGGTCGTGCTCGAGAGCCGTGGCAAGACCGGCGGCTACTTCGTCGAGTTCGGCGCGACCGACGGGGTCGACATCAGCAGCACCTACCTCCTGGAACGCGATCTCGGCTGGCGCGGAATTCTGGCCGAGCCGAATCCCGTCTGGCACGAGGCCCTCAGGCGCAATCGCAAGGCCGCGATCGACACGCGCTGCGTGTTCAGGACCACGGGCGCGCGCGTCGATTTCGCGGCCACGCGTGCGCCCGCGCTCGCCACGATCGCCGAATTCGTCGGCTGCGACGGGCACGCGCGCTCGCGCGCGGAGCACCGCGTCATCGAGGTCGAGACGGTCTCGCTCGACGACCTGCTCGACGCGCACGGCGCGCCGCGCGACATCGATTTCATCTCGATCGACACGGAGGGCTCCGAGCTCGCGATTCTGGAGCGCTTCGACTTCGCCAAATGGAACGTGCGTCTGTTCTCGATCGAGCACAACATGACCGGACAGGAACGGGCGATCGACGCGCTCATGGGCGCCAACGGCTACGAGCGCCGGTATCCGGTCTGCTCGCCGATCGACGCTTGGTATCGCAAGAAGGCGCCCGACGCCGGTTGAGGGCGCGCCCGTGGGCCGCGCCGCGCGCGTCGGCCCCGACCTCGCCCGAGCCATCTCGCCAATCATGCCGCCCCTCGTTTCGATCGTCATGCCGTGCAAGGACGCCGCCCCGTGGCTGGGGGCTGCAATCGACTCGTGCCTTGCCCAGAGCTGGCGCGATCTCGAAATCCTGGTGGTCGACAACGGCTCGACCGACGGGAGCCGCGCGATCGCCGCACGCTACGGCGCACCCGTCACGGTGCTCGATTGCGCGCGGCCGGGGGCGAGTGCCGCGCGCAATGCCGGACTCGCGCGCGCGCGCGGCGCGTTCGTCCAGTTCCTCGATGCCGACGATCTCCTCGATCGCGACAAGATTCGCGTGCAGATGGAGCGTCTCGCGGCCGAGCCGGCCGGGACCTTGACCTCGGGCGCCTGGGCGCGTTTCACGGACGACGCCGCGCGTGCGCGCCTTTCGCCCGAGCCCGTGTGGCGCGACAGTGCCCCCGCAGAGTTCCTGATCGAATCCTGGCTCGGCGGCGGCATGATGCCGAACTTCGCCTGGCTCGCGCCGCGGGCCCTCATCGACCGGGCTGGGCCGTGGAACGAGGCGCTGAGTGTCAACGACGACGGCGAGTTCTTCTCCCGCGTCGCTCTCGCGGCCGAGCGCATCGTCTTTTGCGGCGACGCGCGCGGCTATTACCGCTCCCACGGGTCACGAGCCATGAGCGCCCGGCGCGACCGCGCGGCGCACGAATCGGCATTCAAGGCGATCGAGCTCTCATGCAAGCATCTTCTGGGCGCCGCGGAGTCGGCGCGCGCACTGAAGGCATGCGCGGCGCAATTCCAGCGCTTCGCCTATTCGACCTATCCCGAGGCTCCCGATCTCGTGCGCGCGGCGGAACGGCGCGTGGTCGCGCTCGGTGGGAGCGACCTCGCCGCACCCGGCGGGCCCGCGTTCCGGGCGCTTGCGCGGGCGTTCGGCTGGAAGGCGGCCGCGCGCTGCCGGCGGGCGTGGCACGCCAGGCGCGCGGCGGGGTAGGGCGAATGGCGCGTATCGTTCTTCTGACCGGCAGCAGCCTGTGCCACAACCCGCGCGCCCTCAAGGAAGCGGCGGCGCTCGCGCGCGCGGGCCATGAGATGCGCGTGCTCGGCGCTTGGCTCGAGCCGGGGCTCAAGGCGCGCGACGCGCCCATCCTGGCCGACGCGCCGTTCGCGTTCGAGCCCGTGCTCGACGTCACGCGCGCGGATTTTCCCAGCCGGGCGACGCAGATTCTCGCGCGCGCGGCGTGGAGCGGGGCGCGTTTCCTTCATGGGGCGACGGGCCGGGAGAACCCGCGCGCGCTCGGCCCGACCGTGGGCGCGCTACACGTTGCGGCCTTGCGCGCGCGTGCCGATCTTTTCATCGCCCATTCCGAGCCGGGTCTTTATGCGGCGGCGGCCCTCATGGCGCGCGGCGCGCGCGTCGGCGTCGACATGGAGGACTGGTTCTCCGAGGATCTGCCGGCGGACGCGCGGCGCGGGCGGCCGGTCGGCTTACTGCGGCACCTGGAACGTAACGTGCTGCGCGGCGCCGCCTACGCATCGACGACGTCCCGCGCGATGGGCGCCGCACTCGCCGAGGCCTATGGCTGCGCGCCGCCGATCGCGCTCTACAACGCCTTTCCCTGGTCCGACCGCGCGACGCTCGACGGCCGGATCGAGGATCGCCGCGACCGGAGCCTGCTCTCGATCCACTGGTTCTCGACCACGATCGGTCCGGGGCGCGGGCTCGAGGAGCTGATGGGGGCATTCGCCGAGGTAAGCCGGCCGGCCGAAATTCACTTGCGCGGCGGCATCGTGCCGGGCTTCGAGGCGTATTTGCGCGCACGCGCACCAGAGGCCTGGCGCGCGCGTATTTTCTTCCATCCGCTCGCCGCGAACGAGGCGCTCTTGTCGCGCATCGCCGAGCACGATATCGGCTTCGCGGGCGAGCGGCGCGACAGCCGCAGCCGCGACCTCACGGTCACCAACAAGCTGCTGCATTATCTTCTCGGCGGGCTCGCCGTGGTCGCGAGCGATACGGCGGGGCAGCGCGAGATCGCGGCCGCGGCGCCGCGCGCGATCGTGCCCTATGTCGCGGGCGATGCGGCGTCGCTCGCGGCGTCGCTCAACGCCCTTCTGGAATCGCCCGGGCGCCTCGGCGCCGCGCGCGCAGCGGCCCTCGAGGCCGCGCATGGCATCTTCAATTGGGAGTGCGAGGAGCCCATTCTCGTCGACGGCGTTGCGCGCGCGCTCGAGCGGGAGCGACCCGGTTGAGGATTCTCGTTCCCGTCGACCCGTTTCTGCCGGTTCCGCCGCGCCTCTATGGCGGCATCGAGCGCGTCGTCGCCGCGCTGGTCGCCGAATTGCGGCATCGCGGCCACGAGATCGGCCTGGTCGCGCACCCGGACTCGACCGCGGCGGTGGATTATTTCCTGCCCTGGCCGCGCATAGCACCGGACCGGCTTTCGGCCGAATTCGAGAATGCCCGCGCACTCTTGAGGGCCGCGGCGGAATTCCGGCCTTCGCTCATCCATAGCTTCGCGCGCCTTCTTTATCTCGTTCCCTGGCTGCCTCGGCGGATGCCCAAAATCATGTCCTATCAACGCCCGACCGGAAGCTGGCGCAATCGCGTGGCCGCCATGGCCGCCGGTACCTCGCTCGCCTTTACCGGCTGCAGCGAGTTCGTCGCCGCGCTCGGGCGCCGCCACGGCGGGACCTGGCATGCGATCCCGAACTTCGTCGATACCGGGCGCTTTCGATTCGCGCCGCGCGTCGCACCCGACGCCCCGCTCTTGTTCCTGAGCCGCATCGAGTCGATCAAGGGCGCCCATATCGCGATCGAGGTCGCGCGGCGCGCGGGGCGGCGCCTCGTGGTCGCCGGAAACCACGCGCAAAGCGGTCCGGAGCGCGAATATTGGGAGCGGCGCATCGAGCCCCAGCTCGGCGCCGACGGCATCGACTATGTGGGCGAGGTCGACGACGCGCAAAAGATCGAGCTCCTCGGCCGGGCCGCGGCCCTGATCGTGCCGATTCAATGGGACGAGCCCTTCGGCATCGTGTTCGCCGAAGCGCTCGCGTGCGGCACGCCGGTCATCGCGAGCCCGCGCGGCGCGTTGCCGGAGATCGTGCGCGACGGCGTCGAGGGCTATCTCGTCTCCGACCTGGACGCGGCCTGCCGCGCCGTGGCCGAGATCGGCCGGATCGACCGCGCGCTCTGCCGTCGGCGCGCGGTGGACAAGTTCTCGACCGAGGCGGTGGTGCCGCAATACGAGGCGCTCTACGCCGCGATGGGCCGCGATGGCTGATCCCGGCGCAATCGGCACGGCGTCGGGGCGGGCGCGCAAGGTGCTGATCGTGAGCCCGCGCTTTCCGCCCACCAACGCGCCGGACATGCAACGCATCCGTACCACGCTCGTGCATCTGCGGCAGTTCGGATGGGAGCCCACGATCCTGTGCGTCGATTCCGCGAGCGCCGGCGGGCCGATCGATTCCGACCTCGCCGCGACGCTGCCGAAAGACGTCCCCGTCGTTCGCGTGCGCGCCTGGAGCGAGCGAAGCTGCCGCCGCTTCGGTTTCGGCGAGCTCGGCTACCGCGCGGTCGTTCCGCTTTATCGCGCCGGGAGCGCGTTGCTCGCGCGCGAGCGGTACGACCTCATGTTCTTCTCGACCACGGTGTTTCTCACCTTCGCCTTCGGTCCGCTTTGGAAGCGGCGGCACGGCTGCGCGGTCGTTTACGATTTTCAGGATCCCTGGTACACCGACGCACCGCTATACAGCCGCGCGACGGTCCCCGGCGCGTGGTGGAAGTATCGTGTCGGGCGTTGGCTCGCGCGCCATCTCGAGCGCTTCTCGCTGGGCGCGGCCGACCGGATCGTCGCGGTCTCCGACGCCTATGTGCGCGACCTCGCGCGCCGCTACCCGGCCCTCGCGACGGACAAATTCGCCGTGTTGCCCTTCGGCGGCGAGCGCCAGGATTACGACGTCGCGCGCGCGCGCGGCAGTCACGGGACTCTCCTCGCGCCCGAGCCCGGCGCCGTCGATTGGGTCTATGCGGGGCGCGCGGGTCCGGACATGACGCCCGTTCTGCGCGCACTCTTCGACGGTATCGCCGAGCTCGCGACGGGAAATCCGGCATTCGCCGCCCGCCTGCGCCTCCATTTCATCGGCACGAATTACGCCCCGCCCGAGCGCGCGGCGAAGCTCGTGGAGCCGATCGCGCGCGCGGCGCGGGTGGACGGCATGGTGCGCGAGATCGCGGCGCGCCAGCCCTATT
>Ga0335072_10016420_pt1 | contig 10494 bp, 12 predicted proteins | sample Lox_Sample_21_FD_206725 | JGI IMG/M metagenome (GOLD analysis project Ga0335072, IMG submission 206725) | Soil microbial communities from Loxahatchee National Wildlife Refuge, Florida, United States - Lox_Sample_2.1 | ecosystem: Environmental > Terrestrial > Soil > Wetlands | place: USA... | reverse complement strand
CGAAGGCCAAGTACGTCCTGGATCCCGCGGTCGCCGAGGCCGGCCGGCACCGCTGCGCCGACCTGCTGGCGCGGCACCCGCTGTACCCGGACATCCAGCTGTTATCTCCTGGTCACCCTGGCGACTTGGGTGTAATGGGGTCGCGCGAATGAGGGGACATATGAAGAACGGTACGGTCGCCGCTGACCCACGCCGCCGCGGCGCGGGCCGGGCGCCGCGCCGCGCCGGCATCGGGGCCGGTGCCCAGGCCACACGGACCAGGACCGGCAGCTACGTGGGCGGCAACCCGTAGCCACCGCTAGGCCTCATCCGCGAGCGAGCCGAACGTGGCCGGCCCGGCCGGCCGCAGCGTCAGGATCGTCACCCCCTTGCTGGTCGTGATGCTGTCAGCGAGCTGCATGGCGGCAGCGACCGGCTGCCGCGGGAACAGCCCGCTGCCGACCCCGAGGATCACCGGGAAGATCAGCAGGTGCAGCTCGTCAACCAGGCCGTGCGCGATGAGCGCCCCGGCCAGCTGGCCGCTGCCGTGGACCTGAATCTCATTGCCGGGCTGGGCTTTCAGCTTTCCGATTTGGTCGGCCAGGTCACCGGTGAGCACGGTGGTGCCGTGCCAGCCGGGCGCGGTGAGCGTGCTCGACACGACGTACTTGGGCAGGCGGTTGAGCGGTGCGGCGATCGGGTGGTCCGGTTCGGTCACCCGCGGCCAGTAGCCGGCGAAGATCTCATACGTCTTGCGGCCGAGCAGGAAGGCATCCGCGTTCACGAAGCGGGCGGCCATGAACGCACCGAAGTCTTCGTCGGCGTAGGGAGCGGACCAGCCCCCGTACGCGAAGCCGCTGCCGTCCTCGTCCGGTGCGCCCGGGCACTGCATGACGCCGTCGAGGGTCACAAAGCTCGTGACGGTGAGTCGCATGGTCAGTCAGGCCTCCACTACCTCTTGGAAGGGGCGCACCTCGACCGGGCCGCCGCACGCCTCGGCCCCCTTGGCGGCCCAGTCGAGAGCGGCGTCGAGGTCCTGGGCCTTGATCACCCAGAACCCGCCGATGTGCTCCTTGCCTTCGGCGAAGGGGCCGTCGGTGATCAGCGTCTCGCCGTCCTGGACGCGGACGACGGTGGCGGTGCTCGGCGGGTGCAGCCCGCCGGCGAACACCCAGGCGCCGGCGTCCTGCAGCCGGGCGTTGAACGCGCCCACGGCCTCATACGTCGACTGCATCTCCTCTGGTGACGGCGGCGGGTTGCCGTCGTCCACCAGCTGCACACTGAGCAAGTACTGCTGCATCGTGCTCTCCTCTCTCTCACCTGCCATACGAACGGCCGGCGCCCATCTCGACATCATGGCCAGAAGAATTTCTGGCAGACTGCGATCTTGTGGCTGGCCAGTATGAGACCCTCGCCGGTGACTACGACTGGACGTTCGGCGACGACGCGTTTGATAGTGGGCGCGCGATAAAACGTCCGGCGACGGCCCGACTGCTGCAGCGGATTAGCCCCACGAGCGCCGTGCTTGACGCCGCCTGCGGCACGGGCGTCGATGCGGCGGCGCTGGCCCGCCGGGGTTTCACCGTGACCGCGTCCGATGCAAGCGCCGGCATGGTCGAGGGAGCGGCCGCCCGGTTCCGGCGCGAGGGACTGGCCATCCCGGTGCTGCACTGTGCGTGGGCGGATCTTCCTGAAGCCACCGAGCAGCGGTTCGACGTTGTGCTGTGCGTGGGGAATTCGCTGGTACACGCGGCCGGTCGCGACGCCATGGTGGAGGCGCTGACCGGGTTGCGGCGGATGGCCCGCCCCGGCGGGCATGTGGTGATCGACTCCCGTAACTGGGAGAAGCTCCATGACGAGCGCCGGATCGTGCAGGTTGACGAGCAGGTGATCACCCGCGGGGGGCGGCGGTGCGTGCAGTTCTACGCCTGGGAGATCCCGGATCGCCTGAGCGAAGAGCACACCGCCCACATGGTGTTCGTGTTCGAGGACGGCGCCCGGGCCGAGACGCACGAACACGTGATCACGTTCCGCCCCTTCACGCTGGGCGAACTGCGCGAGCGAATTGAACTAGCGGGATTGCGGGAAGTCGACACCGACTTCGATGATGCCCTTGACCGCTACTCCGTGGTCACAGCCACGCGGTGAGCGGCGAGGTCAATCCGTGGCATGGCGAGCCCGGTTCACCTCGCGGGTGACCGCCCAGGCGTCCGCGACCGGGCCGAGGTGAGCGAGCTTGTCGGGGTTGCTCACCGAGCGGACCATCTGGATCTGCCCGTCGAGTACGTCGAGCGCCAGGGTGAAGAGGACCTTGCCGTCCCGATCGCGGAAGATCGCGCCCGGCTGGCCGTTCACCTGGCTGGGCTCCAGCGTCACGTCGATCCGGACCAGCCAGGGGAATATCGAGACCAGCACCCGGGTCACGTTCTCCGCGCCGATGATGGTCCTGGCCAGCGCCGGGACCTTGCCGCCGCTGTCCCCGGCTAGCTGGACGTCAGCGGCGAGCAGTTCGCAGAGCCCATCGACGTCGCCTTCCCGGAGCGCGCCGAAGAACCGGGCGGCCAGCTCTTCCCGTTCCCGGCGGTCCGCCTCGAACCGGGGACGCCCGGCGTCCATGTGGCGACGTGCCCGCACCGCGAGCTGGCGGCACGCCGCCTCCGACCGGCCCACCGCCGCCGCGACCTCGGGGAAGCCGAACCCGAACACCTCCCGCAGCACGAAGACCGCCCGCTCGGGCGGGCTGAGCCGCTCCAGCAGCAGCAGCGCGGCCATCGACACCGAGTCGGCCAGCTCCGCCGACCGCTCGGGGTCGGAGTAGGGGTCGGTCACCAGCGGCTCGGGGAACCACGGCCCGACGTATTCCTCCCGCCGGACGCGGGCCGAGCGCAGCACGTCGATCGAGATCCGGGTCACCACCGCGGAGAGGAAGGCCTTGGCCGACCTGGGCTCCGCGGGGGAGGTCTCATAGCGCAGCCAGGTCTCCTGGACCGCGTCCTCGGCCTCGGCCACGCTGCCGAGGATCCGGTAGGAGATCGCGAACAGCAGCGGCCGCAGCTCCTCGAACTCCCCGGCCCTGGTCATGCCAGCTCTTCCTGGAACCCCTGCCGCCACGACGGGTAGCGCAGCTGCCAGCCGAGCTCCCGCTTGGCCTTGGCGTTGGAGAAGCCGCGCCCTTCGGTCATCAGCTTCAGCGCAAATTCTCCGGCCAGCAGCCGGGCCAGCCACTTCGGGACCCGCATCGGCCGCTTGGCCCCCGCGCAAGCGGCCAGATACGGGAGCCACTCGCTGACCGGGGCCGGCTCATCGTCGACGATGTCGAACACGCCCTTGGCCTGCTGCTCCACCGCCAGGACGGTCGCGCTCGCCGCGTCGTCCAGATGCACCCACGAGAAGTAGCCGGTGCCACCTCCGACTAGCGGGAACTTCCGCTTGCGTACGAGCTCGACCTGATCGTCGGTGGCCCCCGGCCCGTAGAGCCCTCCGTATCGCAGGGCCGCGCCGCCGGCCTTGACCACCGCGTCCTCGACGTGCAGGACTCCCTCGGCCATTCTGCGCATCATCGGGCCCGCCCCCAGGTCCGGCCGGTCCTCCTCGGTCAGCATCCGTCCGCCCGTGAAGCTCTGAGCGAAGCTCTGCGCGACCAGGTGGGCTACGCCAGCCGCCTCGGCCGCGGCCAGCAAGTGATCCGTCCCTTCGGTGCGCAGCCGCAGGGTGGTGGCGAAGAACCGGCCGGGGTTCCTCAGGTTGGGCTTGCCCGCGTGGGCCGCGGACAGCGCGGTCATCTGGTGCACGATCGCGTCCGGGGCCGCCCTGGCTACCGCTTCACCCACCGACATCGCATCCAGCCCGTCCATCACGACGCCTTCCGCGCCCAGCTGCGCTATCAGGCCCAGCTTGGCAGCGCTGGTCGTGGTCGCGGTCACCTGGTGGCCGCGGGCCACCAGCTGCGGCACCAGCCGCTGCCCGATGACCCCGGTCCCGCCTGCCACGAACACCCGCATCACGATCACCTTCCTGATGCCGAGGCTCTCCTTGATAACTGAGACGAGACAGCCCCGGCCGCCTGTGACACGGAGACCGGCCCGGATCCCAGCCGGTTACGGGCCGTCCTGGCCGCTGTCGGCTTGGTGACGGAGGGCGAAGATGGCGGCCTGGACGCGGTCTTGCAGGCCGAGTTTGGTGAGGATGCTGCGGACGTGGGTCTTGACGGTCTGCTCGCCGATGGCCAGGTCCCGGGCGATCTGCCGGTTGCTGTGACCGCGGGCGATCAGCCGGAGTACTTCGCGTTCGCGTGGTGACAGCGGCTGCAGCGGGTCCGGCAGCGGCGGGCGGTGCAGCGCGCGGGTGAGCCGGGTCAGCAGCTCGGAGCTGAGGCTGGCGGTGCCCGCGGCGGCGTCCCGGATGGCGGCGATGACGTGCTCGGCCGACGCGGTCTTGAGCAGGTAGGAGGTCGCCCCGGCGTGCATGGCGCGGACCAGGTGCTCGTCGTCGGTGGCCGAGGTGAGCACGACGACGGCAGGCCGGTGCGGCGTCTCGCGCAGCGCGGCCATCACGGCGTGCCCGTCCAGTCCGGGCATGTACAGGTCGAGCAGCAGCACGTCCGGGCGGGTGGCGGCGACGACGTCTACCGCCTGCCGGCCGTCTCCGGCTTCGCCGGCCACCTCCACGTCTGCTTCCTGGCCGAGCAGGTAGCACAGTCCGTCCCGGACGACGCGGTGGTCGTCGGCGATCACCACCCGGATCGTCACGGCACCGGCACCCGGACGGTGAGCGCCGCGCCGCGCCCGGGTGCGCTGTCAATGTCCACGGTGCCGCCGAGTTCGGCGACCCGCTCCCGGATGTGGGCCAGCCCCGAGCCGGCGTGCGGGACGGCCGGGTCGAAGCCGGTGCCGGTGTCGCGGACGGCCAGCTCGACGTGCCCGTTCTGGCGGGTCATGGACACGGCCAGCCGGCGGGCGTTGCCGTGCCGGACGGCGTTGGCGCAGGCCTCTTGGGTGATGCGCAGCAGGGCGTGCTCGACCGGCGCGGGGACGGTGACGTCGTCCAGGCTGGCGTCGACGGTGACGCCGAGCCGGTCGTGGTAGGCCGCGCATATCTCTTTCAGGGCCGGGGTAAGCCCGGCACCGTCCAGGCTGGCCGGGCGCAGCTCGATCAGGAGGGTTTGCATGTCGCGCAGTGCCTCCTCGCTGATGCACTCGATGGCCTTCGCTTGCTGATTGCCCGGGTCGGCCCGGCGCATCCCGGCGGCGATCATCCGCAGGGCGAACAGGTGCTGGGAGATCGTGTCGTGGACCTCCCGGGCGATCCGGGCCCGTTCCGCGGCGCGCGCGTCGCCGGTGGCGCGCTGGCGTTCGGCGGCCAGCGCCGAGCCGAGCTGGCGGGTCATGGTGGTGAAGTTCGCCTCCAGCCGGCCCACCTCGTCCCGGCCCGAGGCCGGCAAGGTGACGGTGTAGTCGCCGTCGGCAACCGCGAGGGTGGCCTGTTCCAGGCGGCGTACCCGGCGCACCAGGCGGCGCGAGCTCAGCAGCCCGAACAGCACCCCGACCGGCACGATGACGACGAACAGCGCGAAGGGGAACGACACCACCTGGTCGGCATTGTCGATCTGGCCCAGCCCGGCCCAGGCGAGGATGAGGTCGAGCAACCCGGGCGACCACGGCGCCTGCACGTAGACGTAGGTGACCCGTCCCGGCGCGATGCCGGAAGGGCTTTGCAGCCTGACCATCCAGAAGATCACATCGCCGTACCGCGTGGGCACGTCGGCGCCTTTGAGGGCGATGACACCGGTCGTGATGACCTGGTTCGCCTGGACCGGGAGCTCGCTGGCTGCCGCTCGTCCGGACGGGTACCGCGATGGCACCGAGGACGCGATGACCTCGCCGTCGGCGGCGATCGCCACGACCGCGGTGACCGCCTGGTCGCTGCGGATCGGGCCGGTGATCGCCGGAATGACCAGCGTGCCGTCCGCGCTCGTCCGGGCCTGACCCGGCTGCGCCGGCTGGCCACGGACGCCGAGCACGGTTCCGGCTGGCATGTTGCCGGGATAGCGCTCGGCGATCTGCAGGCCGTAGCTCCTCGCGGCCGCGATCACCTGGGCCTGCAACTGGTCGTTGTTCACCAGCGGGGGTATCTGGGCGCCGGTTATGAGCACCTTGACCAGCACCCCGACAGCTAACGTGACGAGAATGTAGGAGGCGATCAGCCGGCCCGATAGCCCGCATACCCGTCGTCGCACCCGGTCCAGCACACCCGCACGCTACCTCCGCGCCGCCCGGCGGCGTATCCCTCCAGCGAGGGACCCGCGCTCCACCCGGCGCCGCGTCGCGCCCGGTCAAGCTGGTGGCGCCGGGTCAGCGGCCACGGCAGTGGGGTACCGAGCGTCATGGGTGGTGGTGACGCGTCCGGTGGCGATGTCGTACACGTGACCGGAGACGCTGACCTTCGGCGGCAGCGAGGGTGAGGCGAGCAGGCGCTGCACGTCGGCGCCGACGGTGAGATGCGGGTCGGTGACGGCGGAGGCTTCGAGGGCGGCCTCGGGCAGTCCGGTCGCCGCGGCGGCCTGGCGGCGGAAGCCGGGGTCGGCCAGGAAGCCGGTTCCGCACTGGGTGTGGTGGACGACCGCGACTTCGAAGAGCATGTCATCCGCACCCTGGCCGCCCTGGCCGGCGAACAGCTGGCTGGCGAGAAAGCCGATGAAGGCGACGTCGTCGATGACGGCCTGGGTGACGCGTCCTCCGGCGTTGCGGATGACCGGGGCGTCACCAAGCTGGAGCCCGAGAACGATCGCGGGGTCGACCCGGTGGTCGAGGCAGGTGACGATGAGCAACTGCTGGGCGGGTATGCCCAGCGCCGCGGGGGTGTAGACCCGGGCGAACCGATCGTTGCGCTCGAGCAGTGAAGTGATCCTGGTCATGGCGGCAGCCTCCCGTCGCGATAAGTGGACGCTGTCCACAATAGCGCAACCAGTGGACACTGTCCACTTCTGCTACCCTGTGATCATGACGGCAAGCCCATCGCCAGCGCAGACGCACGAGGCGTCGCGGCGGCGGCCACGAGGCGCCGTCCGCGACGGGCTCGTCGCCGCCGGGCTCGAGCTAGCCCGGGCCGGCGGCCCGGACGCCGTGGTGCTCCGTGAGGCGACGCGGATGGTGGGCGTGGTACCCAACGCCGCCTACCGGCACTTCGCCGGCCGCGACGAGCTCCTGGCTGCGGTCTGCGCGGCCGCACTGCGTGAGCTGGCCAGCCGTATGGCCGCCGGCGTCGCCCGCGTGCGCGGCCGCCGCGGCGATCCGGCCGCGGCCCGCCGCCGGCTGCACGCGATCGGCACGGCGTACCTGGAGTTCTCCCGCCAGGAACCGGGGCTGTTCGCCACCGCGTTCGCCCTGCCGCAGCGGCACACCTACGAAGCTCCCGACGGCGGGACCGGGGACGAGCTCAGCCCCCTGGGGCATCTGCGCGCCGTGCTCGACGAACTGGCCGAGGCCGGCGTCCTCCAGCGGCGGCGCCGCGACGGCCTCGAATACCCCATCTGGTCCGCGGTGCACGGGCTGGCCGTGCTCACCGGGCAAGGACCGCTGCGCGGTGTCTCCGCCGCCACCCGCCGCCGCCTCGACGAGCTCACCCGCACCTTCATCGACGACAGCCTGGAATAAAGCCAGCCCGCGGTTACTGCCCGGGCAGTGACTGGCGGCGGCGCTCCAGGAAGGCCCGCTCGGCGCTGTTGCCGGCCAGGGCGATCGCCGCGTCGTAGGCGAGTGCGGCGTCGGCGTCCCGTTCAAGACGGCGAAACAGGTCGGCCCGGATCGCATGGAACAGGTAGAAACCGTCGAGACGAAGATCATCGAGGGCGGCCAGGGCCGCCTGCGGCCCGTCGACCTCGGCCACGGCCACGGCCCGGTTCAGGGCGGCCACCGGGCTGGGGGCGAGCATGAGCAGCTGATCGTAGAGCTGGAGGATCTGGTGCCAGTCGGTGTCGGCGGCGGTGGCCGCGTCGCTGTGCACCGCGTTGATCGCCGCCTGGATCTGGTACGGCCCGGGCTGGTTGCGGCGCAGGCAGGCCCGCACGATGGCCTGCCCGTCGGCCATGAGGTCACGATCCCACCGGCTGCGGTCCTGGTCGGCCAGGAGCACCAGGGCTCCGTCGCTGCTGGTCCGGACGGCGCTGCGGGACTGGACGAGCAGCACGAGCGCCAGCAGGCCGAGGACCTCCGGCTCGTCGGGCATCAGCTCGGCCAGCAGCCGGGCCAGCCGGATCGCCTCCGCGCAGAGGTCGGCGCGGACCAGCTGATCGCCGGAACTCGCCGTGTACCCCTCGTTGAAGATGAGGTAAATGACGGCGAGCACGGCCCGGCAGCGGTCCGGGAGCTCGGCTTCGCCGGGCACCCGGTAGGGGATCTTGGCGTCGCGGATCTTGCCCTTGGCCCGGACCAGCCGCTGGGCCATGGTCGGCTCCGGCACCAGGAAGGCGCGGGCGATCTCGGCGGTGGACAGCCCGCCGAGCAGCCGCAGGGTCAGCGCGACCTGGGCGGCCTGCGCCAGCGCCGGGTGGCAGCAGGTGAAGATCAGGCGGAGCCGGTCATCGCGCACGGATTCCTCCTTCGCTGTGGGCTCGCCGGGGGAGTACAAGAGCTGCGCCTGGGCCTGCCGGGTGTCGCGTGACGCCTCGCGGCGCAGCCGGTCGATCGCCCGGTTCCTGGCCGTGGTGATGATCCATCCGGCCGGGCTGGGCGGCATCCCGGCCGACGGCCACCGCTGGACCGCCACGGTGAACGCATCCTGGACCGTCTCCTCGGCGATGTCGATGTCGCCGAAGACGCGGGTGAGCACCGCCACGGCGCGGCCGTATTCCTCGCGGAACACGCGCTCGATCGCGGCCTGGTCGACCTCGGGCACCGGGCGTTCTCCTCTCTCCGGGTCGGTTCTCAGCATCTTGCCGTTCTCTCACTTTCCACACGAACGGGTAGCGCCCGGGTCGACACACCGGCGTAAAGACATCTGGTCGCGGCCGGCCGGCGGTGGCTGGCTACATTGATCGGCGTGGACCAGCCATTTGACACCATGCGGCGGCCGGCCGCCCGCGATGTGGTCGCGCCGGACGGGTCGGACGTCCGGGTCCTGCTGCGGCTGCCCGGGGGCTCCATGGCGCACTTTGAACTGGCGCCGGGGCGCACCTCGCGCGCGATGGCCCACCGCACCGTGGACGAGATCTGGTATGTGCTGAACGGGCAGGGGGAGATGTGGCGCAGCCAGGACGGCCGGCAGCAGACGGTGCCGCTGGACCCGGGGACCTGCCTGTCCATCCCGGTGGGGACCCACTTCCAGTTTCGGTCGACGGGTGATAACCCGCTGGAAGCGGTCGCCGTGACCATGCCGCCCTGGCCGGGCGAGGATGAGGCCTGCGAGGTGCCGGGGGCCTGGCCAGTCGACGGCCGCGGCCAGCCCGTGGACGGCGACGAGCCTGCGGACGGCGGCGAGCCTGCGGACGCCCGCGGCCCGGCGTGAGATAGAAAAGTGCCGTGCTGACTGCGATGGCCACCGATCCGGGCACGCCCGGCTGGCCGAACGAGGACTACGCCTGCATCGGTCCCGGTGCGGCCGTGCTGCTGGACGGCTGCACCACCTTTCCTCCGGGTTCGGAGACCGGCTGCGTGCACGGGGTCGCCTGGTACGCCCGCAGCCTCGGCACCGAACTGCTGGCCGCGATCACCGGCGAGCCGAAGGTGCCGCTGGCCGAGGCGCTGGCGGGCGCGATCGAGCAGGTGCGGGACCGGCACACGGGCACCTGTGACCTGTCGCTCCGGCACACCCCGGCCGCGACTGTCACCGCGGTCCGGGCCCAGCCGGACGGCTTCGCCTACCTGGCCCTGTCCGACTCCTCCGTCGTCGCCGACTTCGGCGACGGCCGGCCGCCTCTGGTGATCACCGACCGGCACCGGGCCGCCGCCGCCGACCCCGCGGCGGCCAGCGTGGCCGCCACCGGCACCATCCCGCGCGCGGGCCTGCGCGGCGTCGCCCTGCTCAGCGACGGCGCTACCCGCATTACCGACACCTACCACGTCCTGACCTGGCCCGAAGTCATCGACGTGGTCCGCGACCAGGGCCCGGACGCGCTGATCCGCCAGGTCCGGGCCACCGAGGACGCCGACCCCGAGGGTGAGCGCTGGCCCCGTGGCAAGCTCCGCGACGACACCACAGCCGTCTACTGGCACCACGCCTGACGCAGCGCGTTGTGGTTCATGATCGTTGGTTGATTTTGGATGCTATGCCGGAAAAATGCACCACGATCATGGGAAGTGGCGCGGTTCGGCTCAGGCTTCGGCGCCGACGGCGGAGCCGGTGGCACCGTCGGGGACCGCGCCGTCGATGTAGGTCACCGAGTTGGCCGGGATCGCCGGTATCCGCGGGCCGGGGAGCACGATCGCGGTGAGGTTGAGCGGGTCGGCCGCGGAGATCCGGACCGGCTGGCCGGCCGGGCGCTGCTTGCGGACCGCCCGCAGGACGTCGACCGCGTCGGAG
>Ga0335072_10016419_pt1 | contig 10494 bp, 9 predicted proteins | sample Lox_Sample_21_FD_206725 | JGI IMG/M metagenome (GOLD analysis project Ga0335072, IMG submission 206725) | Soil microbial communities from Loxahatchee National Wildlife Refuge, Florida, United States - Lox_Sample_2.1 | ecosystem: Environmental > Terrestrial > Soil > Wetlands | place: USA: Florida... | reverse complement strand
CCGCCGCGGCGCAGGCAAACGCGATCGCGGCGACGCGCAGTTACAACGCGGTGACGGCCGGCGCGACGCCCACGATCGCGCAGGCGCAGTCGCAACTGCGCGGCGCGCAGGCGTCGGCCGCGCACGCGCTTGCCGAGCTGCGCGAAGCAACGGTCTACGCAAGCGCCGACGGCGTGATCGCGAGTTTCAATCTGCATCCGGGTGACTTGCTCGAGCCGAACGAACCGGCCGCGATCATCGACACCTTCGCCGACCCGTACGTTTATATCTACGCCTCGCAGAGCGACCTCGAGCGCGTGCGCGCGGCCAAATCGCTGATCGTTCACTCCGACGCGGGCGCCGGCGATTTTCCCGGGAAAGTGGAAGCCTACGACCGCACCGCGCAGTTCACGCCGACGAACGTCGAGACCGCCGATCAGCGCGCCGAACTCGTCTACGGAATCAAAGTCCGTATTCACGATCCGCAACATAAGCTGCTCGACGGCACGACGGTCACCGTCGAATTGCAATGAGCGATGCTGCGCTCGTTCTCAACGATCTGACGAAAACGTACGGTGAACGAACCGTCGTCGACCGCGTGAATTTCAGCGTCGCGGCGGGAAGCATTTTCGGTTATCTCGGTCCCAACGGCAGCGGCAAGACCACCACCATCAAAATGCTCTGCGGCTTGGTGCGTCCCTCATCGGGAGACGCGCACGTCGCCGGCTTCGACGTGGAGACGCAATCGAGCCGGGTGCGCCGCGCGATCGGCTATATGGCGCAAGGCTTTTCGCTCTACGGCGATCTCACCGTTGCCGAGAATCTCGAGTTCTACGGGCGCGCGTACGGCATGAGCGCGAGCGCGCGGGCCGCACGAAAAGCGCGAGTCGTCGAGATCGTGGGCATCGGCGCCTACATGCAATATCTCTCCGTCAACCTTTCGGGCGGCTGGCAGCGGCGGCTTGCGCTTGCCTGCGCGCTGCTGCACGATCCGGCGGTCGTCTTTCTCGACGAGCCGACCGCGGGCATCGATCCGGTCGCGCGTCGCGATCTCTGGGATCTGCTCTTCGCGCTCGCCTCGGAGGGCAAGACGTTTTTCGTCACGACGCACTACATGGACGAAGCCGAGCGCTGCTCTTCGCTTGCCTACATCTATCAGGGCAATATTCTGGCGAGCGGGTCGCCGGATGAGATCTGCTCGCTGCCCGACGTGACTCCGGCCGGCACGACGCGCTACGCGATCGCAACCGACGACGTGATGGAGACCTTTCGGCGCATTCACGATGTCGCCGCCGTTCGTGAAGCGACGATCTTCGGGCGCGACATTCACGTCGTGGTCGAGCGCAGCGTCACCGCCGCACAGCTGGGCCAAGCGGTCGATATCGACCCCTCGCGCATCGAGCCGATTCGTCCGTCGCTCGAGGACGCGTTCGTGGCTCTCACCCGCAAGGCGGACGCCGAATGACCGAGCTCTTCGACTTCTCGGGAATGGGCGCAGTCATCTATAAGGAGCTGCGCCAGATTCTGCGCAGCCCGTTTACGCTGGCGCTCGCGATCGGTGTACCGCTTCTGCAATTGCTTCTGCTCGGGTACGCGATCAACACGACGGTCGAACACGTGCCGTGCGCGGTGTATGACGAAGATCGCGGACCCGGCGCGCAGGCGTTCATCGACGGTCTCGCCGGATCGCGCACGTTCGATGTGGTGCTGAAGGTTACGAACCGTCAGGACCTGATCGGAGCGATCGTAGCCGGCAAAGTGCGTGCGGCATTCGATATCCCGCAGAATTTTACCGCCGATCTGCTCGCCGGACGCGATCCCGCGATCGGCGCCTTCGTCGACGGATCGGATTCCGCGATCGCGCAGGTCGCCTATGGGTCGGCGATCACGCTCAGCGGAATTCCGCTACGCAATCTCACCGCGGCGGCGACCACGCCGTTCGAGGTGCGCCCGGTCGTGCTCTTCAATCCCGCGATGCGCAGCGCGAATTTCTTCGTGCCGGGGCTGATCGGGCTCGTGCTGCAAAACATCACGATCATGCTGACCGCGCTCGCCATCGTCGGCGAACGCGAACGCGGCACCCTCGATCAGTTGCTGGTGACGCCGATCGGGACCGCCGGGCTTATGCTCGGCAAGTTGATTCCGTACGTTCTCGTCGCCGCGCTGCAATTCACCGCGGTGGTATTGGGGCTGCGCTTCGTCTTCGGCGTGCCGATCGCCGGAAATATCGCGTTGCTGGCGATACTCTCACTCGCGTTCTTGATGGTCTCGCTCGGCCTCGGGCTCCTGATCTCGACGGTCGCGCAGACGCAGATCCAAGCGCAGCTCATGGCGATCTTCATTCTGCTGCCGTCGGTGCTGGTGAGCGGCGCGGTCTTCGAACGCTCGCTGATGCCGCTGCCGATGCAACTATTCGGCTACGTGATTCCGCTCACGTATTACATCGAGATTCTGCGCGGCATCATCATCCGCGGCGCGGGTGTCGCGCAGCTCTGGCCGTCGATTCTGCCGATGCTCGGCTACGGCGTGCTCATCTTCGTGATGGCGAGCGTGCGATTCGCGCGCACCACGCGCTGAGCAGCTACTCGTAGAACTTCCCGCCGGCTTCGACGTAGCCGGTGATGTGGCGCCCCGACGGATCGTGGTGCGTCCAATGAATCACGCCGCCATCGGCGTCGTCCTCGAACTGCCCTTTGACCACGACGGTTTCTCCGGGCTGCAACGGAACGGGTCCGGTGATGTCGACGTTGGTCTCGATGCGAAGGGCGAGATCGCATTGGCCGGTGAGCTTGAGCAAGAAGCCTTCATGCTCGCCGCTGCGGCCGTTGCTGGTGCCCAGCAGCGCGAGCACGGTGCCGCTGCCGATCACCTCGACCCCGCTTTGACCGCTGCCGTAAGCGGCGCAGATGCGCGCGTTATCGGGCTGCTCGGGATGCCCGCTGCAGCCGGCCGCCGCGAGGGCGAGCCCGAGCGCTAGGGCTCGATACCGTAGAGACGGTGCGCGACGATGTATTCCCATACCGCTTCGGGTACGAGATAACGTACGCTGCGTCCCTGCGAGAGAAGGGTGCGCACGAGCGTCGCGGACTCGGTGAGCTCGGGCATGTTCAGCGTCGCGATCCGGTCGCGCAGTTTCTTGGGGACCGCCGCAATGACGCGCTGCAGCGCCTCGGGACGCACGCCGATCCGCGGCGCGATGACGAAGCGTTCGAGCTGTTCGAGAACTTCATCGAAGCGCTCCCACGGGGAACTGGCGAGCGAATCCGCACCGATGATGAAGGTAAACGCCGCCTCGGGGAATTTTTCGCGCAGCAGCGGGAGCAGATCGGCGGTGTAACCGGTCGCGTCGTCGCGCAGATCGCTCTCGTCGAGGGCGAAACCCTCGTTGCCCGCGATCGCGCCTCTGATCATCGCGCAGCGATGCTGCGCATCGGCAAAAGCGGTGTTGCGATAATGCTTCTGCTCTTTCGTGGGAACGAAGAGTACGCGGTCGAGCCGTTCGAGCAGCCGGGCGGATTCGGCCAAGAAGAGATGCGCGTTGTGAACCGGGTCGAACGTGCCGCCGAAAATGCCAATTCTCACGAATAGATAAACTCGTACGATCCGATGCGGACGGTATCCCCTTCGACCGCCCCGAGTTCGCGCAATTTTTTCTCGACGCCCATCTTTGCGAGGGCGCGCTCGAAACGCGCGAGCGCCTCGTCGGAATCGAAGTTGGTGACCGCAGCGAGACGCTCGATGCGCCCTCCGGTGATCACGAAGGTGCCCTCACCGTCGCGTTCGATCGCGAAGGCTTCACTCGGCACGAGCTCGATATGCGCGGGCGGTGGCGTGACGATTTGCGGCATCGGCGCATCTTCGATCGTCTGCCAAATCGCGTAGACCAGCTCTTGAACGCCTTCGCGCGTCGCCGAACTGATGCCGCGCGCGCCGGGGAACCGCTCGCGCAGTTCGCGCAAGCGCTCCTGTGCGTCGGGAAGGTCGAGTTTGCTCACGACGAGCAGCGTCGGGCGCGTCGCGAGCGCCGGATTCCACGCCGCGAGTTCGCGTTCGATCGTCACCTTGTCGTGCAGCATCTCGTCGAGCGGCTTGGCGCCGTCGAGCAAGTGCACGAGTGCGCGAGTGCGTTCGACGTGACGCAGAAATTGATCGCCCAATCCCGCGCCTTCGTGCGCGCCTTCGATCAAACCGGGCACGTCGACCATCACGAACGACTCTTCGTCGGAGACGCGCACCACGCCGAGCTGCGGCTCGATGGTGGTGAACGGATAGTCCGCTATCTTCGGACGCGCGGCGGAGACCACCGAAAGCAGGGTCGATTTCCCGGCATTGGGCACGCCGATCACGCCGCAATCGGCGAGCAGTTTGAGCTCGAGCCGGAGCGCGCAACGTTCGCCGGGTTCGCCGTTGTACGCGATGCGCGGCGCTTGACGCGTGCTGGTCGCGAAATGTTGATTGCCCAGGCCGCCCTTGCCGCCGCGCGCGACGAGCGCGCGCTCGCCGTCGTGCGCGAGATCCACATAGAAGACTTCGTCTTTGCCTTCGAGCGTGCGGTAGACGAGCGTCCCGACGGGAACGGGAATCGTGAGATCCGTGCCGCTGCGCCCCGACTTGTTCGACTGACCGCCGCCCTTGCCCGATTCGGCGACGAAGTTGCGTTTATAACGAAATTCGACCAGCGTCGAAAGCTCCGACGTGGCCTGAAGGTAGACGCTGCCGCCCGTACCGCCGTCGCCGCCGGCCGGACCGCCCTTGGGGATGTATTTCTCGCGACGCCACGCCACGATTCCGTCACCGCCGTTTCCGGCCGCTACGGTGATCGTTGCTTCGTCAATGAATTGCAGTTAGGCCGTGCGTACGTTGACGTGTTGCTTGTTGCGGCGCTCGGAGAACTCGACGACGCCCTCGACGAGAGCAAAGAGCGTGTGGTCCTTGCCGATGCCGACGTTCTCGCCCGGATAGAACTTGGTGCCGCGCTGACGCACGAGGATGTTGCCCGCGAGCACGCGCTCGCCGCCGAAGCGCTTGACGCCCAAACGCTGGGCATTCGAATCGCGCCCGTTACGGGTAGAGCCGGCGCCCTTCTTGGACGCAAAAAGCTGCAGGTCGAACTGGAACATAGCCGGAGGAGTATAGCAAAGGGTCCGGAGGCTTGGCAAGGACCGCCCGGGGGTACAAAATCAAGGAAATGGCGCTCGCGATTACCTCGGCCTCTTCCAATCTCGATGCCTGGAGAGCGTTCCTGACGAGCCCGGCGCCGGTCTCCCCGACCGCGGCCCAGAACCTGGTCGCCGCCCCCGCCTTCGAAAGCTCGCCCTACCGCTTTGCCCAATCGGGCCTCAACCTGAGCGAGGCAGCCAAGCCGGTCTACCAGGCCCTCCAGTCGGCTGCGGCGTTCCCGCCCTCGGCCAACCCCTCGTACGTGCTGCCGGTACAGACCGGCAACTTTCTGCGGCTCTTCTCTACGGTCCAGGCGATCGCCGCGGAGCGGCTTTACCCGGCGCCGGTTTTTTCGTTCCTGGCTTAGCGCTCGGTTTGGCGGTCGGACGACCCTTGCAGTTCTTGCTCTTCTTGCCGCCGCAGGCGTTGATATAGACGTTGCCCGGTATCGGCTGCGGCGAATGGGTCGGCGGGATGCTCGGCGCGGCCTTCATGGTCATGAAGACCTTCTGCTGCGCGGCGGCGCCGGTGCTCAGCGAGGCTGCCAGCGCGATGCACGCGAGAAGGGGAACGAGGCGTTTCACGCAGCTACTCTTCGGAAGAGGTTGACTGCGCTCCCGGCCGTAATGGTGAGGCGTTTTGAGCAGAAGACGCGTTGTCGTCACGGGCATGGGTGCCGTGACCCCCTTGGGAAATTCCCGCGAAGAGTTTTGGCGGCGGCTGGTCGCCGGTGAGTCAGGAGTCGCGACGATCTCGACCTTTGACGCGAGCGCGTTTGCCACGCGCTTTGCCGCCGAGGTCAAGGATTTCAACGCCGAGGAGCTGATCGGACGCAAGCTTGCGCGCCGCATGGATCGCTTTGCGCAGTACGCGTTCGTCGCGACCAAAGAGGCGATCGCCGACGCTGCTCTGCCGGACGATCAGGACTTCAAAAATCAAGTCGGTGCGATCATCGGCAGCGGAATCGGCGGCATCCAAACCTTTTGGTACGAGTCGCTCAAAGCCAACCAAATCGGAAATTGGACGAAGACGTCGCCGTTCTTCATTCCGATGCTGATGGCCAACGCGGCGCCGGCGCACATCTCGATGGCCTACGGTTTTCGCGGTCCGTTCTTCTCGGCCGCGAGCGCGTGCGCGTCGGCCAACGACGCGATCTGCACGGCCTATAATCTCGTCGCCCACGGCGACGCGCCGGTCATGATCACCGGCGGCACCGAGGCGTGCATCTCGCCGCTCGCCGTCGGCGGCTTCTGTTCGATGAAAGCGATGTCGACGCGCAACGACGATCCGGTCAAGGCGTCGCGTCCCTTCGATCGGGAGCGCGACGGCTTCGTGCTCGGCGAGGGCGCAGGCATCTTGATTTTCGAGGAATACGAACACGCGAAGGCGCGCGGGGCGAAAATCTACTGCGAGGTGCTCGGCTACGGCCAATCCGCCGACGCGTACGACCTGGTGGCGGTCGATCCCGACGGAAACGGCGTCGCGCTCGCGTTCGACCGGGCCTTCAAGTCGGCCGGCATCACGCCCGACGACGTCGACTACATCAACGCGCACGGCACGTCGACGCCGATCGGCGACCCGGCCGAATCGAAGGCCATCGAGAAAGCCTTCGGCGCCCACGCACCCAAGATCGGCGTGAGTTCGACCAAATCGATGCACGGCCACGCGCTGGGCGCGGCGGGCGGTCTCGAAGGCGTCGCGACCGTGATGTCGGTGCAGAACGACGTGATGCCGCCCACCATCAACTACGAATTTCCCGATCCCGAGTGCACGCTCGATTACGTGCCGAATGTCGCGCGTAAGGCGCCGGTGCGCGTCGCGCTCTCGAACTCGTTCGGCTTCGGCGGACACAACAGCGTCATCGTCTTCGGAAAGGTGCGCTAGCCGCACGCGACATGGCCGGTGAGAATCGCAGACGCCGTCTGCGGGCGCTGCTCGCCCGGGCGGGTGTGCGCGCTGCGGGCGACATGACGCTGATCGAGCAAGCCTTCGTCCACGAGAGCCGTGCGAAAGAAGGCGGCGGCGCCTCGAACGAGCGCATGGAGTTTCTCGGCGACTCGGTGCTCGGTTCGGTCACCGCGCGCTGGCTCTACGAGCATTTTCCCGAGGAACCGGAGGGCCGGCTGACGGTGCGCAAGGCTGCGATCGTCAACGACGCGCAGCTGGCCTCGACGGCGCGCCGGTTGGGTTTTCCCGACCTGATCGAGCTTGGCGTGGGGATGCGTAATGCGGGCGGTTCCGAGAATAGTTCGATCCTCGCCGACGCCTTCGAGGCGTTCGTGGCCGCGCTCGCGCTGCGCTACGGCGTGGAGAAGGCCCGGACGTTCGTCGTGCGCGAGCACATCGAGCAGCTCGATCACGCTCCCGACGCGCTGCTCGATCCGAAGACCCGGCTGCAGCACTACGCGCAGGAGCACCTTGCCGCGACGCCCGTCTACCGCGACCGCAGCGCGGGCACCGCGCAGCAGCCGCATTTTCACTCGAGCGTGCAGGTCAAAGGCAAGACGTTGGGAACGGGGAGCGGTCCATCGAAGAAGGCCGCACAGCAAGCTGCAGCGCAAGCAGCCTTGCAATCGCTGCGGCTCGGTCCGGCGGGACCGAACGCTAAGGACTAGAGCGTAGCTGAATCCACTTGGGTTGAGATGCATTTAAAGAAGATCAAAGCTTTCGGGTTCAAGACGTTCGCCGAAGCAACGGGTTTGGATTTTGCCGGCGGCATCACAGCGATCGTCGGGCCGAACGGTTCGGGCAAGTCGAATCTGGTCGACGCGTTTCGCTGGGTGTTGGGCGAAACGTCGAGCCGCAGCCTGCGTTCGGGCAAACTCGAGGACGTAATCTTCGCCGGTAACGAGAAGCGCAAGCCGCTCGGTATGGCCGAGGTCTCGCTAACCTTTGACAACACGACCGGCAGACTGCCGATCGAGTTCAGCGAAGTCGAGATTACGCGCCGCGCCTACCGCGCCGGCGAAAGCGAATACTTCATCAACCGCAGCCAAGTGCGCTTGCGCGACATCGTCGAGCTCCTGATGGGCACGGGCCTCGGACCGGGCAGCTATGCGATCGTTTCGCAGGGACAGATCGATTCGATTCTCACGAGTAAACCGACCGAACGGCGGGCGCTCTTCGAGGAAACGGCGGGCATCAACAAATTTCTCGCGCGCAAGCACGAGTCGATGCGCCGTCTGGAACAGACCGAAGCCAACGCGATCCGCATCAACGATCTGATCAGCGAGCTCGAGCGGCGTATTCCCGAGCTCGATACGCAGGTGCGCCGGGCGAAGCGCTTCCGCAAGGTGAGCGCGCGCGTACGCGATCTCGAGATTCTTTCGTACATGCGCGCCAGCGCCTCGCGGCGCAACGAGCGCGAGACGCTGCGCGTCGAGCTCGAAAAGCAAGAAGACGTGCGCGGCGCGGCCGCCGCCAAAGTCGCGCAGCTGGGTGCGAATCTCGCCGAACTGCGTACGCGCGCCTATCAGCAAGAGCTCGCGTTGGAAGAGATTCGCGGCGCGACGCAGAGCAAACGGGCGGAGCTGGCGCGGCTGGAGGCCGATTACGCCGCGGCGCTCGCACGGCGTGAAGCGCTCGAATCGCAGTCGACGCAGACGCACGAAGATGCCGCGCGCGTGCAAGCCGAGCGCGAATCGCTGGCGGTCACGATCGAACGGCTCGATGCGCGTCTCGCGCCGCTGGCGGGCGATCTCGATGCCGGCCGCGAGGCGGAGCTGGCCGCGCAGACCGCGCTCGCGCAAGCGCGCGCGCAGCTCGATGCGATCTTCACGCGGCTGCGCGAGGTCGAAGCGCACGCCGCGCAGTCCGCGGCACGACGCGCCGAACGGCGCGTGCAGGGCGAGAACCTGCGCGCCGAGGCGGGACGTCTGGAAGGCGAGGCACACGCCGCACGCGAGCACGTCGCACAGCTCGAACTGGCCGCGGGGAGCGCGTCACAGCGCTATGCCGAGCGTGAAGCGCAGCTTGGCGCGTTCGAGATGCAGCTTGCGAACGGCCGCGAGAAGGCCGAGGCCGCCGAAGCGGCGCTCGCGCACGCGCAGAGCGCGCTCGGCAACGCACTCGCGGCGCATCGCGATCAAACCGGCGACGTCAAAGCCGCCGAATCACGGCTGCATACGATCGAAGAGCTGGAGAATTCGCTTGAGGGCCACGTGCCGGGTACGCGCGCGGTCGTCGAGGCTTGGCAGCGCGGCGAGCTGCGCGGGATCGAAGGCATCGTTTCGAACGTGATCGACACCGACGAGCGCTACGCGCGCGCGATGGATGTCGCCTTCGGCGCGCGTCTCTCGAACATCATCACGACGACCTCCGAAGACGCCGAGCACGCGATCGAGTTTCTCAACCGCAGCGAACAAGGGCGCGCGACGTTCCTTCCGCTCGATACGCTCGGTGCGCGCGAAGGTAAGAGCATGAATCCGGAGCTGGAGCGCACGCAGGGCGTGATCGGCTACGCGCACACGCTCGTCCGTACGCAGCCGCAATACGCGGGCGTCGTGCGTTTCCTGGTCGGCAGCGTGCTCGTCGTCGATACGCTGCAGACCGGCATCCATTTGGTGCGCGAGCGCGGCCTGCGCGATACGATCGTCACGCTCTCGGGCGAGCAGATCGCGGGCGGCGGTGCGATCACCGGCGGCCGCTTCCAGCGCGAGCGTTCGATTCTCTCGCGGCGCGTGCAAGCGCAGACCCTGCGCGAAGCGCTGACCGGCATGCGTGCGAAACTCGACGCGCTCGAACGTGCCGCCGGCGAGGCGGGAGTGCGCGTGGAAGGAGCCGTCGCCGCGCGTGATTCCGCGCGTGAATCGCTCGCGCGGCTCGAGCTGCAGATCGCGGAGCTGCGCACCGAGATGGCGGCGCTCGCCGGCGAGCTCGAGCGGATGCACGGCGAAGTGACGCGCGCGCACGCGCACGTCGGCGAGGTGCTGACGCAGGCGCGCGCCGCACGCGAGCGCGAGCATGCGCTCGAGGCCCGCGAACCCGAAGCGATGCAGAACGACGAGGAACGCGCAAGCCTCGAAGCCGAGCTCGCCCGCGCGCGCGAAGAGATCGCGAATGCCGAGAGGGAGCAGCTCGACGCGAGTCATCGCGCGGGCGATCTGCGCGAACGCGCTGCGGCGCTCACCGCCGAGCGCGACGCGGCCCGCGGGCGTCTGGGCATGCTCGATCAAGATAGCGAGCGGGCGCGAATCGCGCGCGAATCGATGCTCGCCGAGATCGGCGCGCTCGCCGAACAGACCCGTAATGCGCACGCGCACCTCGAAGGCCTGCGCCGCGGCGTGAGCGATCTCGACGTCAAACTCGACGTCGCGCGGCGCGAACGCGAGAGGATGGCCAACGAACAGCTGCAGC
>Ga0335072_10016418_pt1 | contig 10495 bp, 14 predicted proteins | sample Lox_Sample_21_FD_206725 | JGI IMG/M metagenome (GOLD analysis project Ga0335072, IMG submission 206725) | Soil microbial communities from Loxahatchee National Wildlife Refuge, Florida, United States - Lox_Sample_2.1 | ecosystem: Environmental > Terrestrial > Soil > Wetlands | place: USA... | reverse complement strand
TGGTCCAACAATAGCGGCAGCCTCGGCGGGCACGTCAGCATGTTTGCTTAGGTCGAGGTCGGACTCGGCGGGAATCTAGTTAGTACTCCGTGGCAGTGCGCTCCAACATGACGGCGAACGTAATACGACCCGGAGTCTTGGGGTCAGCGATTGCGCTCATTAGAATGGGCTTCCAGCTTGTGTCGCCGGGAAACAACTCTTCATTGATTTTCTTCTGGTCGCCGTAGATGAGCCTGTACTTGACTTGTTTTTCATGCCCCATAGGTTTCTTTCATCTCCTTGACCCCAATCAGGGATACTTTCACCTCCAGTTGCAGAGATGATGTATACGTTCCCGATGGAAGATTCATGACCGCCTTTCGTCTGTATTGATACGAGATTTTTTCCGTGCTCGTTTTCTTGCGAGAGCTTGCTTCACACGTTTCTTCGCGCCGGGTTTCAAGTAGAAGGAGTGACGCCTTACTTCCTTGATGATGTCTTCCGCTTGAACCTTTCGCTTAAAGCGACGCAAGAGGTTTTCTATGGACTCGCCTTCTTGTGACCGAACTTCTGCCAAGTGTCCTCCAGAATGCCGCAATCAGATTCGTCCCGAGTGTATCCTATTCGCCCCCAAAGTGCTGTTCTTCGTAGTCTTCTACCTCAAGATCGGGAAGGCCAGATGCCGCCAGAGGGAGATCGCGTCAAGCCGGCGGAGCTGTGGAATATGGTTACTTACATCCGATCATTGTCGAACAAGAGAGGTCAGCAGCGACCACAATATGCAGCAGGCTCACACCACCGCTTGCGAAAATTGTTAGCAGGGAAGGGGCGCAGCCGTGACGTGCGTCACGGATTTTATGAACAGCGGTGCGGATTGCTGTGCAAAAGCTGGGTCAAAACCAAGTCTTGCGTCGGTACTCGCGGTAAGCCTCGCCAAAAGCCGTCTCCAGCACTCGCGATTCGCGACGCGCGCGGATCGCCTGAGAGATGACCATAGCCGGGAAGACAATCCACAGAACAGGCTTCTGCAAGACGAGCAATAACCCAGTCACCATCGTGCCACCGAACACATAAATGGGATTGCGAATCTTGGAGTACAGGCCGTGAGTGACGAGTTCATGAGCCTCCGGCTTTATCGAAAACGACTTGCCCAGTTGATAGCGAGCGACCCCAACGAGGCTAACACCCACCACAGCTAGTACCGTCCCAATGTACCGCATGATGTTCCAAGGGGTGTTCCACGCAATCAGCACCCATACGAGAACACCCACTGCGAGAATCTGAACCACATTGAAGACGTGGAGTTCGCGGCCCTTCATCACGATTCCTCGGCTGGAAGGTCACAAGCGCGGAAACTCTGCCAAGCTCGACGCGAGTGAACCGAATCGCGTCTCAGCCCAGCAGCTTGTGTAGTACTGACAGCACAGATTGGATGGCAGTTTTCAATGTTTGCTCAACCTCGGCACTCAGCCCAAAGATATACAGCGTGCGGATTCCAACCAAGGAAAAGCGGAGCGCTAACGGCAAGCTAAATCGTTGATGCTAGTTTGAGCGCGTTTCCCACGGCAAGCCCAGTTGTATCCGTCCTGCGGCGGCGACCGGGTCTAATTCAGGACTGGGTAGGCTTTTGGTCGATGATTTCTTTGGCTTCCTGCGCCAACCTGTTTTCACGACGGTCAGCGTTGGTCTCGTTCGCTTGCCGAATGCGATCCTTCAAAGCCTTAACCTTCGTGTGGACATCTATGAACCGGTTTGTGTACTCCTGATCTTCCACCCTGTTCACCCCTGAACCGGATTCTACGCTTTGTTCCATGCGAGCGGGCCGTAGAAAGGGGTGCGAGGGTGCGGGTTGTGCTCCGCCGATCCGCTGAATATCAAGGAGCGTGGTCTGGACGTCGACGAAAACTACGCTGGCCACCGCGGCCTGCTTTGACACTAAACGGCATCCGCGCTGCCGGTGTTGAACGACGCTTGACTGTGCAAACCGAAGCTAGCGTCTCGTGAACCACGACGGGTACCGATAAGTCGGCTTGGCTCAAGCAATCGGGGATAGGCAAGGTTTTCTCCTTGACGTTGAGGCGTGTCAGCTTTGGCGTATTGATCCAATCAGCCGCTCCCAGTTCCCATGAGCAAATAGTTCCTTCTGCTCCGGAGAGAGAGCTACTTCTTCAATGAAGGATCGACCCGATCTCCCCGGGCGGTATTGGTAGGGGTAATCCGTGGAGAACAGAATGCGTTCGGGTCCAACCAGTTCAAGCGTGCGTTGAAGATAGGACTGACTCCACATGCCACTCGGCGTCACGTAGAGGTTTTGCCAAATATAGTCGGCTATGGGTCTCCGCAGATGCGCGACACGTCCCAGTGAATTGAGCCGTTCCAGATAGAAGAGCACAACTTCACCCCAATGGCCCAGGATGATCTGCAGATCGGGATATTTATCAAAAACACCGGCCAGGATCAGACGTACGAACTGGATACCGGCTTCGTAGTGCCACCCCAGCGCAAACGTTGCGAATGCGGTATCGATCAGATCGCTGAAACCTGAGTAGTAAACTTCCCTGACGGCACGTTGCGGTATCTGAGGGTGTACAAACAGGGGAACGCCAAGTCTCGCGGCGGTCTCAAAGATTGGTAAGAAGTCCGGGTGATCCAGATTCTTCTCGCGTGTGCGACCGCAGAGCATGGTCCCCACTAAACCAAGACGAGTCACAGCCCGCTCAAGTTCGGCCGCAGCTTCCTTCGGCGCTGCGGTTGGCAGCGTGGCAAAGCCCTGAAAGCGTGTGGTGTACGTCGCTATAGTTGCGGCGACCAGATCGTTGGTTCGCCTCGCCAGAATCACGCTCTCCTCCGGCTCAAGGTTGTGCAAAGCTGGCGTGGTCACGGAGAGCACCTGGACATCTACCCCGCTCTCATCCATGAGCGCCAATCGATGCTCCCCCAAGTCGTCGAGCCGTTCCTCGATTTCACCTCGGTCGAAGCCAGCGGTACCCTCTTGTCCGATCGGAGATGCCGCCCAGGCAGCACGGATGTCAGCAGTAACAAAATGCTCTTCGATTCCTATGATTTTCACGGGCCATTTTCCTTTATCACGCGCTAGAGACTACATCACCACGGGATCGTTACGTTTTCCCAGCGCGTGAATGTACCTGTCGGGCCATCGGGGCCAAGCAGTGCAACGCGCACCACCTCGCGGGACCCATCCTCGACAGACTCCGTGCCCTCATATCCGTTGAGGTTCGTCTTGGTGAATCCGGGTGAGACCAAGTTGACCTTGATCCCGGTCGACTCCAGCTCGATCATCATGGCCAGCGTTATCGCGTTGAGAGCCGTCTTGGATGCCGGATACACCGGGCCGTAGGACGCGTGGAACGGGTGGGATGGGTCGGCGTTCGATGTCAGCGAGCCGACTCCGCTCGACACGTTGACGATGCGGGCTTCAGACGACTCGCGCAGTAGTGGCAGCATCGCCTGATACACGGCGAGCGCGCCGAACACATTGGTTTCCCACACCGCCCGGATTTCGTCGAGGGATGCGATGCTCGGGCGGGTTATCTTCCTGTACTCCTGGAGGGACAAGCTGCCCTTCCTCGTATTCGAGATAGCTGGGTTGTTAACCAGCAGATCCAGTCGGCCGAATTCCTTGCGGATGCGTTCCGCAGCGGTGGTGATCGAGACTCGATCCGTCACGTCTAGTTGCAGCGCAACGGCGCCCGGCCCAATCTCTTTGGCCACAGCCTCGCCCCGCTCGGAGTTGCGCGACCCGACGAGAACCGTGACGCCGTTTGTCACGAGTGCCTTTGCGACCTAAAATCCCACTCCTTGATTGGCCCCGGTGACTAGGGCGATGCGTTTGTCTTGCATGACGACCTCCTTCATTTCAAATAGGCAACGTCTGCTGTTCAAGATGCGACTGTAGCCAGGACCTCGGGGTACCGCATGCGCTCAAGATCTGCAATCAGGCCGGGACGCGTCGGGTTCCACCCAAGTTTTTTCCGTGTCTTGGCGCCTGAGGCAGCAAGATCATTGCCGGCGAATACGCTCAACCACCCAAAATGAGCCTGCGCTTCTTCTGGAGATAGGGAGGTCACCGGCACTTTCAATCCTTTGCCAATTGTTTCTGCGATACCCCGCAAGGCCACGCCTTCTTCGGCAACGGCGTGATACTTTGCACCAGTCTCGTGCTTTTCCAGTGCAAGCCTGTAGAGATGTGCCACATCCAGAACATGAGCTGCTGCCCAGCGATTGCGCCCTTCCGCCACATACGCAGACACACCTTTTTCGCGCGCCACAGCGATTAGATAAGTGACGAGCCCAGCCTTATTCGTGTCGTGAACCTGGGGAAGACGCATGACCGAAGCGTTTACGCCTTTGGCAACCAGAGTAAGAGCCGTCTGTTCCGACACACGTGGAAATCGGAAGTGCGACGGAATGACATTGTCTTCGGTTGTAAGCTGGCCAGGAGCGGCCAATCCAGCTAGTCCCGATGTGACAATGAGAGGCCGATTGGAACCGGCAAGCACGGAGCCCAGAGCTTCGATGGCACGTTTATCGATCTCGCAGTTCTCCTGGAATCTTGAGAAGTCGTGAACAAATCCAAGGTGAATGACGGCATCCGAAGCGGCGGCTCCTTTTCGTAAGCTATCAAGGTCTTCCAGCGAGCCGCGATGGATATCCGCACCAATAGCGGCTAAGGATTTGGCTCCCTGATCGGAACGAGCCATACCCAGGACTTTGTGTCCGGCAGAGGTCAGTTCTTTCACCGTAGCCGTGCCTATAAAACCTGTTGCACCTGTAATGAAAATACGCATACTAAGACTCCTTTCCTGGTTTACCGATTGAGTTAAGGTCGGCAAGCACTTCAGAGGGAATCTGCAGCTGTGCAGCCTGGAGATTCTCCCGAAAATGCTTGCGGGAAGATGTTCCCGGAATCAGCAGGATGTTGGGTGAGCGATGTAGAAGCCAAGCCAGTGCAACCTGCATCGACGTAGCACCGAGGCTCGCGGCCATATCAGACAACTCTGCTGACTGCAGTGGCGTAAAACCACCGAGCGGAAAGAACGGCACGTACGCAATACCATCGTGAGCTAGGTCTCCGATCAGCGCCTCATCGGCTCGATGCACCAGGTTGTAGTGATTCTGTACGCACACAATCGGCACGATTCCCCGCGCTTCGGCGACCTGAGCGGGCGTGACATTACTCACCCCGATATGCCGGATCAGCCCTTTCTGCTGGAGTTCGGCCAAAACGGTCAGCGGAGCCTCCATCGAACCCTCCGCTGGTTCGTGAATGCTGAACATGCTGCGCAGGTTAACTACATCGAGCACATCCACTCCTAGGTTGCGAAGATTGTCGTGAACTTGCGCAGTCAATTCCTCGCTCGAAAAAGCCGGAATCCATGACCCATCCTCGCCGCGCCGAGCGCTGACTTTGGTGACGATTACGAGATCGTCGGGATAAGGAGACAGCGCTCTTCGTATGATCTGGTTCGTGATGTGCGGACCATAAAAATCCGCCGTGTCGATGTGGTTCACTCCGTTCGCAACAGCTTCTTGCAGTACGGCAATCGCTTCGTCGACATTTCGAGGAGGCCCCCATACCAATTTGCTGCCATCTCGCCCCGCAAGTTGCATGGCCCCGTAGCCCACGCGATTTAGTGTCATTGAAGTGCCAGGCAGCGTGAAGCTCCCCGCGAGATTCATCTGTTCAATCATTTCGTTCCTTCCGATGCTGTTTTATTCCTTGCTTAAAGAGGGGAGCCAAAAACACTCTCCCACCATTTCTTCACTATTCTTCCAGAGCGCCTCAGCCGTTTGCGCATCCACCGCGTAACTGCGGACTCCTTCAACCATGGAACTCGTGGGAACTTCATCCGGCACAATCTCGGCGACGTGGCAGTTCTCGCAATACCTGCCTCCGATCTCGTCTGCCGGAGCGACCACGCCGGCCCATACTGAAGTTGCGGCGCCTTGTGCCACACTCTTTCTCTGCAAAGGTGGCTTGCCCGCGGTGGCGAGCTGCTGATTGATCTGTTCGACTCTCGCCTGCAGCCAGGTTGGACTCAAATGGCGAACTAATTCCGTTTCGATGATGCCCGGGTGCACAGCCGCGGCGCGCACGCCACGTTCCCGATGTCGCTTATCGAAGGCAATGGCGAAGAGGATGTTCGCAGTTTTCGACCTGCCATAAGAAACGAACGGATCGTATTCCGTTCGTTCAAAGTTGGGATCGTCGAGGTCGACGTTGGAATAGCGATGACCCGCGGACGACACATTGATCAACCGCCCTCCAGTTCGAATGAGCGATGCAATGCTGTTAACCAGAACAAAGTGGCCCAGATGATTTGTGCCGAACTGCGTCTCAAAACCGTCGGCCGTCTTACCGAGCTTTGTTGCCATCACGCCGGCATTGGCGATGATGACGTCGAAAGGTTCCGCTTTCGCGAGCAGTTGTTCGGCGCATTCCCGCACGCTTTTGAGACTGGCCAAATCAACTTCGATCAACTCGAAACTGCCACCGTTAGCCGTAGCGTCCTTACGCAACTGTGTGGTCGCGGCCTCAGCCTTGGTCAAGTCCCGGGCAGCCCCCACAACGTGCGCGCCATGAGTGGCCAGTGACCGCGCAGTTTCAATTCCAAGTCCGGCGGAAACGCCGGTGACAAGAATCCGTTTGCCGCTAAGTTTTATTCCCGTTAAAACATCGTCCGTCGTTGAGGCTGCTCCAAAAAGCTGCAATATTGCTGGCATATTGTTTCCTCCTACACACTCTGTACTTCCGTCAGGGATGAAGCGCTCACTCGGCTGGCGAGCCGGCTCGAAGCCTTCGCAGTGATCCCACGCCATTCGCGAATCGACCACGGGAGGCCGTCGCTCTCGCTCAGTTCGATCAGCCAATCCTCGGCAGACATCTCCGCCTGTTCCGAGCCGAACAATTTAGTCACGGCCCTAAAGAATGCCGACAACTCGCGCTCTGCCATCGTCGCGAAGTCGCGACAACCCGCAGTCGTGAAATCACGATTGGACTTCGTCAACCGTGGATTGAAAGCGGATGCGTCCATAAGAGTTGCCCCTCAAACTTGAAGATCGAAGACCGTGGCGGAAGTGCTCTTGACAAGCCGTCGCGTTCCTAATAAAACGGAGAGTGTCTCCGAATCAGTAGATAAGATAACCGGAGACGCTCTCCGGTTGCAAGTTTTTTCATGCCAGCCAAGAATCAGAAAATTGCCCCCCGAAAACCACGCACCGACGCGCAGCGAAACCGCGAGCGCATTCTGGAGGTGGCGAAGGAGGCGTTTACCCGGTCTGGTTCAAATGCGAGCCTCGACGACATTGCTAAAGAGGCGGGTGTAGGAGCGGGGACTTTGTATCGCCACTTTCCTACCCGTGATGCATTGATCGAAGCGGTCTATCGGACTGAAGTGGAAAAGATGGCAGCAGCCGAGAAGAAGTTTTCCGAAAGCCTTCCTCCCATCGAGGCTTTGCGAGCCTGGATGCTGTTGTTCGTGGATTACATCGCAACGAAGCAGATCATCGCCCCTGCACTCAACTCGGTCGTTGGAGGGCCATCGAAGCTGTTTGAAGGTTCACGCAGTCAGATCCAGGGAGCGATTGATTCGTTGGTGAAGCGCGCCATCAAGAACCGCGAAATTCGTAAAGATCTGGAACCATTCGATCTACTTCGGGCGCTGATCGGCGTCTCTCACGTGGCCTCCGGTCCTGACTGGCAGCAAAGCGCCAGGAGGCTCGTGGACATCCTCATCACGGGTTCGCGCCCAATCAAGTAGACCGGTGCAAGAGTTAGGATTCGATTACCGAGGCATCCACTGTCGGTGAAAAGTAGTACCGAGAAGCCGGCTTCTCGGTAACGACCCGATGCTGATGAAACACTGCTTTTGCCAATGGTTCTCTTTGTCATAAGAAGTGAGAACCCACCCGTTCGAGGCTGATTACAACTTTGTGAGTTTCATCTGCTTTGCGAGTTCGGCGTCGAGCATCCTCGCAGGCACAAGTCTGGGCAGAGTCCAGTTCTTGAAACGTTGCGGAATGACCGCGTAGCGTGCCTTCGGTTTCGCCGTGCTGAGCGCGACGTGGACGGCTTCGCCCAAACGCTCAGGGGATAAGCCATTGGTACGTGCTTCGGTGACGATGAATTTCTGGAAGTTCTGCACCGCGTCCCAATACTCAGTCTGCTTGAACTCACTCAGATCTTCTTTTTCGCCCTTGTCGTACATCGCCGTGTTCACGGTGCCCGGTTCAATGATCACGACGTCGATGCCAAATAACATCAGTTCTCGCCGCAGCGCGTCCGACATCCCTTCAAGACCAAATTTGGAAGCGCTATAGGCACCGAGAAGCGGGATAGCAACTTTTGCCACGCTAGAGGTGATGTTCACGATGCGCCCGTCGGGCCCCTGCCTCTTCTTATCCGTTCCCAAGAAAGGCGCAAAGGCTTGGATTACGACAAGCGGCGAGACCATGTTGACCTCCAACTGCCGCCTGTACTCGCTGGGCTTCAGATAAAGCAGCGGCCCGCTCACTACGATTCCTGCATTGTTCACCAGGCCAACCAGATTTCTGTCGCCTATCATGGAGCCGACCTTCTGGGCAGCTTGATGGACGGCGTCTGCGTCCGTAACGTCCATCATGAGAGGTACGAAGCCGTTCCCGAACTCCCTTTGCAAACGATCGGCGTCAGCTGGCTTGCGTACAGAACCGAACACGCGAGATCCCTTTGCAACAAGCACCTTTGTGGTTCCCCAACCGATTCCGGTGGAGACTCCCGTGACCACGACATCTTTGCGGTTCGCCATTGCATTTCTCCTAAGATGACCACTGTCCATCTTCAATGTGTACAGCGTACAGCTTTGTCAGGCAACGTGTCAAGGTGTACAGTGTTCTGTATGCCGTATCCGTCGAAAACAGACCGTCAAACCATCCTTTCTGCTGCGGTGAAGGAACTCGTTCGTGGGGGTATTCGCGACTTATCGCTACGGAACATCGCTGCTTCCCTCGATCTCGCGCCCAACGCGATCTACCGTTACTTTTCAGATCGCCGGGCGCTCGAAGCTGCGCTGGCAAACGAAGCTGCCCGGCAACTGGAAGTGGCGCTGAGGAAGGCAGCAGACGGGTGCGAACCGGTTGCCGCTATTCGAAAGATGTCATCTGCTTACCTCAAGTTCGCAAGGGACAGTCCTCACCTCTACGAGGCGATGATGCGTCTTCACACGCCAGGGCACGATGCGACCTCACACCTAAGCCTCTGGGCGTTCACGGTCGAGCAGGTGCAACGAATTGCCGGGTCGGACCGCGCTGGGCAGGCATCCGTCGGGCTTTGGGCGTTCCTACATGGAGCCGCGACGCTGGAAGCCGCTCAAGTGTTAGGCGAGATCAAACCGGCAAGCGGGCTCGAATTTGGGTTTGAGGCGTGGTTGATGGCTGCCTCCACGCGTCGGGAGCCCATAGATGCACTCCGGATCACGCCCAAGAAAAAGAGCCGCAAACAAGAGAGTGTCTGCCAGTGAAAGTTCGGTGCGCAGCCGCAAGTGAAGTATTCAGGTTGGTGTCATTTGCTAAGGATGTCCCTCCCCGTCAGCATCTATAGGTCGGCATAGTGACCGGAATCCAAAAGCCGGGGCCGGGAAAGGATCCCTCGATGCTGGCGCGTTTGCCGTTCGGATAGTCTGGAGAAGTCACTTGAGCTTTGCAAGAGGACTGAATCATGGCGAATAGAGAAGCCGGAATCAATGTAGTCCGCGAAATGATGGGCGACCAGGCGGCCGCAAAACTCAGCTCTTCCGCTGACTCAAACACTTCGGTGCCTCGATCGCTGCTTACGCGGTCGACCAGGTTTTTGCGGATATCTGGACTCGTCCCGGTCTGGACAAGCGCGCCCGCAGCCTGGTTGCGATGTCCGTCATGATTGCCATGCGTCAACCCCATGAATTCGCCATCCACATGGGGGCCGGGCTCAATAACGGCCTCACATTGAAAGAAATCGAGGAAGTTCTCATCCAGGCGCTGCCATACGTTGGCTATCCTGCCATCGCAACAGCACTGGCTGCTGCTGCCGAGGTTATCAAGGAGCGTGGTCTGGACGTCGACGAAAACTATGCTGGCCACCGCGGCCTGCTCTGACAGTAAACGGCATCCGCACTGCCGGTGTCGAACGACGCTTGACTGTGCAACCCGAAACTATCATCTCGTGAACCATGATAGGTACCGATAAGTCGGCATAACGTCAGCGATCAATAAGTCAACGCAAGGGCGTTTATCGAGACAAGTCTTTCCTTAGCGACTCGACCCCAATCGGTCTTCCTGCCGAGTCTTGTGATTCCCTAACGAAGTTAAGCTTGCTGTGCGGATCCACGCCGGAGTAGTTTGACTGCAACCTCATAATACTCCTAACATGAGCCACCGGAGTACCCGCCTAATTGCATGATCGGCAAAACCATCTCGCACTATCGAGTCACCGAGAAACTCGGTGGGGGCGGGATGGGCGTTGTGTATAAGGCTGAAGATA
>Ga0335072_10016417_pt1 | contig 10495 bp, 9 predicted proteins | sample Lox_Sample_21_FD_206725 | JGI IMG/M metagenome (GOLD analysis project Ga0335072, IMG submission 206725) | Soil microbial communities from Loxahatchee National Wildlife Refuge, Florida, United States - Lox_Sample_2.1 | ecosystem: Environmental > Terrestrial > Soil > Wetlands | place: USA: Florida... | reverse complement strand
ACCCTCGAACCCGATCCGGATCATACCGGCGTGGGAAGTTTCCGAAGCAAAGCGGCCTTCTCCAATCGATGTGCGAGTTCTCCTGTTTCAGAGAGATGAAACACGAGGAACTATGCGCAGGCCGACAGCTTCAAACCCAGCAAGAACTACCTTAAATAACTTCCGCAAGATTGCTGTCTCGCGCTTGAGATGCAGCGCATTGGTTACTGCTTTGCTGTGCATGTGGCTTGTGCAGAGTGGGCACGTTGCCGCTCAGGCTGCACAGCAGAATAGCCAGTCGCCCTCGCAGGGGCAGGAAGGCGCGAACCCGCCCGCACAGAAGATTGCGCCTCTGACGACGACTGTCGAGGTACATGGGAAAGTCAGCGACGATTATCTTTCGACGGCGACCACCGCGGGGAGCCTCGATGGAATACCTCTGCAGGAGACACCGCTATCGATTCAAGTGGTGACCTCGGCAGTAATGAACGATCAGTTTGCGCGCGTCCTCAGCGATGTGGTGAAGAACGATGCGTCAATCGGCGAAGATTATGCGCCGGTGGGCTACTACGGCGACTTTCAGATCCGAGGATTTCCGATTGACCTGGCCACCGGGCTGCAGATCAACGGTCTGACCATTGCCGGGGAGCAGGATGTGCCGCTGGAAAACAAGCAGAGTGTTGAATTCGTGAAAGGCATCGCCGGAATCGAGAGCGGTGTGGCGTCTGCGGGTGGCGTGATCGATTATGTGACCAAGGAACCGCAGGCGGGCGAGCGCACCTCATTCGATCTGGCAACGGATCATCGCGGCGGGTCGTATGGAGCGCTGGATACGGGCAGGCTGTTTAGCGGCCGATTTGAACCGGGTGTGCGCCTGAATCTTGCAGGCGAGAGCATGCATACCTATGTCGAGCACGCGAATGGATGGCGCGGGATGGGCGCCGCAGATGGCTCGCTGCGTTTCGGGCCGAATACGAATCTCTACGCGGATTTCGAGTACCAGCACAAGGTGCAGCGGTCGGAAGCAGGCTACCAGCTGCTGGGCGGAACGACAGTGCCCGAGCCGGTGTTTCCGTCGACAATGCTGGGATTTCAAAGTTGGTCGAAGCCGAATACGTTCGATGTCTTCAATGCGGGTTCGCGCCTAACGCACACCTTCAATGCAAAGTGGAGCGCGCAGATCAGCGGATCGTATAGCCACTCGCTAATTGACGACAACGTGATCTGGCCGTATGGCGCGGCGCTGGATCAGGATGGAAATTCGCTCTGCCCTGACTCACCCTACTACTTCTTCTGTCCGGACGGCAGTTATGAGGTCTACGACTATCGAAGTCCTGGGGAATTGCGCATCGATGCAGTGGGTGAAGCACTGGTTCATGGTGAGGTAAAGACAGGGCCACTGACGCACACGATCGTCGCGGGAGGATCCTTGTTCGATCGCAGCGTGGACCTCTCGCCTAGCATCGTCTATCAACCGCTGGGTGTGGAGAACGTGTACCAGCCGGACGTTGCCTATGCGCAGGACGACCTGCAAGCAGGGCCGTCGACACTGGCGGACTTTGACCGGCAGGCCTCGGGGCTGGTGCAGGATCGGGTACACATCCCGGGGGGCGTACAGCTATTGGCTGGTGGCCGATACGCGCGCGTGGCCGACTACAACTACACAAAGGCGCGGACCATCTGGCTGCCACAATATGCAGCAACGTATTCCATTACCAAGAGCCTGATTGCCTACGGCAACTACGGCGTGCTGCTTTCGCTTGGGCCGCAGGCGCCGTGGTGGGTAGATAACTCCAGCCTGTTCCTCGACCCATTCTTCACTCGCCAGACAGAAGTGGGCGTTAAATACGAGCGCGCGATTCTGCTGACGGCGGCACTCTTCAGGATGAGGCAGCCATTCTTCTATCCGCGCGTGATTCAGGCTGCGGACAGCTTCTGTACAGATGGAGTCAATCCGGGCGATCTGTGCTTTGAATCCGCTGGGCGTGAGACCCATGATGGTATCGAACTTGGCGCGCAGGGGAAGGCGGCGAGTTGGATGCAGCTGACCGCATCAGCAGAGCTGATGCGGGCGCAGTCGACCGATACCGGCACGCCTGCTTTCGACAATAAGCAGGTGATCAATGTGCCGCGGGTGCATACAGTGGTCTCTGCCGATGTCCTGGTACCGCATGCGCACGGGCTGCATGTCTTGCCAGGCTGGAGCGACACGAGCCGCAAAGAAGCGACGCGAGACGATGCGGTCGGCGTGGCGGGGTACAACCTGTTCAATCTGGGAGCGCGTTACGCCCCGGGCGGCGAAGCAGGGCGCCTGACATTCCGCTTCTATGCGGACAACATTCTGAACAAGCGCTATTGGAAGGACACTGGAGCGAGTTACGGCGACACCTTCATACACCAGGGCGCTCCAGCAACCGTGCGGTTGTCGGCGCACTACAGGTTCTAAGCAGGGACGGATAAGAAGTCGAAGGACTCGCAATGGCGAAGACAAAGACCGCGCATGGGATGGACGGTTCACTGGTCGAGCCCGACTGGCCTCCGCTCACCGTGGATGAGGCGCGTTTGATCCTCGGGTTGTTCCCGGGCGTGAAGGAGCCAATTGAGATTCTGTCGGCGAGTCCACGGCCGTTCTCTGCAGCGAGCGTGGTGCGAGCTGGAAGCCGGCGGCTCTTTGTGAAGCGACATGCGCGAGCGGTGCGCGACAGAGATGGCCTGAGGGAAGAACACCAGTTCATGGAGTATCTGCGGGCAGCGGGAATTGCTGTGCCTGAGGTGTTGCAATCAGAGTCGGGCGAAACCGCGATCGAAGTGAATGGCTGGACCTATGAAGTGCACGAGGCGCCGGATGGGATCGATCTCTACGTCGATGCGATCTCGTGGACGCCGTTCTTTTCGCCGGAACACGCGTTTGCAGCGGGCCAGATGCTCGCGAAGCTGCATCTGGCTGCATGTGGGTTCGATGCAGCAGCGCGCAAAGTGCAGCCGCTCGTATCGAGCTTCACCATTTTTGCGGGAGACGACACTGCGACCGCGATGGAACACTATCTCGCGGATCGGCCCGCTTTGGCGAGCGATGCCGAAACGCAGCGGAATTGTGCGCATGCCCTGGACCTGTTGCGGCCATTTCATGAAGAGCTGTTACCGCAGCTGCCCAGACTGCAGCCGCTGTGGATGCACAACGATCTGCATGGGTCGAATCTGTTCTGGAGCGACGCCGGGGAGAATGCGACGGCGACTGGCGTAATCGACTTTGGGCTGGCGGACCGGACTAACGCGGTACATGACCTGGCAATCGCCATTGAGCGCAACATGGTGGACTGGCTTGCACTGGTGAATCGGCCTGAAGATCCGGAGGCAGTTCCGGTTCACCTGGATCATCTGCGCGCTCTGCTCGATGGCTACGATTCAGCCCGGAAGATGAGCGATGCGGAAGCTGCCGCGCTGGCGCCGATGACTGCACTGTGCCATGCGGAGTTCGCGTTGACCGAAGCAGACTACTTTCTTGGTGTGCTGCAATCTCCGGAGAAGGCACGGATGGCGAGCGACGGGTATCTGATAGGACATGCACGCTGGTTTGGGAGCGGACCTGGGCGCATGCTGCTGAACGAGATCCGCACATGGGCCGCAGCGAGAGCGAGGCGCAACGAGGTGCACGTGCGATGATCTGGCACTGGATCGAGCATTACATCGCAGAGCATTGGCTGGAGATTGCGGGCTTTGCGACGACTGCGATAGGCATCTGGCTCACAACGCGGAGGAGCATGTTGTGCTGGCCGGTGGTGCTGGCTGCTGATGTGCTTTACCTCGTTGTGTTCTATGAGGCGCGGCTGCTCTCGGATTCCCTGCTCCAGATGTTTTTCATCGGCTTCACGCTTTACGGATGGTGGCACTGGTGGCGAGGCGTAAGGGACGAAGGTGAAGTACGCGTGGAGCCTCTCTCGATCAAGAGCATGGTGATTGCGCTACTAGCGGGTCTGGCCGGAAGTGCAGTTCTCGGAGAAATTACGATCCGCCTGCACGCGGCGCTTCCCTTTCTTGATGCGACGCTGACCAGTTACAGTCTTGTCGCAAGCTGGTGGCAGGCGCGGAAGAACATCGCGAACTGGTGGCTCTGGATCGTGATTGACCTGATCTACATCGGCGAGTACATCTATAAGGATCTGTGGGCGACCGCAGTTCTGTATGCCCTGCTGGTGGCGCTTGCCGTGCTTGGACTGCGCGACTGGCGGCGCGCTGAGGCTGCTCAGACGGCAGCCTGCACGACGTTGCGAAGCGGCTCACCTGCCATGTAGCGGCGGAGTTCATCTATCGCGGTTTGAATAGCGCGCGGCGCGAACATGTTTGTCGAAGCCCCAATGTGGGGCGTGATGAAGAGATTCGGGCACCTCCAGAGCGGATGTTCAGCGGGTAGGGGCTCGGGGTCGGTGACGTCAAGTGCGGCGCGGATGCGGCCGGAGTTGAGTGCAACGACGAGTGCGTCGGTGTCGACGATGGGCCCGCGCGCTGCGTTGACCAGCAACGCGCCTTGACGCATCAACGCGAATTGAGCGGCGCCGATGAGATGGTGCGACTGGGCCGTCGACGGCAGGATGAGCACGATGATCTCAGCGCGGGGGATCAGGGAATCGAGTTCTGCGACGGGATGAACCTGGGGGGTTGTTCTGGCGGTGCGGGCGACGCGCAGAATCTCAAGCTTGAACGGGACGAAGATTCGCTCGATTTCTTTTCCGATCGCTCCATAGCCGACAAGAAGCACGCTCTTGCCGGTCAGCTCCTCCTGCATGACGGGCGGATAATGCGGGTGCAGATCTCCGGTGATTTGCGCATAGTGCGAGGTGGCTTCGAAACGGCGTTTCCAGGCTCCGGAGTGCTGCACGTCGAGATAAAGCGGAACGTACTTGAGCATCGTCAGGATTGCCGTCAGGGTCCACTCGGCGGTGGAGACGTTGTGCGCTCCGTGGGCGTTGCAGATGGTGACGTGAGGTCCCATGGCGCCAGGAATCCATTCGGTGCCCGCCATCAGCGAAAGGACAAGCTTGACGCCGTGAAGGTGGGATACGATGCGCTGGGCGCGTGTTGGGTAGGGATCGGGAATCCACACATCGATGTCGACGTCATGGTCGAGTTTGTCAGTGAGGGGGATCAGTTCGACTTTGTCGGGGAAGTGAGCAAACAGCTCGGCAGCGATGGTTCCCGGGTATCCTACGCGTATATGGGCCATGGGGTGTACCGATCCAGAAGGAGTCAACTCCATGCTAAACGGATCATGCGGAGTGGGCGAATAACGCAACCCCGTGCGCGCTGTCACTGGCTTGAGGAGCGGGTTGAGATGATTCTGGATGGGAGATTCGGGACGTTTGATTGAGCGACATGAAGCTGAGGAAGAACAAATCGTGGTCGCAACAAGAACTGGCAAAGAAGCTGCACCTAATGCAGACGGAGGAGCCGCGTTGGTTCCGCTGGGAGCATCGGCGGCTGTTGATTCATGCGGCGAAGACTGCGGTGGCGGCGGGTTTGTGCTGGTGGCTGGCGCGGCTGTTTGGGTTGCATGAGGGGTACTGGGGCGCGATCAGCGCGATTATTGTGCTGCAGTCGAACTTCGGCTCGACGATCACGGCATCGCGTGACCGGCTGCTGGGCACGATCATCGGCGCCGTCCTGGGATTTGGGTTCTCGCTGGTGGGTAGTCTGCCTTGGAACTACATCGCTGCGCTGCTGGTTGCGGTGACGATTTGCAGTCTGCTGGGTTTCAGGTCGAGTTCGCGGCTGGCAGGTGTGACCATCACGATTGTGATGCTGGTGCAGAGCACGGCATCGCACTGGCGGTTAGCGATCGATCGCGTGGGCCAGGTGATTCTGGGCATCCTGGTAGCACTGGGTGTAGCGACACTCGTTTTTCCCGATCGGGCGAGGCTGCGACTGCGTGACGGGCTGGCACAGGAATTTCTGGCGCTGGGCAGCTTCTTTGAGGCGATTCTGCAAGGCTTCAGGGGCGCACCTGCAGAAGATTTGCCGAAAGCGCGCGAAGCGGCGTTAACGACCCTGCGAACTAACAACCAGCTTTTGGAAGCGACTCGCAACGAGCCCTCAGGGGGGCCGGGTTGGCGCGAGGGTTTGACCATGCTGTCGCAGTTCGGACGGTCAATCTATGACGCTCTGGTGGCCCTGGAGTTTGCGGTGCAGGACAGTCACGAAGACAGCTTCGCGCAAAAGCTGGAACCGGCGCTGGGACGGCTGGCTGTCGATATTCACAGCGGATTCAATTACGTGGCGGGTTGCATTCATGCATGGCGATTCCATGTGGCGCCCGCCGGGATCAGCCTCGAGGAAGATATCGCGCAACTGGAGGCCCGCATGGCCGAGGTGCGGCACACGGGGCAGGAGTTTTCGCAGGCCGAAATTCTGCGCGCCTACGCCGTGCAACTGCATATGAAGCAGGTTGCCAGGCTGCTGCGCTCATCCCGTATCGAAGCGAGCCGCACAGTCGGCGAGACACAAGTGGAACGCGAATGAGCTAAGCGAAGAACTTGCGCAAAGCTTCGGCACACTCCTCGATTTCGCGAACGGAGATGGCGTAGCCAAAGCGCAGATGTCCTTCTCCCTGTGCGCCAAAGACGGAGCCGGGAATCGTGGCGATGTGAGCCTTCTCAAGCAGAATCTGGGCGGCGGTTCGGCTGTTCCTGTTGATTTTCTCTGCATTGGGAAATGCGTAGAAAGCGCCCGCGGGCGGATCACATGCAAGACCAGCCTCGTTGAGTGCGGCCACCAGCAGATCGCGCCGTTTGCGATACTCCTCGCGGTGTGCGGCGATGTCGGATTCAGGCGTGTCGAGCGCATGCAGCATGGCGTACTGCACCGGGGTGGATACGCCGTTCGTGGAGTAAAGCACGATCTTGCGCAGCGCCGTCATGAAGGGTTCCTGGGCCACAGCGTAGCCAGCGCGCCAGCCAGTCATGGCGTAGCTTTTGGAGAACGTGAAGCAGGTGATGGTGCGCTCGAGCATGCCTGGAAGCGACGCAATGGAAACATGCTCACCTTCATAGACCAGGTCTTCATAAGCCTCATCGGCGATCACAATAAGGTCGCGTTCAAGAGCGAACGCAGCAACTTCTTCCGCCTCGGCGCGTGTGAAGACGAGCCCGCTGGGATTCTGGGGCGTGTTGTAGTAGATGGCTCGAGTTTTGGGAGTTGAGAACTGCTCGAGGGTGTTGCGGATACCGTTGCGGCGAGCCGTGGTCGTGGGAACAAGCAAAGGCCGGGCTTGCGTGCCGGTAACGAGATCTCCGATTGGCGTCCAATAAGGCGAGAAGACGAGTGCGTCATCGCCGGGATCGAGCACGCTTTGAAATGCTCCGTAGAGGGCCTGGGAACCGCCAACGGTGGCAATCACTTCGTCCGCGGAGACGTGGATACCATTTTTTGCGGCGAGCTTGGCGACAAGAGCCTTGCGCAACTGGGGAATACCGGAGGAGGGTGCGTAGTGCGTCTGATTTTCAACCAGGGCCCGCACAGCCGCAAACTTGATTGCATCGGGGGTCTCAAAGTAAGGTTCGCCGCCGTGGAGGGCGTGGACCTGGAGACCTTCGGCACGCAGAGCCATGACCTTATTACGGATCTGAACAATGTCAGAAAATCCTACTTCGTCGAGGCGTTTGGCGAGACGAATGCCACTTCTGGCAGTAACCATGGACCGGCTCCAGTAAGTAAGGATAAGGACAGCTTATTTTCAGGATACCCGAAGCACAGTGAGGATCTTATAAGTAATCATGGGCGCAGGATGTGCCGTCAGACCTTCAGAATCTCGGTGTACACGGCCATGCCTGCAACGGCGTCAACCCCCAGGGCGCCGAGTTCATCGATTTCCTTCTGGCTACGAATGCCGCCGGCAACGATAAGCTGGCGCCTGGTAAGGAGACGCAGCCTACGCGCGATGTCGACAGGAAATCCCTGCATGAGCCCTTCGCCATCAATGTGCGTGTAGAGGAAACCGTGTACGTAAGGCTCGAGTTGGGGCATTGCTGCCTCGGGTGTGAGGTCGACCTGCGCCTTCCATCCCTTGATGGCGATGCGGCCGTTCTTTGTGTCAACTCCGGCGAGAATACATTCCGGAGTAATTGCGGCGGCCAGCGACGAAGCGAATGCGGTGTCTATGATTCCACCATCAGAGAAGAGCGCCGAGCCAACAATCACGCGCTTTGCGCCCGCATCGAGGACTTGCTGTGCACGCTCGATCGTGCGGATCCCGCCGCCGACCTGGACAGGAAGGCGCTTCGCGATTTGTGCGACAAGCGCAGCGTTGTCTCCCTGGCGCATGGCCGCGTCAAGATCGATGAGCTGAACGAGCGGATACTTTGAGAATCTCTCGATCCAGTACTCGAAGTCGTCGAAGGCAAGGCGAAGTTTTTCGCCCTGGACGAGTTGAACGATGCGGCCGCCGAGGAGATCGATGGAAGGAATCAGCATGGAAGCCTCACTGGTATGCCGGAGCCGGCAAGCGCTTCTTTGAGTGATCGGGCGCTGGAGATGCCGAAGTGGAAGATGCTGGCGGCAAGGGCTGCATCAGCTCTGCCCACGGCGAAGACGTCTGCGAAATGCGCGACGGCGCCGGCGCCGCCTGATGCAATGACCGGAATGCTGACGGCCTGGCTGACTGCCGCGGTCAGTTCGCAGTCGAAGCCGGCGCGGGTGCCATCGGCATCCATCGACGTGAGCAGGATTTCGCCGGCGCCGCGTGCTTCGGCTTCGCGAGCCCACTCGACGACGCGACGGCCGGTGATTTTGCGCCCGCCCTGGACGAGGACCTGCGCTTCGCCAACAGGATCGGCGGCCGCTGGGTCGCGCCGGGCATCGATCGCAACGACGACCGCCTGTGCACCGAAGTTGCGACCGATGGAGTGGATGAGCGAGGGATCGGCGATGGCCGCGGAGTTGATGCTGACCTTGTCGGCCCCGGCGTCGAAGACCTGCTCTGCGTCGTGGGCCGTGCGGATGCCGCCACCGACACAGAATGGGACGAAGAGTTCACGCGCCGCGCGGCTGACGGTTTCGAGGAGGGTCCGGCGGCCCTCGTGAGTCGCAGTGATGTCGAGCAGCACGATCTCGTCAGCACCTTCGCGGGCGTGGCGCGCGGCCAGTTCGGCGGGATCGCCTGCATCGACAATATCGACGAATTGAACGCCTTTGACGACGCGGCCGGCGTGGACGTCGAGACAGGCGATGATGCGCTTGGTCAGCATAACTGCTCCCTCGAGTGCCGCTGCAGGAAGTTGCGCAGAATCTTCAGTCCAGTGTCTCCGGATTTTTCCGGATGGAACTGCACACCGGAGATGTTGCCGCGTTCGACGGCTGCTGCGAAGGGCTCAATGTAGTGAGCCGTGGCTACGGTATCTGCCGTAACGGGCGCCCTGTAAGAGTGAGTGAAATAGACGAACTCGCCGTTTGCGACACCGTGCAACAAACGGGAGCCGGGTCGGGGATCGAGGGAATTCCAGCCGACATGGGGGACTTTATCGTGGCCCTCAGGAAATCGGCTGCAGGATTCGGCAAAAGCGCCAAGGCCAGGCTGATTGGGTGCTTCGCTCGATCCGGCGAAGAGCCACTGCATGCCGACGCAGATGCCAAGAAACGGGATCCCGCGGCCGATGGCGGAGCGAATGGCGGAGGTGAGACCCGTAGCATCCAACCGTTGCGTTGCTGCGAAGTGGCCGACACCGGGGAGAATGACGCGTTCGGCGTGCTCGATCGGCGCGAGATCGCCATCGGTCACCTCAGGCTCTGCGCCAAGATGGCGAAGGGCCTTGAGGACCGAGGTGAGGTTGCCGGCTTTGTAGTCAATGACGGTAACACGCATCAGAGCAGCCCTTTGGTGGAGGGGAGCATAGAGCCGAGCTGTTTGTCGCGGGAGCACGCGACGCGAAGCGCCCGCGCGAATGCTTTGAAGATGGCTTCGATCTTATGGTGATTGGAGCGGCCGTACATGGTTTTGACGTGAACGTTGGCGCGGGCTCCGCGCGCGAAACCCTCGAAGAAATCGACGACCAGCTCCGCTTGCAGGTCACCGACCAGGCGGGTGCGGACTTTTGTATCGACGGCGAAGGCCGGACGGCCGCTCAGATCGACAGCCGCGATGGCGAGGGTTTCGTCCATGGGCATGAGGAAGTAGCCCGCGCGGAGGATGCCGCGCTTGTCGCCGAGGGCACGATCGAAAGCCTCGCCGAGTGCGATGCCCACGTCCTCGACTGTGTGGTGCTGATCGACGTCGAGGTCGCCTGCGCATTTGAGCTCTAGATCAAAAGCCCCATGACGCGTGAACAACTCGAGCATGTGATCGAAGAAGCGAATGCCGGTGGAGATGGAGTAGCGGCCCTGGCCTTCGATGGTAAGGCGGATGGCGATCTTCGTCTCGGTCGTGTTGCGCTCAAAGGCGGCGCGGCGCGCGCTGCGATTTGGTTTAGGACTCGAGGTTGACCTTCTCACTGTGCCTCGCTTTCGGATTGCATTTGCGTGAGTATGTTTT
>Ga0335072_10016416_pt1 | contig 10495 bp, 7 predicted proteins | sample Lox_Sample_21_FD_206725 | JGI IMG/M metagenome (GOLD analysis project Ga0335072, IMG submission 206725) | Soil microbial communities from Loxahatchee National Wildlife Refuge, Florida, United States - Lox_Sample_2.1 | ecosystem: Environmental > Terrestrial > Soil > Wetlands | place: USA: Florida... | reverse complement strand
GGATCAATTCGTACACGGATGCCATGTTTCCAATGAAGCTTTTCGAATACCTGGCGTCCGGCTGCCCGGTCGTCAGCGTGAGCCTGAAGTCGATCGAGGACTACGGCAACGTGGTCAGCATTGCGCAATCGACGCAGGATTTCATCGAAAGTGTAGCATCCATTCTCGCTGGGAACGCCCCGCCTCTGTCTCTCAGGCTGGCGGTAGCGCGACAGCATACGTACATTACCCGTATGGATCAGATGCTGGAGTTGCTCGAACCGCCAAATCCTCCAGACGAAACTGTTCGCGATACGGAACCCGCTTCGTGATATGAGAAAAACGACGGAAGCGGTCGCCTAGATGTGCGGGATTGCCGGTTTTGCGGCGTGCGGTCGTGATGACGTTCCGCGAGACTTTGCCGCCACTGTCACAGCGATGGCGGATCGAATCCGCTATCGGGGTCCGGATGACCATGGCTCATGGTGCGACACCGACGCGGGCTACGCAGTCGCTCATCGTCGCTTGTCGATCCTCGACCTCTCTGCGGCGGGACACCAGCCGATGCAATCGCCCAGCATGCGATGGGTACTGGCCTACAACGGAGAGATCTACAACCATCTCGAGTTGCGCAAAGAACTCGAGGCCGCGCGCGCAGCCCCGGCATGGCGCGGCCATTCGGACACGGAAACACTGCTCGCCGCGGTAGAAGCCTGGGGGGTAGAAGCGACTCTCAAGCGGAGCGTCGGTATGTTCGCGTTCGCGCTATGGGACCGCGCCGAGCGGACACTCTGGCTGGCGCGCGACCGAATGGGCGAGAAGCCGCTCTACTACGGCTGGTGCAAAGAGGTGTTCCTGTTTGGCTCCGAGCTCAATGCCCTGCGCGCCTATCCCGACTTCGAATCGACAGTGGATCGCGGAGCACTGACACTACTGCTTCGACACAACTACGTTCCAGACCCGTTCTCCATTTATGCTGGCATTCGCAAACTGCCGCCGGGCACTTTCCTTCGGATCAAGCGCGGACACAGCGATCAGGTGCCAACCTCCTACTGGTCGCTCGCCGCAACCGCTGAGCGCGGCGCGGCCGAGCCCTTCAGCGGCTCCGCGACCGAAGCCGTGGATATTTTGCAGCAGCGCCTCGGTGCAGCCGTGCGCGGCCAAATGCTGTCCGACGTTCCGCTCGGCGCTCTGCTATCCGGCGGTGTCGACTCGAGTCTCGTCACGGCGCTGATGCAGGCCAATAGCGCACGACCCGTGCGCACCTTCACCATTGGCGTCGGGGAGGGCGAATATGACGAGTCCAAGCACGCGCGTGCGGTGGCCGCGCACCTGCGGACCGACCACACCGAGCTGCGGCTGACTGGCAGCGAAGCTCTGGCGCTCGCGCCGCGCATTGCCGCGATGTATGACGAGCCCTTCGCCGACCCCTCTCAATTGCCGACGCACTTGGTGATGAAGCTCGCCCGCGCTCACGTCAAGGTAGCGCTATCGGGCGACGCCGGAGACGAATTATTCGGGGGTTATAACCGCTACCGCATGGCGCCCAAGGCGTGGACGTACATCGACTGGATGCCTGCGCCGCTGCGTCGCGCGAGCGGTGCAACCCTGACGGCTCTCTCCACCGAAACGATCAATCGCATTGCGGGGCCGATGGCACGGCGCGCGGGAGTGCTTTTCTTTGGTGAGAAGGTCCACAGGCTCGGACTGCGCCTGCGACAGGTGAATAGCCTGGACGATCTTTACGTAGCACTCGTCTCCGAGTGGCCACAGCCGGAACGCATGGTAGTCGGCGGAGAGATGCCGCCCAACCTGCTGGATGACCGCGCGCGCTGGCCGAAGCTGGCCGATCCTGTCGGAAGGATGATGGCGCTCGATGGATTGACCTATCTTCCTGGAAACATTCTAACGAAGGCTGATCGAGCCTCGATGGCGGTCTCGCTCGAGACGCGCACACCCATACTGGATCGCGACGTCGTGGAATTCGTCTGGTCGCTGCCGACGCACATGAAACTCCGCGATGGGCAGGGGAAGTGGCTGCTCCGTCAGCTGCTGTTTCGCTATGTTCCTCGAGCGCTGGTGGACCGGCCCAAGATCGGTTTTGGCATCCCGCTGGACGCTTGGCTGCGCGGTCCACTGCGGGAATGGGGCGAAGGATTGTTGGCAGAGGACCGTTTGCGCAGAGAAGGATTCTTCCACCCCGAGCCCATTCGCGCCGCATGGCAGCGGCACGTTACGGGTCAAATCTCATTGGGCAACCGCCTGTGGTCGGTGCTGATGTTTCAGGCTTGGCTCGAGAGCCAGGCGAGTCCGCAATGACGCGGCGCGTCCGGTCCAGACTCGTGATCCTTGCGCCAATGAATCCAATCGTCGTTCACGGAATCGTCGCAGGCGCTGCACGTGCGAGCGGTCGTGCTCGCGCGGTTGGCCCAGCAGCGTTCTCTGGCACCGCTGATGCACGGCGATGGACATAGCCCAATGCCAGCAAGGAGGCGAGCACCGGGGACATGTGCGCCTCTCCGATCAAGCCGATATTGCTACCCATGCCGTAGATGAACGCCCAGAGAAATGCCATGGTCATCGCGAGGTTCAGACCCAGGTATTCCAACGGAGTATCGCGCATCTGGCGCCAGCCGAACCGCAATACACCGATGATGAAGCCGAGACCTAGCACGGTCGCTAGCAGAGTGCCCTGCGACCACAAATAGATAATCGTGTTGTGCGGCGGAAAATCGGACTCTATGCCGTACTTGTACGCGAAGCGCGTAAATCCCGCCTGCCAACCCCCGAATCCTTGCCCGAGGAACGGCTGCTGTAGGAATGCCACGGCTCCATAGGACCAAATCTGTTCGCGAGAGGCTAGTGTCGCGTCGGAACGGGATAGAAATTTGGCAAGCGCACGATAGCCGCTGCTTTCGCCGGCTTCAATCGCCCTTGGAACGATCCACGCCAATACACCCAGGAATACGATCCCGACCATCGCCATCCGCAGACGATTACGGAATGGGCGGTAATGGAGCGAGATGACGTGCAGCGCGATCAGCGGCAGCGTCACCGCGAATATCAACGCGGCCTTTGACCCAGTGAAGGCAGTGGCGCCCAAGAACAGCAAGCAGAGTGCTCCCAGCCACTTCTTGCCCAAGTACAGAGCGAGACCGAGAGCGGTGAACGCGAGTATCCCGAGATATGCTGCGCCATCATTTGCGTCCGGAAACGTGAGGCCGCCAGATTTAGTGGGGTCTAAGGTGTTGGCATGTGCAGTGGTAAGCAACTTGTCCAGCAGGTTGCCGGTAATGAAGAATCTCGAAACCGAGGAGAGATAGAACTGCAGCTTCAAGCCCGGTAAGAGCCGAAAAACCACAACGGCGATGGCCTGCAGCACTCCGAATGCAAGAGTTATCAGCAGCAACCGGATGATGATTCGTTGATCGCGGCGCCCTTCGGTTATAACCGCAGCAAAGATGATCAGGAATTGGCAAGCATAGCCGATCGGCTGCAGGCCGAGTTTGCGGTTCACCGACCACAATAAACTCAGTGTGTACAGCACGGCAATCCCGAGAACGTACGCCGTGAGCTTCCAAGAGACTACTTTCTTGAATTCCCGGATCAGATCCGGCCACAGCATCATCCCGCCGAAAAAGGCCAGGGGGACGGGAACGCCGGCCACTTCAACCAACGGAAGGAAACATTGAAACACGGACAGCGGAATCGCGAGAAACAGCCGCCACCGACGCTTCAGAGCGAGCGGTGCACTAGAAAGCAGCACAATCACCACCAGCACCTTGAGCGTAATGACGGCGACGTTCAAGTCCGCTGCTCCAGCACTTCAGCGGAGACCCACCTGCACCTGCGCATCTGGGATTCCCTTGGGGCGCGAGCCAGCGCTAACGATCGTAGCGATAGTTGGCGTAACCGTAATTGCCGTAGCCGTAGCTGCCGAGCCTGTGGCCGACTTGGTTCATCACGATGCCGCGCGGCCGGATGCCCGCAGCGTTGAGGCGCTTGACCGTTTCCTCGATCTCGCGCATCGGGTGCTCCGCGGACTTGAGCACGACCAGCGTCGTGCCGGCCCGCTTGCCGACGATTGCGGCGTCGGCCACCGCGAGGACGGGAGGGCTGTCGAGCAGGACATAGTCGTGGCTGGCGGATAGCGCCGCGAGGAGCTGCGAGAAGCGTTCGTGCATCAGGAGCTCCGCCGGATTCGGTGGCGCCTGGCCACGAGCGATGAAGTTCAAGCCGGTAACTTCGGTCCGCTGCACCACCTCCTCGAGGGTCACGTCACCGGCGATGTAGTCGCTGACGCCCGGTGAGGAACGCAGGCTGAAGTATCGCTCGAGATAGCCCTTGCGAAGGTCGACATCGACTAGCACCACGCGCTTACCGGACTGCGCAAGCACGGCGCCGAAGTTCGCGCAGACGAAGGACTTGCCGATGCCCGGCGCCGGCCCGGTCAGCAGGATGATGTTGTTGGCGGCATCCATCATCGTGAAGTGCAACGAGGTGCGCAGGCTCCGCAGGGCTTCCACCCCAGGGTTTTGCGAATGCAAGCTCGCGAGCACGTGCGAGCCGTGCTCGCCGCGCGCGGTTGCGCGCGCGATCTTGTGCTGCTCCGCGATGTACGGGATCGCTACGAGCACGCTCAGGCCCAACTCGCGCTCGATTTCGGCGGGATTGTCCACGCCGCGCAGGAGGGCGCGCTGAATGACGACGTACACGGAGCCGAGGAACACGCCGAACAACAACGCGATGGCGAGCACCAGGGGCTTTTTCGGTGCGACGGGCTTGAACGGCTCCAAGGCGTAATCGACGATGCGCACGTCGCCGACGGTGCCGGCCTTGGCCACCTCGAACTGCTCGACCGCGGTCATCATGGCGGTGTACAGGCCGTTGCTCACTTCGACGTTGCGCATCAAGGTGAGGACGTTCTGCTGCAGGCTGGGAAGACCTCCGATCTTGCTCTGCAGGGCGCGTTCGTCCTGCGCGATCAACGCGATCTGACGGTCAATCGCCTGGATCTCTGGATGCTCGGGCGTGAAGAGTCGCAGCGCCTGCGCACGCCGCTCGACCAGCTGCAGACGGTTGGTCTCGAGCTCGACGTTCTGCTTGAGCAACAGCTCGGTTTCGGTCGAGATGGCCGGAGCGCCGTGAGCTTCCTGATAGCGAGCCAGGTCCGCCTGCGCCGCATCGACTGCAGCCTTGAACGTCGGCAGCTGCGCTTGCAGGTACGTGATCGACTGCTGTGCCTCGAGCGAGCGACGCCGAACGTCCTGCGCGAGGTAAGCATTCTCGAGGGTGTCGATGATGCGCGTGATTCGATCTTTGTCGTATCCGTAGTAGCTGATCTGCATCACGCCGGAGGACGAGGTCAGACTCACGTTGCCCAACTGCTGCACCGTGAGCTTCTTTTGGAAGTCATCGAGCACGGTTTCGCGCGCGAAGCGGATGACCCGGAAGCGCTCGCCGGGCCGGGCGGTCAGCTCCTGCACCTCGAGTTGCACCGGTCCGTAAAGGGTATTGGCCTGCTCGACCTGACCGATGCGGCCAGTGATGACGGTATTGCCATCCGGGTCCCGCAGACGATAGCCGCCGCCCGCCGTGGCCGTGAGCGTGAACGTCTGATTGTACCAATACTCGGGAGCCTCGAATCGACTGACGGTGATTCTCTCCCCGCCCCATGCAAAACCGCCGAGCAGCGGCGGCGCACGGACAGGTGCGCTGGCGCGCCGATTCCAGTGAGCGATCACTCGTCCGAAGATCGGGAAATACTTCGGCTCAGCCTCAACCAAAAGATGCATCTGGTCGATCACTCGGTCGAGCACCAGGCGGCTCTGAAGGATCTGAATTTCGGCCTCGGCTTGTACGGGCGTGCCGAACAACAGAGAGCCGAGACTGCCCATGGAGGAAGCCATCGGATTGCCGTATGGACTGGCTGCGCTAGCGCTCTGCTCGACCTGCACGATGCCGTCGACCAGGTAGACGGGGCGAGCGACGATCAGGTACAGCACCCCAATTGCAAGCGCGGCGCCGGCGACGGCGGCCACGATCCAGCGGCCGGCATAGAGAAGTTGCAGGATTTCTCGAAAGTTGATCTCGTCGTCTGCCTGCACCCGGCCGACGGGCGTCGGCAGCGGCGCGGGCGGTGGCACCAACGTCGGTAGTTTATGAATGTCGTTCATTAAGCGGTCGGCAGTTGCCGCCTTCCGGGCTCAGCTGGAGCTGTTGTAAGGTTTCACCCATTCGGAATCAGCGATAGCTCGAACACCGAGGTGACGGTGGGCAGCAGCGCGTTGATCACGGAGTTGTACTGGGCGAACGCGGTCGCCTGAACGTATACGACGTCGAACGGCCGCAGTTGGAATTGACTGGCGAGCAGCACGCCCTGTGGAGTGCTCATGTTGATCGTGTAGATGATGGCCTCTGGGCCGGCCGCCGCGTGGCCCTTCAGCCGGAACACCAGCACTCCGGAACCCCTGGCCTGGGTGTTGTCGAGCCCGCCGACGCTTGTCAGCGCCGCCATCAGCGTCATGGAAGCCTGCGTCAATGTAAGTGGACGCTGGCCGTTCACCGCGCCGAGCATGAACACCTCATCGGCCGACTGATCCGGGATGTGAATGTCATCGCCCGGTTCGAGCTCGGGGTTGGGCACCAACCGGCTACCCGACAGTAGGCCGGCTAGATCGATCTGGTACCGCACGCCGTGACGGACGAGTATCGCGCGCCGCCGGCTGGCGCTGGGACTCAGCCCGCCGGCCGCGTCGATGGCCTGCAAGATGCCCAGCGGGACGTTGCCGAGCGTAACGGTGCCGGGATGCATCACCTCGCCGGTAATCTCGACGCGCTCGGAACCATAACTGACGACACGTACCCCCACCTGCGGCCGCTGAATCACTCCACTCAGATGATCGGTCACGTACTCGCGCAGCTCACGCTCGGTCATGCCGGCAACCTTGAAGGTACCGACGTACGGGTAATAGATCGTGCCGTCGGCGGCCACCAATTCTCCGTCGAAACTCACGTTCTGGCTCTGGGGCCCGGCCGGGGCGTTGAGCTCCGGATGATCCCAGACCGTGATGCTGAGCAAATCGCCGGGGCCTACGCGGTAATCCGGCGGCACAGTCGACGGCAGCAGCGGCTTGAGCGGCGGAGCTCCCGCGGGCGGATCGTCCAGCGGGTCCGCGTGAGTGAGTAGCGAGCTCAGGACCTCTGGCGTGATCGGCATCACACGATAGCTGAGGACCTTCCGTGCCCCAGTCGAGGACGGCGCCGGGATCGTCCCGTATGCATGCAGCCCGGGTCCGCCGGTGTGGATGTTCATCCCCGGCAGAATGTCGGTACAGCCGGCCAACACCGCGAGCACCGCCGACAACCACAGTCTGAGCGTTGCCGATCGGATGCGCACCCGGAAAGCTCCCTGCGTGAGCGCCGCTCGCTGATCGATTGCCGGAGCCTCCGGCGCCCTCATGTCACGCAGTCCGATTTCTCCCGCTTCCGCTCCGGAGCTTGCGCCCATGGTATCCAAGCCGAATCCGCGTCTGGCTAAACTAGTCATTTTAGCTTAACTTGCGGCCCTGTGCGTGCCACCCCGATCGCGCTGTCGCGCGGCTTTCTCGATGTTCAAATCGATTCTCGTCGTCTGTACCGGCAATATCTGCCGCAGCCCCATGGCCGAGGCGCTGCTCGCGAGCCGGCTCGCCCACACCGACAAGCGCGTGGCCTCTGCCGGCATCGCCGCACTGGTCGGGCAGCCGGCCGCCCCGCTCGCGCAGGAAGTCATGAAGGAGCACGGGCACGACATCAGCGCGCACCGGGGCGCGCAATTGAACGCGACGCTCCTCGCGGCCGCCGATCTGGTGCTCGCGCTCGACGATAGCCACCGGCGCTGGATGGTCGAGAATTTCCCGCAGTTTCGCGGCCGCGTGTTCAAGTTGGGCAAGTGGCGCGCCGACCGCGACGTTGCCGACCCCTATCAGCTCCCGCGCGAGGCCTTTGAGCAGGCCTACCTCGACATCGTCGAGTGCTTGGCTGACTGGACACCGCACGTGCTCGCCTGACCGCCACGGCAGACTCGGCCGGGGGAAGCGGCCACGGCCTAGCGGTAGTGCGTCTCGATCCAACGCTGGTAGCTCCCGTCCATCACTGCCCGCCACCACCACTCGTTCTGCACGTACCAACCGAGCGTGTCGCGAAGTCCCGACTCCAGGGAGACCTGCGCTCGGTAGCCGAGCTCCCGCTCGATCTTTCCGCTGTCGATGGCGTAGCGGCGATCGTGCCCGGGGCGGTCTGCAACAAATTGTATGAGCGCTGCGGAGCGGCCGCCGCGCGCGGCGGGACTCTGCGGAAAGCGCGCGGCGAGCTCCGGCTGCGTGCCGAAGAGCTCATCGACGAGCGTGCACAGCGTTTGCACGAGGCGCACGTTCTCGCTCTCCGCCCCGCCACCGATGTTGTACACCTCGCCCGGCCGGCCCTGCTCGAGGATCAGGTCGATCCCGCGGCAGTGGTCGCTCACATGCAGCCAGTCGCGGATGTTGCGCCCGTCGCCGTAGATCGGCAGTGCCCGCGCGTGCAGCAGGTTCACGATCATGAGCGGAATCAGCTTCTCGGGAAATTGGAACGGGCCATAGTTGTTGGAGCAGTTGCTGGTGGTCGCTTGAAGACCGTAGGTATGGTGGTAAGCCCGCACCAAGTGGTCGGAGGCGGCCTTGCTGGCCGAGTAGGGCGAGTTGGGTGCGTAGGCGGTCGCCTCGTGGAAGGACGGATCGTTGGGGCCGAGAGACCCGTAGACCTCGTCGGTCGACACGTGGTGGAAGCGATGCCGCGGAACGGTCCGCTCCTCGAGCCACACTTTGCGCGCGGCCTTGAGCATCGAATGAGTGCCCTGGACGTTGGTCTCGATGAAGACGTCGGGGCCGTGGATCGAGCGATCGACGTGCGACTCGGCGGCAAAATGCACGATCGTGTCGATGCCCTCCTCGCGCAGCAGCCGCTCGACGAGCGCCGTGTCGCCGATGCTGCCGCGCACGAACCTGAGGGCGGGCTCGTCCTTGACCGGCTCGAGGTTCGCGAGGTTCCCGGCGTACGTGAGCGCATCGAGCACGACCAAGCGGTCGCCGGGATGCGCGCTCACCCAGTAGTGCACGAAGTTCGCGCCGATGAAGCCGGCGCCGCCGGTCACGAGGAGCCTAGGCATTCGCAATCTCTTCGAGGACGCTCCTGAGCGCCCGTCGCCAATGAATGGGCGCGAGGCCGAGCGGGCCCAACGAGGAGCCGTCGAGCACGCTATAGGCGGGTCGGCGCGCGGGGGTCGGATAATCCTCCGTGCGAATGGGCGCGACGGACGGCTCGCTCGCGAGCAATCCGAGCGGTAGGGCCTCCTCCGCAATGGCGACCGCAAAGTCGTACCAGCTCGCAACGCCTGCAGCGGTCCAGTGGTGAACGCCGGTGAGATCCTCGCGCGCAATGATCCTCCACAACACCTCCGCCACGGAGCGCGCGGCCGTGGGTGTCCCCACCTGGTCGCTCACCACGCGCACCGCGCCGTTCGCGCGCATCAATCGCAGCATCGTGAGGAGGAAATTGCGCCCTTCGGCCGCGTACACCCAGGCCGTGCGCAGGATCACCGAGCGCGCGGGCAGCAACGTGAGCACCGCCTGCTCTCCTTCGAGCTTGGTACGCCCATAAACGCCGAGCGGACCGGTCGGGGAGTCCGGGTGGTACGGGCGCGAAGCGCGGCCGTCGAAGACGAAATCGGTCGACAGGTGGATCAGGCGCGACCCGCAAGCTCGCGCCGCGGCGGCGAGCAGTCGCGGCCCGCGCGCATTGACGGCTGCCGCCTGCTCCGGCTCGCTCTCGGCGCGATCGACCGCCGTATAGGCGCCTGCGTTGACGATCACATCGGGCGCATGCTCGCGCACACAGCGCTCGACCGCCGACTCGTCGGTCAGATCGAAATCGCGGCGAGCGAGCCCGAGCGCCTCCACTTCAGGGGGGGCTGAGCTCACAAGCGCGCGACCGATCTGGCCGCCCGCTCCGGTCACGAGCACTCGCACGCGCCGAACGCTCACGGCCGGGTGCGCCAGCGGCAAGCGCGACTCACGCGTAGCACTCCGCACCGCGGAAGCGGACGCCGGCCGCGTCCTTCCCCGAGAGCAGCGGCTCGACGCCGTGCGGCAGCTGCCACTCGATCGCGAGATCGGGATCGTTCCACAACACCGTGTGCTCGTCGTTGGGTGCGTAGAAATCCGTGCAGCGGTACAGGAAATCCACCCGGTCGCTGAGCGCGAGATACCCGTGCGCGAAACCCGGCGGCACCCACAGCATGTGGTGATTCTCCTCCGAGAGAATCTGACCGACCCAGCGTCCGAAGGTGGGCGAGCTGCGCCGCAGGTCGACCGCCACATCGAGCGCCGTGCCCGCGACGACTCGCACCAGCTTCCCCTGCGGGTGGCGCAGCTGGTAATGGAGCCCGCGCAGGACGTGGCGCACCGAGCGGCTGTGATTATCCTGCACGAAGCGCGCC
>Ga0335072_10016415_pt1 | contig 10495 bp, 3 predicted proteins | sample Lox_Sample_21_FD_206725 | JGI IMG/M metagenome (GOLD analysis project Ga0335072, IMG submission 206725) | Soil microbial communities from Loxahatchee National Wildlife Refuge, Florida, United States - Lox_Sample_2.1 | ecosystem: Environmental > Terrestrial > Soil > Wetlands | place: USA: Florida... | reverse complement strand
GCGGGAGCGGATGTCGCGGCGAAGAGCACGTATCTGCGCGCCAAGGGGGAGCTCGAGCAGGCCTTGAGCGGCCTCGGCTTCGCCGCGCTGGAGATCCTGCAGCCTGCGATGGTGCTCGGCTGGCCGCGTGAGATGCGGGCCGCCGACCTGGTGCGGCGTGCGGCGATGCCGCTCCTGAACCCATTCCTGGTCGGTGAGCGCATGGTGCGGCGCGGCATTCCCGTGGCGACGCTCGCGGCGGCAATGGTCGGGACTTTGCGCGCGGGCCGTCGTGGCCCGATGCGCTACACGTATGAGGGGATCGGCGCGCTCGCGCAGATGAGGTCGCGGCGGCCGGCGGGTCTCGTGGCCGCTGCCCGATAAGCCTCGTCATTAATTACATAACACGGATGCGGCGCTACATAAGCGGTAGCGCGGCAATCCCAGGCTTGGTGGCAAGTACTCTTTGAGAGCCGCGCCACACTCGCGGGCCTTGACTCCATTCCGTCCGGCTTCGACACTTGACACCTGTGACAAGGGCAAATCCGTCGAAAGGCGGAGACGCAAAGCCACCGGTCTAAGGGACGGTTCCTATGACGGCGGGGCTGCCATGGTTGCGCAACGCGCGGCCGTTAGCATTCCCCTCGGCGTCTCGAGCCGAATCCGATGGCCCGTGGCTCTTGGACTGTCCGGGGAAATTATGACACCAACGGCAAATCTGGCGTCCACCGAGGTGGCCGCGGAGCAGTCAGCAGCGCCTGCCGCTGAGGCGGGGCCGTTCGTGCTCAATTTGTGCTCCTCGACGACCCCAATGGCGCTCGCGCAGACCGATATGCCCGAGCTCAAGCGCTTCACGTTCTTCGTCAGCCGCCGCTTCGAGGAAGGGCGCGAGCGCTTCCGTCTTCACATGGGATTCTTCGCCAGCCAGGCCGAGGCCGAGGAGTGGCTGAGCGCGGTGCGGGATATCTATCCCGGCGCGTGGGCGGGCGAGGCGCCCGGCAAGAAGCTGCGCGCTCGCGCGGCCGAGGCCGCCGCGGCACAGGCCGGGCACGCGGTCGGCCCACAAAAAACAGCGGCGCCCGCCCCAATGCCAACACCCGCGGCGCCCGTGGCGGCCAGGCCGCAGGGCGCACAGCCTGCGGCGCCATCCAAAATCCCGACGTTGGTACCCACTCTTCAGCCGCCGGCGCCGATGAGCGCCCGCGCAGTCGCAAATCCCGCGGTAGCGCCGCGCGCCGCAGTAGCGCCGCCGCCTGCCAGGACTGCAGCGCCCAGCAGGACCGGGCTGGCCGCCAAGCCAGCACCGTCTGCCAAGGCTGCGCTGCCCGCCAAGGCAGCACCGCCTCCCAAGGCTGCGACGCAACCGCCGGTCAAGCGCCCTGTTGCAGCTACTACACCGCCGCGTGCCGCCGCGCCCGTTGCTCGACCCCCGCAAACTCAAGCGGCTCCGCGGCCAACACCGGCAGTACGACCCGCGGCGGCTGCCCCGGCATTGCCGCAGCGCCCGCGTCCCAACGCCGCGCCCGCCGGTGCGCAGCGCCCGGTTGCCAAAGCGGCGGGACCTCTCAAGCCCGCCGCGCCGGCGCCCGTCAAGGCCGCCGCCGCCGCGCCGCCGAGAACCCCGGTGACGCCGACGGCGGCGAAGCCGATGCCGCAGAGCGCTACGCGGCCCGCGCAGCCGGCCGCGAAGCAGCCACTCTTCGGCGACTCCAACGTGAAGGAAGTGATGGCGGCATTGGATGGGCATGCGGATCCGACCGGCGAAACACGACTCATGCCGTCGCCGATCGCTCAGGCCGAAATCACCGACGACCCGTCGCTCACCGACACCCAGGTACTGAGATTTCTCGAGTCGCGCCGGGAGCAGGACGGTAACGACCGCCCCCAAGCCGGGCTGCAGGCCGACGCCGCCGCCGAGTCAGGTATTTCGCTGCTCAAGCCCGACGACACCGGTACGCGCCGCGCGCTGAAGGAAGCCGTTTCCCACAATGACCCGGTTTCCTTCGCGGTGCAGCTGCAGTGGTCGGTGCAGCCGGTGGAGCTCGACAAGGTGCCGCCGCTCGCGATATTCAGCGCCTACACGCTCTATTCCGTCGAGGGCAGCCGCGAAGGGCGCAAGTGGTATGGATTGCGTCTCGGCTTCTTCAATGATGCGATTTCCGCCAAGCAGGTCGCCTACTACGTGCGCTCGGAGTTCACCTCGGTCGCCGTCGTGCCGGTCGGCCCGCAGGAGCGCGAGCGCGCCACCGAGGACAATCAGCGATTTGCCGGCTCCGGTGCCCCGCGCAAGCAGCGCCAGAGCGAAGACAACGAGTTCAAACTGATCGATTCGCAAGAGGCGCCCGCCGCGGCGACTGCCGCAACTCCCCCGGGCGCTGCCGCTTCACCGGCACCGGCCGCCGCAAAACCCGCAGTGGCGGCGCCGAAGGAGCGTGAGAGCGCGGGCAGGGTGAATGCGCGCGAGCGCCGCACCCCGCAGACTCTCGAGGAGACGCTCGAGATCCTGGGCGCGAATGAGCTTGCCATCGACAACGCAAGGAGCGAGTCGGTGAGTGACACGGGCGTGCGGCATCTGCGCGTCCAGGTGCAGAAGAACACGCCGTTCTCCCGCCTGCTCGAGCGGCTGAGCGAGCGGGTCCGAAAGTCCTGACTGTTTGTCTATTGGGGCAAATCGCTCCCGGCGATTTGCGCAGCCAGCCCTCTGACGGGATTCATTCCGCGGCCCAGGGAGCGGCCCTGGTCCGCTTACTGACTTGCCGCTGGACTACTTCCCGAATAATTTATCCAGCTCGGCGCGCGCGCGATCGACCTCGGCGGTGTTGGGCGCGGTGTAGGTGCCCGGCCGGGGCTCGAAGAAATCGCAGAAGTTGGCGCGCGTCTTCTCGCGGACTTCCTCGGCGGTAGGCTCGCGACAGTGCTTGGCGACGGTCGTGTCGTAGTCGGCGCACATCCGGCAGACATGCAGCTCCGACCGGCACTTCGGGCATTCCTCGAGGCGGCGCAGGGGCAGCGTGAGCGCCGCAAGCGAGGCGCCACATTTCCAGCAGACGAGCTCGGCGGCGCTAGCATGTGGCATGGCGCCACGATTATGCGCCGGTCACACGCTCTTTGAGAAATGTAGCGAGGGCCCGGCCGGTATGCGAGTCGCGCTTGCGCCGCGCCACTTCGGCGGGGGCGCCCTGGGCGACGATGCGGCCGCCGCCCTCACCGGCCTCGGGGCCCATATCGACGATCCAGTCTGCCTCCGCCATGACGTCGAGGTTGTGCTCGACCACGACTGCGGTGTTTCCCGCGGCGACCAGTCGGTGCAGCACGTGAATGAGTTTCTCGACGTCAGCCATGTGCAGACCGACAGTGGGCTCATCGAGCACATACAGCGTGTGCTTCGCCACCTGTCGGGGGCCTGGCCGTGGGGCTGAGGGTGGGCCTGCAGCCGCGGCTGGCGCAAACATGTCCCGGCTCGCCTCGGGAGCTTCCGTGCGCACCTTGGAAAGCTCCGCCACCAGCTTGATGCGCTGCGCCTCGCCGCCCGACAGTGTCGGGCTCTGCTGGCCGAGGGTGAGATAGCCAAGCCCCACGTCCTGCAGCAGCTTCAGTGCGTGATGCACGCGCGAATGCGCGCGAAAGAACCCGACCGCTTCGTCCACATCCATCGCGAGGACATCGCCGATGCTCTTCTCCCGCCAGAGAACCGACAATGTCTCGGTGTTGAATCGACGGCCGGCGCAGACGTCGCAGAGTACTTTGACGTCGGGTAGGAAGCTCATCTCGATGGTCTTGACGCCCTGGCCCTCGCAGGCCTCGCAGCGGCCGCCGGCCGTGTTGAATGAGAAGCGGCTTGCGGTGTAGCCCCGCAGCCGCGCCTCGGTGGTGGCGGCGAAGATGCGCCGGATGTCGTCCCACAGCCCGATATAAGTGGCCGGGCAGGAGCGCGGGGTCTTGCCGATCGGTGTCTGATCCACCTCCAGGACCCGGTCCACCTGCTCGAGCCCCTTCATGCCGGCGCAGCCGATGAGCTGCGCGCCGGCCGCGCGGCGCCGGGACTTCGTCCCGTTGCCCCGGCCGACGTCGCCGAGCAGGCGGCGCAGGTTGGCGTAGAGTACGTCGCGCGCTACCGTCGATTTCCCTGAGCCGGAAACGCCGGTGATGACCACCAGCCTGCCGAGAGGAATGCGCACCTCGGCGCCCTTGACGTTGTGCAGCGATACGCGCTCGAGCTTCAGATGCGGCGTGTGCGCCACGACGGGCCGGTAGGGCTGCGCAGGGTGCCGCAGCGGCTGTCGCAGGAAGCGACCGGTCGTCGATCGTGCGTTGCCAATGAGATCCTTCACGGTTCCTTCGCCCACCACCTCGCCGCCGAGCACGCCCGCCCCCGGGCCGAGATCCAGCACGTGGTCGGCGCGACGGATGGTCTCCTCGTCGTGCTCGACGACGACGAGTGTGTTGCGATGGCTCGAAAGCTCCTCGAGCGAGTCGAGCAGGATCGCATTGTCACGCGGGTGCAGGCCGATCGTCGGCTCGTCCAGGACGTAACACACCCCCTGGAGGTTGGAGCCGAGCTGGGCGGCCAGGCGGATGCGCTGCGCCTCCCCGCCCGAGAGCGTGGGCGCGGAGCGGTCGAGCTGCAGGTAGCCGAGCCCCACCCGGTCGAGGAACTTGAGCCGTGCCCGGATCTCCGCCAGCAGGTCGCGCGCGATCTGCTGCTCTCGTGGCGAGAGCTTGAGACGGCGGAAGAACTCCGCCGACTGCGCCACCGAGTTGGCGGCGAGGTCGGCAATGGATCGGTCGCGGAAGCGCACGCTGACGGCTACCGGATTCAGACGCTTGCCGTTGCATGCAGCACAGACCTGCGGCGCATCATCGCTGTCGTCGTCTGCATCGACGTCCACACCGGCCGCGGACTCTTCCTCCGCGGGCACCTCCAGGCCGGTCCCGTAACAGCTCTCGCACCAGCCGTGCTTGGAGTTGTAGGAGAAGAGGCGCGGGTCGAGCTCGGCGAAGCTGCGTCCACACGTGGGGCAGGCGCGCTTGGTCGAGAAGACCGTCGGTTTGTCGCTCTTCGGGCTCAGCACGTGTACGAGGCCCTTGCCGAAGTCGAGCGCGCGGGCGAGCGCCTGGTGCAGCGCGGTGTCCGTCTTCACGCCGACATCGATCTCCGCGACGGGGAGCTCGATGGTGTGCTCCTTGAAGCGCGACAGTCGCGGCCACTGCGCCGTTGAGAGGTAGGCGCCGTCGACGCGCAGCGTCTTGAAGCCCTTTTTCGCAGCCCACTTGGCGAGGTCCGTATAGTAGCCCTTGCGCGCGACGACGAGCGGAGCCAGCAGCGCGATGCGCGTGCCCCGGTGCTCACGCAGCAGCCGCGCGGCGATGGAGGCGGCGCTCTGCGATTCGATGGCGACGTCGCAATCGGGGCAATACTGGGTGCCCAGCTTGACGTAGAGGAGCCGCATGAAGTGATGGATCTCCGTCAGAGTGGCCACCGTGCTCTTGCGGCCGCCGCGGCTGGTGCGCTGCTCGATGGCGACCGTCGGCGGAATGCCGAATATCGCATCGACGTCGGGGCGGGCGGCGGGCTGCACGAACTGCCGCGCATAGGCGTTGAGTGACTCGAGATACCGGCGCTGACCTTCATTGAAGAGAATATCGAAGGCGAGTGTCGATTTGCCGGAGCCTGACACACCGGTGATGACCGTGAGTCGATCCCTGGGGATCTGCACGTCGATGCTCTTCAGGTTGTGCTCGCGCGCGTTGTGGATGACCACGGAGTTGCGCGCGGCTTTCGATTGGGCCGAAGTCGCCTGCGGCGCTTCGGCCGGCCACCCCTTCGGCTGCTTTTCATCCCGCGGCCCAGGGAGCGGCCCTGGGCCGCTTACTGACTTGCTTTCGCACGCCGCCTGACGGGGAGTCCCGCGGGGCTCTGCAACCCCTGGCGCGAGGGCCCGCTCGTAATCCGCGAGGGCGCGGCCGGTATGCGAATCCGGGTGAGCGCGCACTTCGCTGGCCGTACCGGCGCAGACGATACTGCCGCCGTGCTCCCCGCCTTCCGGCCCGAGATCGATGATCCAGTCGGCCGCGCGGATCACATCGAGGTTGTGCTCGATGACGAGGAGCGAGTGTCCCGCCGCGAGCAACTTGCGGAAGGCCGTGAGGAGCTTCGCCACGTCCTGGAAGTGCAGGCCCGTGGTTGGCTCGTCGAAGAGGAAGAGCTTGCCCTTGTGAGTGGTGCTGGAGAGCACCGAGCCTGCCTCGGCGAGATGGCCCGCGAGCTTCAGGCGCTGCGCTTCGCCGCCCGAGAGCGTGGGCACCGGCTGCCCGAGCGTCACATATTCGAGGCCGACGTCCGAGAGGGGCGCGAGACGCGCGGCGACCTCGCGCGAATCCCGGAAGAACTCGAGAGCCTCCGTGACGGTCATCGCCAGCACATCGGCGATGCTGGCGCGGCGGCCGTTGGTGCCTTCGCGCTTGATCTCGAGGACCTCGTCGCGATAGCGGCGGCCGTCGCAGTCGGGGCACCGCAAGTAGACGTCCGAGAGGAACTGCATCTCGACGTGCTCGAAGCCATTGCCGCTGCAGGTCGGGCAGCGGCCGCTGCCGGAGTTGAAGCTGAAGGTGCCGGCGGTGTACTTGCGCTCCTGCGCGGCGGGCTCCGCCGCGAACAGGTTGCGGATGGCATCGAAGGCGCCGACATAACTTGCCGGGTTGGAGCGGGTGGTGCGCCCGATCGGACTCTGATCGACCATGACGACATCGTCGATGAGCTCCGCGCCGGCGAGCCCGGTGAAGAGTCCGGGCGCCTCGGTCGGCTTGCCGTGGTATTTGAGGAGCGCGGGGTAGAGGACGTCCTCGATCAACGTGGACTTGCCGGAGCCGGAGACGCCGGTGACACAGACGAGGCGCTTCAGCGGGATCCGGACGTCAACGTCCTTGAGGTTGTGCTGACGGGCGCCACGCAACTCCAGCCAGCGGTTGGAACGAGCCTCGGCGATGACCTCTTTGCCCGACGTCGGAGCTGCAGCCACAGTGCGCTCACCGCTCACGCGTTTCTTCCCGCTGAGATATTCACCAGTGAGTGAGCGGGCATCGCGGCGGATCTCGCGCGGAGTACCGAAGAACACGATCTCGCCGCCGCGCTCTCCCGCTCCCGGCCCCAGGTCGAGGATCCGGTCCGCTTCCAGCATGATCTGTGGATCGTGTTCCACGACGAGCAGCGAGTTGCCCGCATCACGCAGGCGCTTCATCACGGTGATGACGCGCCGCATGTCGCGCGGATGCAGCCCGATCGAGGGCTCGTCCAGCACGAACAGGGTGTTGACCAGCGACGTGCCGAGCGCGGTGGTCAGGTTGATCCGCTGCACTTCGCCGCCGGAGAGCGTACGTGACTGGCGATCGAGCGTGAGGTAGCCGAGGCCGACATCGGCCAGGTAGCCGAACCGTCCCCGGATCTCTCCGAGCAGCAGGTCGGTCGCCTCATCGAGCGGGCGCGGCAGCTCCAGCCGCCGAAAGAACGCGCAGGCGCGCTCCACGGGCAGCAGCACCAGATCGTGAATGGACAGGCCCGGCAGGCTCTGCAGCGTCTCCTCGTTCCAGGCAACACCGCGCGGCCGGAAACGCGGCGTCGCGCCGAGCGCCTCCTCGGCGAGCGTGTGGTCGCCGACGCGCCACAGGAGCCCTTGCGTCTTGAGACGTGCGCCGCCACAGGCCTCGCACGGGGTGTAGGCGCGGTAACGGGAAAGGAGGACCCGCACGTGCATCTTGTAGGATCGGCTCTCGAGCCAGGCGAAGAAGCGCTTGGCGCCGTACCAGACGCCCTTGCTCCAATCGCCTTCGCCCTCGATGACCCAGCGGCGGTGTTCGGGCTCGAGCTCCCGCCACGACACATCGAGCGGAATGCCGCGTTTCTTCGCGAACTTCTCCATGTCCTGCTGGCATTCGGCGTAGGACTTGGTCTGCCATGGCTTCACGGCGCCGCCGCGCAGCGACTTCGTCTCGTCGGGAATGACCAGGCCGTAATCGATCCCGATGGTGCGCCCGAAGCCACGGCAGCTGTCGCACGCGCCGAGCGGCGAGTTGAACGAGAACAGGCTGGGTGTCGGCTCCTGGTAGGAGCGGTCGCACTCCGCGCAGTGCAGAGTGCTCGAGTAGCGCCACGTCGCGAGCGGCTGCGGCGGGTCGCTGTCGTCGACGACCTGCGCGTTGACACGGCCGCGGCCAACACGCAACGCGGTCTCGAGCGACTCGAGCACGCGGCCGCGCTCCGCCTGGCCGGCGCGGAAACGATCCTGCACGACCTCGAGCGGTGCGACCGGTGGTGTGGCGCGGGCCGGGCGGCCTCGCTTGCCGCGCTTGGCTGCCGGCGGCGCCGGCTCGGGGGCTGCGGCGACGGATGCGCCGGGGCGCTCGAAGAATCTCGTGTAGCCCTGCTTCCCGAGCAGCGCACGGACCTCCGCTTCCTGGAAGCTGTCGGGCACGGGAACGGGAAAAGTGAGCAGCAGCCGCGGATCGCCGGCGGCGGCCGCGCGCTCCCTCATGTCGCTATAGATGCTCTGCGCGGTGTCGCGCCGTACCGGCCGGCCGCAGCACTCGCAATAGAGCGTCGCCGTGCGCGCGAACAACAGCTTCAGATGGTCATTGAGCTCCGTCATCGTGCCCACGGTCGAGCGTGACGTGCGCACCGGGTTGGTCTGATCGATCGCGATTGCCGGCGGAATGCCGGCGATCGAATCCACCTGCGGCTTGTCCATGCGATCGAGGAACTGCCGCGCATAAGGCGAGAAGGTCTCGACGTAACGCCGTTGACCTTCGGCGTACAGTGTGTCGAAGACAAGCGACGACTTGCCCGACCCGGACACGCCCGTGACCACGACGAGCTCGCTGAGCGGCACGTCGAGGTCGAGATTCTTCAGGTTGTTCTGGCGCGCACCGCGCACGAGAATCGCATCGCGATTGGCGTCGGTCATTCCGTCACCGCAGTCGGCATGGTGTCTCGGGGAAAGAGCAGAAAGGGAGGGGCAACAGCGAGCGGGACCTGCTCGCGGATGCGCCGATTTTACCGTAAGTGTGGGCGATACGGCGATGCACAAGGGCGGCGGGCTCCGTGGCACCAGTAGTGACAAGAGACGCTTACTGGATGGGTTCGCGAGGTAGAATCGTGGTAGCGACCGAAAGCAAGCCGATAAGGGGGCCAAAGCCGCCCTGGCCTCCGAGGTCGAGCGAGTAACGCGGTAGGCCGCTCGAAGCGCCGCAGGCGTCTTTGAGCCAATATGAAGAGGATCCCATGTCGCCGCAGTCCTATGGCAACGTCCTGCAGATGATCGGCAATACGCCGCTCGTCGCCGTCAATCATCTCGATACCGGCCCGTGCCGGCTTTTCCTCAAGCTCGAGAGCCAGAACCCCGGCGGCTCGATCAAGGACCGCGTCGGCCTCTATCTCATCGAAGCGGCCGAGCGCGACGGGCGACTGCCGCCGGGCGGCACGCTGATCGAGGCGACGGCGGGTAACACCGGGCTCGGCCTTGCACTCGTGGCGGCGCAGAAGGGCTATCGGCTGCTGCTCGTCATTCCCGACAAGATGAGCCAGGAGAAGATCTTTCACCTGAAGGCCATGGGCGCCGAGGTGGTGCTCACCCGCTCCGACGTCACCAAGGGCCATCCGGAGTACTACCGCGACCTGGCGGAGCGTCTCGCGAGCGAGACCCCCAACTCCTTCTATGTCAACCAGTTCGGCAATCCCGCCAATCCCCGCGCGCACGAGGAAACCACCGCGCCCGAGATCTGGGAGCAGATGGAGCACAAACTCGACGCCGTCGTCTGCGGTGTCGGGACGGGCGGCACTGTCACCGGCGTATCGCGCTACCTTGCCCGCGTTGCGCCGGAAACCGAGATCGTGTTGGCTGATCCGGTTGGATCGGTGCTCGCGGAGTACGTGAAGACCGGGAAGATGCCGAAGGAGAGCGGCACGTGGCTGGTGGAGGGCATCGGTGGCGATTACGTGCCGCCCGTGGCGGACCTTGGGCGCGTCAAGTCGGCGTACACCGTCTCCGACGCGGAGGCGTTCAAAACGTGCCGTGAGCTGCTGGCCAGGGAAGGCATCATGGCCGGAACGTCCACGGGAACGCTGGTCGCCGCGGCCCTGCGCTACTGCCGCGAGCAGACCAGGCCGAAGCGGGTCGTCAGCTTCGTCTGCGACAACGGCAACAAGTACATCTCCAAGGTCTACAACGACTACTGGATGCTGGATCAGGGATTCCTGGAGCGCGAGCGCTTCGGTGACCTGCGGGACCTGATAGCCCGTCGTCACTGGGAGCGCGCCGCGGTGACCGTGAATTCGACCGAGCTCGTCATGGCGGCCTATCGCCGCATGAAGCTCTACGACGTCTCGCAGCTGCCCGTCATGCAGAACGGCCGCATCGTCGGCATCGTCGACGAGGAAGACATCCTTCTCGAGGTGTTCGCCAACCCCAAGCATTTCAACGAGCCGGTCACCGCCGCCATGGAGAGCCACCTGGTCACCGTGCCG
>Ga0335072_10016413_pt1 | contig 10498 bp, 7 predicted proteins | sample Lox_Sample_21_FD_206725 | JGI IMG/M metagenome (GOLD analysis project Ga0335072, IMG submission 206725) | Soil microbial communities from Loxahatchee National Wildlife Refuge, Florida, United States - Lox_Sample_2.1 | ecosystem: Environmental > Terrestrial > Soil > Wetlands | place: USA: Florida... | reverse complement strand
CGGTTCTTCAACTTGGACCGTGTTCTCGAATGTCTGCACCGTCTTGTCGGTGAGGGTCGTGACTTTGCCGAAGATGTTCACGACTCCCGTGGACACGCCATTCTTGGTCACGAAGGTGATATCGCGATTCTTCATCTGGAGGGTGATGGGCACCAGCACCATGTTGTCCGTCACCTTCACAAAATCGGTGCGGACGTCGAAGGGGAAGATGGGACCGTTGATCAGCTTGTGCTCTGAGACGAAACTATCGAGATCCTTGAACTTGATAGGTGGCGGAGCGAATAGCTTGGCAGCCAGTTCGATGCGATCAAATTCCTTCGAGCCTTCCGCGTTGGACATCGGCCCCGTACCGAGGTTCTCGAATCCGCCTTTGAAGCGGTCCGCTTTCTTGGCCTCGCCCATTTCTTCCCACTGGGTGAGGCCCATGCCCGGGACATGCTGGAGAGCGTCTTTTTCGCTGCGATCGATGGTGAAGTGGTAGTCGCCGCACATGCAGGTATCAACGAACTCGATATCGATGTTCTCGCCGATGCCTTCGAGGTAACGGTAATGCCAAACCTCGAACGGGAAGGTCGACGTTTCGCCGCCGCCTTCGTCCATGGGCCGGTCATAGGTGCCGCCGGAAGGATGCGAATCCTTGGAGTCGGGTTCGCCGTACATAATGTAGATGCGACCGCGATCGGTCTTCCAACCCGGCTTGCCGGCTGCGAAGTGCTCATTGGCGTAGGCAATGCGGCGGTAATGCTCTTCGCGGAACTCATTGTCGGGAGAATCGGGGTTTGGATTGCGGCGCTGCCAGAAATTCTCGATGAAAGCTTCGCGCTCTTCGTCGTTGCTGAGGTTCTTAAACGCCTTCCGCTCGTCGTCGGTAATGATGTAGGCGACGTCCTGGTCGAGCCAGGTCTTATAGGCGCCCTTCAACTCGGTCCGGACCGCCTTTTGCGCCTTTCGAATCTCTTCATCGCTGCGAGGGCGGTTCCGCGGATCGAAATTCGGATCGTCATCCGGGGATGCAGTTGACGACGGCCTGGCCTGAAGTTGCGGGTCGGTGGATTGCTGAGCACGAACCCCATAGGATGAAAGGAAGACGAGCCCGCAACCCAGCGCTGCATACAGAACCGAACGACCGCTTAGCATCATGCCTCAACAACTCCTGCGATGCCTTATTTTACGAATCAGAACCTGCCGGAGCAAGGTTCCATTTAGAAATGGCCGCCTGTTGGACGCCCGGAGCCGGCAAAGGTCACCGGCGGAGGACCGGGGTCGGCATCCGGTGAGGACGTAACTAGAAGAAAAAATGAGACATTTATGCCGCTCGGCACGTCCAAACAGAGGCACAACCCTTCCCGACTCGATTCGGCTGCCGGGCCGGCCTGAGCAACCTTGCCGGTTTTGAGGTGAAGTGGGGTACCACGACCGACAACGGCACGGCATCGGGTGTATGGCCTCGGTGGCACAGGGATCGGTTGGCGAACGGAGCGCAAATTCACCTTCCGATTGGAACCTGACGAAGGAAACTTGCGTAAACTGGAGAGGGGTATCCGGAGCACAACGTTTCTATGAAGAAGATTCTTCTGATCATCCTTGGCGTACTTGTGACCGCGGGACTTGTTGCCTTCATGGTGTATAAGCAGCAATCGGGCTACACGAAGGTATTGACTGCGAAGGTCTCGCGGCAGGACCTTTCGACAGTTGTCAGCGGCACCGGACAGATCAAGCCGAAGACCTTTGCCGTTCTCGGCGCGACGGCAATGGGGCGGGTCACGCACCTCTTCGTGAAGGAAGGGGATCATGTCAAGAAGGGGCAGGTGGTAGCCGAGGTCGAGAACGTAGCGCAGGAGGCCCAGGTCAACGGGCAAAAAGCGGCGATTTCTGCGGCCAAGACCGACATTTCGTCCTATCTCGCGGCAGAAAAGACAGCTCAGGCGAACGTGGAGCACGCCCAGGCCGACCTGGAGCAGAAGAAGCTGGACTGGGATCGGGCGCAGGCGTTGTACAAGGCCGGAATCCTGGCAAAACAGGACTACGACGCGAAGAAAGCCGCATACGATCTGGACGTGGCGACGCTGGCGCAGGCGGTTGCGGGCCTTAACCAGGCCAAGGCAAATACCGATTCGGCGCGAGGACATTTGGGCACCCAGGAAGCCACGCTGCGCTCTTATCAGAACGCGCTGGACTTGACTGAGTCGACTGCGCCCTTTGACGGCATCGTGACTGACGAGCCGGTGCGCCAGGGCGAGACGGTGGTGGAAGGCATCCAGAACACCAATGGCTCGACTTTCATGACCATCGCCGATATGAGTGTGGTCACGGCCGAGGTGAAGGTGGATGAAACCGACATCATCAATGTTGCAAACGGCCAGCCTGCAGATGTAACGGTGGATGCGATCCCGGGCAAGGTGTTCAAAGGGCACGTGACACTGGTGGGCGACCAGGCTCTGCTGCGCTCGACGGGCGTGGCGACCTCGCAGTCAACAACCGGCACGGAAGAGGCCAAGGACTTCAAGGTCGTGGTGACGCTGGACGCCCCGTCGGACGAATTGCGCCCTGGCCTCTCGTGCACGGCAAAGATTACGACGGCGCACAAGAAGGGCGTGCTTGCGTTGCCCATCCAGGCGCTGACGATGTACACGCCGCCACCGCCCGGTGAGAAGGGCAAGGTGGAAGCCGCTTCGCTTGCTACCAACAACAGCAAGACGCCTGCTGTGCAGGGTGTGTTCGTGATGGAGAAAGACGCGCACGGGCGGCAGCGCGCCAAGTTCGTTCCGGTTACGACGGGTATTACGGGAGCAACGGACATCGAGGTGCTCTCAGGCTTGAAAGATGGCCAGGAGATCGTCATCGGGCCGTATAAGACCCTGCGGATCTTGAAAGACGGCGCCTTGCTGAAACGGGAAACGCAAATCCAGACGGTAACGACTCCGAGTAGTTCCTAGTTCGCGCGGCAAGACGGACGATTGCGGGCGGGCCTGTGCCCGCCCCTGCCAATGCCGGATCGGATTTTTCGCAGTAGAGACGGAAAGAGACTTGGATGGCTCTGAACAGCATGATGAGCGAAGCTGAGACGCAGCAGGTATCGGCCCCGAATACTGAGGATGTCATCGTCGTTGAAGATCTCTGGCGCACGTATGACATGGGATCGGAGCAGCAGGTGCACGCGCTGCGCGGCGTGAATCTGCGCATTCGTCACAACGAGTACGTTGCCATCATGGGTCCGTCGGGCTCCGGCAAGTCGACGCTGATGAACCTGATCGGCTGCCTCGATACACCTTCGAAGGGACGCTACTGGCTGAATGGGCAGCTGGTGAGCGACCTGGATGATGACGAGCTGGCGCGGATCCGCAACAAGGAAATCGGCTTCGTGTTTCAGACTTTCAACCTGCTGGCGCGGGCGACCTCGCTCCACAATGTCGAATTGCCGCTGATCTATAACGGCACTCCGGCGGCTGCGCGAGTGGAGAAGGCGAAGCGGTCGCTGATCAACGTTGGGCTCCAAGACCGCATGAGCCACAAGCCGAATGAACTCTCGGGCGGTCAACGGCAGCGCGTGGCGATCGCGCGGGCTCTGGTGAACGACCCGTCGATCATCCTTGCCGACGAGCCGACTGGAAACCTGGACTCCAAGACCGGCATCGAGATCATGTCCTTGTTCGATCAACTGCACGCGGGCGGAAACACGATCGTGCTGGTGACGCACGAACCGGATATCGCCGACTACGCGCATCGGGTCGTGCATATCCGCGATGGCCAGATCTTTTCCGACGAGCCTTCGAAACGCTTCAAGAAGAGCGCGGGCCTGGTTTAAGCGCATTTCAAAGAAATCAGCGAGCCGGTGAGACGGAGATCTCTCCGGCTCATGTTTTTTGTAGCCGATGCCGATGACACTGCTGATGGGCCTTGCCGGCAGGGTCACGGAGGCGAATCGCGGTGACGGGAAGAGAGTCTGTCGCACCAGAGCTTGAGCCCTCCGCTGCTCCAACTTCGAGGCTGGAGCCAGAGGAGCAGGATGCGCCGGATTTTGCGCGGATGGGAGCCAGTCCGGAATGGCGCAGGCTAGAGATGCAGGCTGAGATGGTGGCCCCGCATCTGCGCGTGGCGGCAATCGAGGGCGAAGAGGGCGTCGGCAAGTTGACTCTTGCGCGGTACCTTCATGCTCGATCGCCGGTTGCTGGTGCCGAGTTTCAGCGTCATGACGCGCGAGAGTGGCTGGCAATGAAAGCCGACCTGCGGGTTGCGGGCGGATTTTTCTACCTAGAGCGGGCGGATCTGCTGGCGCCCCCGGGACAAGCCCTGCTGCTGGTATTTCTGAAGTCGATGCAGGATCGGCCTGCGAATCGCTCCGTGCTGGTGGCATCCTCGGAGTCTTCGCTGCGGCAAATGGCCATGCGCGGGCTGATGATGCCGGATATCGCGTTCCGGTTAACCGCGGTGCGTTTTGCGATCCCGCCGTTGCGGCAGCGGCGGGAGGATATTGCGCCCCTGGCGCAAATCCTGCTGAAGCGGATTTGCGCACGCTACCGGCATCGTTTGGTGACGCTGGCGCCGGCGTCACTGGCACGGCTCTTGCAGCACAATTGGCCTGGCAATGTGCGCGAATTGGAGAGCGTGCTTGAGGCGGCGCTTCTGGGGATGGACGAGGGGGTGATCAGGCCCGGCGATCTGCCGATCTCGCTTGATCCTGAGATAAGAGTGAGTCCCGCCATTCGTGAGACCGAGCCTCTGAAGCTCGACGCGGTGATTCGGCGGCACGTTGGCCGGGTATTGGATCTGAATCGGGGAAACAAGGTGCGCGCCGCGCGTCAGCTCGGCATCAGCCGGTCAACTCTCTACCGCATTCTGAATCAGGAACCAGAAGCTGACCGCTTTGGCGGGGTTCGATAGCGCGAGCCTGCCCGCCGGCACGCCGGGTCGTCTACACTCGACGAAAGGCACCCTGCCATTCTGCGTCGAGGTCTTTCGCGTGAAGAACGTCCGATTCCCTGCCCTATTCGTGCTCTTGCTCGCCGGATTTCTGACTCCTGCCCTGGCGCAACCGGCCAGCCCGGTGGAGTCGCGTCGCGCCGCTCTCAATAGCCTGTTCAAGGAATACTGGGATGCCTACCTGGCCCACTCGCCCGAGTTTGCCTCGACGATCGGCGACAAACGATTCGATGACAAGATCACCGACTACTCTGTGAGGGCGGAAAACGACTGGCTCGAGCAGGAACAGAAATACATGATGCGGCTGGCGGCCATCGATGCCACCGGATTCACGGACCAGGAAAAGATCAGCCGCGACTTGCTGCTGCGCCAGTTTGCCGATGACGAAGAGGCTTCGGAATACAAGGAGTGGGAGATGCCGGTCAACCAGATGAGCGGCATCTACGAGGAATATCCGCAGCTCGTGGCGGAGTTGAGCTTTGCTTCGGCGCAGGACTACGACGATTGGATTGCGCGCCTGAAAGCGCTGCCCACAGCTTTCGCGCAGGTGACGACCAATATGTCGATCGGCATGGACGATAAGCGCGTGCCTCCGAAATACCTGCTCGAAAAGACGCTGGACCAAGTGAAGGAGTTGGCCAATCAGAAGGCGGAGGACTCGCCCCTGGCGATACCGTTGAAGCACTTCCCCCCATCGATTTCGGCAGCCGAACAGGAGCGAATCAAGGCGGAGATGCTGGATGTGATAATCAAGCGAGTGCTGCCCGCTTATCAGCAGTTCGCGCGGTTCCTCGAAGTGAGCTATGTTCCGGCAGGACGCGCGGAGCCCGGAATATCGGCTCTGCCGGACGGGCCGAAGTACTACCAGTTTCTGGTTCGCGAGCAAACGACAAGCAACCTGACCGCGGAGCAGATTCACCAGATCGGGCTGGATGAAGTGAAGAAAGATGAAGCGGAGATGCTGGCCATCGCGCAGAAGCTCGGCTTCAACGATCTCGCCAGTTTCCGCGCCAGCCTGAAGACCAATCCCAAGCTTCATCCCGCCTCAGCCGAAGCCCTGCTCGATGCGGTTCGCGCGGATCTGAAGCCGATGCAGGAGAAACTGCCGGAGCTCTTCGGCCATCTGCCGAAGACGCCGTTCGAGGTTGCGCCGGTTCCGGACTACGTTGCCAAAACCGCCGCGCCGGCTTACTACGAGGCAGGCACGGCAGACGGCAGCCGCCCCGGAAGGCTGCGGATTAACACCTACCATGCCACGGAACGCAATCTCTACATCATGGAGGATATGGCCTACCACGAGGGCATCCCGGGCCATCATCTGCAGATTTCGATCGCACGTGAGCTTACGGGCATTCCCGACTTCAGGAAATATGGCGGCTACACGGCGTATTCCGAAGGCTGGGGTCTATACGCGGAGCGGCTGGGCAAAGATGTCGGTTTCTACCAGGATCCGTATTCGGATTACGGCCGGCTCGAAGGCGACATCTGGCGCGCGATCCGGCTGGTGGTGGATACGGGCGTACATTCACAGCACTGGACCCGCCAACAGATGGTGGATTATTTCCATGACCACTCTGCGGTCGACGAAACCAGTATTCAGGCCGAGGTGGACCGCTACATCGCGTGGCCGGGCCAGGCGCTGGCCTACAAGGTCGGTCAGCTCGAGATCCTCGAGCTTCGCGCTCGCGCACAGAAGGCCCTGGGTCCGAAGTTTGATATTCGCGGCTTCCACGATGCCGTGCTGGACTCAGGCTCAATGCCGCTGGACATGCTGAGCGATCGCATCGATAACTGGATTGCCACCCAAAAGGGTGATACCTCCAAGTGAGGGAGCTGTGCTCCGGGTCATGTGCATCCGGCGTCAGGGTGGTGATAAGCTGAACGGTTCCTGAATAGAGACTGGCGGAATGCCGGCTGGCGCGAGCGGACAGAGCCGCATGTTTTCGGGGAGAAACATACCATGAGGAAGCTTCTTGCAATCAGCTTTTTCTGCGCATTTGCGCCCATGATGCACGGGCAGGCAGTTGACGCTTCTGTCTGCGATATTCTCAAGAATCCCGCATCGTTCAACGGAAAGATAGTGCGCGTGAGCGGGACCGTGGCGGCCGGCCTCGACCAGTTTGTGATCAAGGGTGCGGGCTGCGGCCAGACTGTCAATGCCATCTGGCTGGCGTATCCCGAGGGAACGAAGGCCAAGGCAGGCCCGGCGGCGGTGTTGCAGTTGCAGCCTGCGCATAACTTCGCAGGAACCGTGGCGGCAGTGGAGCGGGCACCGGTGACGCTCGACAAAGACAAGGTCTTCAAGCAATTCGATTCCCTTCTCTCCGCGCCTTACAAGCAGGGCGGGATTTGCCTGGGATGCATAAAGAACGAAGTGACGGCGACGCTGGTGGGCAGGCTGGATGGCGTGGCAGCGGGGTTGCACCGCGATAGCTCAGGCAAAATCGTGAGCCTGGCTGGATTCGGGAATATGAATGCCTACAGCGCGCGCCTGGTTCTGCAGTCGGTGTCGGACGTGACAGCAAAAGAGATCAGCTACGCGTCGGACCCCGCGGCAATCCAGGATGATTCTGTTCCTTCCGAGGAGAGCGGAGATGCGGTTGCGGCAGCGCATAAGGCCGCGATCGCCTTTGGACCTGGAAACCCAGCGGGTGAGGCGGTGGAGCGGGCGGCAGCGGCCTTCGGAAAGGAAGGCGATCGCAACGGTGTTGTGGTTTCATTCGGGACTGCAAACGAAGTTTCACCCAAGAGCGAGCAGAAGTGGGAGGCTGACTCTTCGGATGGCGTCGCATTCAATGCCACGTTCAACTCCTCGCGCCTGAAAGGCGTGGCCATGCCGATTGCGACTGCCTTGATTGGAGCCGAGATTGCGGATATTCGCAGCCCGAAGGCAGGCAGCTCATCGAATGACGCTTTCCTGCACGAGTCGGATGCCTGGGAAGCAGCCACGCTCGCCGCGATCGGCAGCGGACTCAAAACCCTTCGAGCTCCCGGTGGCTACCTGATGTGGAATCGCGGCTGGGCGCCCGCGGATCGGCAGAAACTGGCACAGGATGCCTTCCAGAAGTTCCTCTCAGACGAAGAACTGATGACGCAGTAGCAGCGGCGCGCTTCGGGCTGAATGCGTGGTGCTGATTGCGGCCCATGGCGCTGAGAAGGTGCGTGCGCGTATCCTTGAGAGTGGTATCAACCCCATTCCCTAAGAGACAAGGACAATCATGGCGGAGATAGCCGTTGAGGCCAACCATGTGCCTGCGCAATTGCCCAATGTGCGCGTCGCGGTGCTGGGCGCGGGCAAGATGGGCGGCATTCTGTTGCAAGCATTCCTGAAGGAAAACCTGTTTGCTGCCGAACATGTGCATGCCACTGTGGCCCACGCCGAGAAAGCCGTGGCCCGCAGCGCGCAGTGGGGTGTCGACGTCAGCACCGACAATCTCGCTGCGGCGCAGCAGGCCGATCTGATCCTGGTAGGAGTGAAGCCGTTCCAGGTGCCGGACCTGATTGCCGAGATTCGTCCCGCGCTGTCGACGGCAAAGACCATCGTGTCTTTTGCCGCCTCAGTGAAGACTCGCGCCATTGAAGAGTCAGCCGGAATCGAGATTGGCGTGATTCGCGCGATGCCCAACACGCCGTCGGCATTGGGCGCCGGCATTGCGGGATTGTGCCGCGGGCGCTTTGTGAAACCGGAGCAGATGGAACTGGCGAAGCGCATCTTTGAAACCGTCGGGCGCTCGGTGGTTGTGGACGAGAAGCACATGGACGCGGTGACGGGACTGTCGGCGTCGGGGCCGGCCTATGTGTACATCATTATTGAGGCGCTGGCCGAGGCCGGCGTGAAGGTGGGACTGCCGCGCGATACGGCGACACAACTCGCGGCGCAGACGGTGTTCGGCGCAGGCAAGATGGTGCTGGAAACCGGGTATCATCCGGCATTGTTGAAGGACGAAGTAACCACACCGGCCGGATGCACGGTCGACGGCATCCTGGAGCTCGAAGAGGGCGGCTTGCGCGTGACGCTGATCAAGGCCGTGATGCGGGCGACGGAGCGGGCCAAGCAGCTGGCCGCGGGATAAGAACACACGTCAGAGATCAGGGGTCAGATGAGCGCCGGGCCGAACGATGAATGCGCGTCGTTGTGAGGAGCGATGAACATCCCCGGGAGGGGATTATCTAAACTGCCCGTTGAAGTTTCAAAGGCCTAGCTTGCCTGTCGAACGCCCAACCTGGCTGCCCAAATACATCCCGGAGTTGCAGGGGCTGCGCGGTCTCGCCGTGCTGGGCGTGGTGTTCTACCACTGCCACCCGCGGCTTGAGGGAACGTGGCTTTATTACGGCTCGCTGTGGGGATGGGCGGGCGTCAACCTGTTCTTCGTTCTCTCCGGATTTCTGATCACATCGATTCTGCTGGAATCGCGCGACCGGCCGCACTACTTCCGCAATTTCTACGCGCGTCGCGCGCTGCGCATCTGGCCGGTCTATCTGCTGGTGCTGGCTGTCTGTTATCTGAATGCACCCTGGTTCATCGGGCCGGGCATCTGGGATGCCGTCAAGACCGCGCCCTGGTGGGCCTATCTCCTGTTCCTGCAAAACCTGTTTCACTTTTCCCTGCCGCCGGCGATCTCGCAGACGTGGTCGCTGGCGATCGAGGAACAGTACTACTTTCTGTGGGCTCCCGTGGTGCGCTTTCTGCGCAGGCCGTGGATGCTGGCTGGCCTGCTCGTTGCTGCGCTCATTGGATCACCGTCGATGCGGCAAGTCCATCATGCGTGGATGACGCCCACCCACACGTTGATCCATCTGGACGGCATCGCATTGGGCAGCCTGCTGGCACTGGGCCTTTACAGGTTGAGATGGAGCCGGGAGACGTGGCTCTGGCTCGGCATTGGCGCTCTGATCTCAGGAATCGCAGCGGCGGGGACCATTGCAGGCGGCACAGCCTTTCTCGATTCGGCGCTCGCAATCGGGTTTGGGGGAGCCGTGCTGGCGGCGATCGCTTCAACGGGCACGCGCAACCCGCTGAATGCCCTGCTGCGGCGCGGGCCGCTTGAGTTCTACGGGCGCATCAGCTACGGACTCTACATGATTCATATCATGACGTTCATCTATTTTGGCTGGTTCGACCTGAAGATGGACCGTTATGGAGTCGCCGGCAATCTTGCAGTCGTGGCCTTCCGGCTGGTCACGTCGACGGCCGCGGCAACGCTGCTCTGGTACGGTTTTGAGTCGCGGATCCTGCGATTGAAACGTTTTTTTGAGAACAAATCCCGCCAGAACCCGTCAGGATGATTAAGGCTTCCGTCCCCGCAGTCGAGGTTGACTTCTTTTTGCTTGCTTTGTATCGCTGACTTCGGGGCCGATTTCGGCAACGGCGCCAGTTGCCGGCAACGGCTGTCTGGCGCAAGGGCTGCGCAAGTGACACAGATACGCTCCATCTTCGCCGTTGTGCTTGCTTGCGGAGGATTTGCAGCTGCCGCACAGCCGGCCCATCCCGGACCGCAGGCCACATCGGCGGATGGCGTGATTCGCACGAGCAGCAATCTCGTCCTGGTGGATGTTGTCGTGACGCGAAAGGACAGGC
>Ga0335072_10016411_pt1 | contig 10498 bp, 5 predicted proteins | sample Lox_Sample_21_FD_206725 | JGI IMG/M metagenome (GOLD analysis project Ga0335072, IMG submission 206725) | Soil microbial communities from Loxahatchee National Wildlife Refuge, Florida, United States - Lox_Sample_2.1 | ecosystem: Environmental > Terrestrial > Soil > Wetlands | place: USA: Florida... | reverse complement strand
GCGCCGGTAAAAGCGCCTTTTTCGTGGCCGAACAATTCGCTTTCCAGCAGGGTCTCGGGGATCGCTGCGCAGTTGATCGGCACGAACGGGCCGTCCGCCCGATGGCTGAGCTTGTGGATCGCGTGGGCGAGCAATTCCTTGCCGGTGCCGCTCTCGCCGAGCAGCAGCACCGCCACATCGGTCGGGGCCAGTTTTTCGATGTTGCGCAGCACGCGCAACATCTCCGGACTCGTGGCGATGATACCGTCGATCGGCGACCCGGCAGTGGCCGCTTCGGTCAGGCGGCGATTTTCGGCCTCGAGGTCGAACATTTGTTCGGCGCGGCCGACGATCATCCGCAGCACGTCGATATCGATCGGCTTCTGATAGAAATCATAGGCGCCGAGCGCGATCGCGCGCAGCGCGTATTCGTGCGTCTCGTTGCCGGTCGCGATAATCACCTTGGTGTTGGGCGAAATTTCCCGGATCTCGGACAATGCCGCCAGCCCTTCGGATGCACCATCGGGATCGGGCGGCAGGCCGAGATCGAGGATCGCGACCGGGATCGGGTGACCGCGAATCAGCGCGGTGGCTTCCTGCCGGTTTGTCGCCACCTGCACCTTGTGCTCGGAAAAGGCCCAGCGCAACTGCCGCAAAAGCCCGCTGTCGTCATCGACGATCAGCAACGGTTTGGGCTCGGTGACGAGGCTGTTCATGCCGCCGCCGTGGGTACTGCCGGCTCGCGGCTTTCGGCGAGCGGCAGGACGATCCGCATCGTCGTCCCGGCACCCGGCTGCGAGACGACTTCGAGGTCGCCTCCCGCCATGCGGATCAGTTCCCGGGTCTGAAACGCACCGATGCCATAGCCGCCCGATTTCGTCGAACGGAACGGCAGGAACAACTGGTCGCGGACAAAAGCCTCGTCCATTCCGACGCCGTGGTCGACGACGTCGATCACGAACTGGCGGCCATGACGGCGCCCGCTTAAGACGACCGGATCGCCGGGAGGCGACGCTTCGATCGCGTTTTGTACGAGGTGGGTCAGGGCAGAGCGGAGCTTGTCGGGAGCAATCGCCAGAGTGCAATGGGCGCCGTCGCTGCCGAACTCGGCGACAACGGAAAATTCGCCCGCGACCGTGGCCAGGACAGCCGCGGGATTGCTCGTTCGCGGCGCCGATGTGTCTTCTGCTTTTAATTGGCTGAGCAGCTTGTTCATTCGAGACACTGCATCCTCGACGGTGCTGAGCATGTCGCGTTGAAATTCAGGATTGTCGATGTATCGATGGGCATTGGCGAGGATCAGACCGAGCTGGCTCGCCAAATTCTTGATGTCATGCACAACGAACGCAAATCTTTTGCTGTATTCGGTCAACAGTGCGGCATCGCGCAAACCCTTGGTCGATCGCTCCTCGGCGAGATAGCTCGCGGCTTGTCGACCCGCGGCGCGCAGCAACTCGAAGGCCTCCCAGTCCAGCTCCACCGTATGTTGCGGACCGTCGAGCACGACAAAACCGACGATTTCCTCGCGATGCGACAACGGCACCGCCAACCAAGCCCGCGGCGAGGCGAACGCCCAGCCCTCTTGCATCGGCTCGTTTGGGCATTCCTGGATCCAGGCGCCATCGCGAAAGCCGGCGAGAAAGGGAGCGTCTGCCGCCACCGGGGCCGCGTGCTCGGTGCGCGCCCGCCATGCCGCCGTCGGGCGGTACCCAAGCCCGGCGGTGGAGGACCAAAGCATGCCGGCCGGGCTGTCGACAAATTCGGCAAGGGCGCGGATGATCCGAACCTGAAGTTCTTCGGCTTGCTGCGGGTCGGAAATGAGATCGATAAACTTGAGCCATTCGACGCGATAGTCGTAGCGATGAGTAAAAAAATTCCTAGAGATCAAAAATTTGAGGCGCTGTCGGTAGCTTCCCGACGAGAGCACCGTCGCGAGCACGACGATGCTGCCGAACAGCATCGCCAGCTGGAGCACAAGCCCCCAATCACCGCCAAATCCGCGCAGCAATACGGCGACGACGGCAACGGCGAGCAAAAAGCACCCGCTGGCGAACAGGGTCGCGGTGTGCAGCACCACTTGGCGCGAGACATGAATGTCGACCCGCCATTCCCGGTTGCGGGCCATTGCCAGCGCCAACAACGGGACCGTGAACCCGGCGGCGACCGCGCGTCCGAGCGCCAGACCCGGATCGACCTCGCCGCGGGTGATGAAGGCGTCCGAAAACAGAAAGAGTTCGTAGGCGAATAACAGACCCAGCGCCAGGCACACCGGCCAGACATGCCAGCGTCGCGGAAGATCGGTGTTGCGCCACAGATTTTCGATCGTCAATAGACCGAGGACGCCAAATCCGATGCGGACCAGCATCTGCGCAAAAAGGTCTACTGTACCAGGACCGAGAATGAGGGCTCGGATATCGATCGCAATCGCCAGCGCGCAGTAGAGCGCGGCGGTGATCAGATAGCCTCGCTTGTGCTCGATGCCGCCGCCGCCTCCGGTCGTGACGAGGGCGACGGCGAACATCAGCCACGCCGACAACCGGACGCTGTCGAGCACTGCCAGCAGGCTGGTCGAAAGGCTCCCGGCTGCTGTGGCCGCAGCCCATACCGCAGAGGCCAGACAGCAGCCGATGATCGCGGCGCCGGTTCGGCTGGTCCGCCCGCGCAGCACCATCAGCGCGATGACCAGCACGAAGGCTAGCGCGCACCCCGAATAGACCGTTTCGACGATCATCCGAGCCAGGTTCGTTATCCTATCTTGCGCCGTAATTCCAAAATATCACTCGGACCGTTTGCAGCAATATGATGAAATCGAGAAAGATGCTGCGATTTTTTACGTAATAGAGATCAAAAGAAAGCTTATGGCGAGCATCCTCGATCGAGGCCCCGTAGGGATAATTGATCTGGGCCCAGCCGGTGATGCCGGGCCGGACCCAGTGCCGCTCGTGGTAATAAGGAATCGCCGCGGCGAGACTGGCGACAAAATAGGGGCGTTCCGGCCGCGGACCGACAAAACTCATATCGCCGCGCAGGACGTTGAAAATTTGCGGCAACTCGTCGATCCGCAATTTGCGAATCACCGCACCGAGCCGGGTGATCCGAGGATCGCTTTTTGCCGCCCATTGCGGCCCGCTCTGATGTTCGGCATCGATCCGCATGCTGCGGAATTTGAGGATCGTAAAGCGGTGGCCGCGATAGCCGACCCGTTCCTGGCGATAGAGCGCCGGACCCGGGCTGTCGAGTTTGATCAGACCGGCGACAACCACCAGTAGCGGCGCCGTAAACGTCAGCGCGGCGAGACTGACCGCGATATCGAAGGCGCGCTTAAGCAATTCGTCGATCATCCCGCAGCGAAACCCGTCAGAGTAAAACAGCCAGCTCGGGCGCAGCGCTTCGAGATCGACGGTTCGTGTCTCGCGTTCCCAGAAATCGAGAAATTCGGTAACCCGAATGCCGGCGAGCTTGCAATGCAGCAGTTGGCGCACCGGCAACCCGCGCCGATCATCGGGGGCGACGACGATTTCGCTCGCGCCGAGATCGCAGCCGAGCTCGGCCAGCGCGTCGGGACCAGCCTCGGTCCAGTCGATGGCGGCGCTGCTGGCGATGCCCGGCTCGCCCGGCATGCGGATATACGAGACCGGGACGAAATGCTGGTTTTCGCCGCGTTCGACCAGGCGGGCGATGCGCGCCGCCTGGGCACCGTTGCCGAGCACCGCGACGCGCCGCTTCAACAGCCCGCGACCCAGGGTGATCAGGAAAGTGCCGCGGGTGACCGAAATGCAGCCCAGCCAGATCAGCGTGGCCTTTAGCGGCAGGTTGGAGAGGTTGGGCAGATGCTGCAGCCCGTCGCGCCAGTAGCTGGCGGACGCGACCAGCAGCATCAGCACCAGCACGAAAGCGACCGCGATCTTGCTGATCAGCAGCCGAAAATCGACAAAGCTCTGCTCGCCATAGAGACCGACCGAGATCATCGCGGCGACCGCGGCGAGCGACAATCCGGCGGCGAGTTGCGCCGGCAGGCTCGTCACTCCAAAGACCAGCGGGTCGGTTCCGCCAGACTGAGACAGCATCTGGTAAAATGCGCCAGTGATCAGTAGCGCGTCGAACGCTACGAGCAGCACCACCGAAACAGGGACGAAGTGTCTGAACAGTCTGAGCTGCATCACAAATCGTAAATTTCGCTAGTAAAGCCCGCGGATCCGGCGGGACAATGCCGCCCCACAACGCTTGAGTATAATAACCGCAAAAAGCTCACACGTCCAGTGGAACCCCGCGAGACATCTCTATCAACGCCAGCAGAACCACATCGGAGTAAAATTAACGTTAATATATCGATCGGCGCGATTATGCCGTCTTTCAATCGCGCCGCGCGCCGCCCCGCACCACAAGCCGGAGCAGCGGGCTCAATCGGCCGCGCGCCGACCGGCGCCGTCCGGGTCGGCGGCGCCTGGGGCGGGCGGTTCGGCAACGCCGGCAAGCGCCTCGCGGTGTTCGGCAAAGGCGCGGCGGACCCAGTCGATGACCGCGCGCACGCATACCGCACGGCGCAGGTCGCGGTGCACGATCACCGAATAATCGGCGGCGATCTCCGGCACCGGCGGCGTCAGGCGTTCGAGCAGTGGATCCTCGTCGCCCGCGTAGCACGGCAGCACACCACGCCCGCTCCCGGCGCGGATCGCCGCCGATTGCATCGCCGAATTTGAAGCTCGCAGCGCGACCGCGCCGTCGCTCTTCTCGATCTGCTGCTGCACCCATCGCGCTGTCGCGTAATGCGCTTGCTCCTCGGTATAGGTGACCCAGGCGTCGCCGGTCGAACCCCGCCGGCGGTAAACGGCGCAAGCAAATGTCCCGACCTTGGCGACAAAAAGGTCGCCACTTTCCGGCGGATGGTGGCGTACCGCGAGATCGGCTTCGCGACGCGCGAGATTCGCCGTCTGCCGTGACTCGACCAGTTCCAGCGTGATCCCCGCGGGGAGCGCGGTCGGCCCCGCATCGGAGAGGCAGCGTGCGAGGAAACCAGCGGCCCATTCGCCGACCGAAACGCGTACCGTGCCGCGTAAAACGGGTGAGGCTGCCGCCCGCCGACGTTCCAGCAGCAGCGCCGCGTGCTCGACACTTTCCGCGGCCGGCACCAGCTGCTCGCCGGCGGCGTTGAGCCGCAGCCCCTCGGGCAAACGGTCGAACAAAGTCGGACCGCCGAACGTCGTCTCAAATGCCGCGAGGCGGCGGCCGACCGTCGGCTGACTCAAGCCCAGCGCCCGGCCCGCCGCGCGCAGCGAGCCGTGCCGCGCAACGGCCAGAAATACCCGGACGTCGTCCCAGTCCATGCTGCCGACGCCGCCGACCGGCGCTCTCCGGTCTTCCGGACCACGCCGGAATTCGGCACCGGGGAGCGGGGCATCATCGAGCGGAGGCATGATACGATCCTGTATCGCTATATCTCAACTTTGTCGTCTTATGAAATTAAAACATATCGCTATGTTGGCTGTCGAGAGGGCTATTGAGAGGGAGAAAAAGTATGGCGACCATCATCGACCTTGCCGCGGAATTGTCCAAGCTGACGATGCTGCACGGCCGTACGCCGCAAACGACCAGAGCCGAACGCCAAGGTAGTTCCCAGAACATCGCGGAGTATCGCGACGGCGCGATCTTTACTACCAAATTCACCGGCGAGGGCGGCTGGGAACGGCATCGCAACGGCGAAGAAGTCGTCTACATCATCGATGGCGATACAACGGTGCATCTGATGACCGAGGATGGTCCGGAAACCCACGAGTTGCGCGCCGGGATGATCGCCATCGTGCCGCAAGCCGCCTGGCATCGCTTCTCGTCGCCCAGTGGGGTGACGTTGATGACAGTCACGCCGCAGCCGACCGATCATCCACCGGTCCATGTCGAGGACCCGCGGACGCTCGGCTGAATGAGCTGGACAAAGACGCCGAACCAAGTCTGCTTCCTTGTTCCGGCGGGCGAGCTTTGCGTCCGGCAGACAGCGCGTCACGGTGATGTCTCGATCCGCGCGCTTTGCCTCCGGTGCCGCGTCCGGTGCCCAGGAAGGGGTGCGTGGTGCCTGGCCGCGAACCGGACGTGATATTCGGCGCACTCGACGTCATCGCCATCTTTGCTTCCGATCAGGATTTCGGCGGGGTCGTGCCCGCATGTGCATCAAGCGATAGCGGCAAAACCGTCGGTGGGGAGAAACCGAGATGTATTTCGACCGAAGATTGTGGCAGCTGACGCGCGGATTGCGCCGCTGGATTGCTTTCGCGATTGTTTTGGGGCTTGTCGGTTCGGTAGTTGGCATCGCCCGCTTTGCGATCCTCGGCGTCCTGCTGTCGCGCGTCTTTGCCGGCGCCGGGCTGATCGGCGTGGCGCTGCCGGCCATCGGCGTCGCCGCCGCAGTGATTTTGCGCGGCACGATGGAGCATCACCGGGCGATGGTGTCGCACCGCACAGCCGTGCGGGTGCAGGACGAGCTGCGCGGCCGTCTCTATGACAAGATCGCCGAATTGGGGCCGGCGTGGTTTGCCGGCGAACGCACCGGCGGGGTGATGCTGTCGATCGTCGACGGTGTCGAACAATTGCAGACATTCTTTGGCCAGTACGTCCCGCAATTGTCGATCGCGGTGCTGACGCCGCTGGCGATCTTTGGGTTTATCGCGTTCTGGGACGTTCCGGTCGCGGCGGTGATGCTGGTCTTCGCCCTCGTGACCCTGGTGGCGCCTACCGTCTTTGTCCATATCGAGCGGAAGAGCAGCCAGGGCCGCCAGCAGGCGCTCAAATCCTTTGGCTCCGAGTTCCTCGATGGGGTCCAGGGGCTGCCGACCCTCAAAGCGTTCGGCCAGAGCCACGCCTTCGGCCATCGTCTTGCCGAGCGGGCGCGTGAACTCTCCGATTCGAGCCTGCGCGTATTGTCGACCGGGGTGATGACGCGCGGCATCACCGATTGCGGGGTGGCGACCGGGGCTGCGGCGGCACTCGCCTTGGGGGTTTGGCGGGTGTCGCACGGGCTGATGAGCCTCCAGGCGCTGCTGATCGTGCTGATGACCGGGACCGAGGTGTTTCGGCCATTGCGCGATTTGCGCATGGTGCTGCATCAGGGGATGCTCGGGCAATCCGCCGCGGCTGGCATCAACGCGCTGTTCGCGGCCGAACCGCTGGTGCCGTCATCCCAAAGTGCCGCGCCGCCCGCCAGGGGGCAGCGGGAAAAACCCGATGCGCAGCGCGGGGGAGGCGAGGCCGGCCTTGCGACCGCTGCGGCGGAATCCCCGACCTCACCCCGACCCTCTCCCCCCCAAGGGGAGGAGCGGGCGTATCTGGTGCCGACCATCGCGTTTGAGGAAGTGCATTTTTCCTATCCGGGCGGCCGCGGTGCCGCCCATGACGGGCTTTCCTTTACCGTCGGGGCCGGTGAGAAGATCGGCATTGTCGGGCCGAGCGGGTCGGGCAAATCCTCGGTCGCGCGGCTCCTGCTGCGGCTGTTCGATCCGCAGCAGGGGCGGGTACTGATCGGCGGGCGCGATCTCAAAACGCTCGATCAGGAGGCGGTGCGCCGGATGATCGCGGTCGTTCACCAGGACACCTATCTATTTTACGGCACGGTTGAAGAGAATCTAAGGCTAGGCAAACCCGACGCCGATCGTCAGGAGATCGAGGCCGCGGCGCGCAACGCCAACGCGCACGAATTCATCTCGCTGCTGCCGCACGGCTATCAGACAATGATCGGCGAGCGTGGCGTCATGCTGTCCGGCGGCCAGCGCCAGCGCCTGGCAATCGCCCGCGCGCTGTTGCGCGATGCGCCGATCCTGATCCTCGACGAGGCGCTGTCCTCGGTCGATGCCGAAAACGAGGCGGTGATCCAGCAGGCGATTGATCGTCTCGCGGTCGGGCGGACAACCCTGGTCTTGGCGCATCGCCTGTCGAGCGTGATCGGCGCCGACCGCATCCTGGTCCTCGACAAGGGGCGCGTCGTCGAGGAAGGCCGGCATGCCGAACTGATCCGCCGCGATGGCGCCTATCGCCGGCTGATGGGGGCGCAAGCCGCGGAGCGCGAGGGCGATATCGCGCTGGACGAGAGCGCCCGCGATCCGGCTGCTGCGCGCGAGCGCGAACAGATCGAGATGGCGGCCGAAACAGCCCCCGCCGAACTCGCGAGTGCTGCCGCCACCGTCGGCTGGCCGGCGACGCTGGGCATGTTGGTGCAGATCATCAAGCCGTGGCGGCGGCGCTTTGCGATCGTCATCAGTTCCGGGATTGCGCGGGTCGCCGCCTTTATCGGGGTCGGCATCGTCAGCGCGCTGGCGGTTGCGGCGGTCAAGACCGGATCGCCTTACGCTTATCTGCTGATCCTGTTGGCGCTGACCGCGCCGCTCGCCGGCCTGCTGCATTGGCTCGAATCATGGCTCGCCCACGACATCGCCTATCGGCTTCTGGCCGAGATGCGGATCGCCTTGTTCGACAAGCTCGACAGCCTGGCACCCGCTTATCTGCTGCGCCGGCGTTCGGGGGATCTGATCGCGCTCGCGGCCCAGGATGTCGAAACCGTCGAGTATTTCTTTGCCCATACCGTGGCGCCGGCATTGGTTGCGGTGCTGGTGCCCTCCGCGGTGCTGATCGCGCTGGCGGTCGTCGCCTGGCCGGTGGCATTGGCGCTGTTGCCATTCGTACTGTTCGCCGCGCTGGCGCCGGTGGTGACCCGGGCGCGCATCGACCGTCTCGGCGCCCAGGCGCGCGACGCGCTCGGGCTGATGGGCGCCTATGTCACCGAGACGATCCAGGGTCTCGCCGATCTGGTGGCGTTTCAGGCGGTCGCCGGCCGCCGCCGGACCTTTATGGAGCTGGTGCGGAACTATCAGAACATCCGGCTCGAATTGCTGGCCGATCTGTCGGCGCAGACGGCGCGGCTCGAAACCGTGACCGGTCTCGGTGGGCTCGCGGTCGCGGTTGTCGGCGCCCGCCTTGCGGCCCAGCATCAGCTGCCGCCAACGATGCTGCCGCTGTTAATCCTGATCTCGCTGTCGTCGTTTCTGCCGATATCCGAGATCGCGAATGTCAGCCGTCAACTCGCTGACACCATCGCCTCGACCCGGCGGCTTTACGCCGTGCATCGCGAAGCGCCGGCGGTCGTCGACGGCCCGCTCTGCCCGCCCGAGCCCGAAGGCGGCTCGGCGATCTGTTTCGAGGCGGCAAGCTTTATCTATCCCGGCGCCCGGCGGCCGGCGCTGCGCGAAATCAGCCTCGACATCCCGGCCGGCGCCACTCTCGCATTGGTCGGCCCGTCGGGCGCCGGCAAAACGACGATCGCCAGTTTGCTGTTGCGCTTTTGGGACCCGAGCGCCGGGCATATCCTGATCGATGGTGTCGATCTGCGGGATTTCCAGCTCGACCATCTGCGTCGCCGCGTGTCGCTGGTGTCACAGGACACCTATCTGTTCAACGACACGTTGCGCGCCAACGTGGCGCTCGCCCGGCCCGAGGCAGACGAAGCGGCGATCCGCCGGGCGCTGGAACAGGCAGCACTCGCCGAATTTGTCGACAGCCTGCCCGACGGGCTCGAGACCCGCGTCGGCGAGCGCGGCGTCCAACTGTCGGGCGGGCAGCGCCAGCGGATCGCGATCGCTCGCGCCTTTCTGAAGAACGCCCCGACCCTGGTCCTCGACGAGGCGACCTCGCATCTCGATGCGGTCAGCGAAGCCCAGGTGCGCAGCGCCCTTGACGCGCTGATGCGCAACCGGACGACGATTGTGATTGCCCATCGTCTGTCGACAGTGCGCAATGCCGATTTGCTGGCGGTGCTGGACCATGGACGGCTCGTCGAAACCGGCAGCCACGTCGAACTTGTCGCTCGCAATGGCCTCTATGCCCGTCTGATCCGTCACCAGATCGAAGGCCACCGCCAGCCTTTGCGCGCGGTCGGGGATTAAGGTCGCAGGGCGGCTCGTCACGGTGGCCGGGTGCCACCCGGCCACCCACATCTTCCGGGTCCAGACCGCCATCTTGTGAGATGCGAATGCCCGACGACCGCCGTATAACCCTTTATCACGCCCCGCATAGCCGCTCGACCGGGGTGCTGATCCTGCTCGAAGAACTGGCCGCCCCCTACGATCTCCATGTGCTGAACCTCAAGGCTGGCGAGCAGCGCCAACCCGCCTTTGTCGCTATCAATCCGATGGGCAAGGTGCCGGCGATCAGGCATGGCGACGCGATCATTACCGAGCAGGTCGCAATCTATCTCTATCTCGCTGATCTCTTCGCCGAGGCCGGGCTGGCGCCGCCAATCGGCGATGCCATGCGCGGTCCTTATCTGCGCTGGATGGCGTTCTACGCCGCGTGCTTCGAACCGGCGGTCGTCGACCGCGCCGCCAAGCGCGAGCCGCTGGCGCAGATGATGTCGCCCTATGGCGATTACGATACGATGCTCGCCACCGTTGTCGGTCAGCTCGCCAAGGGTCCGTACCTGCTCGGCGCCAAATTCTGCGCCGCCGACCTGTTGTGGGGGACCGCCCTCGCCGCGCGCCACGGA
>Ga0335072_10016410_pt1 | contig 10498 bp, 9 predicted proteins | sample Lox_Sample_21_FD_206725 | JGI IMG/M metagenome (GOLD analysis project Ga0335072, IMG submission 206725) | Soil microbial communities from Loxahatchee National Wildlife Refuge, Florida, United States - Lox_Sample_2.1 | ecosystem: Environmental > Terrestrial > Soil > Wetlands | place: USA: Florida... | reverse complement strand
CATCGCGCCGCAGGTGAACGAAGACTGGCTGATGGAAATGCGCCGCCAGAGCGACCAGGCGGCGCGGCGTTCGCGCGACGTGCTGATCGAGGCGTATCGCGACTTCAACGACCAGTTCGGCCGCGGCGGCGAGCCGTTCATCGAGCGCTACATGATGGACGACGCCGAGATCGCGCTGGTCGGCATGGGCACGCTGGCGATGCCGGTGAAGGTGGCGGTGCGCAAGCTGCGGGCGGAAGGCCGCAAGGTCGGCTTCGTCCGCGTGCGCTGGTTCCGTCCGTTCCCGACGCCGGAACTGCAACAAGCGCTGGCGGGCGTGAGCGCAGTCGGCGTGATCGACCGCGACTTCGCCTTCGGCTCGGTGCTGCACAGCGGCGTGCTGGCGAATGAGCTGCGTGCGGCGCTCTACGGTGCGGCCAACCGGCCGAAGATCGTGTCGTTCATTGCCGGGCTCGGCGGGCGTGAAGTGAGTGCTGCGAATGTCATCGACATGACCAAGACTGTCTACGCGGCGGCCGAGCGCGCGGGCACCGAGAACGACACCTACTGGATCGGAGCGCGGGAGTAACGGCCATGCAGGAAACCAAAGACCAGGCAGTTGCCGGCGACTACACGTCTCCGCAGACGCTGCCGCCGTGGTCCGGCATCAGGCGGGTGGCGCGCGAGGAGTACTACACCTCGGGCCACCGCACCTGCCAGGGCTGCGAATCGGCGCAGATGATGCGGCTGCTGGCCAAGGCGGCCGGCCCGCGCACCATCGTGCTGACCGCGACCGGGTGCATGTATGTGGCGAACACCACCTACTACACCACGCCGTGGGTGCTGCCCTGGATTCACACCCAGCTTGGTTCCGCCGGGTCCGGCGCGACCGGCACGGCGGCCGGGCTGCGGGCGCTGATGCGCAAGGGCAAGCTGGAGCAGGAACCGATCAACGTCATTGCCGTGTGCGGCGATGGCGGCGGGGCGGATATGGGGCTGTCGGCGATCTCGGCGGCGTTGCAGCACACCAAGTACAATTTCCTGGTGCTGATGTACGACAATGAATCCTATGCCAACACCGACATCCAGAGGTCCGGCTCGTCGCCGTACGGGGTGAACACCAGCTTCAGCCCGCCCGGCAAGCTGCATCGGATCATGCACGAGCAATGGAAGAAGAACACCGCGCCGATGCTGGCGGTGGGACATCCGGACTGCCGTTATGTCGCGACGGTGGTGTCGTCCAATGCCGTGGATACCATGAACAAGGTGCGCCGTGCGCTGACGATCGGCGGACCGACCTTCATCCACTGCCTGAATCCCTGCCCGAAGGGGTGGGACTTCGATCCGAAATACTCGCACGAGATCGGCGAGCTGGCGGTGGAGACCGGCGTGTGGCCGCTGTACGAGATCGAGGACGGCAAACTGAAGATGTATGGCAAGAGCCTGCACATCGCCAACGGCGTGCTGGGGCGCAAGCCGGTCAGCGAGTATCTGCTGCGGCAGGGGCGGTTCGCGCACCTGGCCGAGGAGGATATCGCGCTGATCCAGGCCCGCACCGACGCGATGTGGGACAAATGGGCGGTGCCGGGCGTGATCGCCTTTTCCAGGGCCTAGGCGCGCCGGGGGATCGAGGCCGCCGCGGCGACACGCGGGGCCTTGGTCGCCGGTCCTCGCGGCCATCGCGGAAGCATGGTGCGAGGGCCGGCGGGTTCTGTCTCTCCATGCCGGCGTAACACCTGCCTGGAGAGCACCGGTTGGGCGGGAGTTCAGGTTGGGCGGGGGGTTCAGGCGCTTCAAGCCATGTCGCCGCGCCGCGTGGCTGCGAACCACGCCGGGGCGGATTGCGCGGCGTGGAGACGATGCCGCGCAGGAGGATGCAATGACCACCGTCGTCACCGACAATTGCGAGCGCTGCCGCTTCACCGACTGCGTGACCGTATGTCCGGTCGCCTGCTTTCACGGCGATGAACGGATGCTGTACATCGATCCGGTCGTCTGCATCGACTGCGGCGCCTGCATTACCAAATGCCCGGTCGAGGCGATCTGCGAAGAGCCGATCCCGGACGACAAGCAGCGCTGGATTGAGATCAACGCGGCGCGCGCGCCCGGCCTGCCCACCATCAAGACGAAGCAGCCGCCGTACCCCGGTGCCGAGGAGCGGCGCAAGGCGTTGGGGTTTTGATCGCATGCCGCGCTCATCGCACCTGGCAGGCGCCGCGCCGCGTCTCGCGCTGCACCCACCTGGCCATTCCCCCGGACATTCCCTCAGACATTTCCCCAGACATTCCCCCCGACAGCCCCCCGGACATTCCCGCAGGCATTACCTCAGACATTCCCCAAGACAATGGAGTCTGGCGCCATGAGCGAACCTGGTACTCCGGCGAACCCGTTGCGTGTCGCGATCGTCGGCAGCGGTCCGGCGGGCTTCTACGCCGCCGAGGCCTTGCTCGGCGCCGCGGCGGCAACGCAGGTCGACATGTTCGAACGCCTGGCCGCGCCGTTCGGACTGGTGCGCAGCGGCGTCGCGCCCGACCATCCGAAGCTGAAGCAGGCAATCCAGGTCTACCAGCAGATCGCCTTGTCGCCGGGCTTTCGATTCCTCGGCAACGTGACGGTCGGGCGCGACATCGCGGTGGGCGAACTGCTGAATTGCTATCATGCCGTGTTGTTTGCCTGCGGCGCGCAGACCGACCGGCCGCTGGGCGTGCCCGGCGAATACCTGCCCGGCAGCCACGCGGCGACCGAGTTCGTCGGCTGGTACAACGGCCATCCAGATTACCGGGACGTCGAATTCGACCTGTCGCATGACACCGCGATGGTCATCGGCCAGGGGAATGTCGCGATGGATGTCTGCCGCATCCTGGCAAAGACCGCGGATGAGCTGCGGCACACCGATATCGCCGCCCACGCGCTGGAAGTCCTGGCCGAAAGCAGGGTGCGGGAGATTTACCTGGTGGGTCGCCGCGGTCCGGCGCAGGTGAAATTCACCCATCCGGAACTTCGCGAACTGGGAGACCTGGCGGACTGCGATCCGGTGGTCGATCCCCGCGATCTGGTGCTTAACCCGGCAAGCCGGCAGGAACTGGCCAATCGCGCCAACCGCGCCGCGATCAAAAGCTACGAGGTGCTGCAGGCATTCGCGGCGCGTACTGCGCGTCCGCGCCGCCGGCGCTGCCACATCGTGTTCCTGCGAAGCCCGATCGAGCTGATCGGCGACGGCCGGCTGCAACGCGTGTTGCTGATGCAGAACCGGCTGGTCGGCGAAGCCGGACACCAGACAGCCGAAGCGGCCGGCGGAATCGAGCAGATCGACTGCGGCCTGCTGTTCCGCAGCATCGGCTACCGCGGCGTGGCGATCCCGGGCGTTCCGTTCGATGACCGGCGCGGCGTGATTCCCAACCGCGACGGCCGCGTGATGGACGGCGCATCCGTGGTGCCCGGCCTCTATGTCTCGGGCTGGATCAAGCGCGGCCCGACCGGAATCATCGGCACCAACCGCGAAGACAGCGTGCTGACGGTTGAGGCTTTGCTCGCGGACCTGCCGCGTCTCGACGTCCGCCCGCGGCCAGGCACCGATGGCGCGCTGGCGCTGCTGCGCACACGTGGCGTCCGCGTCGTTGATTTCGCGGATTGGCGCGAGATCGATGCCGCGGAGATCCGGCACGGCCAGGCGGCCGGCAAGCCACGCGAGAAATTCACCCGCCTGACGGAGATGCTGGATGCGATCGGCAACTGACGCGCCGGCCGGCATCACCGGCGGAGCGAGTAACCACAAGGGCCAGGGCGGAAAGCCCAGGCCGCGCGGAGGTAACAATGGCTGAGAGAAGCACGGGCGCAGGCGCGCCGAACCGATGGTGGCAGCTCATCATGCTGATCGTCTGCATGGTGCTGATCGCCAACCTGCAATACGGGTGGACCCTGTTCGTCCGGCCGATCAACCAGGCGCACGGCTGGTCCGTGGCCGACATCCAGATCGCGTTCTCGATCTTCGTCGCGCTGGAGACATGGCTGACACCGGTCGAAGGCTGGATGGTCGACAAGCTCGGGCCGAAACTTGTGGTCGCGTTCGGCGGCCTACTGGTGGCCGCCGGCTGGATCATCAACGCCGAGGCCGGCAGCCTGATGATGCTGTACATCGGCGCGGTGGTGTCCGGCATCGGCGCCGGCTCGGTCTACGCAACCTGCGTCGGCGGGGCGGTGAAATGGTTCCCCGACCGCCGTGGCCTCGCGGTGGGACTGACCGCGGCCGGATTCGGCGCCGGCGCGGCGCTGACGGTGATCCCGATCCGGGCGGTGATCGCCGCCGACGGCTATGCGGCGGCGTTCTTCTGGTTCGGCCTGATCCAGGGCGCGGTCGTGTTCGTCCTGGCATGGCTGCTGCGCGCGCCCGGCCCGGGCGACGTGCCGGTCGTCGCCGAGCCGCACGTCGTACAATCGAAGCAGAGCTACACGCCCGGCCAGGTGCTGGCCTCGCCGGTGTTCTGGCTCCTCTACATCATGTTCGTCATGGTGTCGGCCAGCGGCCTGATGGCAACCGCGCAGATCGCCCTGATCGCGCGCGACTTCCATGTCTCCGACACGGTGATTCTGTTCGGCGGCTCCACGCTGACGGTGGCGCTGCTGGTCGACAACGTGTTGAACGGCGCGGCACGGCCATTGTTCGGATGGATCTCCGACCACATCGGCCGCGAGAACACCATGGCGATCGCGTTCACCTGCGGCGGCTTCGCCTACTGGCTGCTGGGCTCGGCGGGAACGTCGCCCTGGGCGTTCGTGGTTTTCGCCGGGCTGATCTTCCTGACCTGGGGCGAGATCTTCAGCCTGTTCCCGTCCACCTGCACCGACGCGTTCGGCCCGCAATACGCCACCACCAACCTGAGCCTGCTTTACACGGCAAAGGGGGCCTCGGCGCTGCTGGTGCCGCTGGCGAACGTCGTAGCCGTGGCGACCGGAGGATGGCATGCGGTGCTTGTGGTGACCGCGATCATGAACTTCATCGTTGTGGCCCTGGCATTGTTCGCCTTGAAGCCGCTGCGGGGGCGGCGCATGCGGGCCGGGCCTGGCCGGCACCTGCACGCGCCGGCGGAATAGCGGCCGGCCGGCTCCAGCCGAGCAGGCCTGTGCATGGCACCGCCGCCGTCATGGCGGCGGCGCAATGCGTTCCGCGCTTTGTCGAAGTGTCGCTGGCGGGCGTCGACGGTCACTGGCGGGGGCAGGCGGCTCTTGGCGGCGGCGGACGACCCGGGGACCTCAGCGCATTCAGCCCGGCCACGAAACCAGGCCGGCCACCGCGGTTTCGCCGCCTGGTGGCCGGGCTTTGTGCGCCGCCGCTGGCCCAATTGCGAACTCGGACTTTGTCGCCGGTCCCATGGGGAGTGGACTATATGGCGGGCACGGCTGTCACTTGATGCGGGCGATTTCGGCCTGACCGATGTGATGGCGCGTCCGGCATTGATCGGGCAGCTCTACCCCATCAAATGCGCCACCCAGTGGAACAGCCCGATATTGCTCAGGTCGTTCCAGGTCGCGAAAATGAACAGGCTGGCCAGTACCGCGAGTCCGGCGCGGAAGCCGTATTCCAGCGCGCGCTGCGGCAGGGGACGGCCGCGGATCGCCTCGGCCAGGTAGAACAGCAGGTGGCCGCCATCCAGCACCGGGATCGGAAACAGGTTGATCAGCCCAAGGTTGACCGACAGCACCGCGATGAAGGTAACCAGGCTGGTCAGCCCCAGTTCGGCGACCTGGCCGGAAAGCTGAGCGATCCGCAGCGGTCCCCCCAGATCCTGGGTGCCCCGCGTGCCATCGATCATCTGCGCAATGCCCTGCACGGTCTCCGCGGTAACCGTCCAGGTCTGCTGCACGCCGGCCCACAGGGCGATGTTGAGCGGCAGATGCCGGTATTCGACCGCACCACCGCGGATGCCCAGCAACCCCAGGCGCTTGCCATCCGACACCTGCACGCCGGTATGGACCTGCAGCGTCATGGTCTGATTGCCGCGGGTGACCACGATCGGCAGGGTCTGATCGGGCCGCGCTTCGATGATGCGCTGGATGTCGCCGAAGTTCTGCACCGCCTGGCCGGCAACGCTGTCGATCCGGTCGTTGGTCTGCATCCCGGCCTGCGCCGCCGCGTCGCCGGGGAGCACGCCGCCCACCACCGGCAAAGCCACCGGCGCGCCCATGCTGGCGAACAACGCGCCGAACAACACCATGGCGAGCAGGAAGTTGGCGACCGGCCCGGCGGCGACGATGATGGCGCGCTGCCACACCTTTTTCTCGTGGAACGTCCGCCCGGGGATCCAGGAGGCGCGCACCTGCGCCGAGACCTCCTCGGGCCGTTCCTGGCCGTGCATCTTCACGTATCCGCCCAGCGGCAGCCACGCGATCTTCCATCGCGTGCCGTGGCGGTCCATCCAACTGGTGATGGCCTGGCCGAAGCCGATCGAGAACACCTCGACATGCACGCCGCAGGCGCGTGCCGCCAGGTAGTGGCCGAACTCGTGCACGAACACCAGAATGCCGAGCACGACCGCGAACGCGACCCCGCTGCGAAGAATGTCCGGAATGACGTGAATCACGTTCGCTGTTCTTTGTCCCGAGAGTTAGACGGCCGCCGCCACATCAGGCGGCGCGGGCGGCGGTGAAGCTGGCGGCGGCGCGGCGGGCGGACTGGTCCAGGGCAATCACCTCGTCAAGCGCGTCGGCCGGAGGCGTTCCTAGCATATCCAGCACATCCGCGACGGTATTCGCGATATCAAGGAAGCCGATTTTCCGTTGCAGGAAAGCTTCAACCGCAATCTCATTTGCTGCATTCAGTATCGCCGGAGCGCCACCGCCGGCCAGAAGCGTCTCACGTGCGAGACGAAGTGATGGAAATCGATCCAAATCCGGTTCCGCGAAATCCAGCCTGGCGACCGCCGCCAGGTTCAGCCGTGGAGATGGGGTGTCGATGCGCTCGGGCCAAGCCAGGGTATGCGCGATCGGGATACGCATATCCGGTGACCCCAACTGCGCCAGCACCGAGCCGTCGTGATAGCAGACCATGCCATGGATGATGGACTGCGGGTGCACCAGCACCTCGATCGCCGCGGCGGGGAGCTGGAACAGGCGGGCGGCCTCGATCACCTCCAGGCCCTTGTTCATCATGGTCGCGGAGTCGATAGAGATCTTGGCACCCATCGACCAGACCGGATGCCGCAGGGCCGTCTCCGGCGTCGCCTTGGCCATCTCGTCCAGGCTGGCGGTGCGGAACGGCCCGCCCGAGGCGGTGAGCACGATCTTCTCCACCGCGCCGTGGTTGCCATCGGCGAGCGACTGGAAGATCGCGTTATGCTCGGAATCGCAGGGCAGCAGGGTGGCGCCGGCTTCCCGCACGGCGCGCAGCATCACGTCGCCGGCGCAGACCAGCGCCTCCTTGTTGGCCAGCGCCACGCACTTGCCGCGGCGGATGGCGGCCAGCGTGGGCGCAAGCCCGGCGGCACCGGTGATCGCGGCCATGGTCCAGTCGGCGTCCATCGCGGCGGCGGCCACCACGGCGCCGGCGCCGCCCTCGACGCGGATGCCGGTATCCGCCAGGGCGCCGCGCAATTCGGCAATGCAGGCGGCATCGGCGATCACCGCGCATTCCGCGTTCAGCGCGCGCGCTTGCTCGGCCAGCAGCCTGGCGTTGCGGCCGCCCACCAGCGCCTTGACCTTGAAGCGTTCGGGGGCGCCCGCAAGCAATTGCACGGTTTGGGTGCCGACGCTGCCGGTGCTGCCCAGGACGGTGATTGTGCGCTGCCCGTTCATTGCCACAGGACTACTCCCCGTCCATCGATCAGTGCCAGCACGGCGGCAGCCAGGGCGACCGCAAGCAGCGCATCGACCCGATCGAGCAAGCCGCCATGTCCGGGGATGAGCCGGCCGGAATCCTTCACCCCGAAACGGCGCTTGGCATAGCTTTCCGCCAGATCGCCGGCTTGTGCAACCATGCCGAGAATTGCCGCCAGCACCGCCGCGATAACAATGCCGGTGGATGCGGCGGCGGCGGCGATGGTCCCCACCAGCATCGCCGCCGCCAATCCCCCGATGGCGCCCGAGACCGTCTTGCCGGGAGAGATGCCGGGCGCGAGCCGTGGCCCGCCGATCGCCCGCCCGGCGGCATAGGCGCCGATGTCGCTGGCCCATACCAGCACCAGCAGGAACAGCACGTTGGCGCGGCCCACGGCGGGGTCGGCACGCAGCCAGAACAAGGCGGCGGGGGCGAGCAAGACATAGGCCATGCCGGCGGCCAGGACCGCCGCCGAGCCACGGCCGGCGCGGACCATCTGCGTCCACTCGATCGTCATGCCGATGGCGGCCGCCAGCAGCAGCGCGGCAAACGCCAGTCCGCCGAGCCAGAGACAGGCCAGCGCGAGCGGCGCGAGCACGGCGGCGGACAGCGCCCGCAGGCGCAGGTCGGCCCATTTCGGCGGCGGCGGTCGCCACATATCGGGCGTGTGCGGCAATGGCGCTAGCACGTTCCGGTCATTGCCGGGGGTGTCGCATCGCCGAAGCCGTCCCGTTCGAGGACGCGTCCGGACCGGCCGCGCACCCCCTGACCCGGATTGCTTCGACGCCATGCTCCCCGCAATGACGTGTTGCGTGCCGGCGCCGCGCATTCGGCCGGCGGCCGCTCACCCCGGGCGGGCGCCAAACCGCCGCTCCCGGCCGGCATACGCCGCCAGCGCCGCGGAGAAATGTTCCGCACTGAAATCCGGCCACAGCACGTCCAGGAACACCAGCTCGGCATACGCCGCCTGCCACAGCAGGAAATTCGACAGCCGCTGCTCGCCCGACGTACGGATGATCAGGTCCGGGTCGGGGATGCCCGCGGTCGCCAGCCACTGCTCGAATATCGACTCATCCAACGCCGCTGGATCGAGCCGCCCTGCTCGCGCCGCCTCCGCCGCCGCCCGTGCCGCGGCAACGATCTCCGCCCGCGCGCCGTAGGACAGCGCCACGGTCAGGTTCAGCCGCGTATTGGCCGCGGTGGATCGCTCCGCCGCCGCGAGGTCGTCCTGGATGTCCCGGTCGAACCGGGTGCGCTCGCCGATGATGCGCAGCCGCACGCCATTGGCGGAGAGTTCGGCGATCTCGGTGCGCAGGTAATGGCGCAGCAGGCCGGTCAGGTCCAACACTTCGGCCGCCGAACGCCGCCAGTTCTCGCTGGAGAACGCATACAGCGTCAGCCAGCCGACGCCGCATTGGATCGCCGCTTCGATCGTGCGGCGCACCGCGCGCGCGCCTTCGCGGTGGCCGGCGACTCGCGGCAGGCGGCGGGCCGACGCCCAACGGCCGTTGCCATCCATGATGATGGCAACATGCGTGGGCACCGGTTCGGCACCGGAGGCAGGCTTGACGGCAGCGGACATGCGAACGGACTCAGACCTGGCGGATATCCTTTTCCTTCTCCGCCAGCGCTTCGTCCACCTTCTTGATGAAGGAATCGGTGAGTTTTTGCACCTCGGTGGTCCAGTCCTTGGCCACGTCCTCGCCGATGTCGTGCTTCTTCTCGAACGTCTTCACTTGCTCCATGCCGTCGCGCCGCACGCCGCGCACGGCGACGCGGGCGCCTTCGGCATATTTGTGCGCGGTCTTGGCCAGTTCGTTGCGCCGCTCGGTGGTAAGCTGCGGGATCGGCACCCGCACAAGCTGCCCGTCCGAGGCGGGATTCAGCCCCAGACCGCTGTCGCGGATGGCCTTCTCCACCGCGCCGACCAGGGCACGGTCCCAGACCTGCACCGTCAGCATCCGCGCTTCCGGCGCGCCGACGCTGCCGACCTGGGTCAGCGGCATCTCGGTGCCGTAGGCCTGCACCTTCACCGGCTCCAGCAGCCCGGGGTGAGCACGGCCGGTGCGCAGGCCGTTGAATTCGCGCTTCAGCGTGTCCAGCGCGCCGTCCATCCGGCGCGTCAGGTCCTGCTTCAGCTTGTTGACATCGGGTGGTGCCGGCATCGCAAGGTCCCCCGCTTCATCCGCCGCTATCTTATGACCGTTCGATGATGCGCGTGAAGCGGCCCTCGCCGCGCATCACCGCCGCGAAGGCGCCGGGAGCGTGGATGTTGAACACCAGGATCGGCAGGGAATTCTCCCGCGCCAGGCTGATCGCGGCGGCGTCCATCACCGCGAGTTCCTTCGACAGCACCTCCAGGTAGCTCAGCTCGTCGTAGCGGCGGGCATCCGGCACCTTCCTGGGATCGGCGGAATAGACTCCGTCCACCTGCGTGCCCTTCAGCAGGGCGTCGCAGTTCATTTCGGCGGCGCGCAAGGCGGCAGCGGTGTCGGTGGTGAAGAACGGGTTGCCGGTGCCGGCGGCGAAGATGACGACGCGGCCCTTCTCCATGTGGCGCTCGGCGCGGCGGCGGATATAGGGCTCGCAGACCTGCGACATCGGGATGGCGGACTGCACGCGGGTGGCGACGCCGCGTTGCTCCAGCGCCGACTGCATGGCGAGCGCGTTCATCACGGTGGCGAGCATGCCGATGAAGTCGGCCTGGGC
>Ga0335072_10016409_pt1 | contig 10498 bp, 12 predicted proteins | sample Lox_Sample_21_FD_206725 | JGI IMG/M metagenome (GOLD analysis project Ga0335072, IMG submission 206725) | Soil microbial communities from Loxahatchee National Wildlife Refuge, Florida, United States - Lox_Sample_2.1 | ecosystem: Environmental > Terrestrial > Soil > Wetlands | place: USA... | reverse complement strand
CAGGAACGCGCCCACCTGAGCCGAATCGCCTTTCCACCACCCGTGATAGGGAGGCGTACCCGGCCGCCAGTCTCGGATCATCCCTGGATTTCCGGTCACGTCCCACCAATGCTGCGCAGCAGTCACGCCCGTACGTAACTCTTCGGTCACCTCATAGTCTTGCGAGGCGGCATGGACCCAGGCGAAAAACGGCTGCCAGGCGGCCCGGGCCTCATCCGCTTCCAGCCCCTGGCACACCATGGAGATCGTCAGCGTGTCATCGGGGGCGAGATGCACCTGCTCGCCCCAGTGCGGATTGAGCAGCTGCTGTGCATAGTGCTCCATGAAGCGTGCGATCAGCCTGCGGAAGGCCGCATCTGACCGCGCCTTGATCGCGCCTCCGGCGCCGCCGAATCGTTTGGGCAGATCAAAGGTGCGTAACGTCTGCCGGGTGACGACGCCCCAGCTTCCGCCGCCTCCGCCCTTCAATGCCCAGAAGAGATCGGCATTCTTACAGGCATTGACGGTGCGTATCCGTCCATCGGCGGTGACGACCTCCGCTTCAAGGAGGTGGGCCGCCGCCGTGCCGAACCCTTTCGAGAAGCTGCCGAAGCCGCCACTCTGCACGAGCCCCGCCGTGCCAACGCTGGTGCACCCGCCCCCTTGCACGTAGCGTCCGCCAAGCGTGGTCACCATGTGATACAGATCGATCCACATTGCCCCTGCACCCGCGCTTACCGCGGGCCCTGGCGCCGTCTTGCCCTCGCAACCCTGCGGAACGAAGGCCTCGTGCAATGTCACTTGCTTCATGGCCCGCGTCCAGATCAGCAGCGAATCCGCCGCATTGGAGGTGCCCTGATAGCTGTGCCCGCCACCTTTGATCACCAGGCGCAGGCGTTTCTCTCGCGCGAAGTTCACTGCCGCCGCCACATCGCCCGCACGGCGTGCCTTGACAGCATAGACACTGGAGGCTGCGCTCCAGGCATCGAGCCAGCCCGACACCTCCGTCCCAGAGGGCTCATCACCGATGTAGAAGGGATTGCGGATGCCCCTCTCGACAGCCATGCAGGCAATCCCATCGTTTGCCTGGGTGCAGGCGGAGAAGAGTGCATGCGGCTCCATCAGGTTGCCGCCTACCGACTCCCGGAGCCGAGCCCATTCGGCGGCCTGCGGCCAAGCGGGATCGGCGGGGCGAACGCGCTTCAGGAGGCTTGGTCCGCTGGCTCCGGCGGCCGGTGCCGAGAGCGGCAGCGCCGGAAGAGCAGCGGCGGCGGCCAAACCTGTCAGGACCTGTCGTCTGTGCATAGGCAACCTCTCCAGGGTGGTTAGTGCGCCAAAGGACGGTGGAACGTTAGCCACCCTCGCAGGGGCCCGCCAGCCCCGGAGTGACGAGCGGCGCCGCTGCGGGACGAGCGGCGCTTTGCGGGTGACCAGAACTACTGGAAAAGGTGTTCGAGACGACAGCGGTAGCGGCGGCTCAGGTTCACGCAGCTGCCGTCCTGCAGCACGATGCGAGAGTCGCCACTGTCCCAGGGCTGGATCTCACGGATCCGGTCGGCGTTAACCAGATGCGAGCGGTGTACCCGCACGAAGCGGCTCCCTTCGAGTCTTCTCTCCAGTGCGACGAGCGGCTCCCGCCTCCCATAGGTGATGCCTCGCGCGTGCACTTTCACACAGTTCCGGTCCGCCTCGATTCTGTCGATATCCGAGACATTGAGGATGTACTGCCGGTTGAGTTTGCGCACCACGAGCTGCCCGATCGGAACGCCATCTCCAACATCAGGTGGCATCGAGGGATTCGCCGAGTGCGAGTCCGACCAGAGGCCGTAGAAGCGATAGGCCGCGAAGGCAAGCAGAATGAGCCAATACGCCACAAAATCCTTGCGGTACTCGTAGAACCAGTTGGGCCACCACGGCCCGAAGTCGTAATGGAGACCCAAAAGCCGGTACACGAGCTCGCGCAGGGACACCATGCCGGCCACGTGAGCCAGGGAAAACGGCAGGGTGGCGAGCAGATGTGCCGGCAAGCTCCGGAGCCAGCCGGGACAGATCAGCGGGAACTGATTCAACCACCAGCCAACGGCCGGTATCAGCAACCACAGGCAGAAGACGCTGGAGAATTCCCAGCTCACGGGTGCCCATAGCGGCAAATGGACGCCAAATCGCGCTCGATCGGCAATTGTGGTGAAGGTGTTCGAGCCTGCAATGAGCGCCAGCAGGATGGCGGCCAGCCCCATATGCCAGCGGAACACCCGGCGCGCGGTTGGTAAACTGAGCTGGTCGGGGGGAGCCAATGTCGCCGCCGCTCACTTTAAGGACGCCGGGACTCCGGCTGCGAGACCGCGTGTGTAAGGCGGGGCACTGTTCAACTTGCGGCCATCCAGCCGTCGGACATGCGGCGGGCGCGCCCTTCGGCTTCGAGCTTCAGCAGGTGGGCGAGCAGGGAGCGCTCTGCGAGAGGATGCAGTTGCGGCGAGACATCGTCGTAGACGCGGCGGACCAGCACGGCGAGGTTGGCTGGCTGATCCTGAGGTAGAGCGGCCACTACCTTTGCCTCGCGGCGCAGGCGATGGCGGATGAGCGCTTGGATTGCGGCGTGCGGGTCGGGAATCAGAGTGCCGTGGCCTGGGGCCAGATGGTCCAGAGGCTCGCGGAGGAGGGACTCGAGGGACCTGAGATAGGCCGCCATGTCGCCGTCGGGAGGGTCGATGACGACCGTCGAGCCCTGGATGATGTGATCACCTGTGAAGAGGATGCGCTCTTCTTCGAGGAGGAAGCAGAGGTGGTTGCTGGCGTGACCTGGAGTGTGGATCACTCGCAGCGTGGCGCCGGCACCGAGAGGCAGGCGGTCGCCGTTGCGTAGCTCCCGATCGGGCGTAAACGTGCGGTCCTGCCAATGCTCGTGAGAGGTCGTGCGGCCGAGGAGCTGCGCCGCGGTCGCCGCCTTCAGCGGCAGTGCGCCGGGGGAGTGGTCCTCGTGCGTGTGTGTGACCAGGATGAAGCGGATGGGTCCAGGCGCGGCGTCGATGAGAGCTTGCATATGCCGCTCGTCGGCGGGTCCGGGATCTATCACTGCCCAGTGATCGCTGGCACCCACGACGTAGCTGTTGGTACCGGGACCGGTCATTGGGCCGGGGTTGCCCGCGGTGACGCGGAGGATGCGCGCCGACAGGCGGACCGCAGTGCCGGGCCGGACGCCGGGATCGGGAGGAGAGCCGGTGACCGGGTCGCGCGTCTCGCTCATGGGCCTCAGAATATCCCGAGATCCAGTCCGGCCGCGAGCGTCGCGCCCAGCTCCTCGCAGCGCGCCAGGTCAGGGGTGCTGATGACCTTAGGCTTCAGTATCTCCTCCGGCGTCTGCGCATGGACGCAGACGATGAGGGGCGGTGCGATGCATCGCAGGCGCCAGCCTGTCGCGATCCGCTCGATCTGGCGGGCCGCATTGCTTCCATCGCTGCCGGCGCAGATGAGCGTGGCATAGGCGCGGCCTTGGATGCGGTCGAGGACCGGGTAGTAAGTACGGTCGAAGAAGTCCTTCATCATCCCTGACATGCTGGCGAGGTTCTCGGGGCAGGCGAACAGGTATCCATCCGCATCGAGGAGCGACTGAGGGCCGGCGGCCGCGGCCGCTTCCAACCGCACCTCCACGCCTGTCTCGCGCCGTGCTCCCGTCGTCGCGGCCAGCGCCATCTGCCGCGTTCCGCCGGTGACGGAGTGATAGACGATCAGGATGCTTCTCGGGCGAACGATTACCTCCGCACTTCAGTCGTCGCGGCACGGCGCTTGAAGCGAGAGCACATCGCTCATCTCGGCGTTGAGGGCCGCCGCATTGCGGTTGATGGCTGCGATCTCGCGCGCCTCGCGTTTGGCGTGCGCGCGGCTCTCCGCCGATCTGGCAATTCTGATCAGGGCCAGCCATTCTCTGAAACGGGCAAGGAATCTCTTGGCTCTCATATTCGCGCCATATTACTCCGGCCGTATCCCTCACCCAAAAGTGCTCACCCGGCGGCTTGGGAGCGCGTGGCGTCCGCGAGTGCTGGCGCAGTGTCGCCGAGAGTTGGGTAGTCGGTGTAGCCCGAAGCGCCGCCGCGGTAGAAGGTGTCGGGTTGGGGGTCGTTGAGGGGTGCGCCTGCGTGGAAGCGCTCGGGCAGATCGGGGTTGGCGAGGAAGAGCTTGCCGAAGGCGACGGCGTCGGCTCTGCCTGTGTCGAGTGCCTCCTGGGCGCTCTCGCGGGTGAAGCGCTCGTTCGCGATGTAGACGCCGCCGAAGGCGGCTTTGATCTGCGGGCCGATGCTGTCGGGCGCTACGTGCTCGCGCGCACAGATGAAGGCGATCTTGCGGCGCCCGAGCTCGCGCGCCACGTAGGTGAAGGTGGCGAGGCGATTGGAGTCTCCCATGGAGTGCGCGTCGCCGCGAGGGGCGAGGTGCACGCCCACACGGCCGGGTCCCCACACGGAAATGGCGGCGTCAGCAGCCTCCAGTAGTAGACGTGCGCGATTTTCTATGGGGCCGCCGTACTCGTCATCGCGGTGATTGCTGCCGTCCTGCAGAAACTGGTCGAGGAGATACCCGTTTGCACCGTGCAGCTCGACGCCGTCGAAACCGGCGAGATGCGCGTTTTGCGCGCCGTGCTTGAAGGCGGCCACGATGTCCGGGAGCTCGTTGCGCGCGAGTGCGCGCGGCACGGGGAAGGGCGTTGCAGGACGCAACAAGCTGACATTGCCGGAAGGCGCCACGGCGCTGGGCGCGACAGGTTGCTTCCCATCGAGGAAGGTCGGGTGCGAGATCCGCCCGACGTGCCAAAGCTGCAGGAACATCCGGCCGCCGGCGGCGTGGACCGCCTCAGTAACCTGCTTCCAGCCGGTCACCTGCTCGGGCGACCAGATGCCGGGGGTGTCCGCGTATCCGATGCCCATCGGAGTGACGACGGTGGCCTCTGAGATGATGAGGCCGGCGGAGGCGCGCTGCGAGTAGTACTCCGCCATCAGGGCATTCGGTATGCGGCTCGTGCCTGCGCGGCTACGGGTGAGCGGCGCCATGAGGACGCGGTTGGGCAGCAGCAGGTCGCCTACCTTGAGCGGATCGAAAAGCGAGGGCATCAGCGGCTCCGGGGTTGAACGGGTGGCATCATATTGAAATACGGCACACGGGAACGAAATTCCCTTTGGGGTCAATGCCTTTCTCCCCCGGAAGAGGGGTTGGGCTCCCGGGCCCCGCCCTAGCCGAGCTTCAGCAGCTGGCTGATCAGCGCGTCGGCTTTGATCTCCTCGCCGCTCAGGGCCATGGCGAGCAGCTCACCGCCGAGCTGGGGCAGCGTCAGCAATACATCGGGACGGGTGCGTGCGACGCGGCCCGTGTTGCGGGTATCGCTGACGGCCGCGACGGTGCGTACGTTCGGATTCAATTCCTTGGCGGCGAGCACGACGAAGGCGTTGTAGGAATCGTCGTCGCTCAGCGCCAGTACGGCGCGCGCCTCGGTCCCGTTGATCTGACGCAGCGTCTCTGTATCGCTGCCGTCCCCGACGATGAAATCCTCAGGCGGGTTCGCGTCCGAATCGGGCTTCTCCGACAGGATCACGGTCGTCTGCAGTCCGCGCGCGGCCATGGCGCGGGCGGCGTCCTGGGCCAGCGGGCCGTCGCCCACCACGATGACATGCGAGGCTCGTTTCATCTTTTTCCTCCTGGGCTGCAGGAAGTTCATCATCCGCTTGTCGATCAGCGGAGCGACGATGGCGGGAAGGGATGTGGCGAATACCGCGAGACCCAGCACGATGAGCGAGATCGTGAAGATGCGCGCGTCGCTCGTGCGGGGCGTGATGTCGCCGTAGCCAACGGTCGCCATGGTGACGATCGTGAAGTAGAAGGCATCGACGAAGTTGGTGATCCTGGGATTGAAGCCGCTGCCGAGCACGTAAGACCCGACCACGCCATAGCCGATCGTCGCCAGCACGCCCATCAGCGCAAAGAGCGTCGCTGTTGCGAGGGTCACGCGCGTGAAGCTGCGCCGCGAGATGAGCAGGAGGAGCAACAGCACCGCACTGAAGATCCCGAGCGGCCGCGAGGCCGTCGAGAGCGGTGAGAGCTCGAGTCCCACCGTGGCGAGCCCGAGCAGGAAGGCGACGACCCAGGCGAGGCGGGAGCGCCAGAAGAGCCCGATGCCGACGATCACCAGCAGGCCGCCGATGGCCTCCTGAGGAGCGCCGCGGATCTCGGGGACGCCGAGGCCGCCCGCCAGCGAGACGACGGAGTGCCCGCCCGAGGCAAGCAGGTGCTTCAGGGAGCCCGAGGTCAGAAGGAGCTGGAGCAGCCCGATTGCGCCGACGAGGATCGCGAGCGGCGCGTGTGGAAACCAGGCACTGGCGTGCAGAAACCGCGAGAAGCGGTTGCGTGCGGTCTGCGCCTCTGAGAGCGCGGTAGGGATGCGCGCTTTGGGGGCGGGTGAGGCGTTATTCACCGATGCCGCAGGCGCCGGAGCCGCAGAAGCCGCTGCCGCAACCCGGCGCCGCGCATTCCGGCTCGCTCTTGCCGGCGCCGCCGCCGATGAAGCCTGCCGAAATCAGCTTTTCGACGGGCGCTGACGGATCGGTTTTGCCCCGGGAAATCCCGGCCCGCTCGCAGAGCTCGCCCCAGGTCGTCAGTCTCTCGGCCATGGCGTGCCGGACTTCGACCTGCCGGCCATTGGTCTCGCAGCGATATTCGTACGTCGGCATGGGGGGGATTTTAGCAGGAGCGCGGCACTGGAAGGCGGTACCCTGCCGGGGCGACACGATCAGGCAGCGCCGGGCAGCACCGGGCCACTGCCGCGGTCGCTCTCGCCGTCCCGCAGGGACGTGCCAAAGACGTGACACAAAAATCGTTGCCTGATGCGTATTCCTGTGTCAGATTTAATCCCATGAAGAACGCGTATATCTGCGATGCCGTACGCACGCCCATCGGCCGTTACGGCGGGGTTCTGTCCGCGGTGCGGCCGGACGACCTGGCCGCCATTCCCATCCGCGCTCTGGTCTCGCGGCAGCCGAAGGTCGATTGGGGCGCGCTCGATGATGTCGTCTACGGATGCGCCAACCAGGCGGGCGAAGACAATCGCAACGTGGCGCGGATGGCGCTGCTTCTTGCCGGTTTGCCGCAGGAGGTACCGGGCGCGACGGTGAACCGTCTGTGCGGCTCCGGGCTCGACGCCGTTGCGATCGCCGCACGCGCCATCGCAGCCGGCGAAGCCGAGCTGATGATCGCAGGCGGTGTCGAGAGTATGAGCCGGGCGCCTTTCGTGATCTCCAAGGCGCAGACGCCGTTCGCGCGTGACACGGAGTTCCACGACACCACGATCGGATGGCGCTTCGTCAACCCGATACTCAAGGAGCAGTACGGTATCGACTCGATGCCGGAGACGGCGGAGAACGTCGCCGAGGAGCGGCGGGTAAGCCGCGCGGATCAGGACGCCTTTGCTCTGCGCAGTCAGCAGCGCGCCGCGGCAGCGCAGGCGAACGGGAACCTGGCGCAGGAAATCGTGCCGGTGAGCATTCCTGCGAGGAAAGGGGAACCCACGATCGTCGATCGCGACGAGCATCCGCGCGCGACCAGCCTGGAGGCGCTCGCCAAGCTCGGCACGCCGTTCCGCCGCGGCGGCACGGTGACGGCGGGAAACGCCTCCGGCGTCAACGACGGCTCATGTGCATTGCTGCTCGCCAGCGAGGCGGCGGTCTCGCGGTATGGGCTCATGCCGCGCGCTCGTGTCGTCGGTGCCGCAGTGGCCGGCGTCGCCCCGCGAGTCATGGGACTGGGACCCGTTCCGGCGACCCGCCGGCTGCTCGACCGGTTGCGACTCGCGATCACCGATTTCGATCTGATCGAGCTCAATGAAGCCTTCGCCGCCCAGGCGCTCGCCGTGCTGCGCGAGCTCGGGGTCGCGGACGATGCCGCGCACGTCAATCCGCAAGGCGGTGCAATCGCGCTGGGCCATCCGCTCGGCATGAGCGGCGCGCGCCTCGCCACGACCGCCATGTATCAGCTGCAGCGCTCCGGCGGCCGCCGCGCGCTGTGCACGATGTGCATCGGCGTCGGCCAGGGCATCGCGCTCGCCATCGAAAGGCCCTGAAAAGCTGGATCGGCTGGTATATTGCTCAAGCGGACTCGCGATTCTCAGAGCGTCCATAGCCAATGTCATTGTGCCGTAAGCAACTCGCCAGAAAGTTTTTGCTTTGGCTCCGAGCCAAGCAGAGGGCGCGCATTCGAGGCAGCGGTCGAGAGGTCAGGCTGTTGAATTTCTATGCCCACGCGTTGAACACGCAAGGTGACGACAGCGCTGCTTACCAGGCTGCCTGGGACGCCGAATGAGCACTCGGGCGGATTCGGCCAACGTTGCAAAAGCTGCTTCTTCGGCGACGCTGCCTGTGTCGTTCGCCGATGTCGAGGCGGCGGCGGCGAGGCTGGAGGGGCTGGCGCATCGCACACCGGTGATGACGTCGAAAACTGCTGATGCCAGGGCCGGCGGCAAGCTCTTTTTCAAGTGCGAGAATCTGCAGCGCGGCGGCGCGTTCAAATTTCGCGGTGCTTATAACGCGATTGCGACGATGACGGACGACCAACGCCGTCGCGGGGTGATCGCTTACTCATCAGGCAATCACGCGCAGGCGGTGGCATACGCGGGACGGCTGCAGGGCGTGGCGGCGACCATCGTGATGCCGAAGGACGCGCCCGCGGCGAAAGTCACCGCAACCCGGGAGTACGGCGGCGAAGTCATCTTCTATGACCGCTACAAGGAAAACCGCGAGGAGATCTGTGCGGCGCTCGCGGCCGAGCGGGGTCTGACGGTCGTCTCGCCCTACGACCACCCGCAGGTCATTGCCGGACAAGGTACGGCGGCACTGGAGCTCCTTCAGGTGGTGGGTGAGCTCGATGTCCTCCTGGTGTGCCTCGGCGGCGGAGGGTTGCTCGCCGGCTGCGCGCTCGCCGCCAACGCGTTGAGCCCGCGTTGCCGGGTCATCGGCGTCGAGCCGGAAGCAGGCAACGACGGCCAGCAGTCCTTCCGGGCCGGCCGGGTCATTCGTATCCCGGTGCCGCGCTCCATCGCCGACGGTGCGCTCACCACATTCCTCGGTGAGTACAACTTCCCCATCATCCGTGCGCTGGTCCACGACGTCGTCACGGTCAGCGACCCGATGCTCATCGACGCGATGAAGTTCTTCGCCGAGCGCATGAAGATCGTCGTCGAGCCGACCGGCTGCCTGGGCGCCGCGGCCGCGCTCTCAAAGCAGTTCCACCGGCCCGGCGAGCGTGTCGGGGTCCTCATCAGTGGCGGCAACATCGATCTGCCGCGTTACGCGGAGCTCCTGCGCTGAGGGCAGGTGCTGCCGGCTCAAAGATCTCCCGGCGGCTCCTCCCGCATCATGTAGACCCGGAAGCCGGCGTCCTGGTATAGCCGCAACGCGGCGGGATCATCCCAACTGTCAGTGTGCAGCCAGATCCTCCTCGGCCCCAGTTCCCATTCGTGGTGTAGGGCAGTCCGCAAGAGCCACGAGCCCAGACCCTTGCCTTGAGCGGCCGGGATGAGCCCGAAATTTCTCAGCTCGATTTCCGGCAGACAGCGCTCGAATTCACAGAAACCGACCGCCTGGCGCACGCGAACGATGGTAATCATGGGGGCTGATGCTTCTGGGCATCGAGGAGCCTGGCACGGATTGAGGTCGCATATTAGCAATAGATAGCGAAGTTTACTAGAATATGCTTCCGGAGGTGACCCATGAATGTATCGCTCACTGCCGAGCTCGAGCAGTACATCCGGCGCAAGGTGAAGTCCGGCCTCTATGGCAATGCGAGCGAGGTGGTTCGTGAGGCATTGCGGCTGTTGGTCGGGCGCGAGGAGGCCGGCGGCTTAAGTCAGTCACTGCGTCAACCGCCGCGAGTCGACGACATCGATACCCAGCTCAGAGCACTGGAGGCGCCACTACGCGAGCGCGGCCTCGCTGCGCTCGCAATCTTTGGTTCAACGGTGCGGGGTACTGCGCGGCCTGACAGCGACGTCGATGTGCTCATCGATATTGTCCCAGGTGTCAGGTTCAGCCTGGTTGACCTCGCTTCCGTGAAGGACTTCCTCGAGGATAAGCTCGGGCGGACGGTCGATGTGGTGACACGCAGCGGCCTTGATCCGGCCATTCGTGATCGGGTCATCCGCGAAGCACGCGCAGTGTTCTAATGAGCCGGGATCACAGCATTTATGTCGATCACATGCTCGAGGCTATCGCCAATATCGAGCTGGACACGGCCGGTTACGACTTCGAGAAGTTCCGCAGGGATCGTCGCGTTCGGCAACTCGTCGGCACCGCGTGCCCGTCGGTGATCGAGTCGCCCAACGCGACGATCGCGGCTCGTTCACCAGATGATCGCGGCGTATGAGCAGATCGTTCTGCGCGCACACGCGCACGGGATCACCGTCATCGGCGGCACGATCACGCCGGACGGAGGATCGGACTACTATCATCCCTCGGCGGCCAGTGAGGCCGACCGGCAGGCGGTCGACGCA
>Ga0335072_10016407_pt1 | contig 10499 bp, 14 predicted proteins | sample Lox_Sample_21_FD_206725 | JGI IMG/M metagenome (GOLD analysis project Ga0335072, IMG submission 206725) | Soil microbial communities from Loxahatchee National Wildlife Refuge, Florida, United States - Lox_Sample_2.1 | ecosystem: Environmental > Terrestrial > Soil > Wetlands | place: USA... | reverse complement strand
CTCCCTGAATCCACTGGAAGGTGCCGCCGTCGGCGGCGGCTATGGCTTGCTCCAACAAGGAGCCAACATACCTTCCGTAGAGTTCTCGGGGTAAGAAGCTCCGGGCCTGGACCGAGCCATCATAGTTGGCACGGGCCCAGCACAGGAAGTGATCCGGTTCTTCCGGCAGAGCACTCATGTTCCCGGCGGGAACATTCAGCAGGTGACAGCGGTTCTCGGTGCCGTAGGCTAGGCCGCGACCGGGAGAGAACGCTTTGTCGATGATGGCAACCCGCAGGTCTGGAGCGCGCCGCTGCAACTGCGCTGCAAGTACCGTTCCGCTGAACCCTCCTCCGACAATGACGACGCTGAGTTGGGGGTTGCTCACGTGATCACCACTCCAGTACCGGAAATGTATCGGCCTCTTAAGAAGAAGCGCCAGCCTCCAGCGGCCGGCGCTCGGTTAGAAGGAGTAAATCAGACCACCCGAAAACAACGAACAGAGAAGTTATTAATACAACAATCCGCCGCCCCTCGAAAAAGCCGGCTTTTTACTCCTTCACGGAACTACTCAAAGTGGGCGATAGTCGCGTTTTCCCATGGGATCTCGTTCATGAAGCCTCTTCCCGAGGTCCCGAGGGTACCCCGTTCGATGCCTGAAACACCTTTACGTCCTTGGGAATAACAAAAACGGCCTCGTTCTTCGATAGCTGCAGGCTGCGGAATCGCTCTTGCGGCATCTCCACGTGAACCAGTGCGCCCCAGTCAGTGACAGCTTCCACTTTGACCAGGGGACCGGCCGCGTTAATGTGCTTGATTCTTGCTCTAAAATGATCGCCGCCGTTCGGCACGCGGTCGATGTCCAGCAAATGGGGACGTACGTAGACCACATGGCCTGTCTTCTTCTGATCGATGTACGCCTTGCCGTTATCAATCCGACCATGAAACAGATTCACATTGCCCAGGAAGTTGTAGACGAACGGCGTGGCGGGGTGGTTGTAAACCTCGTCGGCCGAGCCAATTTGTTCGATTTGGCCCTGGTTCATCACCACCACCCGGTTTGCCAGTTCGAGCGCTTCTTCTTGGTCGTGGGTCACGAACACACTCGTGATGTGAATCTCGTCGTGTAGTTGTCGCAACCAGCGCCGGAGTTCCTGCCGGACTTTGGCATCCAAAGCGCCGAACGGTTCATCGAGGAGCAGGACACTGGGTTCTACTGCCAGGGCACGCGCCAAAGCTACGCGCTGGCGCTGACCGCCGGAAAGCTGTGACGGGTAACGCTGGGCCAGGTTCTCCAATTGGATTAGCTTCAGCAATTCATGAACCTTGGCCCGGATCTTCGTTTCCGTAGGCCTTGCGGATCGTGGCCTGACTCTGAGGCCGAAAGCAATGTTCTCAAACACGGTCATGTGCCGGAACAGAGCATAGTGTTGGAACACGAAGCCGACCTGTCTTTCGCGGGCTGTCCGGTCGGTGATATCTTTGCCATCGAACTGCACGGTTCCCGAATCTGCAAACTCCAGACCGGCGATGATTCTCAGCAAGGTAGTCTTGCCGGAGCCTGACGGTCCCAATAAGGCCACAAGTTCTCCGCTGGGGATTTCGAGCGTGACGTTTCCCAGTGCGGTAAAGTTGCCGAATTTCTTGGTCAGGTTTACGGCTTGGATGCGCATGCGACTGCTGTGCTCCAGTTCTCTTCGCTCTCTGCCACTTGCTGCTTTGATTTCCATTCGACCGCGCTCTTAAGCACCAGTGTTACTAGGGCCAAAAGAGCCAGTAGCGAAGCGACCGCGAAGGCGGCGACGAACTCGTATTCGTTATAGAGAATTTCGATGTGAAGCGGCATGGTATTAGTGAGGCCCCGGATGTGGCCTGACACCACTGACACCGCGCCGAATTCTCCCATTGCCCGTGCGTTGCACAAAATGACACCGTACAACAGGCCCCATTTGACATTGGGCAAGGTCACCCGGAAGAACGTCTGCCAACCGCTGGCACCGAGCGTCAAGGCCGCTTCCTCTTCTTCGTTTCCTTGCGCCTGGATCAGGGGAATCAGTTCCCGCGCGATAAACGGAAACGTTACGAAGATCGTGGCCAGGACAATTCCAGGCACGGCAAAAATGATCTTGATATCGTGTTTCGCGAGCCAAGGTCCCAGGAGGCCCTGCAAGCCGAACATCAACACGTAAATGAGGCCCGACACAACCGGCGAAACCGAAAAGGGCAAGTCGATCAGGGTGATCAGAAGACTCTTTCCGACGAACTCAAACTTTGCCAGCACCCACGCAGCCGACACCCCAAACAGCAGATTCAGCGGTACCGCGATCCCAGCAGCCACCATCGTCAAACGGATTGCAGCCAGAGCATCGTGATCGTTGAAGCTGGCAAAGTAGGTTGCCACGCCTTTCTGGAGAGCCGTAGCGAACACCACCGCCAGAGGCATGAACAGGAATACCCCCAGGAACAGAGCTGTAGCTCCGATCAGCAGCCAGCGCACGGCCAAGGACTCGGTCGTCGCCCGGTTTCCAGTGCCCACTCGCACCGCAGTTCGCGTGTTTAAAGTAGTCGTTCCAGCCATAAACAAGTGTTGCCGCGGAATCAGCTCTCCTGTGGCAGCAGCGCCTGCTTCAAGATTGCGTCCGCAACCTCACCGTCCGCGGAGTGACCGGATCTCAGTCGTTCGCTGCTCCACTTCTGCAGCAGATTGATCGCCAGCAACAGCGTGAATGAGACCACCAACATGACCACCGCGATCGCGGTGGCCCCCGCATAGTCGTACTGTTCCAGCTTGGTAATGATCAACAACGGTGTGATCTCGGTTCGCATCGGCATATTGCCCGAGATAAAGACCACCGATCCGTACTCACCCACAGCGCGGGCAAAAGCCATAGTGAACCCGGTCACCGCTGCCGGCAGAATTGCCGGCAAGATAACTCGCCGGAAGGTTTGCCAGCGGTTCGCTCCCAGGCTAGCGGCAGCTTCCTCCGTGTCCGCGTCCAAGTCTTCCAGTACGGGTTGAACCGTACGCACGACAAATGGCAAGCCTATAAACGTCAGCGCGATGACGACGCCGAAGGGTGAATACGCGCCTTTGATTCCGATCTTCTCCAGGTATTGGCCGATCCAGCCGTGACTGGCATAGATCGTCGTGAGTGCAATGCCCGCCACGGCCGTGGGCAATGCGAAGGGAAGGTCCACCATTGAGTCGAGGAGACGTCGGCCGGGAAACCGGTACCGCACCAGCACCCAGGCCACCAACAGGCCAAAGAACAAATTGATTGAGGCTCCGATGAAAGACGCTCCAAAACTGAGCCGGTACGAAGCCACGGCGCGTGGCGACGAAACGATGTGCCAAAACTGCGTCCAGGTCAACGACGATGCCTTGAGGAAAGTGGCCGACAACGGTATCAGCACGATCAAGCTGAGATAGAAGACAGTGAATCCCAGGTTCAGCCCGAATCCCGGGAGAATGCTCCGTTTTTTCAGAGTAATCGTCATCTGTTTCCACTCGCTGCTCTCGTCGGCCTGCTAGTTCGGCTGATAGATCTGGTCAAAGATTCCGCCATCGACAAAAAACTTCTTCTGTGCTTTTTGCCAGCCGCCAAAGACGCCGTCCACTGTCACCAGCTTCAGCTTTGGAAATGTCGACGCGTACTTCTTGGCAACCGACTCCATGCGTGGCCGGTAGTAGTTCTTGGCCGCGATTTCCTGCCCCTCGGGTGTGTAGAGGTACTTCAAGTAGGCTTCCGCTACTGGCCTTGTGCCTTTCTTGTCGACGACCTTGTCCACGACGGCGACCGGCGGCTCCGCCAGGATGCTGATGGATGGCACAACAATTTCGACTTTGTCCGGACCAAGTTCCTTGATGGAGAGAAACGCCTCATTCTCCCAGGCGATCAGGACATCGCCAATCTCGCGTTGTACAAACGTTGTGGTCGAGCCTCGTGCTCCGGAGTCGAGAACGGGAACGTTCTTGTATAAGCGTTTGACGAAGTCTTTCGCCTTCTCTTCATTGCCACCGGGCTGATTGAGCGCATACGCCCAGGCTGCGAGATAGTTCCAACGGGCACCACCTGAGGTTTTTGGATTCGGAGTAATTACCGAAATGCCCGGTTTGACCAGATCGTCCCAATCCTTGATGTGCTTGGGATTACCCTTGCGCACCAGGAAAACGATGGTCGAAGTGTAGGGAGTGCTGTTCTCCGGCAGACGCTTCTGCCAGTCCGCCGGCAGCAAACCAGCATGCTCAGAGATGGCGTCGATGTCATAAGCCAGCGCCAGGGTCACGACATCAGCCTGCAAGCCGTCGATGACGGCGCGGGCCTGCTTGGCCGATCCGCCATGCGACTGCTCCACTGTCACTGTCTGACCGGTCTTGGCTTTCCAGTACTTGGCAAACGCAGCATTAAAATCCTGGTAAAGTTCACGCGTTGGGTCATATGAAACGTTCAATAGAGTGACATTCCCACTTTGCGCAAGGCCCTGAACAGAAAGGGCAAAAATTAGACTGAGTGCTACCCACAGGCTGCGGTTCATTTCTCTCCTTTATTCACATTGCCGTGGACGACCATGGGCAATACCGCGGGTCCAACGGACTCTTTCTTGCGCTGCCGTTTGCCAGGCTTTGATTCGCTCAGAAGGTCGGCCAATGTGGTGTTCTCGAGAATTCGTACTGCCGCGTCGCGAATATCCAAGAACACTTGGTAAAGGGATCGATGTTCAGCATCGCGACTAATGAGATCCCGAAGTTGCTCGGCATCGAGGAAGGGGGCTATGGGCCCATCAACCAAGCGGATAATTTCGATAAGCCGGATCTCGGAGGGCGGCCGCCGTAACCGATAACCGCCTTTTGCCCCCCGCACGCTCTCAACCATGCGAGCGTTCTTAAGTTCGAGCAGAATCAGTTCGAGGAACTTCTCGGGCAAGGCTTGTTCGTAGGCAATGTCACGAATGCGGATGGCGCCTTCGTTGTAGCGGCGCGCCAACACCATCATGGCCTGTAGTGCGTAGAGTCCCTTCTGAGAGATCTTCATGTAGCGCCAGAATCACCATAATGTCTATGCTAGAAATAGACATTATCTGGTTACCATACTATGCAATGCCACGGCCAGCAAGACCTCCCCCGGAGTATTCCTTCTAACCAACCTGTTATCAAACACTTCCGTCTGCTATAGGTCGCTCACTCAAAGGGAGCGCTGTGCACAGGATTGCAGTTCAAAGGCAAAGAGTTTCGAAATCCTGAGCGATGCGCATCCCTCCCCGACAAAGAGCTGGAGCGCGGTCGGACAAGTGCGTCATGAGAGACGAGCCTTTCCAGCCAGGAGGCTTTTCATGTTCACAAACCTTTGTCGCTGTCCACGCACAATCGCTCGCCACGAAAATGGTCTGTTGTACGAATCGAGGCACCGGTACCTAGAGCATCTGGTTGCCCAGGGGGCTGCACTCCACACAATCAAAGCCGCTGCTGGAGTTATCTATCGCGCCACGATGATGATGAAGCTGGATGAGTCAAGCCCTGTGGAACGAAAAGATGTCGAGCGAGCGGCCCGACGATGGGCAAACCGCTCGTACCGCAACGCCAGCAGCCGCGGGCCGGACCAAACATAAGCTGTATTAGTATCTTGCCCTGCAGCCGCTTGTGAGGCCGATCCCGCGGGCATGAGCTCTGGCGAGCCGTCCGCGACCACGCCCATGGGCGGCTTTCTTCCCAATCCCGTTTTGACCTCCTACTCGGGTTTGTCCCAGCCCTTCAATCGAGGCCACCAGCGGCTCACGTTCCGACAATAGGCCTCGTACTCAGCGCCAAATTTCCGCCGGAGCGTCGGTTCTTCGTACAGGATTACGAACAGATGCACGCCGAGAGCAACTGCTGCGACAGCTGCAATCGAGAGCGGGCTGGCGTGTCCGAAGACGATCCACAGCCCGATCCAGCCCGCGGCAAAGCCCACGTACATGGGATTGCGGACATGGCGGTAGAAGCCTACAACTACCAAGCGCTGCGGTGGCGCGATCGGTGCCGGAGTGCCGTGTCCGGTCCAGCCAAAATCCCAAACGCAACGCAGGGCAACTGCGAATCCCACGACAGACGGTATGGCGGCGAGCCAGCGCCAATGGGCTGCACCCGCTTCGACGTGGAATCCAAGCCACTCGGGCAGGAGCCAGAACCACAATGAGAAGAATGCTGTACCTACGGCTAGCGCGGCTATCGCTGTTGGCCAGTGCTGGTCACCCGGGTTCATCGGAACGTTCCCGGTATTTGGGCTTGTCATAATTCCTCCGATTTGCACTTACGTCCTTGCTACTCTGCTATTCCTGCAACTCGATTGCAGAATCCGATCAGGTACTTCCAAACCAGGTAATAGACGATCAACGCGAAGGGAAACACGACCGCGAGAAATGTGTAGTGGATCTGGACCACTCCGAAATAGGTGAAGCCGTCATGTGTGGTATGCAGAAAGCCCAAGCCACGGCCGAGCAGGAATCCCGCCGGGGCGATAATGAAGGGCAAAATGGCACCGTGAATCCCGAGCGGCAGGTGTGTGCGCGCGCGAGAAGCCAGATGCAGGATGTTCCAGACGCCGAACAGGTTCGGGATGATTGCCATCGGAAAGATGATCACTCGTTCCACCGGAACCGGGATGTTGTAGACAAATCGCGCCAGAAAGAACGCCGTCAGGGGGATCAGCAAAAGTGGCGTCGGCACCGAAATTCCCGCCATGTAGGCGCGCAGGTATGGATGCTTGCTCATAATCCCTCCCTCTTACAGGTGATACGCGAACACAAGAACCAACCGCGGGAAAACCAAGAACATCACGGCGCTCAGGCCAACCAAGGCCCAGTCATACCAGGGCACCACAACTTGCCGAGCATCGAGTTTGCGCAGAACCTCTGGCCACAGATCCCTTCGAAGCTCGGTGTGGACTGGCGGAATGGATTGCTTCAGTGCGTCGCGAATCTGCCGGTCATCGTGTTCGGTCATGTAGTTGTCCTCATGTTCTTTCGTTCCGGCCTGATTCCAGCCTGGCTCAAGCGCTTGCGCAAGATGCGAACCGCGCGAAACACGCGCAGCTTCACCGCACCCGCGGACGTTCCTAAAGCGCTGGCAATTTCGTCGTAGGGCAACTCCTCGATCAGAGCGAGCGTTGCCGCCACCTGCAACTTGGCCGGCAAACGGCGAAACGCCTGCTGGATCCTCTCCTGGGTTTCGCGCTGCACCACAGGATCAGGCTGCGGCACTCCTCGAGGCTCGGCCAGGAAACTCTGTCCCGGCCGGTTGCGCCGCAAATGGTCGATCGCCAAGTTGGTAGCGATCCGCCGTGCCCAGCCACCGAAGTTGCCATCCGGGCGAAACCGGTGCCGCGCGCGGTAGACGCGCCAAAGAGTCTCCACCGTTAGATCCTCTGCAACGCTTGGGTCACGCACAATACGCACGGTCCAGGCGTAGATGTCGCCCTGAAACTGACGTACCAACGTCTCGAACGCATCGATCTCGCCATGCGTGAACCGCTGGAGCAGATCCATGAGCTTCTCTACCGTGTATTACGGGACATCAACACGCAGGTTACAAGTTTTTCGGTGACACCACCGACTTAAGCGCTGGCGATGCGACGCACTCAAACCGTGGTATTCAGCAGGAAGGTATTGCGGGGTTAGGAGACAGAGGCCGACAAAAGTGCACCCGCCCCCCCCAGGGCTCGTCGGGAAAGGCAGGTTACGCTTCCCACGCCTGCCCGCGAGAGTCCCCATTCGAGCCCGCGCCGCCTGCGCGCGAGAGAGAGGCGCGAAATCAATCTAGTTCGTATCGATCCAGCCTATGGGAAACCGCCTCTTTAAAGGAATCCCATTTCTCCTCCTCTCTAGTGTTAGCGAAGTGCATGATGTAGACCGGTTTTGGCTTATCCCGTCTGCTCCGAATCCGTAGCATCTCCTGCCACATAGTCTCTTCGGATCGCTTCGGGCTGAGAAAGACGGCAAACTTCGCGAGAGGCAGATCGAAACCTCTTCCTCCTAATTGGCGGTTGACGATCAAGATGTTGCAGTTTTTAGATTCAAAATCAATTAATGCTTTTCTCCTGACATCATCCGACATTTCTCCCGTGATCCGTGAGTTTCTTATTTTGTTGTCTGTCAGAAGATTGGAAACAAACTCATTTACATCACTATTTCGAACGAGAACCAAACCTTTCTTGCCGGCTTGCTTCCGCAAGATTCTAACGAGATTCGCCAGTTTGCGGTTAGGGGTTGGCCGAGACGTGTACGATACCTCTCGAACCGAAGTGACCTTTACTCTCTTACCATCGTCCGTCTCTGCCTTTCTTTCGTAAGTCTTCATTTCTATGCTAGCGAGTCTTCCCTCGTAGAGAGCAAGTCGCTCGGCGTGTGCTCGCAAGAAGCGGGCCAGCAGATTCCACATTCGCGACAAAGGAGCCACCCATTCTTTGATGCCGAGCTCGGGGAAGAATAAATGATGCCTAGACCCCTCCAGTACTTTGGATGCTTGGCGACGCAGATGATCAGGATCAATGTCAGGATTGACTAGAAACTCCCCTGTAAGAATCTGCCGTATCTTCCGAAGTGTATCGATGACAACAATGTCAATCATCCTATCCGCTTGGATTGCTTCGTCGTCACGAACCGCAACAGTGCATAGGCGTACGTAAGCGGCAAAGTCCCCCACGAGTTTTTTCGGTACCCGGATGCGCTCTAAATTGAAAGTCTTCAGCCAAGGTTCGGCTGCGGTCCGGACCGTTGCGCTCATGCAGAGGAAAGCTGCCCGATTTTCTGTGAGCTCTGCCACTAATCCTTGGGCGGCTTTGCTCAGCCGACCAATGGGCTCGCCGTCCTCGTCCACATCTTCGGCGGCCTGCGCATCAAATTCATCTACGACACACAGTGAAATGTTCCGACACGCCTTCCGCAAGAGGTAGTCTCGCTTGAGGGCGTTTTCAAATCTCTTGGGAGTAGTCACAATCCAACTTGAACCCTCAAATGATCTCCGAAGGGCTCCTGGGAACCGCGCAGCATCTGGGTCTAGGTTCAACACTCCTATATCGCGTTGGAACCACGACGCTGCGCGAGCGTGTTGGTCTCGCAGCAGTCGACTTGGGACCAGAACCAGTGCCTTACGACCGCATGAACAGGCCTTGTGCCGCAGGGACAAAAATGAGAGCTGAGAAACCAGAGTTTTGCCTAGTCCTGGATCCAACAACAGAAGCGCGTTCTTACCCGCCTCCAGTCGTCTGACAGTTAACTCGCAAGCAAGAACTTGGTAGCTAAGGAACTTAAACTGAGGGAATCCAGAAAGGAGCGATTTGTAGCCAGCATCGCCGATTAAATCTCGCAGACGCCTCATCGTTGATTTTTCAGTTCGCGAGTGAGTTGAGTTTCTTAGTGGTGCCTCGGATCATAATGGCCGCATACACGAAGTAGGCGACCACAAGGAAGAGGGATGGGAGCAGCAGCAGTTCTTCCACATCGTTTGTAGAAACATCTGCTCGTGCTCGCTTCAGAGCCAGATATCCCAAGCACACGAGCACTCCCTCGAACACAATGGGAGCGCATAAGGCCGTGAACGGTCGAGTCGATAGTAAGGCTTTCTTCTCGCCTTGCTGGCGGAGTTTGAACTGGGTGTTGGCCTTTTGCTCAGTGGGCGACCATTCTGCCTCTAACGTCAACGCCCTATTCTTCCAGGCATCAATTTGACTTGAGAAATAGGCAACGGCAATAGCCAGGATGCCAACGTAGTAGCCAACCAGAGCAATCAGATCGCCGGTACTCATGACGTGTATGTCTCCGAAAGTTTTTTCGCGTATTTCAAGACATCCTCTGCTTCCTGGGCACTGAAAATATAGTAGTACCAGCCCTGCACGACTTCGGCTCTCTCGTCGGGTGCAAGGTGGACACCGTTGTCTTTCGCTTGCTGCATAGCTGCTTGCAGAAGTCGTTGACCGAGTTTCTTTACTTCCACCGTGAACTGCTGATCCTCTTTCTTGTTCTTATCCTTGCGCCAGGTCTGCAACTGCGCCTCAAGATCCGTGATTATCTTGGTTAACTCTTTACTGCAAAGAGTCGGTTGATCGAATTCAGCGAAAACCCGTTCAATGTATGACGCTTCGCCGTACGGGAGGTTGAATTGGTTGAATAGGACTCCCCGGGATACTTCTTTACCCGCATAAAGAGCTGCATCGCTAAAAATCATTTTCATTCGTTCTTGCGTGAGACCTGGAACGCTTTTGGGGCGGAGTTTTGCGGAGAACCACAGCTCCCATTCAGTGAGAGCCAGTCGCGCTAGAGCGCTGACCACGCTGTCCTTATCGGGCACGTCAGGGAATCGCGCCGCCAACGATTTGTAAACAGAATCTTCGATGTTGATCGTTATTTTTTTCAAGGCCAGAGAACCTCCTCGCAGACTCAAAGCAGTGAGTTATGCACGGAAAATGCGGACTCTCTCGTGAACTCCTTTGGGAACCATCAGTACACGAGAAATCAGATCACGACTCTTCTGGGGAAGCTCAAAATAA
>Ga0335072_10016406_pt1 | contig 10499 bp, 11 predicted proteins | sample Lox_Sample_21_FD_206725 | JGI IMG/M metagenome (GOLD analysis project Ga0335072, IMG submission 206725) | Soil microbial communities from Loxahatchee National Wildlife Refuge, Florida, United States - Lox_Sample_2.1 | ecosystem: Environmental > Terrestrial > Soil > Wetlands | place: USA... | reverse complement strand
CTCGAGAATTTGTTAAATTGTTTCGTGTGAGCAGGAACTTGATCTTTTGCTGGAAAGCCAAAAAGAGGAAGAAAAGCAAAGGAAATCATTCAGCTTTGCAATTCAAGAGAAAGAAAGGTTTTAGAAGAAGGATGATGTCCAACAAAAAGTGGTGGGCCCTACTTTATGAATATGAGGAACTATCTTCCCCGAGATACTAACAGCCCAAAAATCTCCAAAATACTGTAATCACTTTACCTCACCACACTTCGGCTTCGTGCCCGATTCGTCCGCAAATAAAATTTAGGTCTCAGATGAATGACAAATGAGATCCCACGCATTTCCGGGGCCCGAGATCAACCACGAAAAACAAAAAGTGGGATATCTCTCCTTATGACCGTTATGAACTATTTTGGACACGACGTTATGTCGCCTTAAGAGCTTCCTTCGGTGCGCTGTGGGTTCAAGCGCCAATACTTGGTTCCTTGCATTTGGTGGGCTCCGTCATTCTTTTCTGTCCGACAATTGAAAAGGACGTTACATCGCTCTTTCGCTTCCTCGGATTCTCATTTCAATCTTTGAACTGAGAAGGATACAATCTCTCAGTTCTCTGCTTTTATTCAACTTTATGCTCCTCGACATAACACCTTTTATGGACGTCATGTCTGTGCTTCTTTTGTTTTCGATCATGTTTTGTTCCGTAATTCACGCGGCAACCAGTACCTTCAGTTGGTCCATGTCATATGTAACAGCGGCTCCCAACGGTGTCTCTCGTCTCGTCATAGGCGTTAATGGAGAATTCCCTCCTCCGACTATTATCGTCAATCAAGGCGATGTGGTAGAGCTTCAAGTCACCAACGATTTTATCGATGGAGAAGCTGTCAGTCTCCATAGCCATGGCATCTTGCAGCATGGAACGACCTATTATGACGGCGTCCCAATGGTTACGCAATGGTATGCTTCTCGGCACCTAACACTCTCCTGAGTCTTTAGCGGGATTACTTCGGGGACCAGTTTCACTTATTACATCGACACTAGTGATCAGATCGGAACCTTTTGGATTCATTCGCATGTGTTAGGCCAGTATCCTAATGGAATTCGAGCTCCATTTATTATTCAAGATCTAAGTCCGCCTTACCTTTATGATAGGTTTGAAGTTATTTCGGTTTCCGATTGGGCATGTCTCAGTCCTCATAGCTTAACTTATAATAGTACAATCAGACAATGCAAGTCTTGATTCCCGAATTCTTGTCGACTGCGAATCCAACTGGCGTGGAGCCTGTGCCTGACGGCATACTGACCCATTTACATTTGCTAATCTTCAGCTGCATTAATCTGGGACAGACAAAACGGAACATTTGATGCCACTGCCGGACAAACCGTTCGCTTTCATTTCGCCAACATTGGTGCCTTCGCATTCATTCACATTTGGATTGAGGAACACGAAATGACTGTTATTGAAGTCGATGGCATTTATGTTCAACCGTACATTACATGTGGGATTAGTCTTGCAACTGGACAACGCTTGAGTGTCTTCGTGATAATGGACCAGAGTCCAACGCAAAATTATCCTCCTGTGGCTGCAATGGGTAACACACCACTTCAGATGGAAGCCCTAAGAGTCAGATCAAAGCATGTTCGATTATCCGAGTCTCAATCCAAATACAACAGCATGGCTTGTCTACAATGAATGCGCTCCTTTCCCAGAAGCTCAAATAATCCAAACCTTTCTTGACTTTGATGATACGGAGCTTGTTCCACTGGAACCACAGGGAGTTACACCCTACGATCGAATTGTGACGCTCGATGCCAATTTCACGGATATCAACGGAATCAATTACGCCATTATCAATAATCAAACTTATTCACCTGCTAATGTTCCTACTCTCTTCACTGCTCTTACGACAGGCCAAAAGGCTCTTGATCCTGCTGAATATGGCTCGAACCCTAATACTTTTGTCTTGAATTATGGTGATGAAGTCTGGATCGCCATCAACAACTTTGACACCGGAAATCATCCATGTAAGTCTCCCCACATGAATCTGAAATTCACATTTGTTAGTTCATCTGCACGGTCACTCTTTTCAAGTCTTGCATCGGGGTTCGGAGGGCGAAGGAACATTCGATCTTCAGAATCTCCCTACGTTTCACGAGAATCCTGTCCGTCGCGATGTAATTCTGGTCATGGCAGGAGGTTATGCCATTATCGCAATTCGTGCAGATAATCCCGGAACTTGGTTCTTTGTATTCTCCCCCTCCCGTATGCTACTCTGGTCTGTCTAAGAAGACGGACTTGCTAATGCCGTAGCATTGTCATATCGATTGGCATCTTGTTTCGGGGATGGCTGCACAATTTGTGGAGGCTCCGCTTGAGATTCAAGTTCCATCTCAAGTTTCCGAGCAATGCGAATTGCTATTTCTGGCCCTGCTTCTGTAGTCTCTGATAATTCGGCTCCGATCAGATAGAACCAAATAAGCTAGCGCCGGTGTTCCTGATGTCTTAGATCTGTGCCTCACATAGGATCTGGTAATACTTCAGAACGGCACAAATGAAATGATGGGCTCTCACGCTCACGCTCGAAGAATTGAGATCTTTGCTAGATTTGCATCAAATGTCATGTTTTAGATCTACTTATGCCTATCATATAATTGCGCCTGCATCGGACAATCCACCACCACCAATGCAATTGAAACAAAAGGTAATCACTATTAGACCCACAGGTCTATTACTCGCCTGCCCGGGCCGGAGGCTCTGAAGAGGGCGCACCATAGTATCACCAACACACACGTGCAGTTTGTTTGGCCGACTGAGTCACCAGAAAAATATATGAAAGGTGCCGTTCACATCAGCGCCATCCTTGCCGCCTCGAAGACATCCTCTCGGTATCCCTGATTGGCCGCTGATTTCAGTGGGGCTGTGGCAATAAATAGGCTTTACCGCTTTAAACCGGAACTGTATTTCCGCGCGTGCAGGCCCGATTGTTGTGGGTTAGATTGTCAAGACGCACAGAGCGCAACAGCTGTTGCAGCGGGATCACCAGATGGAGATGATGAATAGCAGGAACGGACTAGAATATGGGTATATACTACAGTTCCTAAGCTAGAGAATTCACGGAATATTCTGAATATGTACATCGCATGACTGCTACAAACCCTTGACCTAGGTTTCCAAATGGGTGCACCGTTATCTCAACTATAATTCCTGACATAGATCGATAAATGTTTGCAGGGCTCACACTAGCCTGGCCAGTTTGCTGGCCTGTATTCTTTCTGTCAGTGCCTTGACAATCTCTAAATGTCCTTCGGACGAAGCTCTATGTAATGCTGTCCGTCCGAATGCGTCCGTTGCATCGATATCGGCCCCATGGGCCAGTAACAGTTCCAGGATATTTTTGTGACCTTTTGTCGATGCAAGATGTAAAGGTGTGCATCCACTCTTATCCTTCATCCCCACGATTTGATCGTCCTCGCTGAGCAACTTCTTGGCTATGATGTCGTGGCCATTCCAGGAAGCGTAATGTAGCGCGGTACACCCATCTCTATCTTGGGCCGTCACATCGACGTTGTATTGTAGCAACAATTCGACCATTTTGAGTTTGTTCCCTATCACCGACTCATGTAACAGGGTCTTCCCGTCTTCGTCTCGCTCTTCGACATCCCAGTCCTCGTCGAATAACACCTTCAACACTTCGCTGTGATCGTTCAGTAGTGTATAATGTAGACATTCCCTTTGATTTCCGCTGGAAGCTCCCGCTCTGAGCAACATTTTCAAGATCTGAGTCTGTCCATTTATAGCCGCCAATTCTAACGCATTTCTTCCTCTATCATTCGTGGCATTCAGCTCGTTCTGCTGTTCTTCCATACTTGTGATCAGCTTCAAGTAGCATGAGATAATACCTTGTCTCGGCTTGAATTTCACTCAATATCTTCTGACAAAGGTGCGATAAGCCTTTTTCAGCCATCACAAGAAGAAGAGGTTCGATGTTGGCTTCCTCGAACCCGGACTTGACATATTGTTCCATTTGCCGTATTGCAGTCCGCCTTGATTCGTCTGCAAAAACCTCGTAGACCAAATTTTGAACACCCACGTCGTATTCGGCATCTTTGATGTGATTGCCCCAAAATTCCGCGGCATAGCCACTGAACATGTGCTTCTTAGTCCTTCCCTTCAATGACTCCTCGTCGACACCCACCTCACTGAACACATCGAGTCCAAGATACCTTAGACATGCTTTCGCAATCCATATACTAGAATACACATGCGACCCGTACTGACTTCGAAGAAATTCTGAAACCGTCCGATGAGCGAATAAAACAGTTTTGTCCTCCGTTATAACTACAAGACTCTCGCACATGTCAAGCCATTCCTGCCAATTCAATGGAACGCTCTTGTCAGGATCCTCCTTGAAACTTACCGTGAGAATCTCAGTAAGCTCGTCCGTCGTCAAGGGACGGCAAGCGCAATCGATCCACGTGAAAATCCCAAGGACTTTTGATTCGAAACCCTGTTCCTTGATTCTTTCCATAAGAGCAAGATATGTCGACTGCAGATCTCCGGCCAGCTCTGTTGTGTTTCCTGTTTTAAGGATCTGCTGAAGGTGCAGGTGGGAAAGAAAGAGCCTAGCTGATTAGCTCGGATGAGTTCAAAGAGATTACAGCCCATTCGAATTCTCGGATACTCTCTCAACGATGGCAGCTTTTTGCTCAGGATCAAAGTCCTTTTCTTTCAGTTGCTTCTCCAAGTATGCTTTTATATCAGAGCTTGCCCTGTCGATTCGCAGAGAGTCTTGCCCTCCCGGTGTGAAAATGTATTCGAGATCCCCACGAGGCCGGGCTGTGGCTACGATTTTAAGAGAGGGCTTGGCTGAACACTTCTGAAAGAACTGCACGACAAGTTGCAACGTATCTTTCGAAACTTCGTCTACGGCGTCTATAACAATAAACACGGAATTCCGGGGAAAAGTGTCGCAAAAGTCCAGAAAGATATCTGCAAGAGGCGAAAAATATTTCGGCTCGGGATGAGAACACAGGCTTTCTTCATAGAGAGCTTCTAGCTTCGGTGGAACGGTATTTAACTCCGATAACAGTTGTCTCAACAGGGAGGAAATAAATGCGACGGGTGTTTGCACGTCTTGCAAAGCCTGCTGCCAGTAGTAATAAACGACCGCATGAATGTCGCCGTCTCGAGACAACTGTTGGAGAGAAGCGATTATCATCGACCTGCCGTTAGTAGCATAAGCAGGTTCACTCACATTAGAGTCGTTTTTCCAACTCCGGCTTTCGCGGTTAGCTTACATTTTGAAGATTTTTACGTCTGCCTGTGCACAAAAGAAGTGATTTGGAATTTGAATTAGTTCTCCAGTCTTCAAACTTTGCTAGTGAAGACTCTCCGGAGCCTGGTAAGCTGCACGCCAAAGCTTGAGACTGCTTAACGTACATAGTATCGCTGCCTAACCATTCTTGGATTTTTTCACGTTCACCAGCTAGATTTCAGTTAAGTCCCATTGGAGAAGGAGCAGACCTTCTTCGAGACTCTGTAGCACGGCAAGAAGATTGGTCCTTTGTCTTTCGGTTCTGTGGATGGATGTTTCTAGGCGTTTCTTTATTGCCGAATGCATTCGTGGCTTGCTCATAACTAGGCCTAGCTTGAAGCGAGTCTTGGCTGGGATCTTCAGTTCTTGTAGAGCCAACAACTCCTGTCTCGTCTCCTCCAGAGAGATTCCAAGTTCATCGAGCAGGTACCCGAGTTTCGATTTTATTTCAACTTGCAACGTTAAGGTCTTGAATATCCATGCATCATACCTATTACATCCGGAGAGGCGGGATCGAACCTATCGAGGATCGAGTGTAAAATATGGAGAATGTGCGTAAGCATATCTTCCAAAGTACGAACTGAATAATTCTTGTCCAGATATTCGAATTCGTGGGTCAACCCGAGAAGATTCTGAATCGTGCTGATGGAGGTTGCAATGCTGGTGGCAGAACCAACTGCTGCTATGGGATCCATTCCAGGGAGAATCGGGAGAATCAAAGTCGGTGCGGTGTCGCTCTGGTTATTTCAATACGGTCCAACTCGGAATGTGCGTCACGGGGGCGTGTCCCAGCCTCTAAGGCTGATTCGTTCGTTGCCGGGTGGGCGGCTAACGGGAGCGTCCGTATTCGGTCTGTTATATATATTCGGGACCAGAAAACAAGCAAAGAGACGGTGGCCCCATGAGTCTTGATTTTCCCGATCATCGATCCAGGTGGTCACTACGGGACTCTGGAAAGGTGATCCTTTCCTTAGACGGGGGCGGAATGCGAGGACTTTCCTCTCTATTCGTACTTCGACGCATAATGGAAGGTCTCCGGGACAATCCAGAACACCCTTTGCCTCTGCCATGTCAGTACTTCGACCTCGTGTGCGGGACAGGCACAGGCGGACTGATCGCACTAATGCTGGGAAGGCTGCGTATGGTAAAGAGCCATCTTGATTCCCACGCTAATCTTCTAGCCCATCAGCGATTGCATTACCGAATATCAACGGCTAGCTGAGAATGTCTTTCATATCCCAATTATGCGCGTGGCTAGACATTTCAAAGCGCACAGGTGTAATCCCGATGACCTGACAAAATCAATTTGTGAAGCCATCCTAAAATCTGGAGTCCCAAAAGATGACTGTTACGGCCTCTTCTTGAGAGACCTCAGTGCGAAAATCGGCGAGGAACCTGTCAATACCGTGGTCCTTGCTCGGACAGTATCTGAAGACAAAGTTGTGGAACTCCGAAGCTATTCTGTTAATGCGCGAACGAAATCCCCAGTCGACTGCAAAGTGTGGGAAGCTGGAAGGGCCACTTCAGTGTGTCGAATGTATGTTCCGCCCTTTAAGTTGGGCGATGCCGATGTCCACTTCTGTGATGTTGGGACGAGTGATGTTGGGACGAGCGTCTACAATCCTTCCCTCCGGGCCCTTCGTGAGGCCCGGGAACTATGGAAGTCTCGCACTGCGGGTAAACACGTACCGATTGCATGTTTTTTGAGCATTGGCACCGGAACTAGCCCTCGACCGACAATGCCCAAAGGCATGGACGTGCCGGGGAGAAAGAGTGGTCGAATCTCTAAAGCCGTTCAGTATCACTTGGATATTATAAAGAGTTGCGAGGATACTCACGAGAAATTTTTGTATGAACTAAAGCAGCCCCTGGCGCCACAGATTCCATACTGGCGATTGAATGTACCAGACATCGGGAAGCTGGGCCTCGACGAGCATAAATATAGGGGTCGGATTTTGGATGAAACCACTCAGTATCTCGCCATGGCGGAGAAGGAAATAGACCAAATTGTGAGGATTCTGAAAACTACGAAACCGGCTGGGTAGTATTGTTTCTTGGTGAGACTCAGATAGTATTGAAATCACTGCAGAGTTGTATTCATAAGCTGGGAAATGGAATGTGAATCTCATTCTATGGTTACAGCGTTCGCAATATTGCCATGATGTTATTCTTAGCACAGATATAGCCGCAGACAAGTAGTATTGTTGGGAACAGAGTCTATTGACTATTGCTACTAGTCAGGATTAATAAGAGTGATGTTGGGCGAAGTGTACGGGACCAAATGCATGATCATAAATCAACCTTACGCTCTTTTCAAGGTTGTCGTTTCCGACTGGCCCTTTTAAGGCGTACCTCATCGAAAATCTAAAACGAGCAGCTGAAGTGCGATTTAAAGATGAAGTTACGTCAAAGCATTTAAGATATAGTATTATTCTCTCATCTCAGAAAAGGTGTCTTGTGTATAACATCCCATGTCTGAAGGTCATATATATGTCTCTACTAATTCCAGGAAACGGGACGGTCATGATAGATCTGTCACCCATTCCGGATCGGGAGGCGTCATGAAAATGAATATTTCCTTACACCATAAATTCCTGACTACTATGTAAAGCATGCAGCTACATTTTAAAGTTTCCTGTTTTCTGGGATATCATATTTGTCTCTTAACTCTCTGCCAACTAAATTCCCGCTTTCCACAGCCACATTCAGCCATTGGGTATAGCTCTGAATGTAGAATACGCTCCGGCTAGAGCGACCCCGAAAGTTAGAATAGTTACAAGTGAAATAATGCTTCCGAACCAAACTGCGTAAAAACTGAGTGGATCGTCATATGGTCTGGTAAATAATTTGCCCCGAATAGTACGAGGCCGCCAACTATTCATTCTGTCGCGAAGTTCTCGGAGACGAGTTCCATAAATAGGGAAATCCTCAAACCGTAAAGCATCCGTTACCGTGTCAGTATCGCTAACCACATATGCGCGGTAGAACTCGCGCATGAGCTCGGTGTCGATCTCCAGGTCCTTGCCAGCCTGGATGGACATGGCATCTTGACAGAAGAACAAAATATGCGAATAAAGGAGCTCGACGAAAAGGGAAGGAATTCCTGCGGCACTGAAAGCCCATTAGTAGAGGTATTGCGGGGTTCGCATTACCTAGCTATGCCACTGTGCTGCAGCGTGTAGAGGTGGAATATGGCCCTTTGATTAAGGAGCAGGAGCTTGGGTTGAGGTTCAAGCACACGTCGAAGCTTAAGGTGTTGAGAGGGGTGGGGCGTCAGTTCGATTTCAAAAGGCCCTCTGTGCAAGTTCGATGCAGTAAAATAATCCAACGGCCCTAGCAGTCCCATTTCGCTCGTTTCACTGTTTAGTCCAACAGCGGTCAAAACCAATGTTCGCGTCTCTGCACCAGGCTTTCCTTCCATTCTGAACTGTTTCCGCAACATCTCTCGGTCGTGAAACCAACCTCCCCGGAGCGTCTCCAGTCCTAGCGCATGTTTAACATTTTTCTCTGCTTGATACAATCCCCATTTCAGCTCCTCTTTGGCTACTAGAAACGTTAACAACGAAGAATGAAAGGATATAGTACCCAGAGGCCATTTTGCAATCCAGAAATTTGTCATGATTGACCTGAAGTCTTCCTCTCCATTATTCGAGCTATTCAAGTTGCCGGCAAGATATTGAACATACCGAACGATATTGACGACATGGAATGAAAAAGGAAAAAGTCTGCGGCCAATTGGGCTATAATCGCGTATCGCATCTAGTAATGCCGTCAAAACACGGTCTTGCTCACTAGTTTGTGCTTTTTGAAAGTGGATGGCTTGATGTAGCACTGGCGTTTCCGGTTCAATTCCCCACCCTGAGTGTGGGTAAAGACAAGAAACCAAATCTAAAACAAGGGATTTATTAAACGAGTCTCTCGCCAAACGTTCCATCTCCCCTGAAATTTCCCCAAAGATGGGCTGCGTTCCGTAGTTCATTGCCCGCCTGATCTCGGCCATCGTGTAGTCACTACGTCCAATTCGCTGATCATGGAGAGTGTCATCGTATTGCATGGATACATGTCCTTTAATTTGAACAAAGTATTCTTCGCATGTTTAGAAGGTTTTGAGACAAGAATTTTACCGGAGGAAGGTGCTGAAAGACAGGGAAACTCCTTAGGGTCGACGTAAGGAGTATCACGCTTTTGATGCTGGAACTGGTAGTTGCGTTTGACGAAGTCCAGCTGGTGCGGCCATGATAGGTGTGGGTCCGGACGGAGTTCGACTACTTCTGGAGGAAGATCGTCCTCCATGATTGGAACGTCAACGGGAGTGATAAATGCTTTGCTTTTTGCCAAAATTTTGGACCGGCTGCTTTTGATTTTGTAGAGTCTGTCGGAAAAACTTTGATTCAAATACCAACAGCCAGCATAAATACGAGTATCTCCGGCTGTGGTGTCAATGTTTGGTGTCCAGTAGGTCTATTCCTGTCCTGCCTGAACCGGAGCCTCAGATCCAGAGGGCGCTATAGTGTCATCTCAACCACAGAGGCGCAATTTGCGGCCACAATTATTACATTGGGCCGGTCTCGCCAGAACTTCGGGAGAAGCGCAGAATTATAAACTTTTTGTCCTGTGTGCTTGCACAATGTGTTGATTTGCTGTCGGCCGATCTGTTCCATAGGCTGTGGACTGTCAGGTTGCTTGGCGAGAGCACCGTAGCGAAATTAGAGTTTTGGATGGAACGGAATTTTCGTGGGGGTTCAATCCCAATTATCCGTGGTTTCTGGCAACTATCCATATTTATTTGATGAGTTGAGCCTGAACCGGCGCGGAAATACGGTCGCATGACCAAAGTGTATTTTTGAACCGTCGGCAAGTCGTCGCAACGGCGGAAATACGGTTTCCGATGAGACTGTATTTCCGTGGGGGCACAAACCCAATTCCGAAAATTTGGTGAGTCATGGTACTGCATTTCTACCGATTGCGGAATACCAATCACTTCCGGAAAAGAAGGATTTGCCATTTGGCCATGGGTTTATATTGTTGAGGCTGTGCAAACTGTCTATATGCGCCTACACTATAATACATGCTTTGTTGCACCCTACTCTATATTATACCTGTAATTGCACCCTGAATTATTTCATACTTGCACCTGCAAGTATCGTGGTGCACCATATTATAATTTCGCTCCACACAAATTACAATATGTACTTGCACCCCCCCAAT
>Ga0335072_10016404_pt1 | contig 10500 bp, 10 predicted proteins | sample Lox_Sample_21_FD_206725 | JGI IMG/M metagenome (GOLD analysis project Ga0335072, IMG submission 206725) | Soil microbial communities from Loxahatchee National Wildlife Refuge, Florida, United States - Lox_Sample_2.1 | ecosystem: Environmental > Terrestrial > Soil > Wetlands | place: USA... | reverse complement strand
CGCCGTTACCAGAAGAGACCTCGTCGAATGCCGCAGTGAACTTGCTGTCCCTGTCGCGGATCAAGAACCGGAACCGCTCGGTCCTCTCGCCGAGATCCATCAGCAGGTTGCGGGCTGTTGTGACACCGGGTGGCCCGGGAAGTGCGGCCCCGGCCACCCGGCGCGCTAAAGCAGGTGCGCTCCCGCGTCCACGACGAGGTTCTCGCCATTGACGCCTGGACAGGTCAACAGGAACAGCACCGCCGCGACGATGTCGCTGGGAGTGGGCAGCCGTTTGGCCGGCGTGCGCTGGCGCTGCGCCTCGAAGAACTCGGCCATGACCGGCCCGGCGTTGTCGATTGCCTCCGTTCCCGCGACCGAGCCGGGCGTGATGGCGTTCACCCGCACCGGGGCGATCTCGACCGCGAGCGAGTTGACCAGGCCGAGGATTGCGGAGTTGGCCATCGACATGGTCGTCGATCCGGGTGAGGGCCGCCACATGGACAGGCCGCTGAACATGACGACGGAGCCGTCCGCGTCGAGCTTGGGCAGTGCGTGCGCGACGGCGTTCGCGTAGCCGACCGTCTTAATGAGCATCATCCGGGCGGCGGCGTCCGCGCGGAAGTCGGCTGCGCTGTTCTGGTCGCGTTCGATGGCGGTGAGCACCAGGTGGTCGACCACGTCGATGTCGGTGAACAGCCGGCCGAGGGAGGCGCCGTCCACCAGGTCGCAGGCCAGCCCGCGTGCCGACGGGCCGAGTTCGGTGGCGCATCCCTCGGCGGCGCGCGCGTCCCACCCGGTGACGGTTACCCGCGCGCCTCGCTCTGATGCGGCTTTGGCCAGTTCGAATCCCAGGCCGCGCGCTCCGCCGATGACGAGGAGGTGGGCGTCATTTCTGAGCATCGTGTTCGGCGTCATGCCAGTCCTTCCTTCTACGATGCCTGCATGCACGAGGCCGACGTAGCGGACGGCAGCAACGTGGTCGCGAGGGCGCCGACCAGCGCGTCCAGTTCGGCCGAGTTGCCCGCGGCGCCGAAAAGGTACCGGTCGGGCCTGATGATCGCGGCCGCTACTCCCAGGCCCGTCACCCAGTCGTGGACTTCCCCGGAGAACTCCCCAAGGACATGGGTGCCGAGCAACTTCAGCAGCGCATTCGTCCGGCTGGTGGTCCCGGACAAGACCGCGGGATCTCCCACCACAGCGAAGCGGTAGCCCACGACGTCGTCGAGGAGCTCGCCACTCGCGGTTCTCGGCTGGGCGCTCGGCGTTCCGGCGAGTTCATTCGTATCGTCCCAGACGCCCGGGCCCAGACGCGGGCGCAACGCCTCGGCCTGGAATACGGGCGGCTCTTCCTCCGTCGCCACCATAGCCTCGATCTTGTTCGCCATCCGCGCGGAGAGCGTCGTGTACGCGTCCACATGCGGCTGGCGCTCGGTCTCGTACGTGTCCAGCAGATCGATCGGCGTGTCACCCCGAGCCACCCGGCCGAGCTTCCATGCGAGATTCGTTGCGTCCCGGATGCCCGAACACATCCCCTGGCCCAGGTGGGGCGGCATGGTGTGGGCGGAGTCCCCGGCGAGGAGGACCCGGCCGACGCGCCACGGGGTGGCCGTGAGCGACCGCCACTCGTAGACGTCGCAGCGGAGCAGCCGGTACTCGTCCGGGCTGAACCACGGCGATAGCAGTTCGTAGGCCTTCTCGGCCCGCTCGAAGGCGGCGGAATCGTCATCCGGGGGCGCCGCTGGTTTCGGCCACGGTCACGAAGAGCCGTCCGGCCGGGTCGAGGCAGGACGCGACCGGGTAGCCATCACCGGTGCCGATCGTCTGCACCAGCTGCCCGGATCGGTCAATAAGGGCGACCGAGCGGGCGGTGAGGGCGCAGACCCAGACGCCGTTCGCGGCGGCGCACATCCCGTCAGGTCGCGCTTGGGGATGCACAACAGCGGCGAGGTCGGCGAACAGCCTCCTGTCGGTGAGCTGTCCGCCTGCCCCGATGATGAAGGCGGTCAGGCGCTGGGCCCAGGTTTCGGCGACGACAAGGGTGCGGCCGTCGTCGATGATCGCCAGCCCGTTCGGAAACTCGACGGCTTCCGCCGCCACCGTCGCCCGTCGGTCTGGAGTGACATAGATCAGGCGGCCCGGCCGCGGCTGTTCACCGAGTTGGGGGGCGTAGCCGACATCGTCAACATAGAGACCACCGTGGCGGTCGCCGACCATGTCTCCCAGCGGCCCCGCGGCGACGGCGGACAGGTCGGCGTACGCCCCGAAGCCCGCTCCGTCCCAGAGACCGACCCTCTTCTCGAGCATGACCGCGCCGACCAGTCGGCCGTCGGGAAGGAACCACAGTCCATTCGACTGCGCGTCCAGCGGCGTGAAGGCCCAGGTGCGGCCGCTGTCCGTCCAGATCCCGCCCTTTTGGGGGTCCGAGACCCACAGCGCTCCAGCATTCCACCGGGGACCTTCGCCCAAGGTCAGTCCGTCGCTGTACAGGCTCATGTCGGCTCACTCCTTTCCCGGGGCCGCACGTCGAATGACAGACTTTTTCAGCCGGTGGCCTTGTGGGCCCCGGCCAAGTAGGCGGCGAGGTCTTCGGGGTGGATGAAGGACGGCGGAGGCGGCGGTCCCCAGCTGTAGAGCGCCTTGTCGTCTTCCCAGACGCGGGGCGACCACAGTGCGTCGTCGACGATGCAGTCGAGGTCGGAGTAGTACTCACAGAACGTCCCGGCCGGGTCCCTGAGGTACCAGAAGTTGGAACCGATGAAGTGGCGTCCCAGCCCCCGCGGTCGTGACCGGGCGCCCGGGGCCGCCCGTTACTGCCGCGCCGGGCAGGTGCGCCCACGCGCACTCCTCTGCGGGCAGCACCTCGGCCAGCTGAGCACCCTGCCCGGTCAGCGTCTGAAGCTCCTCATACCCGATCACGCCCGGCATGACCATCCCCCCATCCGCCTTGCCCGCCCGCCCCGCGGGCGGCTTCCCATCAGGTACCCAGACGACCAGGCGCCAGACGGCGCTGACGCCCCAGGCCGACCGGTTACCTGCCCGGGATGCGCGGGATAGCGGGCAGTTGCTTGCGGGTGGCGGTGACGACTGGCGCTGGAGCGGCGGGCGCGGGTGCGCTCAGCCGGAGACGTTGACGCCGAGCGCGAAATCGAACCCTACGCCGTTGCGGGCCAGGCCCATCATTACCGGGCCCGCCCCTTCCAGCCAGTGCGCCATCGGCAGGTCTCCGGTGTCGAGCGGGCGCAGCCCGAGGCTCTCGATGAACGCCGACACGCTGGCCTTGGCGTGCGCGTCGTCGCCGGCGATGAACACGTCCAGCGGGCGGCCCTGGGCCAGGACGTGGCCGAAGACGGTGTTGAACGCCTTCACGACGTGCGCGCTGGCCGGGGCGGCTTTGGCGATCTCCTGCGCGCCGGAGGTGCCCTCGGGGGTGACCAACGCGGTGGCGTCGGCGTTGAAGGTGCTGGTAATGTCGACGATGCCTTGCTTGCCGGCCAGCGCGTCACCGTACCGGGCCACGACAGCCGCAGCGGCGGTGTAGGGGACGGCGAGGATGACGATGTCGCCGGCTGGGGCGGTGCCGAATGTCCCGGACGTGGTGCCGCCGCCGAGCGCGGCGGCCAGGTCCCCGGCCTTGGCCGCGCCGCGTCCGGTCACCTCGACAGCGTTGCCGCCCTGGACCGCGCGGGCGGCTATAGCGCGGGTCATGCCTCCGAGGCCGATGAAGCTGATGCTGCCCATGATGAATGTCTCTTTCTGTAGTTCGAACAGGACTTTCCGTAGTTGAGGCAGGAACGTTGACTGCCCGACCGCGCTCTTCCTGGTGCGGTTTGCCGTTCGCTGAGCGGACGGGCCACCGGCCGGGCGCCGGCAGGGCCGGAAGCGGCAGGGACGGCAGGAGAAGTCGGGCTGATCGGCCAGCACGCCCGTCAGCACGGTGTCGCCGCCTTCCGCCAGGCCTGGAGGCCGGGGGACGCGGACCGGATCGTCTCCCCCAGCCGACTGCGGACCCGACCCGGATCTGGTACCGCTGACGTCAGTGGTCTGGCGGCACCGCCGCAGGACACTTGACGATCGCGAGTCAGCCGCCATCGTTCGCGATGAACCTCAGTCGTGCGAGAAACGGCTGCGGTACTGGGACGGGCTGAGGCCGGTCCGCCGTCGCATCTGGGCGCGTAGGGTGGCGGTCGTCCTGAGGCCGCTGCGGTGGGCGACCAGTCTCATCGGACCCGAGGTAACCTCCAACGCCGCGGGCGGCAGACTGGAGCTACACAAGCGGGCCGTGACTGTGGACCCCCTGTTCCTAATGTCACACGACGATCCGCAGGGCCAGCATCGGCGGGCAGCCGCGCCGCACTAGCCTGGCGATCTGGTGCCGGTCCACGCGGTCGGCGTCCGCCTCCGCCACCGGCCAAGGAATTCCCAGGCCGGTGAGGCGGGTCACCCGCCACTCGTGGACGAGTTTGCTCTCTATGTCGATGGCCTCGCGGCCCGCGATCACCGGGGTTCGCCAACCGGCAAAACCCTGCCTTCGCCCTAGTCCTGGGCGACGGCCTGGCATCCGCCCGGCCATCGAAGCGGTGCCTGGGTGTTATTTGCCAGGAGCATGGGACCACCTCCTGAGGGTTTTTGCCACGGTCATGGGACCACCCCGGTTGCCAGTTGATGGACCACCTCTGCCAGGATCGCCCGGTTTGTACCGTTCTGCGAGAGATGGCAGGGATGGCGTTCCGGGAGGTCCTGGTGACAGAAGTGAGAGAGGTCCTGCGTGCGTGGCTGGCGGGGCAGGGCAAGCGCCCGGCCGCGCGGCGTGCGCAGGTGAACGTGAAGACGGCGCAGCGGTATATCGCGGCGGCGCAGGAGGCGGGGCTTTCCCGTGACGGCGGGGAAGGGCAGCTGACCGATGAGCTGGTCGGGGTGGTGGTCGCGGCGGTCCGGCCTGCCCGCCCGGCCGGGCACGGGGAGTCGTGGCAGCTGCTGGAGCAGCGGAAAGAGGACATCGCCAGGTGGGTTAAGGCGGGCCTGACGCTGGTGAAGATCGGCGAGCTGCTGGAGCGGTCGGGGACGGTGGTGCCGTACCGGACGCTGGCCCGGTTCGCGGCGGAGGAGTGCGGCTTCTCCTCCGGCGGGCCGAAGGTCACGGTGCCGGTCGATGACGGCGAGCCCGGGCAGGAGGTCCAGGTCGACTTCGGCTACCTGGGCATGATCCCGGACGGGGACCGGAAGCGGAGGCTGCACGCGCTGGTGTTCACGGCGGTGTTCTCCCGGTACTGCTACGTCTGGCTGACGTTCCGGCAGACGACGGAGGCGGTGATCGCGGGCTGCGAGGCGGCCTGGGAGTTCTTCGGCGGGGTCTTCCCCGTCCTCGTGACCGACAACCTGAAGCCCGTGGTGATCGAGGCGGACCGGGCCGAGCCGCGGTGGAACCGGGAGTGGCTGGAGTACGCCCAAGCCCGGGGGATCACCGCGGACGCGGCGAGGGTCCGGTCGCCGCAGGACAAGGGCAGGGTCGAGTCCGGCGTCAAGTTCGCGCAGCGGAGCTTCTTCGCCGGGGAGGAGTTCCTGGACCTTGATGACGCGCAGCGGCGGGCTGACGACTGGTCCCGGGTCCGGGCCGGCCTGCGGGTCCACGGGACGACGAGGCTGCAGCCGGCCGTGGTGTTCGCGGAGAGGGAGCGGCCGCTGCTGCTGCCGGCCCCGGCGGGGCCGTACCGGATCCCGTACTGGTGCGACGTGACCGTGCAGCGGGATTTTCATGTCCGCGCGCAGCGTGCCTTCTACTCCGTGCCTTACGGCATGGCAGGGCAGAGGGTCACGGTCCGGGCCGATGACGTCCTGGTGAAGGTCTACCACCGCGGGCAGGTGATCAAGACCCATCCCCGCCAGCCGGCCGGGGGCCGGTCGTCGGACGCGGCGGATTTCCCGCCCGGCACCGATGTCTACGCCCGGCGCGACATCGCCCGTCTCGCGGGGCAGGCCGCGGCCCGCGGCTTCTCGATCGGCCTCTACGCGGAGCGGATCCTGGAGTCGCCGCAGCCGTGGACCCGGATGCGGGCCGTCTACGCCCTGATCGGCCTGGCCAGGAAGTACGGCAACGGGCCGGTGGAGCAGGCGTGCGCCGCCGCGCTGGAACTCGACGTGATCAGCGTCAGGAAGATCAAGTCGATCGTGGAGAAGGGCACCGGGGCGCAGGCCGCGCAGGCCGCCGCCCGCGCCGGGCAGGCAGACGCCGCGGCCCGGAAGGTCACCGCCGCCCGGTTCGCCCGCGATCCCCGCGAGTTCGCGACCGCGACCGGCGTGCCGGTGCGGGTGCTGCCCGGCGGGCGCGACGCCGGCCGCTGACCGGGAAACGTTCCATTCATCTCGTTTCATCGCATTCGTTTCACTCGTTTCATTTCATAGCAAGGACGCTCTTTCATGACGCTCACCGCGCAGGAGAATCCCCCGGCACCCGGCCGGGAACCGGGCCGGTGCCGGTATCCCGGCTGCCCGAACCCGGCCCGGGCCAGCGACGCGCCCGGCCGGCCGCCCGGCTACTGCGGGCAGGACATGCCCGAGGACCGCGACGGCGCCGCCGTCCTGGTCCGCCATACCGCCATGACCGCCTACCGCCGCCGGGCGCAGCTGTCCGGCCAGCCCGGCGACGGGCGGCCGGTCACCGCCGCGATCACCCGGGCCGGCGCGATCCGCGACGACGCCCTGGCCGCCATGGCCCGCCTGTCCGGGCAGCTGGCCGCCGCGATCGACCAGCTCGCCGTCCTCGGCGAGCAGCTCACCGCCGCCGGCGACCCCGAGGCCGCCGAGGCGCAGGCCGAGGCCGTCCGCGCCGAGACCGCGGCCGCCGTCGAGCACGCCCGGGCCGAGACCGCGGGGCACGCTGCCGCCCGGCATGCCGCCGAGCTGGACGCCGCCGAGGCCCGCGCTGCCGCCGCCGAGGCCATCACCATGATGGAAGCCCAGGCCGCGGCACTGGCCCGCGCCGAGGAAACCGCGCGCGAGGCCAGCCGCGGACTCGATGGCGAACGGGCCGCGCACGCGGCGGAGCTCGCCGCCGCCCGCGCCGGCGCGCAAGCCGCCGCCAGGGAACGCGAGCAGGACAGGTCCCGGCACGAGACCGCGCTCGCCGCACTCGACGGCACCGTCACCGCACTGCGGGAACAGCTCGCCCGCGCCGAGACCGCCCTGGACCGCGAACGCGAGCGGCAGCACGAGACCGTCGCGCTGCTCCGCGGCCTGATCACCAGCCCCCAGCAGCCGAAGACCGCCGCCCGGCGGCCGGCTGCCGGCAGCTGAGACGCTGCCCGGGGCAGGCCTGCGGCCCGCCCCGGGCAGCGGCACCGTCACCACGAGAAGGAGAAAACCCTGATGACCATGACCGATCCCGTCAGCCCCGACCTGAAACGGCACCTGCGCGCCCTTAAACTCGGCCAGCTCACCGCCACCCTCCCCGAACGGATCGTCCAGGCACGGCAGCAGAAAATGCCCCACGCCGACTTCCTCGAGCTCCTGCTCTCGGACGAGGTCACCCGCCGCGAGAACGGCTCCGCCGCCCGCCGCGCCCGCGCCGCCGGCCTGGACCCCCAGATGAGACTCGACAGCTGGGACCCCTCAGCCTCCGTGCATTACGACCAGCAGCTGTGGAACGAGCTTGCCACGCTCCGGTTCGCCGAGGCCGGGCACGGCGCCCTCATCATGGGACCCGTCGGGGTCGGCAAGACCCACCTGGCCACCGCCCTCGGCCACATCGCCGTCCGCCGCCGCCTCAGCGTCCACATGGCCCGCGCCGACCAGCTGTTCAAGAAGCTCAGGGCCGCCCGGCTCGACAACAGCACCGAGGCCGAGCACCGCCGCCTCGCCACGGTCAGCATCTTGATCATCGACGACTTCGCGCTCACGCCGCTGGACGAGACGGCGACCGCGGACTTCTACGAGCTCACCGTCGCCCGCCACCGCAAGCACGCCACGATCGTCACGTCGAACCGCACCCCGGACGAATGGGTGACGCTCATGAGCGACCCGCTCCTGGCCCAGTCCGCCGTCGACCGCCTCGCCTCCACCAGCCACGAGCTCGTCGTCGAGGGAGAGTCCTACCGGCGCCGCCAGCGGCCCGCCATCACCCCGGCTTGACGAAAACGATCAGTTACCCCAAGATGATCCGGCAGCCGCAAGGTGGTCCCTAGGTCGTGGCAACACCCTGGTCCCATGCTCCTGGCAAATGACAGCCTGGGTGCTTATGGCGGCAATCGTGCTACGCGCGCTCCGGCCAGGCGTTACCCGCAGGTCGACATGGCCCCCGGGGTGGCGCTCGGCATGTCGGTCGGCCGAGCGTGGAGCGCATAGTGCCGGAACCAGCGCAGCATCTCGGGATGGGTGATCGAGCCTTCCGAGCTCACTTCGCCTGGCGGGCGGCCCTGAAGGATCTGCTTCACCGGGACCTCGAGCTTCTTTCCGGTGAGTGTGCGTGGCACAGCGGGGATGGCAACGATGGCGTCAGGTACGTGACGCGGGGACAAGTTATGCCGGATCGCTGTGGTTAGCTTCTGCCTGAGAACATCATCGAGTTGCTCGCCTTTGGCGAGTACGACGAACAGAGGCATGAAATAGGAGCCGTCGGCCCGGTCGACTCCGGCGACGAGGCTGTCAGCGATTTCGGGGATCTGCTCCACGATTGCGTAAATGTCGGCGGATCCCATCCGAACTCCCATCCTGTTCAAGGTGGAGTCGGAACGCCCTGCGACGCGCACGCTGAGATCGGCTTCGATCGTTACCCAGTCACCGTGCCGCCAGGTTCCAGGGAACTTCTCGAAGTAGCTCGCCCGGTACTGTGATCCGTCGGGGTCGTTCCAGAAGTACAGCGGCATGGACGGCATCGGCGCGGTAACCACCAGTTCACCTTGCTGCCCGGTCAGCGCGCGGCCGCCGGAGTCCCACGCGGCCAGCGCGACGCCGAGCGACGGGCACTGGATCCGGTCGGGGTACACCGGGAGCAACGGCGACCCGCCGGCCAGAGCGGAGCACACATCTGTCCCGCCGCACAACGACTGCAGCCAGGCGCTGCGGGTGACATGCTCGTATACCCAGTGCCAGCCGGCTGGTGGCAGCGATGACCCAGTCTGCAGGATGGAGCGCACCGCGGTCAGGTCCAGTACGGAACCGGGCCGGGCGGCTGCCTTCTGCCCTGCAGTCAGGTAAGCGGCACCGGTGCCGACCATCGTGGCACGGGTCTTGTCGGCTATCCGCCAGGCGCCGTTCACGTCCGGGTAGGTGGGGCTGCCGTCGTAGAGCACGATGGTGGATCCGTGCAGCAGGCCGCCGATCATGAAATTCCACACCATCCAGCTGGTGGAGGTGATGAAGAGGAACCGGTCCGCTGGCTTGAGGTCGGCGCCTAGTCCCAGGGCTTTGCTGAACTCGACGATGATCCCGCCATGGCCCTGGACGATGCCTTTCGGCTTTCCCGTGGTTCCGGACGACCACAAGATCCAGAGCGGATGGTCGAATGGCAGGTCAGCGACCTGCAGGGTGGCGGGCCCGCTGATCGCTTCCCGCCAGGCGGTCTGGGAGATGCCAGACCGCAGCCTCCAGGCCAGCCTGCTCTCCGTAACCAGGTTGCTGACGGTCAGCACGTGCCGCACTGACGGGAGCTGATCGACTAGGTCGGTGACCTGGGACCGCCGGTCGTGCTCCCGCCCGGCGTAGCGGTAGCCGTCGGCCGCGATGAGCACTACGGGCTCGGCCTGCTGGAAGCGGGCCAGCACGCTGGGCGTGCCGAATTCCGGGGAGCACGCGGTCCAGATGGCGCCGATGCTGGCGGCCGCGAGCAAGCCCACGACAGCGGCCGGGATGTTGGGCAGGTAGGCAGCGACCCGGTCACCGGGCTGGACGCCCAGTTCGCGGAGGGTCGCCGCCACGGCGGCGACTTCTCCGCGAAGCTGCTGCCAGGATATCTCCTCCGGGTCGCCTGCCTCCGCCACGCAGATCAGCGCCGGCCGGTCGCCGCTGCCGCGCCGCAGGCACTCGCCGGCGAAGTTCAGCCGGGCACCAGTGAACCACCGGGCACCCGGCATGACCGCGTCGGCGAGCACCCCCCGATAGCCAGACACCCGGTCCAGCCCGTAATACGCCCAGATCGACGCCCAGAATGCGGGAAAATCCGTGGAGCTCCACCGCCATAGCTCCGGGTACTCGGCGAAGGCCAGCCCGGTCGTCCGGTGGAGCCAGCGCAGGTAGCCGGTCAGGTTCGCGCCGTCTATGGTCGAGCTTCGGCGCCCGCGGTGTTGCCGACGGGATGCGGGCTGCGGGACCAGATGGCGATGCCCGACATCAGCCCGATCCGGGTGGTCCGCGCGGCGACCGCGCCGAGCAGCGCGAAGGTGTCGACGCCGGCGTCGCCGACCGAGACGAAGTCCACGCCCGCGCGCTCGGCCTCCTCGGCCAGTTGGACCGTGGTCTCGAGCGCCTGGCTGGCCAGGCCGACACTCAGCCCGACGGGCAGCTCGAGCGCGGGCCCGTGGACGGCCG
>Ga0335072_10016403_pt1 | contig 10501 bp, 9 predicted proteins | sample Lox_Sample_21_FD_206725 | JGI IMG/M metagenome (GOLD analysis project Ga0335072, IMG submission 206725) | Soil microbial communities from Loxahatchee National Wildlife Refuge, Florida, United States - Lox_Sample_2.1 | ecosystem: Environmental > Terrestrial > Soil > Wetlands | place: USA: Florida... | reverse complement strand
CCTATTCTCGCATATATTCATATTCCTCGTAACGTATTCGGCAGTTGGTATGCTTTGGAAATTGTTGTGTATTGTTTCCAATTCTCCTTCGCCTGTTATTGTAGTGACCTCTGAATCTATGGAGCCGTCATTTCGGCGTGGTGATGTTCTCTTTCTCTGGAACAGAACAGAGGCTATCGAAGTAGGAGACGTTGTCGCGTGTTGGTTCAAGGGTAATGATTTGCCTATGGTTCACCGTGTCGTTGAAAAACGCCCTTCTTGGAGGTACACATCTTGTCTTGCGCGTCTCCTTTATCACTCTCTTCTTGAAAGAGCCAGAGCTAACCCCACAATAGCAGTGCTAAAGCCTCTAACCTATTCATGACTAAGGGAGACAATAACGATGCCAATGACACTACACTTTACCCCGTCGGGCAATCTTATCTGCATCGACATCAAGTTATCGGAAGCGTACGCGGCCACATTCCTTACATAGGATACGCGAAGTTAATATTTGGTGATTCTGCTAGGATGAAGAGAAGTGGAAAAGGCATAATAGGTCAAACGCTAGCTGATGTTTTGTATCATATGGTAGAACGCATACGTCGTCTAACTTAGATTAAGCGCTTAGTTGTTTCGATGTTGTAAGCGTGGTACTTTTCGGTAAACGCTGCGAAAACTGCGAGCATTGGTACGGTACGATGAGAGATAAATTGTATGAGCGCGTTTATTGGTACGAGAAGATGCCCTTTATTGAATTCCCCACGCTAAATTTTGTTGGAATCACGAGGTTATAAGTAGTGATTGTAATTGCGCTGCATAGAACTGATTTGAATTAATAATCCCATAGGACGTGAGTCCGTATTTATACACAATGGCAGTGGCAAAGCAGCTGTATCGCTGTCGATGCCTAGATACCGTAGTTGCCACTGTCATGATAGCTGAGAGGCCGGCTCAGGATGTCCCAATTGTCACTCTGTACAGCTAGTCATGGGTTTTGCGGTCCACTCTAGCTGTAATTACAACAGTACGTAGGGGGCATTCTATCTATGAGAATCGAGGTTTTAGATGATATTTCGAAGGTTAACGGATGCTCGCTTTTAGTGTGAGGAATTCAGGACGTATGAGAAGAGAAATGTGTCGCATGGGAGTGGGAAGATTTTGGGAGCAACTGAGTTGAATTAAGTCTGTAGAAAGCTATCTAGGAGTAGGGTACTATATAGGGGTATGAATAGGGGTTCGGAGATTATGGTGGGTCTGGAGTGATTCCTTGATGTTTCTATGACGTACTGTCATGTGACAAAATGAGACGTGTCAGTAGTTTTGCACAAACTGAGAGGTGCCAACCGCTCTATTGAATCAAGATAGTGGTTCTAGGAGATTAAATACACGTAATAGTGGTGTTGACTCATTAAGGCAGCGAAAGGCTGACTCACTGCTCCTCAGTGCTGCCTACGGCAGCCTTGAATGCCTAAGAGTGCCACGAATCTGTAACAAGTAGAAAAGCCAGAAATCTCGTGCTCGCTTTCTCGTGACCTCGCTTAGTCGTTACTTTCTGTCTCGAAGATCAAATGACTCATCATTCCCGCCACTTCCACAAACTGCCTCAAAAGTTAGAGCCTTTCAGTCGTATTTTGGACTCAAATAATGGCGTTGCTGAAAGAAATTGATGCCTGCCAAATGATCAATTGCGCTCAGAATTGATCACGAAGTCACAGGGCCTAGTCTCAACTGCCTCATACGGGATTTGGTCAGGTTAGCCCAAACGTTCTAATATTACCACATCAACCCGATTTATCTACTACCCCATGATCTGAGAGTCAACCAAGTTTCGGACGAAGACACCGGACAACTTAAATTGCTCAAAATTGAGCATGTCGACATGACAATGATTGGTGTCGTCTACGATAGTGCTGATATCGTCTCTGAACTATCCTCACATCTCCAGACTCACTATGAAATTCAAGTCACTAAATTAGTCAAACTCGACACCAATGTATTTCGTGTCGATCAGCTTGCCCATTCAAGCTGGATTGCACGAGTATTCCCTTGCGAATCCTCACTCGCGGTGTCACAGGCCGGTTCTTCAGCCAAGATTTTGTCTTTCTTACGAAAATGTGGCTTTCCTGCAGAAAAATGTGCTAATGAGATGCCTGTGTCAATTTTTCGCGGACGTGAAGTGTTGGTGACGGAATTTCTAGATGGCGGCAGACCTAAGGTTTGCGCAGAAACATTCCGCAGACTAGGTGACCTTCTCGGCCAACTTCACACACTCCCGTTCGAAGGAGAAGCAATAAGCTGGAAGGGTGGTGCATGGCACCATCTTTGTTCTTGGGGCGGGCCTCATGAAGAGATTGCTGCAGCCTTGCTATTAATTAGTCAAGCAAAGTCGAGGATTGCTGTGGAAGAGCATGCCGCTTATGAAGAATTACAAAGGGAACTTGAACGTATCGATGACTTCACAGATCTTCCTGAATCATTGGTTCATCCTGACTTCGTCCCAATTAATGTTATAGAATTACAAGACGGCGCTCTGATTCCCATCGATTGGACGGGGAGTGGGCAAGGACCACGAATTTCCTCTCTCGGCTGGCTTCTATTTGCCGCAGGTAGGAGTGGAATTGGAATGGTTGAGGCTGTCGTTGCTGGATACCGATCACATATTCCCATGGGACATGAGGAGCTTTCTCATCTTTCCAACTCAATACTTGCACGCCAACTTACAATTGCATGCTGGGAAGCATGTAATGGGCGAAGGGAAATCCTTAACATTGTTCAGAAACTACCGGTGATGCATAGCTTTGCGGAGGAGATCGAGCTTCGCGCAATCGCAGGATTTGCGGATAAAGAAGTGCTAATACAGGCCAGTATGAAGCACGATTTAGTTCCCAATTCTAACGTCCCACTACAAGAGGTTGGCGTGACAGGACTTTATACAGCCGCCGTCCGAGCCGAAGAGAGTAAACGACGTAACCGGCTCTTTGAAGACCCACTTGCCCAGGCTTTTGTTTCGCATTGGAAATACGTTCCACCCAGCCACCAGGATAGCCAGCGGGCTGAGACATTAAGAAAGTTTATTGTAGCCCGTACTGTATTTTTCGATGAGCTCATTCTGTCCGCCTGTCGTGGCGGCTGTTTACAAGTTGTTCTACTAGGCGCTGGCATGGATACTCGTGCGTTCCGTCTACCATTGAGCCCTAATCTGTGCATTTTTGAGCTCGATACCGTTGATGTACTCGACAGCAAAAGCCAGGTTCTGATAGGACAGGCGGTCTCTCCAGTCTGCCCACGTATTCCAGTATCCTGTGATCTTCGTTCTGACTGGTCTAAAGCATTGCTTGCAGCAGGATTCCATCCAGAAAACCCCACCGCGTGGGTTGTTGAAGGTGTTCTCGTATATCTGGATGAAGATACTGTTAACGACGTCATTAGGGCTATAACAGCCTTGTCTGCCCCCGGTAGTCGAATGGGTCTGGATACGGCAAGCCATGGCCAGAGCAAGAGTTCGCTTTGGCCACTGCGCCGCTCTACTGCACCTCTCGATCCTGTGATGTGGTTGGCGGAACACGGTTGGACTGCAGATGTGAGTTCTGCGCGTGATGTACTTTGTGCTCATAGTCGGGTTCCGCGCGAGTCAGATCCGGGCAAGGCCGAACAGACTTATAAGCCAAAAGCGATTCTCATAGACGCAACCAACAAGCTCCAAGGATAGCCTGGGCAGAATTTGCAATTAGGCCCTAGGACTAGATACCAGTTACTCTCTTGTTCGCACCCCTGTCATTGTTATACTTCTTGCCCGTGCAGTCTGTTTATTCCAAAAATTAGTTCGTTTTAGTCCCAAATAGTGGGAAGTGTCTGGATATATATCGCGAAAGTTGTATTGGTCGCACCTCTTAATTCTTGAATAGAAGGTATCTATGGTATTGTCATCGTTGTGTGTACTTACATTGCGATAGCCTCTCTCACTGGACCACTAACATTGTGTGCTTCATATTTCATCCTAATGTCTCTGTAAAAGTGGTAAAGCTATGTAGTCCGAGTCAGCCATCGGATAGTGAAAAAATAAAGTTGTTACGCCATCATTACCACATCCACTTCTCGGTTTCTTGTCTCTGTAGCAATCCGACGGGGTATTTCTCTTTCTGGTGAGAATCTCCCTGAATCTCTTTTGGCATTATCTGGATATCGTCTAGAGCCTATCTTTTTTTTTTTTTTTTTTTTTTTTTGCTTACCAGTCATTTATGTATGGAATAGAATTCATAATCAATCTCAACGGTGGCAGGAGTCAGTTTTCTCAATTCTATTGAGCAAGAGTCTTGACAGTGGCATTTCCAAAAAATAGCGTCAGATCTAGGACTTAGCAAAGGATTGATCCCGTTGTATAATTGTCTCCTTTCACTTCTTATCTTGCTGAATCAGGGTTAAGGGGTTACGGATGGGCCTGCTTCAATCTATGCGTATGCACCACATAACTTGTACTACCTCCATTTACTAAATTAGCCAAGATTTACCTGTGATTGTACACTCCCGCTGGAGCAGTAGCGGACATCATTGGCCTCCAAAAGGTTTATCTCATCAGCTATGCTTCTACTCCGCTTCCACATTTGGATGTAGTCTTTCAAACCCTGCAATATCTATCATTGTTGTCAAGGTTTACAAGCGGAGCACATGAACATGAGGATTATTAATTATATTGATTATAGTTATCTCATGGAAGGAGGACCAGCCCATAGTGTCAGGATGTGCTTACGTATTCTGGGGATAGTATTGGGTAATTACCTAATAATTGAGGTGGCTGGGATACCTCTACATATAGGGGAGCATACGGAGCACTTTGGATGTAATATGAAAATTAATATACAATTGTCAAGTTTTATAGGCGGAGCAAATGAACATGAGGATTATTGAATGTATTGATACTAGGTTATCTCATAGAAGAGGGACCAGCCCATAGACTTATAGTGGTGCTCCACCCTCTCGCAAAGGATTAGGGGTAAGCCAGCTATCAAACAACCCCTTGACAGGGTTATATCGTGACAACAATCAATCGAGTGTCAGGCATAACCGCCTGAAGATAAGCCATCTGTGCTGATATTATATGTACGTGACTTACCTAATCGCGTTAAATTCTGTCACATAGACTTATAATAGTGCTCCGCCCTCTCAGTGCAGATCAGGGGTAAGCCAGCTATCAAACAACCCCTTAACAGGGTTATATCGTGACAATTGTCTTTCGAGCTCTCCAAGGCATTGCAACCTAATTCTGTCTCACAACTGTGGTTGGCATAATCACAACCTCTTTTGCTGGGTTAACGACGAAATCTATCGTTTGCTTGCTAGCTAACCTATTGGCTTTGCTGTTAGTTTAGTAATGGGTGGACTCGATTAGATTGTTTACGTGATACCATTTGGTATTCCTGTAAGCGAACGCCACCATTTAGAACTTGGGCACAACACAAAGTGCTTATTCAAGCGAACCGTCAGCTAGGACTGCGGGGCTGAGTAAAAGTGGCATAGCTGAAGGCGGCGAGAGAGAGCTGAAAGGATACCATGGTTGGGAGGAATAGAATTCCTAACAAATAGAACATGCAATTGTTGCTGATGTGTGATTTTGTCATTAAGTTGCGCGCAATAAGAGATGCCGTCCATGTCAGCATTGGTAGTCAGGTGTAAAAGGAATTTGAGTTTAAATGGTTAGTTCTTCGAGAAGTCAGATTTTGGCAGCTTGGCATGACTTGCATGTGAAACTGATCTTCAGTCCATGATCCATAGCAGAATAGCATATGTATTATAATGGCCACATTACTCTTATCTCTTCTAATAGTCAGAGACATCTTGTTTAAGAGATTGCCTGTGTTTAATTCGGCACTATCTAAGTGTACGCGAAGTTCAGTCTTTTTATGCTATCTGATATCAGATTTCAGACATCAATGGCAACCCCAAAGCACTTCAACCCAAAATCTGGGTCTCCTCCTTACAAATCACTCTTTAGCAATGTCACAATTGCTCCCGCTGGCTCGTCATTGGCGTACGTCTCCACACAATGGGCGGCTGACCCGGCAACTGGAGAGCTGATGGAAGGCGTCGAAAACGACTACGCCAAACAATCTAAAATCGTGTGGACCAACCTGGTGGAGATCTTGAAGGAGCTTGGGGTTGGCATGAAGGAGATTATTCAAGTGACAGTGAACTTCAAGTTAGTTATCCTGAATTCACGCAGCCTATTGAGTATCAAGTAGTGATAATTCTTTCTGATACGTTTCACTTAGAGAATTCTCCGACGACATCGGAAAAGAGGTCGTGGAGGCTCAGATGAGCGTGATTCCTGATGAGTGGAAGCCGGATGCATTGAAGAGTGCGTTGAAGTATAATGGCGTGGGTCACTTCCATCGCCCTGGCATTGTGTATGCTGTTGATCTTGTCGTTGCGGTGCCTGCGCATCAATAAATACTTACCTCGCATTAATTTTTCTAGTATAATGGGCCTCGAAGGTTTTCCTTGACTTTGTTTGAGGTGCGATGGTTACGATCGGCGGCAAATGCTGCAAGTGAATAGAAATAAGCAATAGCTAGGGAAATGACGTTCATACTCAGATTTTGCCTCTCAATACACGGATCGAGCGTGATATCGTTGTTCGAACTTTTTAATTACGCGTAATCTACATGTCATAGTTCTTGAAGCTCCTACTTGATTTCCTACTCTCTTCGGAGTCTCCCAATGAATGTTAGGAATTATAATTATGCTATCTCTTCAGGTCATGAATCTTGGTAATCTTCGCAACTACGTTTCACCTTGAAGTTCCCTTACACCGAGTTTTCAGCCTAGGAAGAATACGAGAACGAGATGACATCGTAAAGAAAGAACTACACCCACTAGATCTAACAACTAGGACAGTAGAATTGTGTTGAAATGATTGAAGCTCGAAATCAAGATCAACGATGCAGCTTTCCCTTCTCCAGCCTCTTCGCACTTCTGTGCGCTGCTCCGAACACAATCCTCCTCACAGGTTCCTCCGGCTTTACATCCTGTATCATCACCCTTACAATGGCCAACACTCTTGCCCTCCGCGCTACTCGCGGTATTGTTGAGCTGTGGGAGACCCACGCACTTGCTGCGTCTCGCGAAACCTAGTACGTCTGGGACAATTGTCTTCACGTCCATGATTATCCTTGTAATGGCAGACAGTAACAGCAAGGCACTGGCAACGAAGAGGACAGCTAGCCAGCCATAGCTGATGCCGTAATCATCAAATGTCACCACGGCAATCGCGGTGGAGCTGTTTCTAATCATGTAACACCATGGCGCGGTAATGTGATTTATTCCCGAACCCTGAACAGTCGGCGCAAAGCCCAGCTGCCACTACGTATTAATCAGGCTACCAAACCGTATCTTGAAATTCAGCGTGCTCATGTCTAATGTCAGATCGATATTGTCGTACTTGTAAATATCGGAGAGGTTCTCGGACCTCTGCTCTAGAATTTGACGATATCCGCATTATTACCAAATGTCAGCATGCGGGAACCGTTTGGGGAGAAGATCTTAAGGTCAGTATATCTTATTCTGATGCGTCCAGGGAGTCTTGCGGTTGCCGCCCAGCCCCAGCAAAATACAATGCTTTACGCAGTTAATGTCAGGAACTCGCATGCATCCATAGATCTCAGCACATACTCGATAGTAGGATCCGGCGCCTCCACCATTTCACGCCGATTGGACCTTCGGCAGTATATCAGTCTCTCCAAAGAGCCATCGTCAGTCCAATCAGGACCTGGGCCTAGTCAGTGGAGCATATTAGCCATAGTAGCTGCAGGTCTTTCTCGAAGCCTATCACATCCAGAATCAAGTATGTTGACACCAAGGCGAGATCACCCACCATTCATTTTTAGGCTTTAAGAAACGGATAAATGGAAAGATGGAAAGCGAAAGATCAGGTGATGACCAAGATGGTGTGAAGACCTTGTACCTTATGCTGGCCTGCCTATCAGACGTTCATTTTCTAGTGGAGCGGTTAAGTCAGCTGCTCATTGACGTGCCGCGGACCACTACAGAATGATCCCTAAATCCCCACCGATGTTTCTTCCAAAAGTCACCGGTTACCCACACCAACAATATCCTAACTACTCTATTGATTAGGTCTCCCGAACAGCGACCATTTAACTCAGAAGCGAACGGGACGGACCTATAAACACAACTTTTATGTAACAAGTCGCCTTGAATATCATTTAACGCACAACTGATAGCAATGCCTCTTTTAGCTATTGACAGACCAAAGATTTCCCAAGTCGTTTCATCAGAACCGCTTTCTGCCAACTACACTTCAACGACATCGACTCAACAGCCACGGGTAACAGCTTCAGTAAGCCACTTTAGCTCTTTGCAGACACTATTAACTTGTTAACTTGCTCCTTGTTAGTATGGCAAAGTTATCCTGGCAAACCTCAGATAGTGTCTAGCTGGTTTTCTGACTTGAAGTACTGGCTCAATCACACAAACACATGTACGGACCTTTTTGAGAATTCGGAAAATTGGCTTCTCGGGAAAGATGAGTTCATGGAATGGAGATCTAGTCCTCAATCATCTGTACTATAGTTACATGGCATACCGGGATCGTGAAAGATCAGACTTTGTTGCCCAAGTTATCGATAATTTAGAGCCATCCTTGCCCGTTGGATCCTTCGCATACTTTTACTGCCTCCGCAACGCGCGCTGAAGACGAGCGATCAAGCCCTGAAGAAGTGATCAGGTCAATATTGAGATAGCTATCATTCACTGGAACTGAGACTAAGATTCTGAAAACAGCGGCTGTGAAGAAATACGAAGCAGAGGAGAAGGAATCAAAACTTCACCGCTCGGGCTAAAGAAGGCGGATAGTTGGATACTGTACGAAGCTTTTCATACTATTCTAGAAAAGGTTGATCCTAGTATCGTGAGGATATTCATCTCGAGTAGAGATGATGGTGATATCAAGATGAAGCTCTCTCGGTATCCAAATGTCTATATTGAAGCCACCGATAACAAGGACGATGCCAAGCAACTCGTCATACAAGTAATTGGCAAGGCAATCAAGCATGGCAGATTACTTCGTGGTAGCGTCTCTCCAGAGCTTAGGGAGGACATCGTAAGTACTCTGATAGAAGGTGCTCAAGGAGCGTAGGTATTTCAATTCCTCCGCACTTTTAATCATTACTAACCCCACGCATAAGGTTCCGCTGGGTCAGTCTGCAAATTCAAAGCATTATGCAGCCCACAGATGAAGACCACTAGCGCGGTTAGGAGAGCATTATGGAAGCTGCCAAAGACATTGGAGTAATCATATGACGTTATTTACAGCTAGATGCTATACACAGACCCTAAAACTCTGCAAAATTTGGAAGGGGTTATTCTGTGGCTTCTTTGCGCGAAACGACAACTGAGAACTCCCGAGTTAATTAGGGCCTATCCGCATTCTCTGTTGAACAATGGAAGTCAGAGATGTCGTTTCCTAATCTTGTCGAAAGCTTGGTCTCTGCAAACTCAGCAAATCCGGCTCCTTACATTCGGAGTATTATTCCTACTAAAGTTTGCCGCGATGAATATTTGACCATTTCGGAGGATTCTGCTTATCTCTGGGTTCGCATACCAGACAGCTTAAAATTTGTGAGCCGCATTGTATTCACCACGGAATCTCACGATTAGGAAAATACCTACGTCCCAGCTCAGCTACTAATTAGTTTCTAGGATTTAGTAATAACACCAAACATTTTAGGGGCACGTATGACCACTCATGGACCAGATTTGAAGCTGCTATTCATGCTAGTCTGTATTCCAAATCGCCAGGTAGCCTTAGATATCCTCCAGATGTCGCGTTCGGACTTTAAGGTCTCCCCTCACAGTCCGTTAGGACCTACCAATAGGCTACGCCAGTTCGGGCCTGTCATATGACCCGTTTTCCTTATATATACTGCTTCGCGCACTGTAAATTAGCTTCAACATCATCATCCTCACTTATTATATATATTATACACATATTTAAGCACTAGCTGTAGCACAAGCTCTATTAAATCTTTTTTAGCTTCTCCTTCTTATACTAGAATTAGCAGTTCGTCCTTCCCTTATAATCACTTGTATCTCTTTTAAGGTAAGATAGATACAGCTTTGCTTGCAGAAGAGTTTGGTTAGGACGATTCATACGCATCGCACTATTTATTCTTAGAGGACCCAACTTGATTCCCCTGCCCTTCCCAGTCTGCTCATCCATCGTATTTAGCTGGTTGACGTTGTATTCTCCTAGTGGAATCCTCAGTAGAGCTTTAGAGGACGATGGCGAAAGGGGTGACTGCGAATTTGTGTTGTCAATTGCTGGCGGGCTCTGCAGGCTGCCGGTAGAGCCATGGTATGCTGCGCCACCATGATCCAAGTGCATCTTGATGCTTTCTTCCATTGCAAGTCACTACTAGTAGCCTTCGACGTAGAGTTGACGATGGGAGAAGCGTGGGCTTCGCGGAAAACCCGTCTTGAGGATGACGACGGTTTTTGAGATTTGAAA
>Ga0335072_10016402_pt1 | contig 10501 bp, 8 predicted proteins | sample Lox_Sample_21_FD_206725 | JGI IMG/M metagenome (GOLD analysis project Ga0335072, IMG submission 206725) | Soil microbial communities from Loxahatchee National Wildlife Refuge, Florida, United States - Lox_Sample_2.1 | ecosystem: Environmental > Terrestrial > Soil > Wetlands | place: USA: Florida... | reverse complement strand
CTGATGTCCTCAAGCCCGGCGATCATGTTGAGCGTGGTCGACTTCCCGCAGCCAGACGGGCCGACCAGGATGACGAACTCACCGTCGCGGATGTCCAGGTTGAAGTCGTTGACCGCCGTCGTTCCGTCGGGGAAGCGCTTGGTCACGTGATCGAGGACGATCTCTGCCATGGTTTTCTCCAGTTATCCGCTATATCCGCTAAGCCGCTTAGCCCTTGACCGCGCCGGACGTCAGGCCGGCGACGATCCGGCGCTGGAAGAACAGCACGAAGATGACGATCGGGATCGTGATGACCACCGCCGCGGCGGAGATCGGGCCGGTCGGGACCGTGAATACCGACCCGCCGCTGAAGTACTCCATCGCGGCCGGCGCGGTCCGCGAGGCGATCGTCGAGGTGAACGAGATCGCCAGGATGAAGTCGTTCCAGCAGGCGAGGAAGACCAGGATGGCGGTCGTCACCATGCCTGGCGCCGCCAGCGGCGCGATCACCTTGGTGAATGCCTGGAACGGGGTCGCGCCGTCCATCTTGGCCGCCTTCTCCAGTTCCCAGGGGATCTCCCTGAAGAAGGCGGACAGCGTATAGATGCCGAGCGGCAGGCCGAACGTCACGTACGGGATGATCAGGCCGAACCAGGTGTTGAACAGGCCGAGCGCGCGTTCGATGGTGAACAGCGGGGTCACCAGCGCGATCAGCGGGAACATCGCGATCAGCAGCGCCAGCCCGATCAGTACGGCCTTGCCGGGGAAGTCCAGCCGGGCGATCGCGTACGCGGCCATCGACGCCAGCACGACGGCGATGACCGTGGCGATGATCCCGATCCCGATCGAGTTCACCAGCGGCCGGAGGAACTGCGAGCTGGTCAGGATCCCGCTGTAGTTGCCCCAGGTCCACTGGGAGGGCCAGAAGCTCGGGTCCAGCACGGCGGTCGGCGTCTTGAATGACAGCGAGACCAGCCAGAGAACCGGGATGAGCGCCAGCGCGATGACGACGAAGTTCGCGACGGACCAGCCGGTCCGCTGCCGAGGGGTAATAACGGCCATGGCCTAGGTCACCTCGTTCCTGAACTGGAGCCGGGGGCCGCGGTGCCGAAGCCCAGGATGTAAATGACCGCGATGATCGTGACGCAGATAAAGATCAGGATCGAGATCGTCGACCCGATCCCGAGGTTCAGCGCGTTGAACAGGTTGTCGTAGCCGAGGGTCGACACCGAGGCGGTGCCGTTATTACCGCTGGTGAGGATGAAGATGTTGTCGAAGATCCGGAAGGAGTCCAGCGTCCGGAACAGCAGCGCGACCAGGATCGCGGGTTTCATCAGCGGCAGCGTGACCCTGGTGAAGCGCTGCCAGCCGGTGGCACCGTCCACCTTCGCGGCCTTCTGCAGGTCCTCGGGCACCAGCGAGAGGCCGGCCAGCAGCAGCAGCCCCATGAACGGGGTCGTCTTCCAGACCTCCGCGATGATGATCACGATGATGGCCTGCACGTGGCTGGTCAGCGGGGCGCTGTTGTTGAACGCCGCGGACAGGTAGCCCTGGCTCGGCGTCCACGCGTACTGCCAGCCGTAGGAGGCGGCGACCGTGACGATGCCGTACGGGATGAGAGAGGCGGTGCGCACGCCGCCGCGGAAGAACACCGTCCGGTGCAAGACCTCGGCGAGCAGCATGCCGAGCACCAGCGTGATCGCCACGGAGAAGACCGTGATGACCACCGTTACCCACAGCGCCTCCCACCAGAACGACGAGGTGAGCACCGCGGCGTAGTTGGCGAACCCGATGAACTTCGTCTCCGACGGCAGTTCCAGGTTGTTCTTCTGCAGGGACAGGATGACCGCGTAGATCAGCGGGTAGGCGGTCACCGCGAGCATCACGACCACCGCGGGCGCGCACAGCCAGAAGGCAAGCCTGCGGTCCGCCTTCTGGGCCTCCGTCAGCTGCCGCTTCCGCTTCTTCTTGGCGTGGGCAGGCGTCTCCGTGGTGGTCACCGGGGGTGTCGTGGTACTCACGGGACTAGGCCTTTCGACTGGAGCGCGTTATTAATCGAACTGGATATCGCCTGTTCGGTCCCTGTTGGATTAATGCCGGCGGGCGGCGAGATCTGATGTGAGATGTCGATGGACACCACCTGGTACAGCGGCGTCTGCGGGCGCACGCTCGCGTTCTGGAGCGAGGCCAGGATGTCGGCGTGGAAGGGGTAGTCGGGGAACAGCTTCGGGTTGTTGTAGAGGCTGGCGATCGTCGGGGGGACACCGCCGACGGTGGCGCCGATGAGCTGGTTCTGCGCGTCACGCAGGCAGAGGGCCGCCTGGAAGGCGAGGTTCTGGTGCTGGGAGTAGGCGCTGACCGCGAGGTCGATGCCGCCGATCGTCACCTTGGCGGGCACGCCGGGGATGACCTCCGGGTAAGGCGCCCACTTGAAGCTCTTGAACAGCGTCGGGTTGTCGGCCTTCATCGCCGGATAGACGAACGGGTAGTTCAGCTGGAAGGCGGCGGTGCCGGCCTCCATCGCGAGCCGATTCTGGTTCTCCATCTGCACCGACAGGGACGGGTCCGCGGCCGGAGAATCGGCGAGCTGCTTCATGACCGTCAGCGCTTTCTGGATAGGAGCGCTTGGCCCAGGCCCGGTGTCGGTCGCGTTCAGGATGCTGCCGCCCGCGCTGGACACCATCGTGTTGAACCAGACGGTGACGCCCTCGTACTGCGCGCCCTGGATCTCGATGTAGTGCGGCTTGCCCTCCTTGGCGAGCTGCTCCGCGTCCGCGATCATCTGCGCCCACGTGGTGGGCGGGGTCGGCACCAGGTCCGAGCGGTACCACAGCAGCTGCGTGTTGGTGTTGTCGGGCACCGCCACGAGCTGGCCCTTCCAGGTGGCCGTCTGCAGCATGGGCTTGATCGTGTCGTTCTCGGCCTCTGCCTTGTACGCGCCGGTCCACGGCACGATCCAGCCGGCCTGGGCGAACTCGGACTCCCAGGTGACGTCCAGGCCGAGGATGTCCATCGATGGGTCGTGCGCGGCCAGCCGCCGGACCAGCTGCTGCCGCTGGGCGTCAGACGCCTGCGGCAGGACCTGGTAGGAGATCGTGTAGGCCCCGTGGCTCTGCGCGTTGCAGTTGTCGATCGCCTGCTGAGTGGCGCCGGAGCCGTCCGGATAGAGGTAGAAGTTGAGCTGCACCGGCCCGGTGGCAGCGTTCGATGAGGCGCAGGCGGCGAGTGCCGTCCCCGCCAGCGTTATGCCCGCCGCGCCGGCGACCGCGCGATGCCATGTGCGGCGCCGTCCACGACGCCGGTTCGCCAGGACCTTGCTGCCGCGTCCGTGTCCGATCAACGTTGACCTCCCCGCATGCAGACCGTCCTCGAACATGCGGCGCAGCAGCGCTTTTAGCAAGACGCCGCGGCGCGCATCACCGAGAGCATCATCGTGATCCCGCGCCGCATTCGCGTCAAGACTTGCAAGATCACAAAGCTGCTGCTATGTCAGCTCTGGCGTCGATGCCCAGTTTTGCGAAGATCTGGCCGACGTGATACTCGACGGTCTTGACCGTGATGTAGAGCTCGCGCGCCACTTGCCGGTTCGACTTGCCCTCCGCCACGGCCCTGGCGACGGCGAGCTGGCGGGCGGTCAGCGGCGCGGGCCAGGATGACGCGACTCGCACCGCTGGCGCGCTGAGCTGGGCATTCACGGCTCCGACGGCGGCTTGCGCTGGTGACATGGCGGACACTTCGGGCCCTGCTGGGACCTCATGGCCGAGCTCGGCGTCGCACCGGGCGAGGAACGGGATCGCGCCGAGACGGGCGAACGCGGCACGCGCCGCGTAGAGCTCGCGCAGGGCTGTGCGGCGCTGACTCTGGTGTCGCAAAAATCTTCCGTAATCTAGCCGGGTAACGGCTTCCTCATACGGCGTGCAGAGCCCGTCCAGACTCTCTAGCGCGATCTGGTACGCGTGGCGGGCCGCGTCCGGGCGGCCCGCGGCGGCGTGGATGAACCCCTCGACCCGCGCCGCCGCGGCGATAGCGGACCTGCGGCCGCGGGCCGTGGCCAGTTCGGTGAATGGCGCGAGTACGTCGGCGGCCTCGGCGAGGCGGCCGACCCGCGCGAGCGCGTGCGCGTACAGCGGCCAGAAGCTGAGCAGTGCGGGCTCGGCGCCGACGGCGCCGTCGGTTATGTCGAACGCGACCGGGCGCACGGCGGCCAGCACGGCTTCCGGGTCGTCCATCGCGAACGCCAGCGCCACGCGGGCGCCGATGACGTCCAGCTGCTGGTCGCGGTCCCCTGCCGCGGCGTACCGGGCCGCGGCTTCGGCGTGGGCACGCGCGGTGTCCCACTGGCCGCGAGCGGCGGCCGGGTAGACGGCCGCGGCGTGCGCGCCGCACAGCAGCGCGTCGTCTTGGTCGAGGTCTGCCGCGACCGTCACGAGCCGCTCGGCCCGGTCCGCGGCCTCGTCCCAGGCGCCCAGCCGGTACTCGGCGAGCGCCCGTCGCACGCTGGCCGCGAGGAGCTGCCGCCGCGCCTGGAAAGGCACCGCCCCCGCGTCCTGCGCGGCTTCCGCCGCGGCGAGATGCCCGGCGGCGGCCGGCAGCTCGTCGCACCAGAACAGGACCGTGCCCAGCCCCGCCCGCAGCACCGGGGTGCCGGGGTCGTCAGCATCCTGGCGGCCGAGCTCGGCGCGCAGCGCTGTCAGGGCCTGTTCCTGCTGACCGTCCCGGGCCAGGCACTCGGCGGAAAGCGCCTGCGCCACGGCGCGCGTGATACCGGTGCCGGTGGCGGCCGACGCCGCCTCGCCTGCCCAGGCCGCGGCCTCCGCGGTCCGGCCCCTGGTGAGCAGCAGCTCGGCGAACTCGCAGGCCGCCGTGGCCACGCTGTCGCCGCTGACGGCGCACCTGCTGACGGCGAGCCTGGCATCGGTCAGCCAGCGCCGCGCGCCGCGCAGATCGCCGGCCGCGATGGCGAGGCGGCCGAGCAGCAGGCTCCGCGCGGCCGACGGGGCCGTCGCGGCTATCTCGGCGGCGAGGCCGTCCGCTGCCGCGGTCTCGCCGAGGTCGAGAAGCAGGCCGGCGGCCGTCTGGAGCAGGCGATCGCGTTCCGCGCCGTGGGCGGCGACGCGAAGCGCCGCGAGGTACAGGTCGCTGGCCTCGGCTGGTCGGCCAGCCGCCAGGTCCGCGCGGCCTCGAGCAGCCAGCTCTCTCGCGAGCGCGGAGTCTGTCCCGCCGCACGCAGCGACCCGGTGGATCAGCGCCTGCGGGCCGGCGGCGCCGCGGGCCGCCTGGCGGTGCAGGGCCGCACGCTCGGCGACGCCGAGACAGCCGTAGACGGCGGCGCGAACACTCGCGTGCGGGAACTCACAGCACCGGCCGTCGACGGCGGGCGCCTCGGCGAGCAGGCCCGCTCCGATGGCCTCCTCGAGCGCGGCCAGCGGATCGGCCAGGTCCGCGAGCGCCGCGGCGTCGGCCAGGCGGCACTGGGTGCCGAGCACGGCAGCGGCGGCTACCAGGCGCCGCGCGGGTCGCGAGCAGCCGGCCAGTCCGGTCGCCGCCCGCGCCTCGAGCGACTTGGGCGACGGCAGCAGCAGGTCTGGCGCTAGGAGCGCCGTGCGCAGCGACTCGCGCGGCACCGCCTGCAGGACCTCCCTGACGTACTGCGGCACGCCGCCGGTGTGCTGAATCAGCCGCCGCGCGGCGCGGGGCGGAATCGGGCCGGCGCCCGCCCGCTCGGCCAGCGACTTGACCTCGGCGACCCCGAACCCGGTGAGTTCGAGCCTTGTCCCCCGGTCGCCGATGAGCCGTACCAGCCCCGACGGCAGGCGGCCGAACTCGTCGTCACGCACGGCCAGCAGGGCCAGCAGCGGGGTGTCCGGCAACCGCCGCAGCGCGTAGCTCAGCGCGCTCAGCGACAGCGGGTCTCCCCACTGCGCGTCGTCGACGACAAGTACGGCACCCGGCCCACCCGCCGCACCCGGCGCCCCCGACGTCCCCGCCCAGTCGCGTAGGTTCGCGAGCAGCGCGGCACCTGCCCGCAGCGGATCGGCGTCGTGGCTCGCCGCCGCGAGCCCGAACTGCTCGAGCAGTCCCCCCGCCAGCCCGGTCTCGTCCCGGTCCCCGCAGACCCAGCGGGCCCGCACGTCGCGGCCGTCGAGAAATTGCCTGATGAGCGCCGTCTTGCCGATCCAGCCAGGCCCGAGGACCACCCCGAGCTGGCCGCACCCGGCGATAGCCTTGCGCAGCAGGCCGTCGAGGACCGCCAGTTCGGCCGTGCGCCCGGCGAAATACTCGTCCACCGCTCAGTTCCCCCTGCCGCCATCGGAAGCCCGGAAATCCCTAGGAAGCGGCGCCACCTAGCGCTCAGCGTCACACCCCGCCGCAGGCGGGAACAGACGGGACACCCCCCAACATTTGGCACCGACCACCACCGCGATTTGGCGCCCGCACCCTAGGAACGGCGACTAGGGGCCATCCCTGGGGCGCGGCGCGAACAGAACGGGCAAGCGTGGACCTGAGCGGGCCGGAGGTCCGCGGCGGGGGCCGGATCGCCACGGGTCGGTAGCGCACGGGCCGGGAACCGCTACACCGGTGCCCGACTCGCCTCGTGCAGCGAAAGGGATCACCCACGTGTTCACCAGGTACAGGGCACTTACCAGGCGGCGCTGGGTCGCCGTCATCGCACCGGTCGCGGCGGCCGCGGCCTTGTCCGCCATACCGCTGGCGGCGTCCCAGGCCGCCACCCCAGCCATGGCCACCATGGCCGACAAGACGACCGCCCACGGCGCGTCATCGTCGGGCGGACTGCCGACAATGACGGTCACCATGAACGGCAAGGCCATCTCCGTCGGCGGAACCCGGAAGTCCGGCGCGGAACGCATCGTCTTCAAGGTCAGCAGCGAGGTGGCCGGCGCGCCGACCTTCGTGAAGCTCGACCCCGGCGTCACGGTGTCGCAGTTCTTCGCCGCCCTCCCCGCCGCCGCGCAGGACCCGAACAACCTGTACGGGATCGCCCAGATCGTCATGAGCACCGAGGCCGACAAGGGAACCAGTTCGGTGTACCTCAACCTGACACCCGGCACCTACGTGGCGCTCGACCTCGCCACGCAGGCCACGACGCCGCCGCTCACGGTGTTCTATGTCAGCAAGTCGTGGCACCAGGCGGCCATGCCCAAGGCCGGCGCCACCATCTCCTCCCGTGAGTTCGGCTTCACCGGCGCCACCAAGATCTCCGACGGCGAGCTCGTCCAGTGGGCGAACGCCGGCTTCGTCGTGCACATGATCCAGGGCATCGAGGCGCCGAACCTGGCCACCGCCAAGAAGATCGCCGCCGAGCTCAAGGCCGGTAACGACAACGCCGCCGGGGCCCTGGCCACCGGCCAGTACGGCTGGGATGGCGCGCTCTCGCACGGCCAGTCGTTCGAGTCGGTCGTCACCCAGAAGCCCGGCTACTGGGTCATCGCGTGCTTCATGGACACTCAGGACGGCCGCGAGCACACCACTCTCGGCATGGAAAAGATCATCCAGATCGTCAAGTAGGCGTCACGCATCTGGCGCGGCGGGCGCGCGGCGAGTGAGCCGCGGCGCCCGCCGCGTCGCGTGTTAATCACCGCCGCCGCACGGGTAGCGTCGCCGGACCGAACAAAGGACCCCTCTACTACAGCGGGTAGTAGTCCGGCGTAGGGTAGATCCCGATGGGCGTAAACCAGCACTACCTATTCGAAGCGCGCCAGATGCAGGCGCTCTCGCTTACCGTGCACATCCCGCTGGTGTGCTTCGGCATCGCGTTCCCCGTTCTCGTCCTCGTCGCCGAATACCGGTACCTTCGAACCGGCGACGAGCTCTACCGCACGCTCGCCAGGCGCTGGTCACGGATCATGCTCGCGCTGTTCGCGGTGGGCGTCGTCACCGGCACGATCCTGTCCTTCGAGCTCGGGCTGCTGTGGCCGGTGTGGATGCAGGACTTCGGCAACGTCTTTGGCCTCGGCTTCACGCTCGAGGGCTTCTCGTTCTTCCTGGAAGCCATCTTCATGGGCATCTACGCCTACGGCTGGGACCGGCTCACGCCGAGAGCGCACTTCCTGTCCGGCTTCCCGATCGCGTTCGCCGGCGTCGCCGGCTCGTTCTTCGTCATCTCCGTCAACGCCTGGATGAACCACCCGTCGGGGTTCACCCTGGTCAACGGCCGGGCAACCAACGTGCACCCGTGGCAGGCGCTGTTCGCCAACCCGATGTTCTACAGCGAGTACACCCACATGTACTTCGCCGCCTACATCGTGACCGGCTTCCTGCTCGCCGGCGCCTATGCCTGGGCGTTCTTGCGCGGCCGCCGCGGCCGCTACGAGCGGACGGCGTTCGGCATCGCGATGACCGCCGCGAGCGTCGCCGCGCCGCTGCAGGTGATCGTGGGTGACTGGGCGGCCCGCGACGTCGCCGACTATCAGCCGGTCAAGCTCGCCTCGATGGAAGGCCTGGCCCAGACCACCAGGGGCGCCGCCGAGCACCTGCTCGGCTGGTACAACGGCCACGCGGTCGTCTGGGGCATCGAGATCCCCCGGCTGCTGTCGCTGCTCGCCTTCCACAACCCGAACGCCGTCGTCAAAGGCCTGAACATCATCCCGCTGAGCGGCCAGCCGCCGGTCAACGTGGTGCGGTTCTCCTTCCAGACGATGGTCGGGATCGGCACGCTGCTCGCCCTGCTCGGCCTGGTCTACCTCTACCTGCGGTTCCGCCGCCGCGGGCTGCCGCGCTGGCTGCTCGCCGCCGTCGTCGCCGCCGGGCCGCTGTCGGTGGTCGCGCTGATCACCGGCTGGATCACCACCGAGGTCGGCCGTCAGCCCTGGATCGTCTACGACGTGATGCGGGTCGACCAGGCGGTCACCGGCGCCACCGACATCCCGATCGGCTACGGCACGCTCGCGATCGTGTACCTGATCCTCGCCGTGATCGTCGTCGCCATCTTGCGCCGGCTCGCCCGGATACCGCTGCCGCGCGACGTCACGGCGGCGGACGCCGCCTCCGCCGGGGAGGCTGCCGGTGGCTTACGTCCCCATCGCGTTCATCCTCGCCGGGATGGCCGCCTACACGGTGCTGGCCGGCGCCGACTTCGGCGCCGGGCTGTGGACGCTGCTGGCCCCTGGCCCGCGCGGCGAGCCGATCCGCGACGAGGCCAGGCACGCGATGGGCCCAGTGTGGGAGGCCAACCACGTCTGGCTGATCTTCGTCCTCGTGGTGTGCTGGACCGCGTACCCCGTCGCGTTCGGCTCGATCACCTCCACGCTGTCCGCGCCGCTGCTGATCGCCGCGATCGGGATCATCTTCCGCGGCGCCGCGTACGCGCTGCGCGGCCAGGGTGCCTCTCGTCCGGCGGACTACCTGTTCGCGATCTCCTCGGTGCTCACGCCGTTCGCGCTCGGCACGGTCGTCGGCGCGATCGCCACTGGGCGCGTCCCCGTTGGCAACGCAGCGGGCAACTTGGTCACCTCGTGGCTGAATCCCGCGTGCGTGCTGACCGGCGCGCTCGCCGTGGTGTTCTGCGGATACCTGGCGGCTGTCTACCTGGCCGCTGATTCAAGTCGTTTTTCAGAACGTACGCTCGCGACTGCCTTCCGCTACCGTGCTCTCGCCGCAGGGCTGGTCTCGGGCGCGCTGGCCCTGGCGGGCCTGTTCGTGATGCGCGATTCCGGCCTGGACCTGACCCACGGCGCCGCCCTGGTGATGGTCTGCGTCTCCGCCGTGGCCGGCCTGGCCACCCTGGTGCTGTGCTGGCGGTGGCGGTTCGGCCTGGCCCGGCTGACGGCGGCCCTCGCGGTCGCCGCGGTCGTCGTCGGCTGGGCCGCCGCTCAGGCGCCTCGCTTCCTGCCCGGCCTCACGGTGACGCAGGCAGCCGCCGACCGCGCGTCCCTCACGGCCCTGATCATCGGCGTGGCGTGCGGCTCTGTGGTGCTGATCCCGTCCCTGGTCCTGCTGTTCACGCTGTTCCTGCGCGGCCGCCTGGACACGCCGGAGTCCCATGACCCGATTCACCCGGACGCCGCCCCAGCCGAGACAGCCGCCCCCTCCCCCGCCGCGTCCCCGGCCGACGCTGCTCCCGCGGCGCGCCTCTGGGGCGCGGCAGCCGTCGTGGGACTGGTGGCGGGCACGGGCCTGCTCGTGTTCCTGGATCCCGCCTGGGCCCACGGGCTCGGCGTGGCGTGCCTGGTCCTCTGCGCCGTCGCGGTCTTCCGCCTGGCTAGCTCGCCACCGGCCCCCTAATCTGTCGATTGCGCAATCGACACCAATAGAGCGGGTCAATTACGCAATCGACAGGGCGCCCTTTGTAGACGTGGGATCACTTTGTAGACGTGGTGACCAGTTGTGACCGGTCACGCAGGCTGATTTGTTGTCACCACGTCTACAAAGCCAACGGATGGGGCTGATGTGGCTAGCGGGGTCGCGCCTCGTGGTGAGTGGGTTGGATCGGGTCGCGGGTGCTCCGGTGTGGTCCAGTGCGGATCGCGGGAGAGGTCATGGGGCGGGCGCGGGGGTTGCGGGC
>Ga0335072_10016401_pt1 | contig 10501 bp, 8 predicted proteins | sample Lox_Sample_21_FD_206725 | JGI IMG/M metagenome (GOLD analysis project Ga0335072, IMG submission 206725) | Soil microbial communities from Loxahatchee National Wildlife Refuge, Florida, United States - Lox_Sample_2.1 | ecosystem: Environmental > Terrestrial > Soil > Wetlands | place: USA: Florida... | reverse complement strand
CCAGACCGTGCTGGCCGAAGATGTAGGCCACGTCGTCGGCCGGATCCCCCAGCCGCGCGTACTCCCAGTCGATGAGGACCGGGCGATCCGCCCACAGGACGTTCCCGGGGGTGACGTCGCCGTGCAGCAGCACCAGGCGCGCGTCGGCATCGGGCCAGGCGACGCGGAGCGGCCCGGCGAGGATCCGGGTCACAGCAGGCAGGGCCCGCTCGACGCCGGACTCCACCAGGAGCGGCAGGGGCCGGCGGAGCCTCGGGAGGTAGGCGGCGATGAGCTCTCCCCACTGATCGAGGTAGCCGGCCGCCGTCCGCGGCCCGCCCAGGCGCCCGGCCAGGTCGCCCGCCGGCCGCGCGTGCACCGACCCGACCACCGCGCCAAGCGCTTCAAGCTCCGACCCGGTCGCCGAGGCGAGCTCACGGCGATCGCCCTCGATGAACTCGGTGCACATGACCGGGGCGTCGAACCAGCGGCCGTCGCAGCTCACGTCGACCAAACGCGGCGCGGCGCTGCCCTCCAGCGTTTCCAGCACGGCAGCTTCACGAGCCACCCGCTCTCGCTCGTCCGTGTCCGACACCGCCGACACCCGAACGACGAGGTCGCGCGGGCCGTCGGGCCCGCCCGGGCCGGTCGCCCTGAACACCGCGTGGCGGTCGCCGCCCCGGAACCGGACGACCGAACTGATCACATCGAGGGCGCCGGCACCGGCAGCCTGGGACGCGTAGCGCCGCACCCGCTCCTCGACGTCCGCCGCGGACCCATCGGGCCGCTGGCCGGGCCGGACGGTGACGGTCAAGGTGTCACCACGCGCCCCTTGCTGACCACGGTCACGCCGCCGGCTGACACGGTGAATCCGCGAGCGCGGTCCCGGTCCTTGTCCACTCCCACCGTGGCGCCCTCCAAGACGGCCACGTCCTTGTCCAGGATGGCGTTCTCCACCATGGCGTCGCGGTGGACGTGGGTGTTGTCCAAGATCACCGCCCGGTTCACCCGTGACCAGCCGTCCACCCGGACTCCAGGCGACAGAACTGAGTTCTTGATCAGCCCGGCGGAGATCACGCCGTTGCTGACCACGCTGTTGACTGCCCGTCCGGGCCGGGCCCCGTCCTCGTGGACGAACTTGGCCGGCGGCTGGCAGGCCATCCGCGTCACGATCGGCCAGCGGTCGTTGTACAGGTTGAACGGCGGAATCACCGCGCGCAGATCCATGTGCGCGTTGAAATAGGAGTCGATCGTCCCCAGCTCCCGCCAGTAGCCGCAGTCGCCCGCGCTGGCCCCGGGGACCTCGTTCGTCCGGAAATCGTAGGCCTGCGCGGCCCCGTCGCGCGCCAGCCTGGGAATGACGTTGCCGCCCATGCTGTGCGCGCTGTCATCGTCGGCCGCGTCCTTCTGCAGCGCCTCGATCAGCGTGTTGGGGTCAAACACGTAGATGCCCATCGACACGAGCGACTCATCCGGATGGCCGGCGCGGCTGGCCGGGCTGGCGGGCTTTTCCATGAACGCCTGGATGGAGTGCCCGTCGGCGGCGGCCTGCAGCACGCCGAAGTCCGACGCCCGCGCCCGCGGCATCGGGATCGCCGAGACCGTGACCCCGGCGCCCCGAGCCAGGTGCTGGTCGATCATCTGGGCCGGGTCCATGCGGTAGACGTGATCGGCTCCGCAGACCACGACCAGGTCCGGCCGGTGCTCGTCGAGCAGGCTCAGCGACTGGTAGATCGCGTCGGCCGAGCCGGCCTGCCAGCGCGGTCCCGTCCACTGCTGGGCCGGCACCGGGATCACCTGATCGCCGAGCGTGCTGCTCAGCCCCCAGGCGATCGCCAGATGCCGGTCCAGGCTGTGGCTCTTGTACTGGGTGAGCACGCAGATCCGGCGGATCCCGGCGTTGACCAGGTTGGACAACGCGAAATCGACCAGCCGGTACAGACCGCCGAACGGAACCGCCGCCTTGGCCCGCTCCGCGGTCAGCGGCGTCAGCCGCCGCCCGGGCGCGCCCGCCAAGACGATGCCAAGAACCCGCTTGCCGTTCATCCCCGCACCCCCTGCTGTGCCGCGCCCCACCAGCCCCGGCGGCCCCAGAACGATCTTCCATGCGTCTTCCCAGCGGCGAACGAGCTCAACCTCGGTCGCAGGTGGCCCGCCACCGGGGCCGACGGCAGCCTGTTGCGTCGAACGCGCGGATGCGGCAGCCTTGAACGGCTGACGCCATGGCCGGGCACGCCTGACACAGATAGGGTCGCAAAACTCGTGGGCGTGGTTATTCAGTTCGTCGTTACCCTCGCAGTTCCCTGTGGAATCTTGTACCTCTTCGTCCGGCGAAACCGTGAACGCGACGAGAACGCCCCGCTGCGCGACGACATCGAGGCGGGAGCGTCCTTTGTGGCTCCCCTGCACCGTGCGCGCGTGCTCGGCACCGGCGGGTTCGGGGGCACCCGCGGTATGTGGATTTCGCTGCGCGGCCCCAAGCGGCTGGCCGTCAGCGCGGACGCTTTCCTGGTCTCCGCGCCGCAGGCGCTGCGCGAGTACGTGTTCACGGGACGCGATTCGTCGATCGCGCTCAGTCGGTCACCGTCCGGGGTCGTCGACCGGGAATGGGTCGTCATCACCCGGCCCGACGTCGGCCGGGAACTCCGGCTTGCGATCACGGGAGACAACCTGCCGGAGATCTGGACGGCGCTGGCCGGAACCGGTGCGACGCCGGCGCCGGAGCTGGCTGAGCCCGAGCCGGCGGGAACCTTCACCTCCGCCCTGGGCCGGGTGAGGGGCTGGCGCCGGGTCGCGCTGGGATTCGGGTTCGTGGTGATTTTCGCGCTCCTGCCGGCGCTGGTGGACCTGATCGGCCGCCACATGCGCTGACGGGTGTTGCTGACGGCAACGCGACGGCGCACGGGCGGTCGGCGTCTGGTGCTGATCCCCTAATCCCAGGCCGAACCCCGGGCCGCCCTGTCGCGGGCGATGCTGAGGTACCAGGCGCCGCCCCCCAGGTTCAGCCCCGCGATCACCAGGAAGAAGGCCGCCCATCCCCAGACCCCGTACGCGAGGCAGATGATGCCGGCCGCGGTTGCCACCGAGCCGCCGACGATGTGCGCGCTCCCGAAGGCGCGGGGGTGGCGGTACGCGATCGGGTTGATGAGGCGTTGCATGCCTCGACGCGGTGGATACTGCCACCATTCGCCGAAACTTCTCGGGCCGGTGCTGTCGTTGGATGCGTTCATTGACGGTCGCCTCCTGCGGGCGTGGTGTCTTCAATCAATGTGATATCACATTGATAGATAATTTGTCGAGGGCTTTTTTCGGTCGGCGACGGCGGTCGCGAGGGCGGTAACGAGGCGGGAGAGGTGCGCCTTCGCGGGTTGGTGTGGTGCGGGGTGCAAGTCGCGGCGGGCCGCTGGGGTGGAACCAGGGTCCGTTCGATAGCAGGGGTGTGGATTTGTTGGGGTTTTCTGTGACGCGCGACGATTGAGGAGGCGGCCGGGCGGCGGGAGGATGGCCGCATGACACGTGTGGCGATCATCGGCGGCGGCATCGGCGGGCTCACGGCGGCGATCGCGCTGTCGCGGGCGGGGGTCGAGGTCCGGGTGTACGAGGCGGCGGCCGAGCTCCGGGAGATCGGGGCCGGCGTCGCGCTGCACCCCAACGCGATGCGGGTGCTGCGCGCGATCGGGGTCGAGGACGACGTGCGGAAGGTCGCGGGGCGCTCGGAGTGGGCGGTGACCAGGAACGGGATAACCGGCCGCCTGATCAGCAAGACGAGCCGAAGCCAGCAGGGCGCGCAGCAGGGGATCGAGGGGGCGACCGCGCACCGAGCGGACCTGCTCGACGTGCTCGCCGCCGCGGTGCCGGCGGGCGTGGTGTCGCTGGGCGCGCGGTGCGTGGGCGTCTCGACGGTTGGCTCGTCGGCCGTGGCGCGGTTCGCGGACGGGAGCACGGCCGAGGCCGACGTGATCGTCGGGGCCGACGGCATCCACTCGGCGGTCCGGACGGCGCTGTTCGGGCCGGACGCGCCGCGGTTCACCGGCAAGATCTGCTACCGGTCGGTCATTCCGGCCGCGGCCGTGCGGGGCACCCCGCTGGCGGCCGACAACGGCCAGTGGCTGGGGCCGCACGGCACGATCGTGCTGTACCCGCTGCGGGGCGAGGAGCTGATCAACGTCGTGTGCCACTACGACGACTCGACCTACCGGCACGAGTCGTGGGTGACGCAGTGCCCCGGCTCCGAGGTGCTCCTCCGCTACGCCGGCTGGCACGAGTCGCTGCTGCGGCTGTTCGCGGCCGGGGACACCTGGTACAAGTGGGCGCTGTACGACCGGGACCCGATCCCGGCCTGGACCTCGGGGCGGGTCACGCTGCTTGGCGACGCGGCGCACCCGATGCTTCCGTACCTGGGGCAGGGCGCCTGCCAGGCGATCGAGGACGGGGCGGTGCTGGCGGCGGCACTGTCTTGCGTTGAGGCTGCTGCCGATCCCGCGGGCGCGCTCGGGCGGTACGAGCGGACGCGGCGGCCGCGGACGTCGCGGGTGGTGCTCACCGCCCGCGCGCGGGGCGTCTCCAACCACCTGACCTCGCCGTTGGCGGCGTTCCGGCGGGACGTCGGGATCGCCGTGCGCAAGCGGTTCAACCGGCGCGACAGCGACGGGCGGGGCGCGGCCTGGCTGGCCGAGTACGACGCGACCGCGCCCGACGTGCTGGTCTCCTGACGTCCCGCCGGCCAGACGATCGGGCCCCGCCCGGCCGGGGCCTGCCCAGGCGGCCGATGTAGGGTCACGGGCTATGGGAAGCGAGTCATTGCCCGGCGGTTCTCTGGACGGCGGCCGGGAGCATCTCGGCTGGGACAGGTTCGGCGTCGCGTCCCGCGACCTGGCGCAGGAGATCGCCGACTCCGGTTTCCGGCCGGACATTATCCTGGCGATCGCGCGCGGCGGCCTGTTCGTGGCGGGGGCGCTCGGTTACGCCCTGTCGGTCAAGAACCTGCACCTGATGAACGTCGAGTTCTACAACGGCGTCGGCACCACGCTTGAGATGCCGGTGATGCTCCCGCCAGTGCCGAGCGCGGTCGACTTCTCGGCCAAGAAGGTGCTGATCGCCGACGACGTGGCCGACACCGGCCGGACCCTCGAGCTGGTGCACGACTTCGTGGCCGGGAACGTGGCCGAGGTGCGGTCGGCCGTGATCTACGAGAAGCCGCAGTCGCTGATCAAGTGCGACTACGTGTGGAAGCGGACCGACGCCTGGATCAACTTCCCGTGGTCGAGCCAGCAGCCGGTGGTCGGGGTCGGCGGTCTTGACGCCTGACCGCTCGTCAGCGTCGAATTGATCAGTCTGATCTGATAAGTTTTGACTGACCATGCCGATCACGGCTCTCTGGAGGCGTTCTACCGTGTCCGATTCTCGTCCCGTCCTGCTGCTGATGGACTTCCAGCACGGCATCGTCGAGCGGATCGGCGACCCTGTGGTCGTCGCGGCCGCCGATCGCGCCGCCAAGGCCGCCCGGGCTGCGGGCATCCCGGTGATGTTCGTCCGGGTGGGGTTCCGCCCGGGTTATCCGGAGGCGGTCGCGAGCAACCTGAGCTTCGGACGGCTCAGCCAGACGGGCGACGCGATGACGCAGGATCACCCGGCTACCCAGGTGCACGCCGCGCTCTCGCCACTGCCCGGGGAGCCGGTCATCATCAAGCGGCGGGTCAGCGCCTTCAGCGGCAGCGACCTCGACGTGCTGCTGCGCGGCGCGGGAGCGAACGCGCTCGTGCTCGGGGGCATCTCCACCAGCGGGGTCGTGCTGTCCACGATCCGCCAGGCGGCCGACCTCGACTACCGGCTCACCGTGCTCGCCGACGCCTGCGCCGACCCCGACCCCGAGGTGCACCGCGTGCTGACGGAGAAGGTCTTCCCGAAGCAGGCCCTGGTCACCAGCACCGATGAGTGGGTCGCGGGCCTGTAGCGGGCCGCGCCGCCATTTCCTTTCCACGCCCACATTTGCGCGAATTGCATCATGTAATTCCGATGAGAAGTTACTGCTAATGGGAGTAATTGGCGGCTCTTTCGCTTTTCGTTAGCGACCGGCGATATCCGGCGTACGCTGGCGGCTGTAAGCGGCCGCGTAGTGCTGGCCTGGACGGGATATCGGGGGCGACGGGATGCTGGATGCTTTCTACGGCGCGTTCTCGCCCGCCTGCCTCGCCCTGCTCGGCCTGTGGCTGGTCGTCGTCCAGATGCGGCTCCCCCAATGGCAGGCGAGCGAGGCGGCCCCGGCCTACCAGCGGGCGTCGTACGGGATAGCGCTGCATTTCGCGCTGCCCGGTCTCATGACCTTGCTCGCCCTGGTCGACTCGGGAGACCCGGTCTACTGGCGAACGTCCTTCGAGATCGTCGCGCTCGGCGGCGCCGTCGTGCTGATCGCGCTGCGCGGGTTGTTTGGCCGACCTGGACGCGGGCCCGGGCGCGAGGCGGGCCGGGCCGCGGAATCACGGCTGGGGGGCGGCCTCGGCCTGGCCCTCTATGTCCTCGCCATCGTGGCGTACCTCGTGGTCGGGGTGCTCGCCTTCATCGGCGGCCCGGCGGCGCTTCGGGCCGAGGCGATCCTGCTCACCGGCCTGGTTTTCCTTGGCTTTAATGCCGCGTGGCTATTGCTTTTCGATAGTGGCACCGATTCACGGCGAGCCGCCCCGTCGCAATCGGCGGGGCCGGCCGCGACCGAGTCCACGGCCGGCCCGGCGGATATCGCGGCAACGCCGACGGCCTCTGGGTGGGCGCCCGACTCGCAATCGGAATAACCCGGGTCGCGGGGGTCTAGGCGGTGGGGTCGTGGGCGTAGATCCAGGCGTTGGCGGCCAGCGCGTCGGTGGCGGCGAAGTCCTGGTCGCGGGCGCGCTGGCCGGGACCGTCGGGGAGGTGGTTGAGCTGGCCGCGGGCGTGGCTGACCTCCTGCAGGCGGGTGGTGCGGGGGATGCGGGCGGCCTCGTAGTCGCGGAGCGCGGCCGTCGGGTCTTCGCTCTCCTCGGACAGGAAGCGGGCGAGGGCGGCGGCGTCCTCGATCGCCTGGGCGGCGCCCTGGCCGTAGAACGGGAACATCGGGTGGGCGGCGTCGCCGAGCAGGGTGACCGGCCCGCGCGACCACCGGGCGAGCGGCTGCCGGTCGAGCAGCGCCCAGCGGCCGGGTACGCCGGCCGCCTCGATGAGCGAGGTGAGCCTCGGGTCCCAGCCCTCGAACTCGCTGAGGAACTCGGCCACGGTGGCGGTCGCGGTCCACGACTCGGTGGTGTAGCCGCCTGCCGGGGCGAACGCGACCAGGTTGATCAGCTCGCCCGCGCGGACCGGGTAGTGCACCAGGTGATGGCCGGGGCCGAGCCAGAGCACGTGGGCCGGGCTGCGGGCGAAGGCGGGGGCGTCCCGGGCCGGGACGAGGGCGCGGAATGCGCAACTGCCGGAGTAGGCCGGCGGCGTCTGGGTGGTTTCCGTGACGGCGGCGCGGATCAGCGAGTGGATGCCGTCCGCGCCGATCACCACGTCCGCATCGACTACCTCGCCGTCGGCGAACATGAGGCGCGCCTGGCCGGTGTTGTTCGTGAGGCTGACCTCGACGTCGACGCAGCGCCGGCCGAGGCGGACGGCGCCGTCCGGGACGACGGCCCTGATCGCGTCGAGCAGGTCGGCGCGGTGGGCGGTGTAGGTGTGCTCGCCGTAGAGCCGCTCGCACCTGGTCGCCAAGTCCTCCGCTGACAGCACGGCGCCGTCCTGCCAGCGACGGAACTCCCAGCCCGTCTCCAGTCGGACCGCCGTCTTCAGCAGCGGGTCGAGTGCGCCCAGCCTGCGCAGGAGCCGGGCCATGTTCGGGGCCACGACCAGGCCGGCACCGATCTCGCGCAGCTCGCTGGTCTGCTCGTAGACCGTCGCCGAGAGCCCGCACTGGTTGAGGAAGGCGGCGGCCGCGAGCCCGCCGATACCGCCGCCGACGATCGCGATCTTCAATGTCACCCAGCTATGATGCCGCCTCCCCGGCGCCGGCCGCTTGCTGCCGCCGCGAACACGGGAGCGGGGGGCGCGACGGTTAAAGGTCGGTCAGGTAGGAGTGGTCGGGCGGCTTGCGTCGTTGACGCGGGAGTTCGGGGGCCAAGCCGTGCCCAAGCGACAGCAGCGCCTCGGCCTTGGCCGCCTCGACCGGAACCGAGAGCAGGTAGCCCTGGCCGTACTGGCAGCCCATGCCCGCCAGCAGTTCCCGCTCGGTCTCGGTCTCGATCCCTTCGGCGATGACCTCCACCTCGAGCGTCCCGGCGAGCCTGACGATCCCCTCCACCAGCGCGTACTGCCGCCACGAGGCGGCGATCCCGGTCACGAACGACTTGTCGATCTTGAGGACGTTGATCGGCAGCTGAAGAAGGTAGCTGAGCGAGGAGTAGCCGGTGCCGAAGTCGTCGATCGCCAGCCGCACGCCAATGTCCTTCAGCTCCTCGAGTTCGGCCCCGATCCGGTCGCTGTCGCCCAGCAGGACGGACTCGGTGAGTTCGAGCAGCAGCGCCGACGGCGGCAGGCCGGACTCGAGCAGCGCCTGCCGGACGCCGTCGACGAAGCCCGGATCGCGGAACTGCCGGGCGGAGACGTTGACCGAGATGTGCGGGCCGCCGTCCAGCGGCGCCTCCATCCGGCGGCGCCACTGGACCATGTCGGCCAGCGCCTGCCTCAGCACCCAGTCGCCGAGCGGCACGATGTGGCCGGTCTCCTCCGCCAGCGTGATGAACTGGCCCGGCAGCATCATGCCCCACTGCGGGTGCGGCCACCTGATGAGGGCCTCGAAGCCGTCGATCTGCCCGTTCTCGAGGGTCACGATCGGCTGGTAGGCGATCATGAACTCGGAGTTCTTGAGCGCGTCCTCGAGCGCGGCCTGCACCTCGCGCCGCCGGAGCATGCCCGCCGACAGCACCGGCTGGTAGCTCCGCCAGCGGCGCTTGCCCGCCGCCTTGGCCGCGTACAGGGCCAGGTCCGCGTGGCGCAGCAGCTCGTCCGCGTCGGCGGCGTCGACCGAGGTGGCGACGCCGACGGTCGCGGTCGCGATCACCTCGGCGTCGCTGAGCGTGAACGGCCCGGTGAACGCGGCCACGATCCGCTCCGCGAACACCTCCACCGTCTCGGCGTCCGGCGCGTCGTCGATGAGCAGCGCGAACTCGTCCCCGCCGAGCCGCGCGGCGGTGTCCGTCGGGCGCACCGACGCCGCCAGCCGCCCGGCCACCGCCGCCAGCAGCTCGTCGCCGGTGCCGTGGCCCATCGTGTCGTTCACGACCTTGAAGTCGTCCAGGTCGACGAAGAGCACGCCGACGGTCCGCTCGGTCCGGCGCGCGTGGTCGAGCGCGTCCGCCACCCGCTCGGCGAACAGCACCCGGTTCGGCAGGCCGGTCAGCCCGTCGTGGTAGGCCTGGTGCTTCAGCTCCTGCTCAAGCTGGTGCTGTTCGGTGACGTCGCGCAGGGTGAGCACCATTCCGCCGACGGTCCGGTCGCCGCGCAGGTCGCTTGACCGCACCTCGAGCACGGCGTCGCGGCCGTCCAGGCGCTCGATCCGGAGCAGGAAGCCGTGCGTGCCCGCGGTGATCCCGGCCAGGATCAGGTCCATCACCCGGGCGACGTCGGCCCGGGTGTCCGGGTCCACCAGGTCCTCGAGCCGGTTGCCCTCGACCTCGACGTCGCCGAAGATGGCAGCCGCGGACGGAGTCGCGTAGGCGACCACTCCGTCGTCGCCGACGATCAGGATCGCGTCCGAGGTGTTGCGCACCAGCGTGCGGAACAGCGCCTGGCCGCGCTGCCTGATGACCTCCTGGGTGAGCGTGACGCGCTCGACCGCCAGCGCCGCCTGGCCGGCCAGGATCTCGAGCACCGGCGACAGGTCGGCCAGGGCCGGCTGCTGACCGTAGACGGCGAGCACCCCGATGTGCTGGTCCCCGGTCGGCCGGTCCTTGAGCATCAGCGGGCAGAGCAGGGCGCCCTCGGCCGGACCGACCCGGACGGCACCCGGCCGGACCCCGCCGAACTCCTCCACCGGGATGAACCGGGGGCGGTCCAGGCTGGGCAGCAGCTCCTCGGTCAGCTCGCGCAGCCGGTCACCCGACAGCTCGTCGGCGACCCCCGCGGGCGTGGTCGCGCGGACGGGCAGGGCCGCGCGCAGACGGCCATCGCGGCGCACCGCCAGCAGGGCCTCGACCCGGCCCCGTGACGCCTGATCCGGCCGGCTGACCAGGGCGGTTGCCGCGTGCTGTACGGCCGCCGCGATCTCCTCGGCCGAGGTCGCCGAGGACAGCGCCGCCCCCGCCAGCCGGAGCGTCCGTTCGCGGACCATGGCTCGCCGCTGAAACGAGGCCACGTCCCATAGCCGGGAGAGCATGAGCAGGTACAGTACCCCGCACACGACGGCGACGACAGCATCAGTGGCGTCCTGAATCAGGAACGCGCGGACGAACAGGTAAACGGGCGGGACGAGCGACGCCACCAGGGCGGTGGAGTAGAGCACCACGCGCGGCGATGACAG
>Ga0335072_10016400_pt1 | contig 10501 bp, 8 predicted proteins | sample Lox_Sample_21_FD_206725 | JGI IMG/M metagenome (GOLD analysis project Ga0335072, IMG submission 206725) | Soil microbial communities from Loxahatchee National Wildlife Refuge, Florida, United States - Lox_Sample_2.1 | ecosystem: Environmental > Terrestrial > Soil > Wetlands | place: USA: Florida... | reverse complement strand
ACGCCGGTGCAGAGCAGCGAGATCCGGAGCTTCAGCTCGGGCGGCAGACCGATGCCGACAAAGAGGCGCAGCATGGGCTCTTCTCCCGCTGGAGATCGGCTCAGAGGAAGAGCGCGAGGACGCCGGTATAGCCGTAGAGCCGATCGTGGGCGATCTCGCCGTTGCCGAAGAAGCCGGCGATCGGAAACTCGCCCAGGGTGGCGTGGATCGCCTTCAGCTCCTCGGAACCGGGGCCGAAGAGGTTGGGGCCGCGGGCGACGCAGCTGAAATAGAGGCCCGCCCGCGGCGTGCCGCTCACCCGCCGCTTGAGCCCGTCGAGCATGCGCTGGAGATCCTCCCGCGCGCTGGCGGGATCGCGCCGGCAGAACAGGATGGGATCGCCGGCGGCGACCTTCTCCGCCACCGCGAGCCACTGCCGCTCGGTGTCGATCGCCATCAGATTGCGCACGAGATAGTCGCCGGTGTCGGAGCCGCGCACGGGCATGCCGGCGAAGATGCGGCCGGCAACGCGCCGGAGGTCGCGCGACAGCAGCTCGCCGATATCCTCCTTGAACACCTCGAGCGCCGGCCGGCCATCGATCTCCATGACGATGTTCTCGCGCGCCTCGGTGATCGTCCGCACTGGGCCGATCGGCGAGCAGCCCTGGCTGAGCGCGGTCGCCACCGTCACCTCCGGCGACAGCACCACGCCGGAAAGCCCGCCCTCGACGATCCGGTCGGCGATCTGGCGCGGCGGCGCGCCCTGGGCGGCGGCGATCCCGCCCACCAGGAACAGGCCGGCCTCGGCGCTGAGGGCCGCCAAGGTCTCGGTCGCATGGGCGTCGCGGGGATCGCCATGGGCGATGCCGAGCACGGGCTTGGTCGCGTCGAACCAGTCGGACGCCGTCGCCACCAGCGCCCGTCCACCGCGGATGTCGGGGCCGAAGAGGCGGAAGGCGCTCTCCGGCAGGCTCGCCACCAGCGCGCTCACCGCCGGTCGCTCGAAATGCTCGCCGCTCGCGCCGCAGACGCCGAGCCCGACCGTACCGACCCAGTGCGGTACCCGCGTGCGCTCGCGCAGGAAGGTCAGCACGCTGCCGAGATCGTCGGCGAGCTCGCTGGTCGCGTAGAGGAAACCGAGGTTCGCGCCCTCCGGCACCGGCATCAGCACGTCGGCGCAGGCCTTGGCGGCCTCCGCCCAATTCTGGCCGACGCCGTCGGCGGCGCGGAAGCGTGGCGCGCTCATGCGGGTGCCGCCTTGCCGAGGAGGCGCAGCACGTAGGGGCCGACGCGCTCGACGATGCTCTCGACGCCGCGCGCGTTCGGATGCATCCCGTCGGGCTGGTTGAGCGCCGGCTGCAGCGCCACGCCCTCGAGGAAGAACGGGTAGAGCAGCACGTGATGCGCCGCGGCGAGGTCGGGATAGATCGCATCGAATTCGTCGCGGTAGTCGGTGCCCCAGTTGGCCGGCGACCGCATGCCGAGCAGCAGGACCGGCAGCTTGCGCTGCTGCAGCCGGCTCAGAATCTGGTCGAGATTGCCGCGCGCCTCGTCGGGATCGAGGCCGCGCAGCGCATCGTTGGCGCCGAGCTCCACCAGCACCGCGTCGATCTTGCCGGAAAGCGCCCAGTCGAGCCGCGCGAGGCCTCCGGCGGTGGTGTCGCCGGAGACCCCGGCATTCACCACCTCGGCATCGACGCCATGCGCCTTGAGCCAGGCCTGCAGGCGAACCGGAAACGCATCCGCCTCCGGCAGGCCATAGCCGGCGGTGAGGCTGTCGCCCAGCGCGACGATGCGGGTCGGAGCGCCGGCGGCATGACCGTCGGCGGTGACCGTGAACGTCAACAGCAGCGCCGCCAGCGCATTGACAAGGATTTGCCACAGTCCGTAAGCACACTCTCGCGCCCGCCGCGAAACCGCCTCACCAATCCTGATCCGTATGGCTACCGACGACAGCACCGACATGATCCTGCTCAGAGATGTGCAGGTAACACTGACGAGCGCCGCGGGCGCCGTCAACGTGCTGCGCGGCGTGTCGCTGGCCGCGCGCGCCGGCGAGACGATGAGCCTGATCGGCCCCTCGGGATCCGGCAAGACGACATTGTTAATGACCGTTGCTGGCCTCGTGCGGCCGAGCGCCGGCGAGGTCGTCGTTGCCGGCCATAATCTGGCCCGGCTCGACGAGGACGGCCTCGCCCGGTTCCGGCGCGACGCCGTCGGCATCGTGTTCCAGGCCTTTCATCTCGTGCCCACCATGACAGCGCTGGAGAACGTGGCACTGCCGCTGGAATTCGCCGGGCAACGCGACGCTTTCGCGGTCGCCGGCGACTGTCTCGCGAGCGTCGGCTTGAAGCATCGGCGCGCCCACTACCCAGCGGAGCTCTCCGGCGGCGAGCAGCAGCGGGTGGCGCTCGCCCGCGCCTTTGCCGCCACGCCGAGGCTCATCCTTGCCGACGAGCCCACCGGCAATCTCGACGGCGCCACTGGCAAGCAGGTGATGGACCTGCTGTTCGGCCTTGCCACCGAGCACGGCACCACGCTGCTCCTCATCACCCACGAGCCGGAACTGGCGCGGCGCGCGCATCGCGTCGTCGAGCTCGCGGACGGTCGCATCATCGAGGACAGCGCCCGTCCGCGCGTCGCGGCGCGGTAGCCGGACGCACGCGATGAATACCCTCACCCTCGCCGGTCGCCTGATGCGACGGGAGCTGCGCGGCGGGCTCAAGGGCTTCCGCATCTTTCTCGCCTGTCTCGCACTCGGCGTCGCGGTCATCGGCGGCGTGGGCTCGCTGGCCGCCGGCGTGCGATCCGGCCTCGACAGCGACGCGCGCGCGATGCTGGGCGGCGACGTCGAGCTCAACCTGGTGCTGCGGCCCGCCGCGCCGGACGAGAGAGCCTATCTCGACCGTGCCGGCGCGGTCTCGACGGTGACAGGGATGCGCGCGATGGCGCGCCGCGACGACAATGCGCGCCGCAGCCTCGTCGAGCTCAAGGCGGTGGACGGCGCCTATCCGCTGGACGGTGCCGTGACCCTCGATCCGGCGATGCCGCTGGCGACGGCGCTTGCCCGCGAGAACGGCCTCTGGGGAGCGGTGGCGGCGCCGGCGCTCCTCGACCGGCTTGGCCTCAAGCCCGGCGACATCATTCGCGTCGGCGACGCGCGCTTCGCGGTGCGCGCGGCGCTCACCCACGAGCCGGACGCGGCGACTGGCGTTTTCATCCTGGGACCGCGGCTGATGATCGCGGCGCCGGCGCTGGCGGAGACCGGTCTCGTCATTCCCGGCGCGCTGATCAATTACAGCTACCGGGTGCTGCTTCCGGCCGGGACCGATATCCCCGCCTGGATCGACGGAGTTCGGCAGCGTTTCCCCGACGCGGGCTGGCGCATCCGCGATCGCGCCAACGCCACGCCGATGCTGCAAAACCTGCTCGATCGGGTCGGGCTGTTCCTGACGCTGGTCGGCCTGACCGCGCTGCTGGTGGGCGGCGTCGGCGTCGGCAACGCCGTGAGCGGCTATCTCGCGAGCCGCACGCTCTCGATCGCGATCTTCAAGTCGGTGGGCGCCTCGGGCCGCCTGGTCTTCATCACCTACCTGTTGCAGATCGCGGTGCTGGGCGCGCTCGGCATCGCCCTGGGGCTGCTGTTGGGCGGCCTCGCACCGCTTGCGATCGCACGGCTCCTGCCGGCACAGCTGCCGGTGGCGATGCGCTTCGGCGTCTATCCGCTGCCGCTGCTGATCGCCGCCGCGGCGGGCGCTCTCACCACCTTCGCTTTCGCGCTCGGTCCGCTGGCGGCAGCGCGGGGCGTCCCGCCGGCACTGCTGTTCCGCGATGCCACCGCCGCGCCGGTGCGGCGCGCCATCGGTCCCGGCTTCGCCCTGGCGCAGGTGCTGGTGGCCCTGCTGCTGGCCACGCTCGTCGTCCTCACCACGACTGACCGAGTGCTCGCCTTCTGGTCGGTGCTGGGCGCGCTCGGCGCGCTGGCAGCGTTTCGGCTGGCGGGGGCAGCGACCATTGCTGGGGTCCGGCGGCTCGGCCGGCCGCGGCAGGCGCATCTTCGCCTGGCGCTGGCGAGCCTCGGGCGGCGCGGCACCAATGCGGGCAGCGTGATCGCCTCCCTCGGCCTTGGCCTCACGGTGCTGGTGGCGCTGGCGCTGGTGCAGGGCAACATCGCGATGACCCTCGACAGCGAGCTGCCGCAGCGGGCGCCGTCCTTCTTCTTCATCGACATCCAGCCGAACGAGATCGCCGGCTTCGACGCGCTGCTGAAGCAGTTCCCCGAGGCAAGCGACATCGAGCGCGTGCCGAGCCTGCGCGGCCGCCTCACCGCCCTCAACGGCACGCCGGTGGAGAAGGCGCAGGTGGCGCCGGATGCGCAATGGGCGATCCGCAGCGAGCGCGGCCTCACCTATTCCGCGACGCTCCCCGCGGGATCGCGGCTGGTCGCCGGCCAGTGGTGGGCGCCCGACTATCAGGGACCACCGCTCGTCTCCTTCGACGCGGGGCTTGCCCGGGGCATGGGTCTCGGCGTCGGCGATACCCTCACCGTCAACGTGCTGGGCCGCGAGGTGACGGCCAGGATCGCCAGCCTCCGCTCGATCGACTGGACCTCGCTCGGCATCAACTTCGCGATGGTGTTCTCGCCGGGGACCTTCGACGGCGCGCCGGAAACCGACATCGCCATCGCCCGGGTGCCGCCCGCGCGGGAAACGGCGCTTGAGACGGCGGTCACCGATCGCTTCCCGAACGTCTCCGCCATTCCGGTCAAGGACGCGCTGCAGGCGGTGAGCCAGATCGTCGCCGCCGTGGCGGGCGCGCTGCAGGCGACGGCGGCGATCGCGCTCGCCGCGGCAGGGCTGGTGCTGGCTGGCGCGCTTGCGGCCTCGCGCCGGCAGCGGCTCTACGAGGCGGTCGTGCTCAAGGTGCTGGGCGCCACCCGGCGCGACCTTACCGCGGCCTTCCTGCTGGAATACGGCTTCCTCGGCGCGCTCGCGGCGGTGATCGCGGCGGCGCTTGGCACGCTCGCCGCCTATCTGATCCTGACCCGGGTCATGCGCACGGGCTGGGTTTTCCTGCCCGAGGCGGTGCTGGCCTCTGCCGGCGTGGCACTGCTCCTCACTCTAATCCTGGGCTATGCCGGCACCTGGCGCGCGCTCGGCGCCCCGACCGCCCCCTATCTCCGCAATGAATAAGGGAATTTCGGCGCTTCAGCCGGTCATTGAAGTTTCTCGCTACTGTGCCAATATCTCGCCCAGGCAAATAACCCCCTAAAGGGGGCCAACAGAGAGGATTTCATGGCTCAGGATTGGCAAAGCCGCGCAACGGCACGTCCCGCGCAGTGGGCCGATATCGATGTCGGTCTGCGCCAGTACATGCTGCGCGTCTACAACTACATGGGCGCGGGCCTGGCGCTGACCGGTCTTGTCGCCTACATCGCGGCGGAGAGCGGCTTCTACCAGCAGATCTACCGCACGCCCCTGTTCTGGCTGCTGGTGATCGCGCCGCTTGGCCTGGTGCTTCTCCTCGGCTTCAGGATCCAGAGCATGAGCCTCGGCTCCGCGCAGGCGACCTTCTGGGCCTATGCGGGCCTGATGGGCGTCTCGCTCGGCGGCATCTTCCTGGTCTATACCGGCGTCAGCATCGCCACGACCTTCTTCATCACCGCGGCGATGTTCCTGGGCATGAGCCTCTACGGCTACACCACCGGGCGCGACCTCACCCAGTTCGGCTCATTCCTGTTCATGGGGCTGATCGGCATCGTGGTCGCCGGTCTCGTCAACATGTTCCTGGCCTCGCCCGGTTTGCAGTTCGCCATCTCGGTGGTCGGCGTCATCGTGTTCACCGGCCTCACCGCCTGGGACACGCAGCGCATCAAGGAGATGTACTTCGCGGGCGACGACGACGTCATCGCCGGCAAGAAGGCGATCATGGGCGCGCTCGCGCTCTACCTCGACTTCCTCAACCTGTTCATGATGCTGCTGCAGTTCATGGGACAGCGACGCAACTGACCCCGTCCACTGGATGCGAGTTCGCGAGGGGCCCTTCGGGGCCCCTCTTTCTTTGTCCCTCGTCTTTCTTTGTGTTCATCTGCCACTTTTCTGAGCTGCTACGAAAACAAGCAAGCACATTGACTCGCCTCCCGCGCGCTCATTAGCTTTGCCGGCATGTGAAGGCGCCGAGCGAGAGCGCCCGCGACACTTCGGAGGCTTCCCATGACGCGCTTCGCCCGCCTGACGCTTGCCTTTGCCGCGCTCGCAATCCTGCTGGCGAGCCCACCCGCCCACGCCGGCAAGAGCGACAACTCTCTCGTCTTCGCCTCCGACGTGGTGCCGGAGAGCATCGACGCCTATTTCAACAACGTCCGCGAGGGCGTGGTGATCGCGCACCATGTCTGGAGCAACCTGATCTACCGCGATCCCAAGACCGGGGAGTACAAGGGCGAGCTGGCGACCGCGTGGCGCTGGATCGACGACAAGACCCTCGAGCTCGATCTCCGTCAGGGCGTCAAGTTCCACAACGGCGACGGCTTCAGCGCCGACGACGTGGTCACCACCTTCAACTTCGTCAGCAAGCCCGAGAACGGCGTCGTCACCCAGCAGAACGTCAACTGGATGGCCGGCGCGGAGAAGATCTCCGACTACAAGGTGCGCATCCATCTGAAGGCGCCTTTCCCGGCGGCGCTCGAGTATCTCGCCGGACCCGACGTCATCTACCCGGGCGCGTACTATATGAAGGTCGGCCCCAAGGGCATGAGCGAGCACCCCGTCGGCTCCGGCCCCTACAAGGTGGTTGATTACCAGCCGGGCAAGCTGGTGAGCATGGTGCGCAACAAGGACTACTTCAAAGACAGCCCGCTCGGCCAGCCGACCATCGACAAGCTCGAGTTCCGCCTGATCCCCGATCTCAACACCCAGATCGCCGAGCTGATGAGTGGCGGCGTCGACTGGATCTGGCGCGTGCCGCCGGACCAGGCGAAGCAGCTCGCCACCGTGCCGACGCTGGCGGTGACGGCCGGCGAGACGATGCGGATCGGCTATCTCGCCTTCGACAGCACCGACGAGACCGCGACCCCGGCACTCAAGGATCCGCGGGTGCGCCGCGCCCTCAACATGGCGGTGGACCGCGATGCGTTGGTGAAGAGCCTGGTGGGCGAGGGCGCGCGGGTCATCGACACTGCCTGCTTCCCGGCGCAGTTCGGCTGCACAACAGAGGGCGTCACCCACTACGGCTATGATCCGAAAAAGGCCAAGGAGCTGCTGGCGGAGGCAGGCTTCCCCAACGGCTTCGAGACGGAGCTTTCGGCTTATCGCGACCGGCCGCTGGCGGAGGCGATCATCGGGTATTTCCGGGCGATCGGGGTCAAGGCCGATCTCCGCTTCATGCAGTACGCAGCGATCCGCGACCTGGCGCGGGCGCACAAGATGCCGATCCAGTACACCACCTGGGGCTCTTTCTCGATCAACGACGCTTCCGCCTCGGTATCGAGCTTCTTCACCTTCAGCGCCGACGACCTCAACCGCGACCCCGAGGTGCGCGACTGGCTCAAGCTCGCCGATACCTCCACCGACCCGGCCGTGCGCAAGGAGAACTACAAGAAGGCGCTTGATCGCATCTCCGACCAGGCCTACTGGCTCCCGATCTCGTCCTGGCCGCTGATCTACGCCTACAGCAAGGATCTCTCCTTCACTCCCTATACCGACGAGATCCCCCGCTTCTGGCAAGCAAAGTGGCAGTGACGCGGTAGGCCCGCCCGCCGCATGTTCACCTTCGCGGTGAAGCGGCTGGCGCTCGCTCTGCTGGTGGCGCTCACCGTCTCGCTCATCAGCTTCTTCCTGGTGCGTCTCTCGAGCGACGTCGCTGCGGCGATCGCGGGCCCCAGCGCCACCGCCGCCGACATCGAGGCGATCCGTCACCACTACGGCTTCGATCGTCCGCTGCCGGTGCAGTACCTCGACTGGCTCGGCCACACGCTGCGCGGCGATTTCGGCGATTCGCTTTATTTTCGCAAGCCGGTGCTCGGGCTCGTAGTGGAGCGGATGCCGGTGACGATGACCCTGGGCGCGGTCTCCATCCTGTTCGCGATCGCGCTCGGCGTGCCGCTCGGCGTGGTAGCGGCGCTCCGGCCCAACTCCTGGATCGATCGCCTGGCGCTTGCCGTCTCGGTCATCGGGCAGGCGATGCCGTCCTTCTGGTTCGGCCTGCTGCTGATTCTTTACCTCGGCGTCACCCTGCGCCTGCTGCCGATCTCCGGCAGCGATACCTGGCGGCACTTCGTCATGCCGGCGATCACCCTCGGCTACTACGCGACGCCCGCCATCATGCGGTTGACGCGGTCGGGCATGCTGGAGGCGCTTTCCGCCGACTACATCCGGACCGCCCGCGCCAAGGGTCTGCGGTACGGCAAGGTGGTGGGGAAGCACGCGCTGCGGAACGCGATCATCCCCGTGGTGGCGCTGACCGCGGTGCAGTTGGGCTTCGTGCTCGGCGGCTCCGTGGTGGTGGAGACCATCTTCGCCCTCAACGGCATGGGCTATCTCGCCTATCAGAGCATCGTGCAGAACGATTTTCCGGTGGTGCAGGCGATCGTGCTCACGCTTTCGGCCTTCTACATCGTGCTGACCCTGGCGGCGGATCTTCTCAACGCATGGCTCGACCCGCGCTTGCGCGCGGTATCCGGCGCATGAGCGCGAGCGTCGTCGATCCGCTCGCCGTCAACGCGATTGCCCGCCTTCGGCGCCGCATCTTCGGCCATGCGGGCTTCAGCTTCGGCGCCGCAGTGCTGGCGATCGTGGCGCTGATGGCGATCCTGGCGCCACTGCTGTCGCCTTGGGACCCTTACGATCAGGACTTGTCGCGACGCCTCATCCCGCCGATCTGGCACGCGCACGGGACCGCCGCGCATCTCCTCGGGACCGACGGGCTCGGCCGCGACTATCTCTCGCGCCTGCTCTATGGCGCGCGGATCTCGCTGCTGATCGGGCTGTCGACCATGGCGATCTCGGGTCTGATCGGCGGCACGCTCGGCGTTCTCGCGGGCTATTTCGGCGGGGGGATCGACATGGCGGTGTCGTTCCTGTTGACCGTGCGTCTCAGCCTTCCGGTCATCCTGGTGGCGCTCGCCGCGGTCGCGCTGGTGCATGGCTCGCTCCTCGTGGTGATCCTGGTCCTGGGCTTCCTGCTGTGGGACCGCTTCCTGGTGGTGATGCGCAGCACCACCCAGCAGATCAGGCGCCTCGACTACGTGGCCGCTGCCGAAGCGGTAGGCGCCTCGACGCTCCGCATCCTCGCGAGCGAGGTCCTGCCCAACGCCCTCAACAACCTCATCGTGGTCGCCACGCTGGAGATGGCGAACGCGATCCTGCTGGAGGCCGCGCTCTCCTTCCTCGGGCTTGGCGTGCAGCCACCGCTGCCTTCCTGGGGGCTGATGCTGTCCGAGGCGAAGCCTTTCATGTTCTTCAGCCCGTGGCTCATCACCATTCCCGGCATCATGCTGTTTCTGCTGGTGCTCGCCATCAACCTCCTGGGCGACGGCGTGCGCGATCTGACCGCGCCGGAGGGGCGAGGGTGACGGCGCTCCTGGAGATCGAGGGGCTTTCGGTCGACATCCCGCTGGACGCCGGCACTCTTCATGCCGTCCGGGATGTAAGCCTCGGCGTCGATCGCGGCGAGACGCTCTGCGTGGTCGGCGAGTCCGGCTCCGGCAAGTCGCTGACGGCGCTCTCCGTCATGGGTCTGCTGCCCCGTCGCGCGATCCGTCGCGCACGCCGGCTGGTGCTGCTCGGCGAGGACATTGCGGCCGCCTCCGAGCGGCGGATGAGCGAACTCCGCGGCGATCGCATGGCAATGGTCTTCCAGGAGCCGATGACGGCGCTCAATCCCGCCTACACAATCGGCAATCAGATGACGGAGACCCTGACGCGCCATCGCCGTCTGAGCGCGCGCGCCGCCCGCGATCGTGTCGCCGAGCTTCTCGATCGCGTCGGGATCCCTGCCGCGGGCGAGCGCCTCAGCCAGTATCCGCACCAACTCTCGGGCGGCCTGCGGCAGCGCGTCATGATCGCCATGATGCTGCTCTGCGATCCCGATCTGCTGATCGCCGATGAGCCAACGACCGCTCTCGATGTGACCTTGCAGGCGCAGATCCTGGCCCTGCTGGTGAAGCTGCAACGCGAGCTCGGCCTTGGCCTGCTGCTGATCACTCATGATCTCGGTGTCGTGGCGCGGGTCGCCCAGCGGGTGGCGGTGATGTACGCAGGCGAAATCGTCGAAACCGGATCGGTGGAGGCCATCTTCGCCCGCCCGCGCCATCCCTATACCCAGGGTCTGCTCGCCTGCGTACCCGTGCCCGGCAAGATCACTCCGGGGGCGCCGCTCGGCACCATTCCTGGCATGGTGCCCAGTCTCATCGGCGAGACGGTGGGGTGCGCCTTTCGCGATCGCTGCCCGGTGGCCTTCGACGCGTGCGCGCGCCGGCATCCTCTGCCGGTCGCGCTCGATCTCACCCAGACCGCGCGCTGCCTGC